>Ga0210044_10000196_pt1 | contig 88519 bp, 81 predicted proteins | sample CryGey13umfilter_2_FD_183959 | JGI IMG/M metagenome (GOLD analysis project Ga0210044, IMG submission 183959) | Groundwater microbial communities from aquifer in Utah, USA - Crystal Geyser 4/9/14 3 um filter (SPAdes) (version 2) | ecosystem: Environmental > Aquatic > Deep subsurface >... | reverse complement strand
AAAGAGGCGATGTACCAAGTGGACATTGGCAAAAAAACCTATCAGGAGATACCTTTTAAGGCGCTTCAATCAATGTCTGAGAAGATGATGAGCGGAGAAAATCCTCAGATGAAAGAAGCGATGAAGGATATGACTCCTGAGCAGCAGCAAATGATGAAGAATATGATGTCCAAAATGTTTGCGGCGATGACAGTTTCCAAGACCAGCGAGTCCAAATCGATGTTGGGCCACAAATGCATCAAGTATGAAGTTTCCCGAGAGGGGACCAAAATGATGGATTTGTGGGCAACTGAGGATTTCGATGTCGGCACTGATTTCTCCGAATTTCTGAAAATCAAAATGCCAGGCAACAAGGAGATGTTCGCCGAATTCTCGAAGATAAAAGGAATGCCGCTGGAAACCATCATCACTATGGATATGGGAGGCATGCGCACCAAGGTCCATAGTTTAGCCACCGATATCAAAAATGCCTCAATCAGCGCTTCCGAATTTGAGGTCCCTTTGGGTTATACTAAGGAGACAGCCGATTTGGAAAATCTCTATAAGTAGGGCCGTCGATTGGCTTGTTATTAGCCGGAAATTACAATTAGCAATAACTATTATGGCAGGGCAGGATTCATTCCTGCCCTGTTGCTTTTTTCATCAGAAATTATATCCCCACGAGATGTAAAATTTATCGAGGTTCTTCTCATAAATCCCATAGCTTATGTCTAAGGGACCCAAGATAGTGGAGATGCCTATTCCTCCTTGAAGTCCATGTTTTAAGTTCCTCAGCTTAACTTCGGATTTGTCCGAATAAATATCGCCGGCATCGTATCGCAAATAAGGGTAATACCTATCACCGATTTTCTTTCTCAATCTCAGGTGATACCCAAAGAAATTATCTCCATAAATCTCATATCGGTGAAATCCCGCAAATCCATCGGGTTCATTCAGATAAAATTTCTCGGATAGCGGTAGGCCATTGATAGAAATTCCCAACGCGGCTCTGGGATGAAAATTAAGCCCAAATGGAAGAGGATAATAAGATTCTACCGAGACATAGAATTTGCTGAAAATATCATTCCCCCCCAATATGTCACTGCCCCATTCCAAATACGAAAGATGATACTTCCCACTCTCGGGAAAAGTATTACTGCTTTTGGTGTCCACCACCGAGCGCAGAATGAGGCTCCTGATTCTCATCAGGTTTTTCTCACCGGACAATGACTTATCTTCAATGTCTTCAACACGCAATTCCACCGAGGCCGCACCCAGACGGGATATCTGTTGCCCTATCCTCAAACCCGCCCCCCGGTAATTGCGGAAATATTCTTTGCGGGGCCGATGGTCGATGAATATGTCCATCTCTTTATGACCGATGCGAGCATTGATGGAATAAGCAAGAAATGTTTTAAATATCCGATCAGCGCGGAACTCAGCATTCAGTTCCCTCTGCCTATCCCCAATTACAGTGTTCAACGCAAGTTCGCTACCCGTGCCTGCGAGGTTGTAATCACCTGCATCAATCAATCCCTGTAGATTGTATTCGTCATCGTAACGGACTCCGAAGCGCGCCGCTCTTGGGTATTTTTCGCGCATATTGAGCTGTAAAGTGTAATAACCATCTTTATGATCAACGATATTAGTGGTGACACGCTCGAATAATCCGGAGTTGTAGAGATGCTCCACGCCCTTATTTATATCCAACGAGTTATAGGGCCGCCCAATTACTTCAGGAAAGTCCCTCTTGATCACCCATCCACGCGTATATTCATTCCCAGTTATTTTCAGATCCGCAATCAGTCCCTCATCAATTTCAATCAGGAGAATTCCATCAGACACATTTAGAGTGATTGCCATTATATTCACAAGCGAATAGTGGGAGTTACGGTATAGATTCTCAATCCTCTGCAATCCGGATTGAAGCATCCTACTATTCAATCGTTTGTCGATCTCAATTCCCAGATACTTCTCCAAAATCTCATTGGAGAAGACCGTGTTCCCCATAAATTTGATCTCTCTAATCACCGGGAATAACTGCATTTCAATATCAATGATGGCTCCTTCCGCCCCTAATGTAGTATCGAAGTCGGCGCAGGCATAATCGCCAGTACTTAATATCCTCTCCTTGAGGATCTGAATATCGATCGATGAGACTAATTTGCCATCATACTGGTCGCAGAGGCCGCTCAAATCAGAGCTTTGGCAATCATCAGGAATGAAGGTCGTTCGTACCTCATCAACAAAAATAGCTGTATTTGGCTCCGGATTCGGTCGATTTAGAAGCTCCAATATCCGAGGAAGCATCTCATAAGCGGCTTTCTCACCTTCTCGAATGATAGCCGGAATATCATCAAATTCAGTATTGGCATAATTGCTGAGGTCCGGCTGGATAACCAGATCGGCCTTGTGAAGTTGCGCAATGGTTTTGTCCATTACCATGATTGTGGTGGCTTGATTGGCGATATCAAGGGCCGATTTTAGGTGCTCACGGGAATAAAGTTGTGAGACAGTGTTGACTGCTATTACCTTTTCTGCTCCCATTTTTCGAACAACATCCACCGGAACGGGGCATACCAGTCCACCATCGACCAATAGCTGATTACCATACTCAACTGGGGAAAATGCCAATGGTATTGAAACCGCCGCCCGAATAGATTCAGCCAGGTCGCCACTTGAAAGAATTACCGATTCTCCAGTAACAAGATCAGTTGCCACCGCCCTAAACGGGATTCTTAAACAATCAAAGTTGGCTCCCGTTTCATATCTTGATCCCATAGTGGACTTGTAAAGATAGTCCGAAATTTTTTGTCCCGCGGTAATGCCTTGAGGAACATAAGGTTTTAAGCCATCGAATCGTATTTCGACCAGATGCTTTTCTCGTTGTTGTCGCTGGGTGAGAAAGAGTTTCAAGCGTCCAGGACTATCGGAAAACAAGCTTTTCCAGTTGGTGTTATAGGCCAGTTGTTCCAAATCCCGCGCCGAATAACCCGAAGCGTACAATCCTCCAATTACCGCTCCTATGCTGGTGCCGGCAATATGTGAAACAGGGACGCCATTTTCCTCAAGGACTTTCAATACTCCGATTTGTGCAAATCCCTGCGCTCCTCCCCCCGATAATGCCAACCCTATTCCGGTCCAGCGGGGATTAATGATAGCTGTGAGATCAACTATCTTTGGGGATTGACTTAGTCCGTTTTGGCCGTTGGTGGCAGTTTGGGATGAAGCCGTATTCAGCCCGAGCATCACCATCAACCATATAATAATATAATCCTTAAGAAAGTGCTTGAATTGAGCCATCGTTTATGATATGTATTCTCTTCCAATAATTTAAGCCCGCGGTTTCACAAAAATCAATCATTAATATGCCGATAGTTGAAATATGATAAGTAATGCCAGATTAAAAGCGCTTATTGCGCTAAAACAAAAGAAAAACCGTCAAAAAGAAGGCAAATTCCTGGTCGAGGGCGATAACCTTATCGCATCGGCCTTAGAAAATGGCTTCGACCCGGAGGAAATATTCTATTCCGTTGATTATGGAAAAAATAATATTGACTCCTTGATTGGGAACAGGCCGACAAAAAAGGTTTTTATTTCCAGCCCCCAAATGCGGAAACTGTCAGATGTAAGCACTCCGCCCGGGATTGCCGCGTTGATGCCCACTTTCAAATATACTCTTGATGACTTTGCGACATCAAGCAAATTGCTTTATATGGATCAAGTTTCCGATCCGGGCAATGCCGGGACCCTCATTCGCAACGGCTGTGCTTTTGGCTTCGATGCGGTCATCTTTGGCCAGGGAAGTTGTGAACTTTATAATCCGAAACTCCTTCGCTCAACTGCGGGATATATTTTTCAGATAAAGGCTTTGGAAAACATATCGTATGAAAAATTAAGTGCGCTTAAACAGCAAGGATTCAAGCTGATTTCAGGAGATTCGAATGCCAGATTAAGCATAGAAGATCAAAAGTGCCCCGAAAAGGCGGTTTTGGTTCTCGGAAATGAACCTCGTGGCGTGAGCGAAGAAGCCAAAAATCTGGTCGATTTGGCATTAAGAATCCCTCTTAGCAGCAAGGTTGATTCGTTGAATGTCGCCGCCGCCGGCGCCATATTGATGTATTGGGCAAGAAACGCAAGATTGGCTCGATAGCCTTGACATAAAATTATGAATCGCCATTAGCTCCTGGTATGCTTAATAGGATTGGGAATTGGATTATATTGGGCAGCAGGCTGGGATTCGCAGGGAGAAATCAAGAGATTGTTGAAAAAATCTGGGCTGCCATGAAAAAGAAAGTGCTTTAGAAAATTCTTTTCTTTCTCTCCTTCTCCCATTAATTGGGAGAAGGAGTCGGAGGATGAGGGAGTTTATGGGGTTACACCCTCATCCCTCCCCGCTTTAACCGGGGACACCCCACCACAGGCGGGCAAGCTTCTCCCGATGAACGGGAGAAGGTTGAGATCATTTTTCGAGTTTCCTGGCTTTTTCAACAATCCCGAAAGTGGGAATCCATATTAATCAAAGAGATGGATTCCCGCTTCCGCGGGAATGACATGTGGAGAAAGTCAAGAAACCACATTTTCAACAAGCCCTCAAGAGGGGCGTCCGCCAATATTTCATAGGGCAGCATTCTGATTTCTTAAACTTTTTAGGGAGGTAAATATGGTTCAAGCCTTGGCAGAAGCCAAAAGCACGATGGTCTTAAGCTCTCTTCTCGAAGCGCTCCTCTCGAAAAAAGAGCTTTCACCGGAGGAACTGGATTCCGTCCTTGAGGCTACCTGCAAGAAGGCATTGCAGGCGGTCAATGGAGTGGCAATCAGCATATTCCTGATCGAGGGCGATGACAATATCCATTTCAAATATGTCTATTATACTCCCGAGATTGAGCAGATGGGAGATAATTACAGAGCCATCGCTCAGAAAACAACTGAGAGATTGAAGACGCTCCCATTGCAGAAGGCCAAAGGGATCGTTGGGAAAGTTATCAGCGAAGGAAATGCTGTTCTTACCGAAGATACGTTCAATGATCCGGATTTCAATCCCGAAGTGGATCGGATTACCGGGTTCAAGACCCATTCGATGATAACAGTTCCTCTGCAATCAAAAAATATCATAGGAGCCATCCAAGTTGTAAATCGTATCCATAAATCGGGGAGGGATAAATTCAACGCTGAGGATCTGGCCCTGCTTCAGGATGTCGCCGACTATTCCGCTCGTATAATGACCACGGCTTCTGACGCCAATGAAACTCTTTCGGATTTTGAAGCCGCCCAATGCTTGTCAAAATTGGGTAATACGCAGTTTATCGATCTTGGCAATCACAGACCTGATGACCCGGCGCTCTTTGAGTCCATCGGAGAAAAAGTCCTAAGGAAGCTGAATATTTATCCTTTGGAGAAAAATCCTGATGGCAGCGTCATCATCGTGGTTTCCAATCCCCTGGATTATGCTCTGATTGATAAATTTCGGTTTGTGACCAAGCTGAAGGTTGCGAAAGTGATGGTCTCTACCGAGAAATTGATCGTCAGCGCCCTTAAGTCAGCATTCAAAATGGATGCCCAGATATCGGAAACGGTGGCGGAAGTTGGAAAGGAATACGATTCCGCTACCGAAACCATTAATATCCAAGATGAGGTTAATGAATCCTCGGCGCCAATTGTCCAGCTTGCCACCAGAATTATCGAGGATGCCTATTCGAAAGGGGCATCGGATATCCATGTCGAACCATTCGAAAAGGAAGTCAAGATTCGCTACCGAATAGATGGGGTTCTCCACGAGGTCTATTCTCTTCCCCCGCGGACTATCAGCGCCCTGATTTCGCGTTTGAAAATTATGTCTGACCTTGATATTTCCGAACGGAGGCTTCCGCAAGATGGCCGAATTAAGTTTAAGTCTTTCACTACTAAAGACATAGATATCGATCTGCGAGTGGCCACCGGCCCAATGGCGTATGGAGAGAAAGTGGTGATGCGCATTTTGGATAGAACTTCGGCGGTGGTGGCTTTGGAACAGATGGGCTATTCGGAACATAATCTCAAAATTTATGAAAGCCTGATAAAAAAACCTTATGGAATGATACTGCATTGCGGTCCAACCGGTTCCGGCAAAACTACGGCATTATATGCGGCGCTAAATTGCATCAATAAGCCCGATGTCAATATCCAGACAGCCGAAGACCCAATAGAATATATGCTGACCGGAATCAACCAGATGCAAATGTTGCCGGATATTGGCCTTACTTTCGCCAGGGCTCTTCGATGCTATTTGCGCCAGGACCCCGATATCATAATGGTGGGCGAAATCCGCGACCTCGAAACTGCCGAAATAGCCATCGAAGCCGCCCTTACCGGTCATCTTATGTTCTCTACCCTTCATACCAACGATGCCCCGGGGACGGTAACCCGGTTTATCGATATGGGCATACAACCATTCTTGATATCATCGTCACTGCTGATGGTCGTCGCTCAAAGGCTGGTTAGACGTCTCTGCAAATGCAAAGAGGAGTATGCGCCATCCGAAGAGGAGCTTCAGCTTCTGGGGATCGATGAGTCGGGCATAAAGTTATTCCGTGCTCGCGGCTGTCCGATCTGTGCCGAAACTGGATTTAAAGGACGGATGGGAGTCCATGAGTTGCTGACGCTTTCAGAAGATCTAAAGCCGCTGATAGACAAGAGAGTTTCTTCCGACGAAATCAAAAAACAAGCTGTCAAAGATGGGATGAAAACACTCTTCGAAGATGGGTCCCTGAAGGTCAAAAAGGGGATAACTTCCATCGAGGAACTGCTGCGAGTGGTCCGTCCGGATTAATATGGACGATACGGACTTCAAAGTATCACACATTTAGCCTACGATTTGCTTCAAGTTTTTTATCGCGAAAATTCGTAGCGGCGAAGATGATTTTTTTATCTCCGCCGGTTTAGGCAAAATTCAGAGTTTTTGATAGGATAGGTCAGCTATGTCTTTAAAGGTCTGCGCCAGCGAGGTCTTCATCGCACCATTGGGGGCATAGATGGCATAAGCCTTGCCCTGAGAGAAATCGAACTGTGTCTTAAGCTTCTTAATCCCATAGCAATTTTCTAAGTCAATATTCAGCTTTTTCATTCCAATCCTTATCTCCTTTAATCTCTAGATCCAAGTCCAGTAATGACAGGGTAACTAGCCGGTCACAGTCGCAATCAATAATTTATGTCGGCTTCACGTTGCAAGCATAAGACCCCACTCAAACTTCATGCATACAGTTGACGGGCTACTTCCTCTTATGAAAAAGTATAATGTCTAAGCGAAAACATCAATAAAAAAATTTCGTTATCAGAGACCCGTTTAGATTTCCTTGTGGCGTCGGGTAGCCCCACCTGACACCTCGAACTGTCGGGTCAGGCGACCAGGCAAGACAAGGAATCCCACAGCAAGCTGTGGGGCACCCTGGTGAGGTGATTCTCTCCATCTATAATCTTCTGGGGCAGAGGATGTATGAGCAGACCGTGATGCGTCAGAAACCGGGAAGATATTCCACTTCTTGGGATGGTTCAAGATCTCCCTCTGGCATTTATTTGGTGCGTGTGAAGATGGGTAATCTGGAAGAGACCAAGCGGTTGTTGATATTGAAATGACACGCCGCAATCTTCCTGCATTGTCGGAGTATCCGCCCCGCTGAAGAGGGGAAATGAAGGATAGCACAATCCCCTCTGGAGAGGGGTGGCCGAAGGCCGGGGTGTGTCCATCCAGTGCTTGGCAGATGTCCTCATCTGCCTACCACAAATAATTCCCACAGCAAGCTGTGGGGCACCCTGGTGAGGTGATTCTCACCATCTATAATCTTCTGGGGCAGAGGATGTATGAGCAAACCACTACGCATCAGAAACCGGGCAGATATTCCACTTCTTGGGATGGCTCAAGATATCCCTCTGGCATTTATTTGGTGCGTGTGAAGATGGGCAATCTGGAAGAGACCAAGCGGTTATTGATATTGAAATGACACGCCGCAATCTTCCTGCATTGTCGGAGTATCCGCCCCTCTGAAGAGGGGAAATGAAGGATAGCACAATCCCCTCTGGAGAGGGGTGGCCGAAGGCCGGGGTGTGTCCATCCAGTGGTAGGCAGATGTCCTCATCTGCCTACCACAAATAATTCCCACAGCAAGCTGTGGGGCACCCTGGTGAGGTGATTCTCTCCATCTATAATATTCTGGGGCAGAGGATGTATGAGCAGACCGTTATGCATCAGAAACCGGGCAGATATTCCACTTCTTGGGATGGCTCAAGATATCCTTCCGGCATCTATTTGGTGCGGGTGAAGATGGGGGAGATGGAAGAGACCAAGCGGTTGTTGATATTAAAGTAGGTCGTGGGGCTTGCCCCCGACATTTGATTTGCAGGGGGCAAGCCCACCCGCCTACAACACTCCCCAATTGAACCGCTATAGCGCAAGTTCATAGTTCAAATGAAATAATCTTGCTATTATTTCCCCTTTGATATTTCATTAGTGATATGCGAACTTTTATCGGTGTGGACATCCCGGATGAGGCGAAGATGAAGCTCGATGCTCTGATACTGAAATTCAAGGCGTTAGGCGGACGGGTGACATGGGTGCGCGCCGCCAATCTTCATCTGACCGTGAAGTTTATCGGCGAATTCATGCCGGAAAGGTTGGAAGATCTTTCGGCATCACTGAATGAAGAACTAAACGGATATGGGGCGCAAAAAATATCTCTTTCCGGTTTGGGCGGATTTCCAAATCTCAAGAATCCGCGGGTGCTTTGGGTTGGGGTTGATGAAGGCCGGGAATGGGTTGTGGAACTTATCAAAAGAGTCGAGAACGGCTGCGCAACATTGAAAATCCCAAGAGAGAAAAAGGACGCCGAACCTCATCTAACGTTGGGAAGGGTTCGCGAGACGAGAGGCGGAAAGAGGATGTTGGAAGTATTCGGCCAGACATCCTTTGAATATCCGGCTTTTGATGTAAATAATATCACGATCTATAAGAGCGTCCTCACTCCGCACGGCGCGGAATATACGGTTTTGGAGAAAATTTCATTCAATAAATAGAGGTGAATATGGTAGAAGTTTCCAAAGATAAACAGAAAGCAATCGATACGGCGGTTACCCAGATAGAGCGGCAATTTGGCAAGGGTTCGATAATGAGGCTGGGAGCCGATGGAGTGGCGGTTGGTGTCGAGACTATATCCACCGGATCGTTGGGGCTTGATTCCGCGTTGGGCACGGGCGGTGTGCCGCGAGGCCGTGTGGTGGAGGTGTTCGGGCCGGAATCATCTGGCAAAACCACCCTGGCGCTTCACATGATTGCCGAAGCCCAGAAACAGGGAGGAGTGGCCGCTTTTATCGATGCCGAGCACGCATTGGACCCGGTCTATTCAAAGCAGTTGGGAGTTGATATAGACAACCTTTTGATTTCCCAGCCGGATACCGGCGAACAGGCGCTGGAAATTACGGAGACATTGGTGAGGTCGAATGCAATTGACATAGTAGTGGTCGATTCGGTGGCGGCTTTGGTGCCGAAAGCTGAAATTGAGGGTGAGATGGGCGATGCACACATGGGTTTGCAGGCGCGTTTGATGTCGCAGGCATTGCGGAAATTGACCGGCGCAGTTTCAAAATCGCAGACTTGCCTGGTTTTCATCAATCAAATTCGTATGAAAATTGGGGTGATGTTTGGCAATCCAGAGACCACGACCGGCGGCAATGCGTTAAAATTCTATGCCACAGTCCGCTTGGATATCCGTAAGATAGCGTCGCTGAAAGAAGCCGGTGAAGTGATCGGGACACGCACCCGGGTTCGAGTAGTGAAAAATAAGCTGGCGCCGCCATTCAAGGAGGCAGAATTTGATATCATTTATGGCCAGGGGATCAATCGTCTGGGCGAAATAGTGGATATCGGCGCGGAGATAGGGTTATTGGAGCGCTCTGGCACCTGGTATTCTTACGGTGAGCAGCGCCTGGGTCAGGGTCGTGCCAATGCGATGAAGTATCTGGAGGACAAGCAGGAAATATTAAGTGAGTTATATAATGCGATCCGTGAACGCAAGGGCGTAGGTAGGGAACGAAGCAAGGCAGATGAGGCTTCGGAGGAATAGCTCCCGGTGTCGGTACGGATCGTATCTGTCGGGGAACGGGGCCGATTTAGAAAATATCTGTATATCCAAATATCTGACGGGCGCATAATCAAGCTATTGCCAGAGATTGCGATCGGGGAATCGCTTATTGTGGGGCGAGAATTAAGCGAGGAGGAAATAGGGGCTCTCAGGAAAAAGCAGTCTTCTGGGGAAATCTATCTAAGGGCGCTAAATATCCTGTCTCGGAGGGCGCATTCGCGAGGAGAGCTTTACGATAAGCTCCTGATGAAAGGGGAGGCCAAAGAAGAGATTCAGAGGGTATTTGAACGTCTGGATGAGGCCGGCTATATGGACGATGAGGCCTTTGCCCAGGCATTTGCCAGCAGTCGTCTGCAACGGAAACCGTGTGGCAGGAAACTTCTCGCTTTGGAGCTTCGCCAAAGAAAAGTGGCCCCGAATATCATCGAAAAGGTACTCGATGAAGCTTTTGCGGGATTCGATGAGGCTGGCGCCGCAACAGCGATTCTAAAGAAATATTCCGCTCGGTTTGAAAAGTATGAAGGATATGAGTTAAAGCGCAGACTCTACCGGTTTCTTCGAAATCGGGGCTTCTCTCCAGAAGGGATTTCGGGAGCCATAGAGAATTTCAAGATCTGAGTCGGAGTGTTAATCCGATTTATATTGACTATCGGGGGATATTGGAGTAAACTATTCCAGCGGTTTATGCGGGTTATCAGCTATGGAGAGGGTGAGAACATCGGAGGAAAACGGGAAGGTAAGGCTGGTAATGTGTCCGCCGGAAAACAAGAACAATTGCATCTGTTGGTTGGCGAATCTGACAATTGAGCAGAGCACCGACAGAAAAAATAATGGCTTCAGGATATTTGATTACTGCCGGGGGTGTCCGGATTTGGAAACGGTGAAATCGCGGGCATTGGGGCGGCGCCGCGCCGACACCGCCTCTTCGCTTCTAATCGATAAGCTCTTCGAGCGCGTGCATAGTTGCCGTGTTCAGTTGGTGGATACCTCATCTGACTTGAGAAAACGGATCGAGGAGTTGACCATTTTAAAAAAGGTTACTGATTATCTTTTGAAAACCGATAATCTGGAGAAGGCTCTGGCGATGGTGTTGACTGGCGTGACCTCCGGTGAGGCTTTTGGCTATAACCGTGCCGCCATCTTCCTTTGTGATCCGCACGCTAATACGCTTCGGGGCGTGGCCGCTATCGGCAGTGTCGATTTGGAGGAAGCTAAGCGCATTTGGATGCAGTTTGACCGGCATCTTCCAACATTCGATGAATTATTGGAGCGGATACGGACCTCAGATAAAGTATTCAAGGATAGCCTTTATGAGGCAATCTGGAAAATATCAATTCCCTTGTCCGAAACCCAAAACACGTTGTTGGATGTTTTGAGGAGCAAAAAGTCCTTTATATTAAAGCCGGGGATGAAGCTCGGCGAATGTTGTCCGCAGATTGAGGGGATTGCGTACCCGTCGGGATTTGTGGCGGTGCCAATTGCGACCGACAGCCTGGATTTTGGAGTGTTGATTGCGGATAATTTTGTAACCAAGGCTCCAATTTCAGAGGATGATTTGCTTTCATTGGAAACCTTTGCCAATACCACCGCGGCGGCGCTGGAAAATATCGGACTGGAGAATCAGTTGAAGTTTCGTCTGGAGGAGCTGGAGCGCGCACACGATCTTTTGCGCGAAAACCAAAGTTATTTGGTCCAGCATGAAAGACTGGCGGATATAGGTAAGTTGGCGACCACGGTTACCCATGAGATCAAGACCCCGCTGGTGACAATCGGGGCTTACACCCGTCGTCTTTTGACTACATTTGGGACGAAGAGATTTAAGCGGGAGCACCTGGAAGTGATCCTGCATGAAGTGGAAAGGCTGGAAAGGATTTCAGGCGAGATTCTGGATTATTCTAAAGATACCAAGCTGCAACTGGAAAAATGTGATTTAAATGTTATCATCGAAAGCACAATGGAGATGATCAAGGAAAAGCTCAAGGATGCCGGCATAAAAATGAAAAACAGATTCCATCAGGAGAGCATTCAGATTATGGCTGATGCCAATCGCATAAGACAGGTACTGTATAATCTGGTGCAGAATGCGATGGATGCTACGGACCCCGGCGGAATGCTGATTGTCAGGACGAGAATAGAGCAGAGCTATGCGGTGATGGAAGTTGAAGACACCGGCGCAGGGATTTCAGATGAAATTCAGGAGAAGCTGTTCACGCCATTTTTCTCAACGAAAGCGAAAGGCTCAGGATTGGGGCTTCCAGTTTCCAAGAAAATTATCGACGATCATGGGGGATTCATGAAGGTGGTGACCCGGGAAGGGATCGGGTCCAGATTCTCGGTTTATCTTCCCATGATTTCCGAGGGTGCTGAGACTTAAGGAATAAATATAGTAAGGAGCTGATATGCCCAGGGTAATGATTATCGAGGATGAGGTTAATTTGCTGAACCTTTACAAAGATGAGTTAGAGGACGAAGGATATGAAGTGGAAGCATTCAGCGATGGAAATAGGGGACTGGCAAGGTTGGAGGAATTCAAGCCTGATGTAGTAGTTTTGGATATAAAATTAAACAGCGTCGGCGGCGGTTTGGAGATACTGCGGGAAATGAAAAGCCGTCGCCAGCGCACTCAAGTGATTCTAAACAGCGCCTATTCGACATACAAAGATGATTTTACGACCTGGATTGCTGATGCGTATGTAATTAAGTCGTCGGATTTAAGGGAATTGAAGAATAAGATAAAGGAACTAAGTCAAACGCCGCCATCGAAAAGTTGAGTTGGGTGTGCCGGAATGATCGACGAAGAGATTCCCGCTTCTGCGAGAATGACCCTTGGAGATAGTCGAGAAACTACATTTTCAACACGCCTTTTAGCGAGCGCGACGATAATGTGAAATTGGAGTGATGAGTGTTCGAAACGTTGCAGGATAATGTCCTTACTAAGCCATTTTACAATGCAATTGTCAGATTAATTGAAGCCGCACCTGATTTGGCAGAATTTTTTATAATGCTATTAATTGGGGCGATTATTGCCTGGATTGTCAAAAAGCTAATTGTCATAGTATTCAAATTCGCCAAATTCGATAAATATGCTTATCGGGTGGGGGTTTTAAGCCTGATGAAGAGGACAGCTGTTCAGCGATCGCCATCGGAGATAATGGGTTCTCTGGCGTTTTGGGTATTTTTTCTGGCGATATTTTCGGTTTCGATTAATGCACTCGGATTCGAATATACATCGAATCTGGCTATACAACTTATAAATTTCATTCCAAAGCTGATAATTGCGCTGTTGATATTTGCGTTTGGATATATAATCTCGAGCTTTATAAGTCGAACCGTGCTTCTGGCGTTAATCAATGCTAATTTCAGGATGGCGCCGCAATTTGCGGCGCTTCTAAAAATTTTGATGTTGATAATTTTCGCCGCAATGTCGATTGAGCAGTTAGGGATTGCGCCCAATGTGATTATCGCCACGATTTCGATTGTTTTCGGCGGTTTCATATTGGCGCTGGCGATAGCATTTGGGCTGGGAGGAAAGGAAATTGCCCGGGAAGTACTGGACGGTCAGCTCAAAAGGCGGAAAGAAGAGATTGACAAAGAAGAGAAGTCTTAGGTTTAATGTGATGATGGAGGCTTCATTCTGGGTAGAAATTCCTGCTTTTCAGGAATCTAAGCCTGCGTATCTGGTGCCGATAATCATTGAGAGCGAATTATATCAGGGCAGAATTTAACTGGAACCATATTAGACCCCGGCTATATCATATACAGAGACTTGGATAGGATCTTTCTTGATGATGCTGATTATCCCGGAGTATCTCAGACACAGCCGAATTGGAACAGTATCCTCAGAAAAGCGGTTATGCAATAATTCAATAATAAACCATTCTGCAGGTGGAAAATTAAATGGATCGTATCAGAGATAAGCAACCGAAACGTTTGTTTCGACAAGCGATAGTTATCGCAATAATTAGCTCTGTCGTGGGGTTGATGGTGAATTTTATATCTCCGAACAGTATTGCCCTGGTGGGAACCTGGAAGGTGGCCGTCGATTCCACGGGAATAGTCAAGCCGGATTATTTTGAGGAGGGCGATACTCTGGTGACTATAAATCAGGCGATTGCTATGTTTCAAGCCAACAGAACTGTTTTCATCGATGCCCGTATGCCCGAGGAGTTCGAAGCAGGGCATATCAAGGGTGCCATGATTCTACCCTTTGAGGAATATGATAATTATGTCGGGTATATCAGGGACACTGTGCCGAAGGATGCGGCGATAGTGACATATTGTAGCGCCGAAGATTGCGACCTTTCCCTGTATCTTGCCAGAGTGTTGCGTCGAGAAGAGGGATATACTGAAGTGTTTACGCTATATGGTGGATATGGGGAGTGGGTTAAATCGGAGATGCCGGTGGAAACCGGATGGCCCTGGGGAGAAAAAGAGGCGGAGGGGAAGTGACACTTCATAAAGCATTGGAGGTTCTGGCTTTGGTCACCAGGGTGGCTTTGGGGGTGATATTTGTCTATGCCAGCATAGATAAGGCTATTCATCCTGCGGAATTTGCGAAAATTATCCATTACTATCGCATTCTGCCGGGCTTTTTAATAAATCTCTGGGCGATCACTCTCCCTTGGATTGAATTGACCTGCGGATTGCTCTTGATATTAGGATGGTATCGTGAAGGGGCCTTGACGATTCTGACAGTTTTGCTGGTTACGTTTATGATAGCGATCGGGGTTAATATAATCCGGGGCGTAGATCTCAATTGCGGTTGTTTTACAGTTTCGGAAAGCGCTCGAAGCAACGCTTGGTCAGTATTCATACGGGATAGCTGGTTATTGGCGATGGCGTTTTTTGTTTTCTTTTTTGACCGAACCGCCTATGGCCTTGATAGGTTTCGGGCACCAAAAGGCATTTCTTCCTGAATTATAGTAGTAGCCGCCTAACGTAGCGCTGAAATATAAGTATTGCCATTCAATACCACTGATTCATTGGGGAACAATTCACTTTAGTGTGTTATTCATTGGCAATATTCAATATTCCGCTTTCTCATTGATTAATCAGAAACCATTGACAAACGGGAAAAGTATATATACATATAGCCATATAATAATGCGTTAAAACTATGAAAGACTTTAAAGCAATTTTCGCCCTTTGCGGTATGGACGAAAAGAAATTCAGCACATATTTCAAGGCGTTCGGGGATTCCACCCGGCAGAAGATCCTCGCCCACCTCTCCAGGGGGGAAAGAACGGTGAGCGAAATTGTCGCGGCCGTCGGCTTTTCCCAGCCGACTATCAGCAGGCATCTCTCCATTCTCAAGAGCGCCGGCATAGTGATTGACGAAAGGCGCGGGAAAAACGTTCTTTATGCCCTCAACAAGGAGTTAATTCGGCGGTGTTGTATGGGCTTTTGCAGTTGTCTGGATATTGATCACCTTACCGGCGGCAAGAAATCTGCGAAAAATAGATAATTTATTTTGGAACAAATATAGCCATATATACATATATAAATATGTCGATATACAAATGAAAGGAGGTGAAATCGATGAACAAAGAATTTGGTTCCATTAAGATCACTGAAACCGACGATGGTTTCCAGGTGGAGATCAAGGGCAAGGACCTGAAGGCGGTGTTATCCAAGTGTTGCGGTGGGGCAATGGCAAATTGCTGCCAGCCCCCGGAAGAAAAGAAACAACAATAACTACCAAAGGAGGATGTAATGAGACGCTATTCCATTCCCAGAACCGCTCGTTGCAGCGAAGGGTGCAGTAGATAGTCCCGGGTACGACCTTAAACTGCCCGCAACATCAACACGATATTCAATTCGTATTCCCGGGATGTGCAGTCCCGGGATTTTTTTTCGCCTATCCGGGGATAAGCAAAATTCTGCCATTTGAAAAGAACTTACAGTTCTCAGACTGTTTTCAAAATGGCGATACATCGAATTGAATTTGAGTTTTGGCCAACTGTGGACATAATAGCATTTGAATCCCCTCTTTTGAGGGCTTGTTGAAAAAGCTGGCTTGCCATGAAAAAGAAAGTGCTTTAGAAGATTATTTTCTTTCTCTCCTTCTCCCATTAATTGGGAGAAGGAGTCGGAGGATGAGGGAGCTTAAGGAGTTATGCCCTCATCCGTCCCGACCAGTCGGGACACCTTCTCCCGGCGAAGCGGGAGAAGGTAAAGATCGTTTTTTGAGTTTCCTGGCTTTTTCAACAAGCCTTTTGAGAGGGGTGGATTCCCGATGCAATCGGGGAGACGGGGTGTGTCTTCCCATAAGAGAACACACCCCGACCGCGACCGAAGCGGCCCCCCCTCTAAGCCAGAGGCTCACAAGTCGAAAGAGGAATTACAGTTCTGGATGTAACCAAAGGCAAAGATTTGTTGCAGAGTTCGGGGAACGCGAATATATTGCAGTATATTAAACAATAATATGATTTTGGAAGGAGAAATCGATGCATATAGAAGCAAAGGATTTTGAGAGATATCTCGACAGAATGATTGATGTTCAAAGGCGGCTGGTGGCAATCCCTGCGCTTGGACCGGATAATGGCGGCGACGGTGAATATCTTAAATCAAGAGAAATGATCAAGATTTTAGGGGAGTTTGGCTTAAATGACATTCAGGAATATGACTGCCCGGATGAGAGGGTCTCCAAGAAGGTGCGTCCCAATCTGGCGGCCATAGTGACTGGGAAAGACCGAAATAAGACCTTATGGGTCCTCTCACACCTTGATGTGGTGCCGGTGGGCGAGCGGTCTCTCTGGCACGGCGATCCATTTGAGCTTAAGGTGGAAGCAGACTGTCTGGTAGGAAGAGGAGTGGAAGATAATCATATCGGGATAATAATGTCGCTTTTCGGCATTCAATACTTGAAGGAGAAAAATATCTCCCCATTTTGCAATATCGGACTTCTATTTGTGGCTGATGAGGAAACGGGCTCGATATATGGCTTGGATTATATGCTTAAAACATCGGGCTTATTCAAACCAGGCGACTTGGTAATGGTGCCTGATTCCGGCACTCCTGATGGAGTTTATATCGAGATTGCCGAAAAATCAATAATGTGGCTGAAATTTCAGGTCAAAGGGAGGCAGTGCCATGCCTCACGTCCGAGCTTGGGAATAAATGCGATGAAAGCCGGCGCGGAATTGATTGTCCTTCTTGATGAATTGAATCGCCGATTTCCCAATAAAAACCCATTGTTCTGTCCGGAAACTTCAACATTCGAACCGACCAAAAAAGAAGCCAATGTTGAGAATATCAATACGATTCCCGGAGACGATATTTTCTATTTCGATTGTCGCATCCTGCCGGATTATAATGTCGATGATGTTATGGCATTTATCCACAAGAATGTGGATAAGATTGTGGAAAAGTATGGGGTCAAAGTGGAAATTTCTCCCAAACAATCTGTAATCGCCCCTCCATCAACGCCGGAGAAATGTGAAATTGTGGATAGATTAAAGGGAGCTATCAACAGCGTGTTGAAAATTGAGCCGAAAGTGTATGGAATTGGCGGCGGCACAGTGGCATCGTTTTTCCGTCGGCAGGGGTATCCGGTGGCGGTTTATTCCAAGATCGACGAAGTAGCGCATAGTCCCAACGAGCATGTTACTTTCGAGAATATGTACCAAAATTCCGCCATAATGGCTACCCTGATGGCCGGTTAGTCGCGAGTTGGTGGCAGGAATGGCGTTAGACATAAGAAGTTATGAACCGGCGGTCAGCCGCAGGGTGTTGATCTTAATTTCCGGCATTCTTTGGAATGCTGTTGGGGCTTTGCTTTGCATTTATGCGACCGGTTGGTTGGCGGGCCTCACCGGCCTAACTCTATATATTCACATATTCTTGGGCGCAATGGGGGCATTTTTGATTTATCATTTTGGTTTCGAAAAATTGGCGGTCAGGAATATCGGGCGGATAAGGGAGCTTAAACCGAGGATTTGCATATTTGCATTTCAGGCATGGAAAAGCTATTTGATGATATTGATTATGATGGCAATGGGGATAGCAATCAGGCATTCGCATTTTCCTAAGAAATTCCTTATCTCACCATATTACGCTATCGGAATGGCGCTGATGATGGGGAGTTTTCGGTATTATCTCGCGTTTGGGAGGGATAGATAGGCAGTCGGGGGCAAGACCTGCCCCTTATGAAAAGAAAATATGTTAACCTAATTATTGTGTCCTCTAAATCGGGGAAAGCATTAATGTCAAGACCGCAAGGGTATTGACCTACTTGAACTACTTTCTCTTATTCGACAGAACTGGCAGCAGCATAATATGTTTAGTCTTTTTCTTGGATTTAATTGAAATAAGACTTGACAGAAACGGCCGTCTAGTCTATATCTATACTTACAATAAAAAGGTAGACATATATGGAGAGCATTTCTAAAATATTATCCATTTTTCTGGTCCTCACTATGTCTTCGGGATTTAAAGCTCATGGCGCCGGTGGAAATGTTTTAGTGGCCGATTCTGCCTCGATCGAAGTCAGCCCTGAGTCGGAGCCCATCAAATATGACATTGATGAACTCGATTTTCTCGACAAATCATTGATTTCCCTTTTCAAATTCCACCAGTTATTCATAGCTGATATAGATGATCAAACTTGCCCTATGGCCCCTACTTGTTCGAATTATGGGATAGAAGCTGTGGAAAAATATGGTTTCTTTATCGGCGCTCTGAAAACTATCGATAGGCTTCATCGCTGTAGTCACGATCTAAAATATTACGACATTGAATTTTATAATGGGAATAATGCGTATGAGGATTACCCCGACACCAAGAAACACTCATTGGGGAATAATACTACTGGTTCTATTGATATTCAGTAATTCTAATAGCTATTCTCAAGAAAACGAAGAGTTTGCAGATTGGCTATTTAGAAATGGATTTTATGATTTCGCAAATTACGAGTATTTAAAAAAGTTATATCTTTCAGAAAATGAAAATGCCATTCTGGTTGCGGGACTATACAACAAAATAGCAAAGTGCTATCTCATGACCGAACGATATGATAAGGGTATAAAATGGTGTCTCGCAGCAATTCAGAATAAGCAGGGGGAAGTTCTGCCCGAATTATATGTTACATACGCCCTAATACAGATGCATTCCGGATCTTATGATGAGAGCATAGCAATATTAAACGATGATAGGATTCTGAAGGGCGAGCATCGATCTAGAGGGCTTTTTCTTTTGGGATGTTCAGCTGCGCACAAATGGGAGCTAAAGAGAGCAGATGACTATTGGGACGGAATTCCGTCAGGCGATGCACTATACTTGACAGCAAGCAGATATAGATATTATACCAATGAAGCAGCTGACCAGAGATTTTTAAATCAGAATCTTGGCACTTTATTAGGGGTAATACCGGGATTAGGATATTGTTACTCGGGGCATTATAAAACCGCTATTTCCTCCTTTATTGTGATCTCTCTAACGAGTTGGGCTACCTATAGAGCTTTTGACAAAGACATTGACGGAATCGGATATCTATCTGGCTTTTTGGCGGTGGGCTGGTATAGTGGAAGTATTTACGGTTCCTATTGGGCATGCAAGAGACATAATGATTTTCATAAGAAACAATATCTAAAAAAAATTCGGTACTAAATGAGAATGGAGGACTATCAAATGAAATTCTCAAATCCGCAAGAGTCTCTTATCTTTAAAATCACGGTTTGTCTTTTGCTATGCAGCACCGGTTTATTATTCGTCGGGCCAAATTATGCGATGCCGCAATTATACGCCTCGACCCTCCCAGCGGGCACCCCAATCACCGTTCGAATTAATCAAGAAGTAACTTCGAAAACTTTTTTGGCGGGTTCTAAAGTAAACGCATCAGTTACCAATGATGTTGTGGTAGGTGGTAATGTACTGATTCGGGCGGGAGCTTTATGTGATGTTTCGGTACTGAGTAGCAAGAAGGCCGGCTCTGTTGGATCTCCAGGCTCAATAACGATTTCGGTTAATTCTGTACAAGCTGTTGATGGTTCAAATATTCCAATCATGAATGCGGTATTTACTGCTGAAGGTGCAAGCAAGGTAACTTCTTCTATAGTGGTAACAATTTTGTGCTGTATATTGGCCTTACTAATGAAGGGTAAGGATGGCGTAATACCAATTGGAACTCAGATTTCTGGATACACAGTTTCTCAAGCTGAAATACGTATTTAGGAGGTTCTGAAGCTTAGAATAATTCATGGTTTCCGGGTGCTATTGTGCGACCGCACCCAGCACCCCTTGTGGCCAATGCTCAAGTCCCACCATTTGTGGGGCATGTGAGTTCCAGTCTTGCAATGCACTTGGGGATGGTATCGACAGCATTTCCCATATATCACTTCACCAGCATCATCCTCTTAGTCATCACTTCGTCACCCGCCGTCAGCTTATAGAAAATAAATCCCGCCGGAATGATCGGCGGCATCCCCCCCAAAAACATCCCCCTATTCCGCACCGCAAATTCCTGCTCAAAAAGCTTGACATCCGAACTTTTATTTTGCTTTAATGCTTCTAATGATCAATACCGTTTCTACTAAACCATCGGCAAACCCCGGTCTCATAACCATCTCCGAAATCCTTAGCCTCACAATTCCTCAAATGCTGGAACGAAGCGTCCGCCTTTATGGAGACCTTTTCGCCATGCGCGCTTTTCGCAATGGCGCTTTCAAATCCATTACTTACCGGCAATTGCTCGAAGAAGTAAATGGGGTCGCCGCCGGATTATCCGCTCAAGGTATCAAGCCCGGCGATCGCGTCGGCATACTCTCAGAAAACCGTCCCGAATGGGGAATAGCCTATTTTGCCATCCTGAAAATCGGCGGGATCACTGTCCCTCTCGATGCTCTTTTGAAGCCGACCGAAATCCGCCACATCTTGCGCGAATCCGGCGCAAAGTCTGTGGTTACTTCCAGCAAATTCCTGCCCGATTTTATCAGCGCTGAGATAAGCGCCAAAAAGCTGGAATTCCTGGTTAGTATGAATGGTGAAACCGAAATACCCGGTGACTCCCCGTTGCCGATTATCACCTACAACGACCTAAAACATGCCGGTTCGAAAATTTCGATCAAATGGTATGATGGCGATATCAACGATACTGTGGCGCTGTTATTCACTTCCGGCACCACCGGGCAATCCAAGGGGGTTATGCTTACCCATCATAATATCCTTTCCGATATCAAAGCCATTCTGGACCTTATAACTTTTTATACAACGGATAATTTCCTTTCAGTTCTGCCGATTCATCATGCTTTCGAATGCACCTGCGGCTTCCTTACTCCGTTGACCGGCGGCGCCAGCATTACCTACGCCCGTTCCCTCAAATCAAAAGAGCTCCTTGAGGATATCAGCGAAAACCATTGCACTATAATGTTAGGCGTGCCACTGCTCTTCGAAAAAATGTATTCCGGCCTCCTGCGGGCTATCGAAAAGAAACCCATCTCCACCAGGATCATATTCAGCACCAGCATGGGCGCGGTGAAATTCATCAGAAAATCGCTGGGCTACAACGCCGGCGGTATGGTGTTCAAGGGGCTTCGGGAAAAGGCTGGTCTGTCTTCGTTGCGTTTATTCGTCTCCGGCGGCGCACCGCTTCCTCCGGAAGTCGGCCAGGGCTTTGAACATTTGGGAATCAAATTCATTCAGGGCTATGGATTAACCGAAACATCGCCGGTCTTAACCTTAAATCCCCCGAGCAAACCGATCCACGCCTCCATCGGCATCGCCATCACCGGCGCCATCCTGAAAATCGACCGACCGGACAACAACGGCGTCGGAGAAATTCTCGCCAAGGGCCCTATGGTGATGAAAGGTTACTATCAGAATCAAGACGCCACGCGGCAGGTACTAAGCGACGATGGTTGGCTCCATACCGGCGATTCCGGATATATGGATAATGAAAAATACTTTTATATCGTAGGCCGCGTAAAAAACCTGATCGTGACCCGCGCCGGCAAGAACATCTACCCCGAAGAAATAGAGACCCTCTTGATTAAGAGCCCATATATTGCCGAAGCGCTCGTTATGGGCCGCACCGGTTCCGACTCCGATAAACAGCTTGTGGATTCGGTCGAAGCCGTTGTTGTCCCCGATTATGAATTTTTGGAACAGCAAGCGGAGCAACGCGGCAAAGAATTCTCTGAAGATGAACTTAACTCCATCATCAAAATTGAAATCAACCGTCTATGCGCCGATATCGCCGACTACAAACGAGTAAAATCATTCAAAATGCGAGAAGATGAATTCACCAAAACCTCCACTAAGAAGATAAAGCGCTATCTCTTCATTCAACCATCAGTTAACGTTGATAACAATTCCAATCACCAAGGCAATCCCGAATAAATACTTAAATCGCGCCTGATTTCCAATCCCCTCTTTGATCCCTGTCTAATTGAAAATACATAGTAATTGCCTCAATTGTCTTGACAAATCAGTAAATCGATGCTATTATTATGATAATAAGTTATTTACTTAATCCCCGATGCTCCCTATTTTAGGAAGCACTACGGATTATAACCTATTTCGGTATTGAAAGGAGTTGATTTATTGATGACCTCTGTGCGGGTTAGAGATGAAGAAAGCTTTGAAAGAGCCTTGCGCAGATTTACGAAAGCTTGTGAAAAATCGGGGTTGATGACTGATATTAAAAAGCATCAGCATTTCGAAAAACCTTGCGATCGTAGAAAACGGAAGTTGAATGCGGCGAAACGCAAAACACACAAAATGATAAGCAATTAATAAATGAGCATTGCCGATAAGATTGTTTCCGATTTAAAGGATGCGATGAAAAGCCGCGATAAAGTGGCAGTTGATGCCCTCCGGCTCATCAAGTCTGATATCGGCTATCTCAGAATAAAGAAGGGCGTTGAGCTTGACGATAAGGATCTCCTCGCCCTTTTCGTTTCCATAGAAAATAAATGGACTGATGCCAGAGATCAGTTCGCGAAAGGCGGAAGGCAGGATTTGGCCGAAAAGGAATCCGGCCAGTTGAATGTCCTGAGACGCTACCTTCCCCGAAAACTTACAGAATCGGAGTTGGCGAAGGTTATAGATGCAGTCCTTATCGAAATCGGCGCCCGCTCCAGTGAGGACCTTGGCAAAGCCATGAAAGCTGTTATGGAACGCGTCCGAGGGCAAGCCGATGGAGCAATTGTCAAGGAAATTGTCGCCAGTAAACTTTCCACCGCCTGAAGGAGGGGAATATGAATTGGGTGGACCTCTTTGTCATTATTGTCCTTTTGGTTGCCATTGGAAATGGCATCCGAAGAGGATTGTTTAGAGAACTCATCTCTTTATCCGCAATCGTCATCGGGCTCATCGTGGCTATCAATTATTCGGATTGGTTTTCAGACAAAATATCCGGCATCCTTACTATCCCCTTGCATTTAATGTTCATTGTAAGCTTTGTGGGCCTGCTGGTTATCGTATTTGTCCTCGAAAAATTGATGGGAATCGCCCTTTACAAAATGGTCAGCCCAACTTCGCTTCAAAAGACCGATAAACTCGGCGGCGGCTTGGTTGGCGCATTGAAGGGCGTTTTCGTCCTCGGCGTCATTTTTATGATATTCCTTTTTATGCCGCTCTTCGCAAAATTGAACACCAATGTTGATGAATCGGTTTTAGCCCCCCCCATTACCAAGGTAATCCCCAAACTTTATGATTACACCACTCTCATCCACCCGTCCAATCCATCTTTTGTCGTCAAGGTCCGTAATATCCTTGTGCCCTTTAACCAAAATGAAATCGAGGTTGCCAGAAAAGAGGACGAAAAATATATTAAGTCCACGGGTGAAGCGGTTATGGATGATGTCGAAAGACGATTCGGCGAGAATCAACCCTCAGATTCGCGGCAAAAAAGATAGTTTTCATCTCTCCAACAAGCGAAAATCCGCTTTATGATTCATCTTGCTTTGAAACAAATTCGGAACCAGATTAACGATCTTGCTAGAATTAAAAAACCCCCGGAAAAGATAATATAAAAAGTAAATCCCAAAGCAATATACAAGGGTGTAACCCCATAAGCTCCCTCATCCTCCGACTCCTTCTCCCAATTAATGGGAGAAGGAGAGAATGAGAAGAAGTTTTTGAAGTGGGTAGGCAGGGGTCCCCGATTAATCGGGAGCTTCGACTTGACCCCTGCAATCGAATAATTTATGGACGCCATTGGCGTCCAGTTCGGGGGCAAGCCTCCAACCTACTATGTTTCTGGTAGCGCAGATATTGTGAGCGGCAGACGTCCTCGATTGCCACCCATTAAGGCAGACCAGGAGGTCTGCCAAGCACACTTTATATCCGTCTGTCATGCACACATCCGCCGCCCCTAACATTTTCCCCCAAAAAATTATTTCATCAAAAAGAAAAACGGGCGGTAAATCACCGCCCGTTTTAAAATAGAAGATAGTATTACTTCAAAAGCGTCATCCGCTCAGTGAATACTTTCTCACCGGCAGATAATTTGTAGAAGTATATACCGGAGGAATAATTCGCGGCATCCCAAGTAACACTATGCGGTCCGGCTTCGTTGTAGCCATCCACCAAGGTCGCCACTTTCTGACCGGCAATATTATAAACCGCAAGGTTCACATTTCCGGCAGTCGGTATTACATAAGTAATGGTGGTAGTGGCATTAAACGGGTTCGGATAACTGCCAGCAGCATACTCGTTCGGAGTATTGCCTGCATCGAAGCCGCCTTCCAAAGTCCAGGCATCATATCCACCCTCGATGCGACCGCCAACTACACTGAAGCTGAAAAATGCAGAGTCGCACTTTACGTTGGTCGGCCGATCACCGCAGTAGGCGATATAGGTATATGTGCCCAACGGCGCAAAGCCCGGAACCGCCTGATTCATATGAGCGCTTAGGAATTGACCTGGATTAAGCGGAATATTGGCGAAATACCAGAGCTGGAAGAATGAAGTTAGATACTTCACACCGACCCAGACATCGGTGGCGATCGGAGCGGAAGTTGGGTTGGCTATGAATCCTGTCAAACCAAACGACCCGCCCGGAGGCACATTGATCGGATAGGTGTCCGGAACCATATTCACATCACAGCACGCCACCTGGGGCTGACAGAGCGGATTCGGGTATTCAAAATACATTACCGGGTTCTCAGTCCCGGAGCCTTCAGTCTGAGGGATTCCGCCGGCATCCTTATCATTGATGTAAAGGATGCGCAGATTGTCATCAACTTTCTCATCCAACGAGGACCAATGGTCAGAATCGCAATTACCGGCTAAACAACCTGGAGTCTGCGAATTGGTCAAATTTGCCGGAGTTGACCACGTAGTCCCGCCATCGGAGGAGTAGCTCATAAATAGATCGCCATTGGATCTGCCGCCAGCCGAAACATCGGTGGCATTAAATTGAGTCCAGACCGCAAAGAGGTTGTTGCAGGAATCCACGCCGATGCTCATCTTGCTGATGGAACGGTTCCAGGCGCCCGGGAATGATGCAAACCAACCATTGGCGATCATATCGATACCGGTGGCGGCAGACCAATGCCACAACAAGCAGGCATCCACAGAGACGGTGCCATTTACCTCATCATAAAATGGGGTATTCCAAATAATATGCAGATTGCCGCTCTTGTCATACACAGCATCAACATCGGTATAGGCACGGATAGTATCTGTTGCCAGATAATTGGTGATGTTGGTGTAGGTAGCATAATTCCAGGTGGTGCCATTAGTTGACTCAAGATAGCATACGTCGTTGTTATACTGATCAACAGGAGGATTTGGGCGCGGCCGAGTCCAGACCAGGGCCACTTTGTTGTTGGTGGAGGAAGCAGTTACCATCGGGCTTACATCCATCACATCGTCGCCATTATTGAAAGCCTGCATGGGGGGCCAAACAGCAGGGTTGTTTGAAAAGGTATGACCGACTTTTTGACCGCCTGTGGCGTTCTCGGTAGCAACTAATTGCACACGGCCACCATTATCATAGGCGATATAAGGCCAAAGATGTCCCACACCTAATACTGTATCGGCAGGATCGTAGATGGTGAATATCCCCGCACCGCAACTGGCATCAACTGCCAGTTTCACGCCGCCTAAAGCGACCTGGTGATAGGCAACCATTCCCACGCCGCCTGCGCCGTAGTCGAGAGTGGTATAGCCGGCGCCTACTCCGGTGTTCACCTGCATGCCCACTCCGGGCCAAGTGAAGACGCCGGCTGGATTCCTAAAGTTGTAATAGATGTGTCTTGTCCCGGGATAACCGCCAACCGCATTCATCCAGCTCATATGGGTTCCACAAGTGGTCTTGGCCACACGATTCCCGGTCGATCCGTTGGTCTGGTAATCATACCAAGTAGTTCCAACCACTGTCCCGGGCGATACAGCGATAGCGCCCTGCGGCAGAGGAATCTGCTGGACAGGGACCGCCTGCGATTGTTGGTTCAGATCAACCGGCTTCTCGATCTTCATCGCATCGCTGATTTTTACTTTGGTAATGTCCTGGTTGGCAAATGCCATTCCCGTCACGATAAAACTAACCGCGATAATAAGTATAATTACGCGATTCATTCTAACCTCCATTCAAGTTAGGTTTTTGTTGAAATTTTTGTGCCGTCAGTTCTTCCAAAGAAACAAACCTCGAAAAGACGGCGACCCGTTTAGAAAATCCAATGACCGCTTATCACCTCCTCCGTTTTAAGTTGCTTTTGTCGAAGAACACTCTAATTTTTCAACGAGAAAATTAGTCGCAGATACATGCTTTCCTGCCTGAATTGGACAGAAATAGGCGCTGATGAAGAAAGTCAGTGCGTTCGAGACTTCCACGCACTGGAATGCATTGATAATTCTGTTAATTAGCATTGCCAATTCAGAAGAAAAGGACTCTATACTAACTTTCACCAGTATAATATCTCTCCCTGTCTTTGTCAATCAATATTTTATGTAAATTATATGATTTTAAGCCCAGGCCCCATTCATCAATTTCCCTATATTGAAATGCCACTCCGCTGGTCTTCCCCAATGGGAGTGTTGAAAAGCTATATTTGGTAAAGAAAAGCTGCTTAACCGTCATTTGCGCTTTCGGGAGTGCTGAGAAAGCCAGGAATCTCGAAAAGTGATCTTTACCTTCTCCCGTTAAGCGGGAGAAGGTGGCCCCGCCCAAAGCGGGGAGGATGAGGGTGTGGCCCTATAAGCTCCCTCATCCTCCGACTCCTTCTCCCAATTAATGGGAGAAGGAGAGAAGGGTAGCCGAGCTTTTCCAACACTCCCTTTCCCAGGAAAAACATGCTGAAGAGAGTGGGAAACTACATTTTCAACCAGCCCGATTATGTGTCCTTCCGGCCAGGTTCTGCCTGCCCCAAGGGTCTCTTACAAGATATATGATATATGCGTATTGCCAGGTGGCTATTGCTTGACAAGGCTGGGGGAAAGCTGGGTAACGACCTTTTGGACCATTGGCTCCAACTCCTCCATTTTACCAAACTCGGAGACGGAATTTAATTTCATGCCAGTTTTGCTATCGATAAGATTAACCGTAAGCCTTCCTTTGCCCGATTCGGCAGTGAAAGAACCGGAAATGCCAAAGTCGCAATTGCCGGTTGGGTCGTCGCCGGGGAGTGAATATGTAACCTGTAGGTTGGTTTTGGATGATTTAAGCGATTGAGAGACCAAGCCGCGGATCTTATCGCTTAATCCCGCATCCGATTTGTCGCCGGCGATTTTAATGAAACCCAAGCATACATTCAAGGGTTGGCTGGTTCCGGAAAGCATTTTGTTAATTCTGGAATCAAGCTGGGATTCCGCAGAAGGGCTCATACCTACGAAACGGAGTTCCTCCTCGAAATTGGGATTAATGAGAACAGTAGTGGGCATAGCGCTTACTCCATATCTGTTCATTACATCACTGCCATACGCTATCACATTGGAATATTTAACATTATAGGTCTGGAGCAATTGCTTGAATTTGGGGACATCCACCTTACTGTCAAGGTTCACACCGATAAGGACAAAACCCCCTTGGGCATATTTTTCGTGAAGCGAAGCCAGGAAGGGCATAGCTTTGCGGCAGGGCCCACACCAGGAGGCCCAGAAATCTAAGAGGATCGGTTTGCCTTTGAAGCTGGACAAGGTTACGGGGGTACCATCGAAATCCTTAAGAGTGAAATCGTGGATAGGTTTGCCGGCAGTAGATGGGGAGGCAACAACCAAAATTAATAAGATAATCATTATGGCTTTTTGCATCAGTTTCTCCTTGAAGAAAATATAATATTCAATCTGAAATATTGGGTTGCGGAAGTTCCCGGGTATCGGGCTTGAATATGACGATTGGTTACTTCAGCACTGGTTGAAGTTAATACCGGAACCTTCTTTAATCAATTAAAATGTTGCGACTTCGGCAGAAGTTCCTTTTAATTTGGGCTTTGTTATGACAAACCTCACCGGAAAAAATATCGCGCTTTTGCATCAACGATCAAGAGAGTGGGGCCTAGCCTTAACTGAAGCACAATTAGGGCTTATTGATGAGTATATCTCCTCCTTGAAGCATTATTCGAAAAGTCTGAACTTGATATCAAGGGCTGATATCGACCATGTTTTTGAGTTGCATATTTTTGACTCATTGGAAGTGCTTGCCGCCATTAATCATTTCGTAAGTGAATGGGATTGGAACAAAAAACAGGACATCAAGCTCTTGGATGTCGGTAGCGGCGCAGGTCTGCCGGGGATACCATTGGCGATCGCTCTTGCCAAAGCGTGCGTGGATCTCATTGAGAAATCATCGAAGAAATGTCTTTTCCTGCAGTCTGTCATCACGAAGCTTGAATTGAAAAATGCTAAGGTGATCAATCTTTCTCTTGAGGAATATGCTCGCAACCAGGTAATAGATTATGATTTTATATTGTGTCGGGCCGTGAAAAGTTTCCAGGAATGTGCGAAGCTCTCTGCGGGATTTATAGATAGAGGAGCAAAACTTATTTATTTTAGCCGGCGAAGCGGCCGGTTATCGGAACGGTTCAGGGTCTATCCGCAAAAGAGATAATCTCTATTCTGTTGGCCTGCAAAAAATTCGACGATGTTCGCTTAGAATTTGCCAAAAAATAAATAAAATCATTATGTAAGTTAGATGAAGTCAGTAGGCCAAAATAAATCTGTGGCTGTAATCGCAAATTTGTCTGATTCTTAAAGAAATGACGATTTTTCTTAAGATATAGGTCTTGACAGGCGAATCAGGGGACGCTATTTATGAGAACACATAATGGGCGAATTCCCTGTGTAAATAATGTGGATATTTTTATACTTATATTCCTAACCCTTTATCCTATGTAAGGTTATGACCAAAAAGGCCGGGTGATGGCTGTGGATAATCTTTACAAATAACCAAAGGATTCTGATAATTACGGAAATGAATATGGTGTTATTAATTACAATGATGGTGGCTTGTAATGATGGACGGTAAATGTCAGTCAGTATGGGATAGTTGTCTTCAAATAATTTCGTCACGGGTCAAGCCTCAGAGCTATACGACCTGGTTCTCGCAGACTAAAGGCGCTGGCGCGGAGGGAGAAACTTTCACCATTGCGGCGCCAAACAAGTTCGTCCTGGAATGGTTGGAGGAACATTATTTTGATTTGATATCCGAGGTTTTGCTAGCCACGACTGGCCAGAGCTTCGGGATAAAGTTCTGTATCTCGCCGGATGGAGGCGATGAGCAAGAGAAAGTACTATTACCAATTAAGACGAACTATGTGGATAAGGATCGAAAGATTATTGATAAATATGCCCAAGCCTCCAATTTAAGCGGGCGATTTTTATTTGACAGTTTTGTGGTGGGGGAATCGAATCGTTTTGCGCATGCGGCGGCGATGGCAGTAGCAGAAGCTCCGGGAAAGACGAGATATAATCCTCTTTTCATTTATGGTAGGTCAGGATTAGGAAAAACACATCTGGCGCAGGCCATAGGGAATTTTGTAAAAGATATCTATCCAAATATCAAGATCTTATACATCACTTCGGAGAAGTTCACATCGGATTTCATAAATTCGATAACCTCATCATCCACAAATGATTTTATGCATTTCTACCGCAATGTTGATATCCTCCTATTGGATGATATCCAGTTTCTTACTGGCAAAGAATCAACTCAAGTGCAGTTTTTCCACACATTCAACGTGCTGTATCAAACAGGACGGCAGATAGTGCTTACATCAGACAGGTCTCCAAAAGATATAAAGGGATTGGAGGAGCGCCTCTTATCACGTTTCAACTGGGGCTTGGTAACAGATATTCAACCCCCAGATTTGGAGACCCGGATAGCGATATTAAAGAAAAAAAGCGAGGGGGACGGAATTAACATACCTGAAAATGTCCTGGTTTACATTGCGGAGCATATCACCAATAATATTCGGGAGTTGGAGGGATGTTTGATTCGTTTGATAGCGTTTGCCTCTTTGTCGGGGAATCCGATCAACCTGGACATCGCAGTCAAAATATTGAAAGACACAATTCCAGAATTAAGGAAGCAAATGACAATCGATATGATCCAGAAGAAGGTTTCGAAAGCACTGAATATCCCTGAAAATATGCTCAGTGCTAAGAAAAAAACACAAGAGTTGGTGAACGCCAGAAATATAGCCATTTTTCTTTCGCGGAAGCTTACAGACTCTTCACTTAAGACCATCGGGGCAAATTTTGGGGGGCGGGACCATTCCACGATAATCCATGCTATCAATCAGGTTGAAGAGAGGTCTGGACAAGACCAAGCCTATAAATCCCGTATTGATGATATTATCAATTCACTTTATATATAGAATGTGGAAAAGATATTAATATGATAGTGCAAAAAATGTGGCTATATTTATGATATTGCTTTTATTGTGGAGAAGTTTATAACCTAATGATCTATTCACATCAAATTAAACAGACACAAAGTGTAAAAAAAAATCATAAGTCAATGCTCAATGGAATCTTTTTAAAAAATAACTTGAGTTCATACACATTTCCACATTATTATTATTAGTATTTTGATATATAAATTACTAATATACACTCGGCTAAACCGATTATTAGCGCTGGAGCAGAAACATGAAATTTAATATTTCCAAAGAAAAGTTCTATTCTCTTATTCAAAAGGTATTGGATATTGCGCCGGTTCGCTCGACTATGCCGGGCCTTTCAAACATTGTGATTGAGGTCCATAAGGATAAGATCAAAATGAAAGCGACAGACCTTGAAATTTCAATAACAAGTGAATCTGAGGCGGAAACGACTGGGCATGGGCAATTATCAGTTCCCGGCAGGATTTTGGCTGAGCTGGTCCGGGAATTGCCTGCTGGGCAGGTGATGGTGGCGATGGTGGATAATAGGTTGGAATTAAAGTCGGAACGGGGCGTATTTAAATTGGCTGGTGTTCCTGTGGATAGTCTGCCTCGAATACCCGAGTTTGATTTTGCGAATGAAGTAACGGTCCCCGGTGGCACTATCTGCCGTATGATTAAGAAGTGTGTTTTCGCAGTGTCGAAGGAAGAGGCACGGCCAGCGTTAAATGGCGTATTATGGAGGGGGGTCGATAAAGTGTTGACTATGGTGGCGACCAATGGTCATATCCTGGCTAAGATGAGTTGCGGCGGGACCGGCATTAAGAAGCTGGAAAAAGATATCATAGTTTCACCAAAGGTTTTGGAGCATTTTGTAAAACTATATGGAGATTTGGAGAAGGATATAGGACTATTATTCAGCGCCGATAGCCTTGTTTTCCATTTTGAGGGCACAGTACTGGCCACACGGCTCATTGACCCGCCATATCCCAATTTTGAGCAGGTGATTCCCAAGGAGAATGATAAGAAGGCGATGTTTGATAGGGATGATTTTTACTCGCTTCTTAGAAGGGTGGCCATTGTCTCGAATAATATTACCCATCAGGTGAAGCTGGGATTTTCACCTAATTCGTTATCGGTTTCTGCGGCTAATTTCGATGTTGGCGCTGAAGGACATGATGAATTGGGAGTCGAATACAATGGGACTGATTTGGAGATTGGATATAATTCTAATTATATTATGGAGATTGTCAAACAAGTCGATACACCCCGGGTATTGTTGGAATTTACAAACGCTACCAGCGCCGCAGTCGTTAAGGCGGAATCTTATGAGGAAAATGAAGATTATTTATTCCTGATAATGCCTTTAAGGCTTGTGGATTAGTAAGGATAAGATAATTAATAGAATATTGTGAAAATTGATTTTAAAATCATTTAGGATTGAGAAATTTCGAAATATTGCCAATGCTTCGGTAAAATTAGGCGATAATTTGAATTTAGTCGTTGGTTTAAACGCCTCTGGAAAGACCAATTTTCTGGAGGCGGTTTTTTATCTTATGACCGGGCGTTCAATTCGGAATGCCAAAGAGTCTTTGTTAATTGGCCGCGGCGGCGATTATGCGAGGGTGGCTGGGGTTTTGGATGGTCGGGAGGGTGAGCGGAAGATTGAGTTTGGCTTTAATAAGGCCGGGAAAAAACATCTTTACGTGGACGGGGCCAGACTTCAGAGGGTATCCCGCCTGCTTGATATCTCGGCAGTGGTGAGTGTAGCCCCAATCGATATTGACATAGCCGCGGGTTCACCGGATAATCGCCGCAAATTCCTGGATGCCTTGCTCTCGCACTGTTTCCCATCTTATTTTCTCTCTCTGACAAATTATCAAAAAGCATTAAAGCAGAAAAATTCGCTTCTGAAGGAGGGGGATGGCCGCTTAGGAGAGTATTTGGAGGCCTGGAATAGACAGCTTGCCGAATATGGCGCGAATTTATTAGCAAGAAGGATGGCCTTTATTCCATTTCTGCGGAAGCGAGGAGCTCAGATTTACCGGCAATTGGCCCAATCAGAAGAGATTGATTTCAGATACCAATTCAGTGGAGGGGAGGTTCGAGAGGAAAATATACGGGATGATTTAAGTAAGGCATTGCGGGCAGTTGTTGAGCGCGAGAAAGCTATTCGTCAAGCGATAATTGGTCCCCATCGCGACGATGTCGAGATAACGGTGGATAAGCTATCTCTGAAGGATTTTGGATCGAGGGGCCAGCAACGTTGCGCGATGCTGGCGATGAAATTTGCGGCGCTGGAATATTTGGAAAAGGTAAGGGGGGAGAAACCGATCTTATTGCTAGATGAGGCCGTGAGTGAACTTGACGAGGTGAGGTCAGCCAACCTCCTGGGGATTTCGGAATCGGTGGGGCAGGTGATTATGGCTTCCTCTCATGGGGTTGAGGGACACGGATATACCGGTAATGTGACAAAATTCCATATTGAGAGCGGGAAAATCACGTCCCAGTAGATGGCGAGGATTATATCGTTTGACGTGGTATCCAAATTATGTGATGTAGGGCGAAATGGATGATGAATATTTTATGAGAGCCGCCCTCCGGGAAGCGAAAAGGGCGGAAGAATTAGAGGAAGTCCCGGTTGGGTGTGTAATAGTATTTGAAGGTAAGATAATCGGGAAAGGATTCAACCAAACCGAAAGTCTTCAGGACCCAACCGCGCATGCGGAGATGATTGCCATAACTGCGGCGGCGGGGCACCTGGAAAGCCGCCGTCTGGAAACGTGCACAGTATATGCGACCCTGGAGCCATGCGTGATGTGTTGCGGGGCGCTGGTTCTGGCAAGAGTGGCAAGGCTGGTGTTTGGGGCATACGATCCAAAAGCTGGGGCGGCAGAGACCCTATATTCAATTCCATCAGATAAGCGGTTGAATCATACGATTGAAATAACGGGCGGTTTCTTGGCTGAAGAGTGCGGCAGTATCCTGGCCGAATTCTTTAGCCGACTCCGTGGAGACAGAAACGGAGGGAAGGAATATTAGTATGGAAGAAATTGAAAAACGGAATCTTCTCGACAAAACATTGTCGAAGCTTAATTATCTCGGGCTGGTGATAAACCTGATGGTTCCAGCCGCTTTGCTCACCGCGGGAGCATTTATAAACAACATTCTCACCGCAGATTTCGTTATGGCGGCCGAGAGTTTGAATATGTTGAAATGGATATTGGTTGGTGTTTCGGTAATTGAGGTTGGAGTAGCTTTTTTTCTGAAGAGAAAACTATTTGGCAATTTATTCAAGAATACCGGGGATAATGTAGATATGAAAGCACAGCTCTTGATGGCGACCAAGATAATGCTGGTTATCCACGTGATGTCAGCCACGCCGGTGGTGTATGGATTTATCTATCATATCTTGGGTGGGACAATCGAAGGTTTTCTTCTGATGATAATTATTAATCTGATTGGGTATCAGCTCTGTCGAGCTCGGAAATCGGACTATGAGGATTTGAGGAAAATGCTATTGGGAGGGGATTGAGGTGTCTATTCCCAATCCGCCTATCTCTATAGGGTCAATGGGAACCATCAGTGGGAGTGTTGACGAAGCTGGGCTTCCATGAAAAAGAAAGCGCTTCAAAAAATTCTTTTCTTTCTCTTTTTCTCCCATTAATTGGGAGAAGGAGTCGGAGGATGAGGGAGCTTATGGAATCACATCTTTGTACGTTGCTTTGGGGCTTATTTTTATAATTTGAGCTATTCGAAATCTTAGCTCAATATTCATTACGTGCGTGCCTGCTATATTGCCAGCACTATTACAAACAGTTTGACACTGAGGGGGATTGAAAGTAAATTGCGGAATTAAGGCGATCGCAAAAGATGAACCTTCCAAATAAACTAACCATCTCCAGAATCATTCTCAGCCCCGTATTTATGTTTTTATTGACTATCGAGAACCGAATTGCCAGAGTGTTGTCATTGGTGGTTTTCACCGTGGCCTCGCTGACCGACCTCTATGATGGCTACCTGGCCCGAAAATATAGTATCGCCACCAATTTCGGCAAATTTATGGATCCATTGGCCGACAAGATCCTGACCTCAATGGCCTTTATTTCTTTTGTGGCGCTCGGGTATGCCCGAGCCTGGATGGTGATGATCATAGTGGGGCGGGAGCTCTTCATAACCGGTTTGCGGTCGCTGGCGGCATATCGCGGCCAGGTGATAATGCCCTCGTTCTTGGCCCAAGCCAAGACGGCGTCACAAATGGTTGTCATCGTCTTTATGCTGATTGTAATCAATGGACAAGCCATCCTTGGTTCGCTGGCGGATAATATTGTGCTGTTCGATACCTCAAAAATGCAGTCATATTTCGATGTAATGATATTCATCACGTTGTTGCTGACAGTGTGGACCGGGCTGGATTATATCATCAGGAGTTTTGCTATGTTGAAGAGTTTGACCAAGTGAAAAAACTTTATGACAAGATGAGAAAGCATCCTGTGGAGGCGGGGAAAGTGAAGGCCTCGGAGCGGCCATTTACTGCGTTAGTGTCAACATTCTTTTTTACCGGCTATCTCCCGTGGGCGCCCGGGAGTTGGGGATCATTGGCCACAGTTCTTCTTGCTTATTTCCTATTACCCCAGTCGATAGCCATTCAGATTGTAATAGTCTCGATTGTGTTTTTGGTCGGCGTTTATGTTTCAAAACGCGCCGAAGAAATTTATGGCCAAGATGGCGGGCCGATTGTGATCGATGAAACTGCGGGGATGCTGGTGACTTTGATTGCGGTGCCTCAAAATCCAATTTATTACGCCATCGCTTTCTTGGCATTTAGATTTTTTGATATTGTTAAACCATTTCCGGCGAGGCGGTCGGAGAGAATCCCCCTGGGATGGGGAGTGATGGCCGATGATATTATTGCCGGAATTTATGGACTGGCTGTTATGCATCTTATTGTATTCCTTTATCAAAATTTAGCGGGTGGCTTATGAAAACTGCGATTCTAACTATCGGTGATGAACTTCTCTATGGACAGACTATCGATACCAATTCGGCGTTTTTAGCACGAGGGTTGATATCGATCGGGTATGAGCCGGCATATAAGGAAACGGTTGGCGATGTCATCGAGGCGGTGGAAGAGAGTATCATCAAGCTGTGCCATCGGGCAAAATTGGTGATTGCGACCGGAGGGCTTGGACCAACTCATGATGATATCACCAAGAAAGCGATATGCCGGGCGTTCAAGCGCAATTTAGTGCTTTATGATGATATCTTGAAATTTATTGGGGAACGATATGCGCGTCAGAAACGGGAAATGCCGGCCGCGGCGCAATCACAGGCCTTGCTTCCACAAGGATGCCGTCCCCTTCAGAATAATTGGGGCACTGCGCCCGGAATAGTGATTGAGGAACGCGGGGTTATGTTTGTGGCATTGCCCGGAGTGCCATTCGAGATGGAAAATCTATTCAATCATCAGTTGAAACCGCTCCTGCCCCCTGCGCCCGGTGGGAAAGTCATTACATTCAAGCAGCTCCGGACATCAGGCATTGTGGAGTCGGTCATATATGAAAAGGTGAGAGAGTTTCTTGGCCCCAAAGAGCCGGTCAAGGTAGCGTTTCTGCCCGGATACAGCGGCGTGGATTTGCGTCTGACAGTAAAGGATACGCCCCGCTCCGAAGCCGAAAAGCAGATAAGGGAATTTGAAGCGAAAATCCGCGGTCAAATAGAGAAATATATCTATGCCGAAGGGGAGGCTACTTTGTCAGAGGCGGTGGGAAATTTACTGAGGGAGAAGAAGGTGAAATTGGCGACAGCGGAATCGTGCACCGGAGGGCTTCTCTCGAAAATACTGACCGATATTCCGGGTTCATCGGATTATTACCTCGGCGGGGTAGTCAGCTATAGCAATGAGTCCAAAATTGAATTACTGAATGTTCCGGCAGAGCTCATTGAGAAATTTGGCGCGGTATCATCTGAAGTAGCGGAAGCGATGGCCTTGGGAACGAGAAAGATAACTCACGCCGATTTTGCCCTCTCGATTACGGGTATTGCCGGTCCTACCGGCGGGAGTGAGGGAAAACCGGTGGGGACGACCTGGATTGGGATGGCGACCGATGATGGGGTGTCGTCCAAACAGCATATTTTCGGGGCGGATCGGGAGGTAAATCGTATGCGGGCGGCTGTCGGGGCGTTGAATATGTTAAGGATGAAATTGATCGCAGATGAGGCCTTGTAAAACCACTCTTAGACAGTCGTGTAGGTCAAGCCCACTTGGGGCTTAACTCCTTAAAATTATCTATCAAGACACGGAGGTCTTGACCTACGAGATTTACCCTTGGTAGCGCAGAAATTCTTGTCTGCGATTCGCAGTGGTGCGGGACAATTCCGATGAAATCGGGATGCCGTTATTTACCAAAAAAGTTTTTCAACATGCCCTCAAGCGGGGCTGGCATCCAGATTTGTCTGGATTCCGGATCGAGTCCGGAATGACAAGGAATGCACTCACTGTCAGGTGCGGTGACCTGACAGCGTCGAAAAGTTCCTTCTCCCGTTAAACGGGAGAAGGTGTCCCCCGACGTGTCTGAGGACAGATGAGGGAGTTATCATATGGGCCCGGCTGATGACCCCGTTGCCGCCACATCCAACGAATAGAACCCACTGCCCAGCTTTAGGCGGGATATGGCACCCAGACGATCGCTGAAGTTTGCTTCGCGGATGAGGACCGGCGAGAAGAAAGGATTGACTAAATCGATGCCATTTATTCTTTTCCCTTGCAAAATCACGCTATCTGTCTTAATATAATTCGATTATTAACGGAATTTGGGCGGGCACAATTTGTTCGTATGGGGTCGTTATGGGTGAGATTATTGCAATTGCCAATCAGAAAGGCGGTGTGGGAAAAACCACCACCGCCATCAACCTATCCGCATGCCTGGCGGTGGCTGAAAAGAAAACCCTCTTGATCGATATCGACCCCCAAGCCAACACCACCAGTGGTGTTGGCTTTGCTAAAGACAAAATCGGCAACTGCATCTACGAAGCCTTGGTTGATGGCATCGGGATTACCGATGTGATTTGCGCCACTACGGTGCCCAATCTTTTCCTGATCCCTTCGCATATCCGTCTGGTAGGCGCAGAAGTCGAGCTGGTAAATCGTACGGGGCGTGAACGAGTCCTTCAGACAATGCTGAAGCGAATTCAGAATGAATATGACTATATTATCATCGACTGCCCGCCATCGCTGGGCCTCCTGACCTTAAATTCCTTAACCGCCGCCGATTCGGTCCTCATCCCGATTCAATGCGAATACTACGCTCTGGAGGGTTTGGGACAATTGATCAACACTGTGCGTCTAGTACAGAAAAGCCTTAATTCCAGCCTTCAAATCGCCGGCGTTGTGCTCACGATGTATGATTCCCGTCTCAACCTCTCTCGACAGATTGTTGAGGAGGCTCGGAAGTTTCTTGCAGATAAAGTTTTTGATACTGTCATCAATCGCAATGTCCGTCTTTCGGAAGCCCCCAGTTTCGGGCAACCGATCATAATGTACGATATACTCTCAACCGGCGCTGAGAATTATATATCTCTGGCCAAGGAGATTATGGAAAGATGAGAAAAAATGTCTTGGGAAGAGGTTTAAGCGCCCTGATTCCTGAGGGCCCATCAGAGCCCATCTCTGTCGGCGGCACTTATAAATTAATTGACATTCCTATTGATAGGATCTCCCCCAACCCCAATCAGCCGCGCAAAGATTTCGATATCGATGAACTAAATGAATTGACGGCTTCCATTAGGGCCTCGGGCCTTATCCAGCCAGTTATGGTGCGCCGCAAAGATGATGGTTATGAACTGATTGCCGGTGAACGTCGATTTATCGCCGCCGGTATGGCCGGGAAAACCACGATCAAAGCCATCCTTTCAGAAAACCTTACTCCATCCCAGAGAATCGAGATCGCCCTAACCGAAAATTTGCAGCGCTCCGACCTAAATCCGATCGAGGCCGCCACCGGTATTCATGAATTAATGATTAATGGCAACCTCACTCAGGAGGAAGTTGCTGAACGGCTCGGCAAAGAACGTAGCACTATCGCCAACCTGCTTCGCCTTCTCACTCTACCTTCAGAAATTCAGGAGGACATCCGCCATGGCATAGTCTCTTTCGGCCATGCCAAAATACTGGCGGGCCTTGATCAACCTAATCTTCAAAAAGAGATATGGCGGAGAACTGTCGAGGGAAATTGGTCGGTACGCGACTTAGAAAGACATATTCCTCAATATATTGAAAAAAGCAAGAAGAAGCCCAAATCCCAGGCCCCCAATCCCTATGCCGAAATAGAGAACCAATTAAGGGATTATTTCGGCACCAAAGTTAAAATTACTGGTATAAATGACGGTGGAAAAATTGAAATTGAATTCTATAACGACGAACAACTGAGCGGAATACTTGAGAAATTACAATAGCCCCTCCATTCTAAATGCAATGGCTTCATTTGTTGGAATATTCACTAAATGAATGCTGGCAAATATATCTCCTTCATTATAGTTCCAGACGAGGGCGATAAAACCTTCAATTTTAGAGTCAGCAAATTGGCACTCTGGATTTTTTTGACAGTGTCTGTCATCTCCATTTTAATCATTATGGTTGCCGCCATATTTTATGGTCGTTTAATAATTTCCGCTATTGAAGTCAAGAGCTTGAGGACGGATAACCAGGCGTTACTCCAACAGCACAGAGAATTCCTGGCGCTCAAAGACGAACTGGAAAGAAATCGCGCGATAGTGAACCGCATCTCCGAATTGGCAGGCCTCGACAGCACTGCTTCTAAAACCGAACCGGCCAAACAGCTAAGCGCCCCTATCCCCGAAGATAGCGCTATCGGCTTCAATAGATTCATCCCCAAAGGCCGTCCATTGCAGGGTTATCTCAGCAAACGTTTCTCAGATGTTGCCGTTTTCGGTGAGAAGCATCTCGGGTTGGATATCACTTGTCCTGAAGGTTCTCCGGTCCACGCCACAGCCGATGGCATTGTGGAATTCGCGGGCTGGGATGACTATTTTGGCTATGTCGTGAGAATTGAACATCAACAGAGCTATATGACCATCTATGCCCATAATAAAGAACTTCTGGTCAGCAAAGGAGACCGGGTAAAGAGAGCTCAAGAGATCGCTTTATCGGGCAATAGCGGCAATTCCAGCGGTCCCCATCTTCATTACGAAGTTCTAAAAAATGGCAAGCCAATGGACCCGGAAGGGTTCCTATAGCTCGCATAATTTATATTCCGAGAGCATTTAAATGGAGTTGAATGAAGATGAAAGATAGTGGTTCTTTGAACACAATCCTCGGCAAGGGCTCCAGCATTGACGGGAACTTTGACATTCAGGGAAGTGTCCGTATCGACGGAGCTGTCAAAGGAGATGTAAAATGCACCGATCTATTGACCATTGGAGTGGCCGGAAGCATAAAAGGTAGTGTGTGGGTCAAAGATATTATCCTTGCGGGGACAATTAGCGGTAATATTGTTGCCTCTGAGAAAGTGGAACTACAAAACAAATCTATCGTCGAAGGAGATATAATAGCCAAAAGCTTGGTTATAGAAGCTGGCGCAATTTTCCACGGCCTATGTAATATGAAAAATGGTTGCCCTCCCAAGACTGAAGTCTCATCAATCAACAAGAAGAATGATTGATGTGGATAACTTATGCCAATCGGTGGAAATCACGATAACACTAATAGAGTCTTTATAATACGCAAGGGATTTTAAGTAACAATTTAAGGTTTATCCACAATCGGAGATAATTTTGGCTGGTGAAAGAGTTATTACTACTGCCTATGTCTTCCTGACAATAGGTATTGCTTTCTTTGTGCTTCTCCTAATTCGCTCAGCAATAAGGATTTTCGGGAAATACGAGGCGAAGACCAAATTTAAGTCCAAATTTGGTGGCTTTGTGGATTTTATGCTCCTTTCGATCGGCATTATCTTGGTCCTTGGTTCCCAAATATTTTTCTGGCTTTCCTCAAATCTGAAATACCATACTACCTTCTCCGGCAAAAGCGAATTGGGCGCCATTAAGACCTTCAGCAATGATGATATCTTTCCGAAACTCGGCTTTCGCTATACCCCAGTCTTGGCCGACGGCCCCAACCAGGCTTTCTCTTTCGAATTGGAAGGATTCAAATGGTACGTCACTGGAGAATTAGTCAAATGGCCCAAATGGACTTCAATATTGGGATTGAAAACCTCGTGCAAGATCAATAGAATTTGCAGTGATGAGCACCAAAAGGAAACTAGTGGAATTGCGGGTAGAGATTACTATGATATCGGAGGCGGCAAATCCGAGTTCAATCGAGTATATGATAATTTCAAGGATCTCCTGCTGGGCATGCAAGTGGAAATGCTTGAATCTGAAAGCAGAATGTTTGCTCCCGGGCATGATTTCAAAGTATTCGCCGATTCCAACACGCTTATTGTTGAGGAATAACCCGCTTTTCATTATAATCTTACACTTTATGGCAAAAACGTTGATATTGTAATAATGCGATATTATTTAATGGAGAAATAATGGCTGATATAGAAAAAAGCGACCTTAAGGCCGCCCAGGAATTAAGAGAAGGATTCGAACTAATCAGGGCTGAAATCGGGAAAGTTATCGTTGGGCAGTCCGAAGTTATCGAGAAATTATTGATTGCGGTTTTGGCGAAAGGACATTGCCTTCTCATAGGTGTTCCCGGGCTTGCCAAGACCTTGCTCATCAGTACCTTAGCCGAAGTTTTGGATCTGAAATTTTCAAGGATTCAATTTACCCCGGACCTGATGCCAGCCGATATCACTGGTACTGAAATACTTGAGCAAAACCTTTCCACCGGCTCCCGGGAATTCCGATTCGTGCGGGGCCCCATTTTCGCCAACATAGTCCTTGCCGATGAAATCAATCGAACTCCGCCAAAAACCCAGGCCGCATTGCTTCAAGCTATGCAGGAATATCAAATTACTGCAGGCAACGAGACTTTCGACTTAGCAGAACCATTTTTTGTTCTGGCAACCCAGAATCCAATTGAGCTTGAAGGCACCTATCCTCTACCCGAAGCCCAGCTTGATAGATTCATGTTTAACATCTACATTGATTACCCTTCAGAAAGTGAAGAGCGTGAAATAGTCAAAGCAACTACTTCTGCCTATAAAATTAATTTGCAAAAAATTTTTGGAGCCCAAACACTGATTAATTTACAGGCATTGGTTAGAAAAGTGCCGGTTTCAGAGAAAGTTGTGGAATATGCGGTGAAGCTGGCGCGCCAAACCAGACCGATCGCTGGAGCCCCTGATTACATTCGGAATTGGGTTACTTGGGGTGCCGGGCCGCGCGCCTCCCAATATCTTACTCTTGGCGCCAAGACCAGATGTCTTCTTTACGGACGTCATACCCCGTCGATCGAAGATATTCAAATGGTGGCGGAATCGGTCCTAAGACATCGGATTGTGACTTCATTTAATGCCGAAGCCGAAGGCGTCACGGTCGCGGATATTATTGCCAAGGTACTGACTGATTCAAAAGGGTGAGCAAGGAGATCGAAAATCTTCAGGCTATGAATTCAAATTGTTCTACGTGGAACAATTTGAATTCATAGAGAGGGCAGGGTTTTGGGGAAAGTTGGAAAGATCGGTTGCCATGAAAAGGGAAGCGTTTCAAAGAATTCTTTTCTTTCTCTCCTTCTCGCATTAATTGGGAGAAGGAGTCGGAGGATGAGGGAGCTTATGAGTTACGCCCTCATCCGTCCCCACTTTAAGCGGGGCCACCCCACCACAGGCGGGCAAGCTTCTCCCGACGAAGCGGGAGAAGGTTTAGATCGTTTTTCGGGTTTCCTGGCTTTATCAACAACCCCAAAAGTGGGAATCCATACTAATCAAAGAGATAGATTCCCGCTTCCGCGGGAATGAAATGTGGAGGAAGTCATGAAGACACATTTTCAATAGGCCCACACGGCCTACCTCCAGTTCTTCAATCAACTACCACACTCGTCCCCACAATTGCCATATAGCAACTTTAGATGATTGGAATGTTTTCGTTGTCCGGTTATGCCGCAAGTTCAAAATGTTCCACGTGGAACATTTTTGGATTCCTCGGTTGATGCTTTTTTTGTCTGGGCTTCGGACTTAAGCCTCTTAAGATAGACCATCAAAACAGAAACATCGCCAGGCGTAACGCCTGCAATACGAGAGGCTTGCCCCAAAGTATATGGTTTAAAAGCGCTCAATTTCTCAATCGCTTCTCTCTTTAGCCCCTTAATTTTTCTATAATCAAGGTTCTCATCAAGCCGCATTTTTTCAAATTTTGAAAGCCGCGCGATTTCTATCTGTTGTCTTGATACATATCCATCATATTTGATCTGGACTTCCACTTTTAATCTGACTCTGTCGGGACAATCAGCAAACTCCCTATCGATTTTACTAATATCTCTTTCATCAACGGTGGGTATCCTCAGGGCATCAGCTAAGGAGAGTTTATTCACCTTGTCGTTCAGAATCGCATCGACCTTTTCAATTTGCGAGGGATAAACGAATATCCTCTCACACCTGGAGATCTGCTGCGCTGTCAGCCGTGAATACTCCCGAACTTCTTCGTATTCCTGCTCTGAAATCAGCCCATAACGAAAAGCATAATGCGATAGCCTTTCTTGGGCATTGTCTTCTCTTAGGAAAAGGCGATATTCGGCTCGTGAGGTGAACATCCGATAAGGCTCATCGATGTTTCGAGTGGTGAGATCATCAATTAAGACCCCGATATACGCTTCAGACCGTTTGAGAACAAACGGTTCTTCATCTCTCACTTTTAGGGCCGCATTGATGCCCGCCATAATCCCCTGGGCCGCGGCTTCTTCGTAGCCAGAAGTACCATTCGCCTGTCCAGCGAAGAATAGGTTGCGAATAATTTTTGATTCCATAGTAGGCCAAATTTGGGATGACGGGAAATAGTCGTATTCGATGGCATAGCCGGGTCGATTCATCTTGACATCACTCAATCCGGCAATGGTGCGGAGCGCCTCGAATTGAATTTCTGCGGGCAGGCTGGACGAGAACCCGTTGATATAGATTTCATCGCTTCTCCACCCCTCAGGTTCAACGAAGAGCTGGTGGCGGAGCTTATCGGGGAACCGTACTACTTTGTCTTCAATCGAAGGGCAATATCTCGGACCTATTCCTTCAATTATACCTCTAAAAATCGGCGATTGGTCGAGGTTTCGTTTGATAAGTTCATGAGTTTGGGGATTGGTATAGGTTAAGTGGCACGGAAGTTGGGACAAATCCTGGTCACGCCTGGTGCGGAACGAGAAAAATGGCGGAGGCTGGTCGCCATGCTGGGCAAAGCATTTTTCAAAATCAATGGTTGTCCCATCGAGTCGAGGGGGAGTACCCGTTTTTAGCCGGCCAGACCTAATTCCATATCGGGCCAAGTCCTCAGTAAGACCAAGCGCCGGTTTTTCGCCGATTCTGCCGGCAGGGAATGATTGCAGGCCGATATGAATCAAACCATTTAGAAATGTCCCAGATGTGATAATTGTGGTTTTCGCCATATAAACGCTTTCATCATCACATCTTACGCCAATTACAGCACCGCGTTCTAAAATTAGTGTTACTACATATTTCTCATATATTTGGATATTGGGATTGCTCGACAATAATGATTTCATAGAATCTTCATATAATTTGCGGTCGCATTGGGCCCTGGTTGACCTCACTGCGGGGCCTTTGGAGCGATTCAGAAGCCTGAATTGAAGGCCAGACTTATCTGCCAGAACCCCCATTATTCCGCCCAAAGCATCAACTTCCTTGACAAGCTGGCCTTTTGCTAATCCGCCAACTGCAGGATTACAGGACATTCGGCCTAACGCATCTATGGAACCTGTCAATAATAACACATTGTGTGCCATTTTGGCGGCTATGTGGGCGGCTTCGCATCCAGCGTGACCACCACCGATAACAATGAGGTCGCAACTTTCATCCATATAATTTCAATCAAGATTTCAGGGCTCAAGAGCAAGGTGAATATAAACAGCTTTTTGCCCAAATACAAGTGGTAAATAGTAACGGAAATCGCAGCGTTCGATTTCTCACTTTATGCATGAACAATAAACCAGAGCAAATTGGGTAAGCATAGAGGGAGTATTGAGAAACTTTATTTGGTAAAGAGAGGTTAGTTAACTGTCATTCCCACGAAAAAGCTTGTTGAAAAAGCCAGGAAACCCGAAAAATGATCTCAACCTTCTCCCGCTTCGTCGGGAGAAGGTGTCCCGACTTGTCGGGACAGATGAGGGTGTAACCTCATAAGCTCCCTCATCCTCCGACTCCTTCTCCCAATTAATGGGAGAAGTAGAGAAAGAAAGGAATTTCTCAAAGCACTTTCTTTTTCATGGAAGCCTAGCTTTTTCAACACTCTCGAAGAAAGTGGCAATCCATATTAATCAAAAAGATATATTCCCATTTCCGTGGGAATGACATGTGGAGGAAGTCAAGAAACCACATTTTCAACAAGCCCTAAAGGGAGTGAGGAGAAAGCCTGTCTGCCGCAGCATTCTGATAATTGAGGCGAAATTCGCAGATGGGAAAAGGAATGGTCAAAAGATGGACTTCGTAATGTGAGACCCAGCGGGATTAAGTCCGTGGTCACATATTTTCTAAATAATCATCAGGCATAGTTTCATCAGCCAACATCCTTATGGTCGCAGCTGCCGCATTCGGAGCAGGAAGAATCATTCACACGGCGGGCGGACTCTTTTCTGGTCGTTTGTTGCAACTGCCTCGCCGCCAGAGTCACTTTCGCCGCATATTCCACTTTTTCCATTTTGTAGAACGCGCTCTTGATAGTTTCCCCGATGGTAATCGCTCCGTGACGGTCCAGCAGGATGGCATCATGATTGGTAATCAATCCGGATATCGCTCTGGCGCCTTCATCGGACGACGGAGCGGCATAAGGCGCGGTCGGGATTTTGCCCAGGGTCATCGCGATTTCCGGGATAACACATCCTGCCAGTGAAATACCGGCGATACTGAAGGCGGTGGCGGTCGGAGGATGAGCATGAATAACAGCATTGATAGCAGGACGGTGGCGATAGACCTCCAGATGCATCGGGGTTTCGGTTGACGGCTTGCCGTTGCCGGAGATTATTTTGCCGCTGTTATCTATTAGAATAATGTCTGTTGTTTTCAATTCTCCCAGGCAGGTGCCGGAGGCGGTGATAAGGATGCGGTCATCGGCGAGTTTGAAGGAGATATTGCCATCGGTACCGGCGGCCAGCCCGCGCTCATAGATGCGCCGACCGATTTCGATTATCTCACGTCTTATTTTCCAATCAGGAAGCATATTTCCCAATATAAAACCGTATAAGATGGAAGCAAGGGATTATTCGGGGGAGGATAAAGTGATTGCCTTTGGGGAAAAGCTTTAATAGATTTTGCTTATATGAATACCGCGCATAAAATAATATTTGGCGATGCCCGTTGCATGAATAGTATAGCTGATAAATACGTCCATCTTATAGTCACCTCGCCGCCATATTGGCAGTTGAAAGATTATGGAGTCAAAGGACAGATAGGCTTCGATGATTCTTATGAGGATTATATCAATAACCTAAATCTGGTATGGAACGAATGTCGGCGGGTATTGCATGATGGCTGTCGATTGTGCATCAACATCGGCGACCAATTCGCCCGTTCGGTTTATTATGGACGATATAAAATCATTCCGATCCGGACCGAGATAATCCGCTTCTGCGAAAGGATCGGGTTCGATTATATGGGGGCGATAATCTGGCAGAAAGTTACCACCTGCAATACTACCGGGGGCGCCACAGTAATGGGTTCATATCCCTACCCTAGAAACGGTATTGTCAAATTGGATTATGAATTCATTCTCATTTTCAAAAAGCATGGAAAGCCTCCGAGGGTATCTTCCGAGATAAAAGAAAAATCAAAGCTAACAAATGAAGAATGGAACTCCTATTTCAATGGGCATTGGAATTTCAGCGGGGAGAAGCAGGATAAGCATTTGGCGATGTTTCCAGTGGAGCTTCCCAAACGGCTCATAAGGATGTTTAGCTTTGTTGGTGAAACTGTATTAGATCCATTCCTTGGCAGCGGAACAACCACATTGGCCGCGATTAACGAAGGGCGAAATTCTACCGGGATTGAGATAAATCGGGATTTTGAGAAAACCATCAGAGCAAAATTTGGCGGAGCCGGCGTTCAGATTTTTGACGAAACATTGATTGAATATGAGTATCAGGAGCCGGACGAAAAACTGATAGAACTCTCTCGACAGGGACTGCCCTATTTATTCAAAGACCCGGTAGCGATCAATCGGAAGATTGATCCAAGCAAATTGAATTTCGGGTCGAAGGTAAGCATGATATCTGCGATAAAGGATTCATTTGATAAATTGACCATATTTACATGAAATATGGTTATCACTTATTGGGGTTGTATTTCTAAAGACTGTCATGTATATTGGTTCTATGAGCGACCTATTTCAAGCCCAGTATGATATAAAAGCCAAGCTTCCTCGCCGGAGTCACAAACGGAAATATGATGTTGATGGCAAGACCTGGCAGAAATATTCGATATCTGTTTGGAATGATATCAAGAAATCATCCAAAGAGAGGAGGCTGAAACATCCAGCAATCTTCCCTGCCGAATTGCCAGGAAGGTTGATAGAAGTGCTATCCTTCGATGATGATATAGTGTTGGATCCATTCGTTGGGACGGGCAGCACAATGGTAGCTGCAAGAGAACGAGGTAGAAGCTCAGTTGGTTTTGATATATCTGAAAAATTTATTCAGATCACGAAGCATCGGCTTTCTGAAGTTTCGTTTCAGGGTGATGATCCTCCTTACCAACTATTTCTTGATACCGCAGAAAACCTTAAGAAATATATGGCTTCAGAAACAATCGGCTTATGCGTGACTTCTCCGCCTTACTGGGATATTTTGAATCAGAAAAGGACGGCGGATTACAAAGAGATTCAGAACTATGGGGGATTGTCAGAAGATTTGGGTGAGATACATATTTATGAGGATTTTATTGGCGCGCTCAAGAGAATTTTTGCGGATATTTATAATATACTTAAGCCCGAAAAGTATTGTTGCATTGTCCTGATGGATATAAGAAAGAAAGAAAAATATTATCCGTTCCATGTTGACACCATAAAATTCATGGAAGAAATTGGGTTTATGCTCGATGATATTATAATTTGGGATCGAAGAAGTGAGTACAATAACCTCAGACCCTTGGGCCATCCGTATGTTTTCAGAGTTAACAAGATTCATGAATTCATTTTGATCTTCAAGAAATGCAGATAACCATTCTTCAGAATTCTGATGAAAGCCTCTATAAATCTATAAGGGAAGGGTTACAATGGGCTGAGAATCTATTCTTGGGAGTCTCATATGGTTCTTATGGCGCATTCGATTTACTTAATGAGTATTTTATTAATTTTCTGCGAAGTAATGGCAAATTAAGAGCACTATTTGATATTGAAGAATTTATTACTGAAAAAAAACTCATTGAAGAACTTGCTACCATACCCGGTGATTCGGAATGCAAGGTTTTTATAAGAAGTGGTAGCGGCAAAAGCACTCTTGGACTTTACCATCCTAAGTTTTATCTCTTTTACGATAATGAGAACTATCGCATAATTATTGGATCTTCGAATTTCACTTTAGGGGGTATTAAGCGCAACATAGAATGTAATCTAAGCATTTATGGTGAACGAGATGAGCTATTTGCGAGTTTCCTCAGCTTCTTTAATGAGTTGTGGACTGCCGAGAGTGCTATAAATATATCAAACCATGGTGATTTACTCGATTTGTACCAAAGCGCGTTTCAGCAGAGCATTAAGTCAGATGAGACTAAAGTTAGAAGACTGCAAGGGTTGCGTGAGAAACTGACAACCGAAGCTGCTCACATAATCCAATTGAAGAAAGTAATCCTAAATGAGGAATTTGCTTATCTACTCGGATTATTATGTGCCAATAGCAAAATAGACTTCGAGAAAAGGGAATTAACAATATACCTACAAAGGGGAATAGCCAATAGAGGCAAATCTGACGAGGGTTTTTATTATAGTCCTGACATAAGTGATTATAAAATATCTCAATATGATGCACACAAAAAGGACGTAGAAAGAATCATTGAGAGTCTGAGTCTGTTAATAAAGAACCTTGGGACAAAAGACGAGATATCTATGAATCATGTTGGAGATTTCCATTTTCAAATTCATATCAAATTTGATAAGAACTCAATTATATTTGAGGAATTAGAAAAATCGAGAGAATTCCCCGAAAGAGGGAAAGTCATTCCTTTTGTTCCTAAAAGCGTTCTCAAGTCCAAAAGCAGAAATATAGTTATGTCATATCTAAAGGGCTATTGTGATCTTAAAAGCAGAATTACCGTGAGCGATGGTATATATGATACGCAGAAGAAAATCTATGGCCTTTTGAGGATGGGCATAAGTCTCCCCCATGATGCAACGGAATTCATAGAGAAATTCCTTGTTCTATTAAATAGAATTGGAATAGAAAAAGGAGTCAGCGCAACTGATCCGTCGCGAAGGACAAGGGAAAATCTTATTAGAATTGATGTAAGAAGTGTTCCTTATGAGTTGCTGGGAACTCATTGGAGGAGAATTTTCCTAAAGGACTTCGTATCATATATGAAGTCGAGAAATGCGGAATAACAACTGAGCGTAATAGGAAGTATGCCTGACCAACGCACAGATTACCTAAGATTCTTACAGCCCGATACGGTGTCGCGGCTGCGAAGCCTTGAGCTAAGGGCCCGCCTGGTGGTGGAGGGGTTCATCATCGGGTTGCATCGGTCGCCGTATCACGGGTTCTCGGTGGAGTTTGCCGAACATCGGCAGTATATGCCCGGCGATTCCATCAAGAATATCGATTGGAAAGTATTCGGCAAAACCGATCGGTATTATGTCAAGGAATTCGAGGAAGAAACCAATCTCAAGTGCTATATCCTTCTGGACTGTTCGGCTTCGATGCGTTATTCATCAGGCAAAATCACCAAGTTCGATTACGCCCGTCAGGTTGCCGCTTCGCTGGCTTACCTGATGCTCAAGCAACAGGATGCGGTCGGCTTGTTGACTTACGATGAGAAAATCCGCCGCTATATCCCTCCGCGGATGGCGCGTCCCCACTTGAATGTCTTGCTGAAGGAAATGGATGCCGCAACGCCATCGGAGAAAACGGATTCCGGTTCTGCCTTTCACGAGTTGGCTGAGAGGATCAAACGTCGCGGCTTGGTGATAATCATTTCCGACTTGCTGGATGATTATGAAAAGCTCGTTTCCGGGATGAAGCATTTTCGTCATAAGAAGCATGAGGTGGTCATATTTCGGATATTGGATCCGCGGGAGGAGGATTTCAATTTTCCGATAGAGGCGCGGTTCAAGGATATGGAAACCGGGGAGATAATTTCAACCGATCCCCATCAAATTAAAGAGGCGTATCGTCATCAATTTTCGCAATTCTCCGAAGGATTGAAAACCGAAGCGCGTCGGGGCCTGATCGATTTTAATACTTTCGTCACCACCGATAGCTACGATAAGGCTTTATTCGCGTATCTTGCGCGTCGAGCAAAGTTGGGCTAATCGGTATGTGCCGATTCGGTGTATGCCAGCGGAGAGAATCGATTCGAACTTGAGAGACGGGGGGATACGATTGGTTAGTCCGCCGGGGCATGGACATAATCATCATAGTGAGGGGCAATTTACGATTGAGCGGTTCACCTACAATGAGCAACAAGACGTTTTCATCTGTCCCTCGGGAAAGATACTGGTAAAGGAGGGGAGGTATAGCGGCCAGAAATCGTTGGAGGTATCGTGCTTCGATAGGAGACTGTCGTGTTTGTTCAATGAAGGGCGTCTGTACTGGGTCGCCGCAACTGCATGAGGCGACTTTTTTAACGAGCCCAGGGGAGGGGTGGACCCGTACGGGGACGGGGTGTGTTCGCTTGATGAAACGGACATAAATAAGATAAGTCACCCAAATATTATTTCTCTTAATGCAGATTAGTATTAGCGGCACAAAAAAACCCCGCCATTATTGGCGGGGTTGATTTTTGGAATCAAGATTCGATTAGTTAATCGGCTTAATCTCCACGCGACGGTTGTCGGGGGAGTTCTTATCGGGAACTACGAAGTTGTTTTCGCCATAGCCCTTAGCGATCAATCTAATGGCTGCGACGCCCTTATTAACTAAGTACTCCTTAACTGCGTTGGCACGCTTTTCAGATAGAGTCTGGTTGAACTTGGTGGAGCCCAGAGCATCAGTGTAGCCGCCGACCTCAATCTTGACCTCGGGATAGGCTTCCATACGCTTGGCCAGTTCATCCAGATAAGCCCTTGCCAATGCATCGGGATCAAAGCTGCCTTTTGTGTACTGGATCCGCAAAATCTCGACTTCCTTGATTGGTTTTGCCAGTGGGCAGCCATAGGTGTCAACCTTGGAGCCGGCAGGAGTATCAGGGCAACGATCTATGCCATCATACACACCATCGGCATCGGCGTCTGTCGGACAACCATTGGCATCGACTTTGGCTCCAGTCGGAGTATTGGCGCATTTGTCCTTATGGTCGGGAACACCGTCTTTGTCAGCGTCAAGAGGACATCCCTTGCTATCGACTGGCACACCGGTAGGAGTGCTGGCGCACTGATCGATACCGTCAAATATGCCATCCTTATCGGAATCCATCGGGCAACCATTCACGTCAACTTTGGCGCCGCGAGGAGTCTGCGGGCATTGATCGAGGCCGTCATAAACACCGTCGCCGTCTTCATCCAGCGGGCAGCCATTGGCATCGACCATAGCGCCATTGGGAGTATCAGGGCATTGATCGAAATCATCCTTCACGCCGTCCTTGTCAGTATCCTTGCCGCCACCAAAGTAGTAGTTGAAGCCCAGGCGCGGCTCGATATAAGCCTGGAAATCGCGGTTTGACGATTTCTTGTCGTCCGAAGTCCATTCGCTTGGAGTAGAGATATAAGCCGGCAGGAAATTGAATTTCACGCCGAGGTCAAGGCCTGCATTTTCGCCGAGGGCGAATTCAGCACCCGCTCCAGCCTTGACCACCAAGTCAGCAATATTTGTGCTTGTTCCGGAAACTTGAGAAGGCTCAGACTTCCAGAAATTCGCACCGGCGCCGCCCAGAACATACGGTCTGACACCGGATTCCGGGAGGAAATAGTACTGGGCTGTCAATTCCGAGAAAATACCGGTTACCTTTGTTGTTGAATTGTCCTTCTTCAAGAACTTGAAACTGGCGTCATCAGCGGTGGTGATATCGTCATAAGTTTGAGCATAAGCACCGCCAAGGTTCAATGCGAAGTTGGAAGATAAGCCCAGCTTGAAATTCAAACCGCCATGATACCCCGTGGCGAACGGTTCACGAGTCAAGTCAGAGCCCTTCATAATCGGGGCCCAAAGGCCGCCTCCAATGCCAATCCCTTTCACGCCCGCATAATCGATGGCGGCGAAAGTTGGCATTGTCAGCAACATAGCCATTAAGAGAGTTGTAGTAATGATAACAGTTTTTTTCACAAAAACCTCCTGTTAAAGATGAATAATACGTAACAATTTTGCATCAAATACCGTCAATGCAATTTTTTTTTTCCTGTTTAATCTCCTTTTTTATCCGCCAATATGAGTCTCTAGTTCCTTTACAAGCTGGCTTTTGGGCTTGGCGCCTATCAATCTACCAACTTCCTCCCCAGCCTTGAATATGAGCAAAGTGGGGATGCTGCGAATTCCAAAGCGTGAAGCCGTCCCGGGGTTGGAATCTACATCAAGCTTGCCAAATTTGATCTTACCAGTATATTCCTCTGAAAGTTCCTCGACGATGGGAGCCACCATACGACACGGTCCGCACCATTCAGCCCAAAAATCTACGACGACAGGGATGTTGGATTTGAGAACCTCTTGCTCAAAATTATTATCATCGAATGCTGGTAAATTTGACACTAATCCTCCATTTCCCTTTCAAAAAAAATATCGCTAAATTGCCATAAACAACATATTCCAAAAATCTATTACCTTATTGCGGATAAATGTTTCTTAATTATAACCTATATTCAGCAAAGGTGTCAAGCACTTTTTGCAATTAATAGACTCGTATGATATAGGCTCCATCGTAATATGTGGATACTATTTCCCGACAGCTCTGTCCCTGCCGCGCTCGACCAATGGCACCGCACTGACACATGCCAATTCCATGACCATTGCCCTTTCCTACGAATTTTACCGACTCAATGTTCCCAAAATCGTCTTTTTCTATTTTAATCTCAAAGAGGGTCGAAGGAAGGATCCTCGACTCATTAGCGGAGCTTCTGATCGCCCAACGGATTTTATCGCCTTTCAATTCGTATTGATCCTCATCCGTATAGACCTTAAGCAAATTGACTCGGCCCGAGCCGGAACGGGTAATTATTTTAATATCTTGAATTTCCCCCTTTATTCCTATTCCTACATTATCCTTAAAATAGGAATCAATTCGCTCCCGAAGGAGCCCTATCTCAAATTCATCTTCCCAAGAGTAGCTCTTTGACCAGGCGCAATAATCCCCGTCATTGATGGAGACGCAATAATCGGCAGGGTCCTCTCCCCAAGCGTCCTGGATATTCTCAGTTTTCCCTCCACACGTCGAAAAGAAATAAGCGCGGATCAAATTCCCATCAAACATTATCACTTCTCCGGCAGTTGAATCTACAGCCTCATTAGCTAATTCGTATTCCTTATCATAGCCGGCATAAACCATATCCAGAATAGTATTCTCCAAAACGCCGGATTTACCGCCTCGCAGCAACTTTTCCAAAGCATAAGTCCGAGCCGCAACCGCCTGCGCTTTTAACGCCTCCAATTCATCTGGCTGCCTTTTTCCCATTTCGGAGGGAATCACACCTTTTAAGTAGCTTTCCATACCCAGTTGATTGATGACCTTCATTGTTTTGCCGGCCTTATTGGGAAAGATATGAATATTGCCGCGGTAACTATCGCCATTGACCGAAGCGATACCGGCGCTCTCTTCTTCGCTTATACAAAGATGAGCGGCTCCCTCGATAATAATTCCCGCATCCCTGTCATAAACACTGAGACCATCCCGATCTCTTATAATTTTAATCTCGGATATGCTGAAAAACTCTTCGATTTTGCCATTTTGAACAGTAGCTTGAATGACATAGGAAGCGCTATTGGCATATTTAATCTCCCTAGCCGCATCCATTATTTTGATCGATACTTTGGGTTCGCCAGTAATAGGTTGGACATCGTTACTTTGCGGATGGTTCGCACCAAAAAGAGAATGAATCCATAAAAGAGGCAATAGTACGATGATGGATATGAGCCGGAATGATCGGCGTTCATTAGGTCCGGGAACCATAGCAGATCTTGCCCAGAATTACAGGTTTGGTCGAGCCGGTGGTTTTCGTCAAATCGGAATGAATACCATCAACAGCCATCACGGCGAAGAGCGCAAATCCGGCGCATTCCACTAATTTCGGGTGCAAGCCATAGCTGGCGGAAGTCTCACATTTGAGATTGAGATGATGGCTAATGCGCTCCACCAGAAATCCGTTCAGCGCGCCTCCGCCGCAGACAATAACCTTCTTAACCGAGGGAAGGAACTTTCGGATATTTATAGCGATAGATAATGCCGAGAATTCTAAAGCTGTCCGCAACAGGTTGGCAGGATTTCCTCGCAATGAGAGGTGCTTTTTAATAAATCTCTCCCCAAAATATTCTCTGCCGGTGGATTTCGGAGGGAGTTCGTTAACGAATGGGTCCAGCATCAATCTGTCCAAAGGACCTTTAAGCACTTCACCTTTATGAGCGATGGAGCCATTCTTATCATAATCTCTATCGAAATGGATTCTGCACAATTGGTCCATCAGGATATTGCCCGGGCCGCAATCGAAACCGAAGGGCCTCTTCGAAGAATCAATGGGGGGAATATAGGAGATATTGGCAATTCCCCCGATATTTAGCACCGCTATTGGTTGCGCACGTGCAAAAATATGTTGGTGGAATATGGGGCTTAATGGCGCGCCCTCACCTCCGCCACCGATATCCGCCTTGCGGAAATCTCCAACTGTAGTTATACCGGTCTGGACCGCTATGATAGATGGATCGCCTATCTGAAATGTCAATTTCTCACGCGGAAAATGGGCGATGGTCTGTCCATGCGAACCTATTAGATCAATTGATTTCGATTTTATGCCGGATCTCTTGAGGGCTGATTTAATCCGTGAACCAATAAAAGAGGCAAGAGATTTATCGGCATATAGCATAGTATGAATGTCGATAACTTCTCCGGATGAGAGTTCCCCAAGCAGGCTGGCCAGGTCACGGGGAAATTTATATGACACCCAATTCAATGATCTGACCGAATATCTATTCTCCGAGTGTGCTATTCCCAATAGCCCGATGTCCAGCGAATCAATTGAAGTGCCGCTGTTGACCCCGATGACGATTCTTTCCTTCCGACCAACCATCTTCCCTATTTCCGGCGAAAATGCTCTCGCTTCAAACTTAACACCTTTTCAATTGCTTTTTCAACTATAAGGCGAAATTTATTATCTCGACGGACTTGATTTTGAATATGATCCAAAGCCTCCTTCTGCTTTTCTTGGCTGTGACAAATCAGAAGGAGTTGATGCCCGGCCATTAGAGTGTTTATTATCACATCACGCCATGCGAATTTTTTGCATATCGCCCCCATTTCCAGATCATCGCTGACCACCAGCCCATCAAATCCCAATTGCCCGATTAAAGTATCGCGAACCAGCTTGCTGGAGAAAGTGGCCGGATTGCGCCCATCCAATGCTTTGGCGACGACGTGGGTGGTCATAATCATCGGGATCTTTCTGGCGATGGCATCTTCAAAAGGAAGGAATTTGTGCTGGTAATAGCGAGAGATAAGAGTGTCATCCTCCGGCAAATCAAAATGGGGATCGATGGTTACATCTCCCAATCCCGGAAAATGCTTTGCACAACACAATTGACCTGACTCAAGGTAGATATCTATTACAACTGATGAGAATTTAATTACTTCCTGCGGAGTGGAACCGTAGCACCGTCCCTGCAATACTGGTATGTCCCGGCGGCTGGGCATATCCAATACCGGTATGGTATTGACGTCTATGCCGCATCCGGCGAGAGCTTTGGTCATTTTGACAATTGCTTTCCGAAAAAGGATTATATCGTTTGGCGCCGCCAATTCCTCAGCGGAACTATGGTTGAGGCCATCAAACCTAATCCTCGTTACCCTTCCTCCCTCTTGATCAATGAAAATGAATGGCTTAAGTGCGGAATTGGCGCTTATCTCGGATGAAAGTCGCTGGAAATCTTGAGGGGTGTTTCCATTTCTGGAAAATAAAATAACCCCGCCAAGATTTTCATCCTCAACGAGGGATTTTATATATTGAGGAACAATATGGCCGTCAAAACCGAAAACTAAGAGCTGGCCAAGCCTGGGACTCCTAAAACTCATGATGCAAGGGATGCCGCCTGAACCGGAACCGGCTCTATCTCTGCGGGCTTTCCCAATTGACCGCAGACCACTCTGTTGCGTCCCGCTTCTTTGGCGGCATATAGATTCTGGTCGGCTTGCTTTAGGAATAGGTCGGTATTCTTTACATAAGCTTCCGAAAACGACTCCACCCCGACAGAAACGGTGAGACGAACTTCGGGAGCCTCGGGACCACATTCAAAAACAGTCCTCTCAACTTCATCCCTGATGCGTTCACCGACCATCTTGGCTTCACCGACGCCGGTCTGCGGAAGGATGACCACAAATTCTTCGCCGCCATATCTTGAAAGGATATCAACTTCGCGAACGCACCGACGTAGCAATCCGGCCAGTTGCTGTAGAATTAGGTTTCCCGCTTCGTGACCATGATTGTCATTTATCTTCTTGAAGAAATCGATATCGATCATCAGAATCGACAATTTATGCTTATATCGTATAGCGCGCTGGATTTCCGTATTCAATTTATCCCTGAAGAAGCGGTAGTTATACATTCCGGTCAGCTCATCTACGATCGCCAATTCTTCAGTCTTTTTCAAAAGTTGCGCATTATCCAACGCCATCGACGCTGATGATGCCAGCGCCATAAACCTGCGCTCATCGCTTTCACTGAAGCCTCTGTCACTTGAGCTCTCCGTCAAAATGCCGCCAATCGCTTTTCCTCGGGCGACAAGGGGTGAGAACATTACGGTCCTATCCTCACTGTTCAGCAACCCCCTTTCAAGATAGTTGACAGGAGCATCCTCGCGGCTAAGAGCATCACCATCCAAGAATGATAGGCATTCCGTTATGCTAATTTTGGGGGGAGTTTCATAAGTCTTGGATGATTCCAAATCGGCTTCGCCAATAAGAAGCAGATGCCGGCCTTCGGCCGAAACGCGATATACTTTGCAGGTCTTTGCTCCCAACCATCGGGTGGTGATAATCAGGATCTTGAGGGCGAACTCCTTTGTATCGATGGTCCCGGCAATATCCGCCACTGTATTATAAATCATCTCGGTTTCGCTGTGGGCCATTTCCAATTCCCAGGTTCGCCGGTTAAGAACGTCAAGCGCCGAAGTTAGCTTTACTTGGGATGCTTTGAACTTACTTATAAACACTCGCAGGAATAAATAAACCAATCCAAAGTAGCCGAACGAAACCACGCTCCTCCATATCGAAAAGTGCTGTTCAAAGATGGAAGCCGCCCAATGACTTAGGAGAGCGGCGATGGAGACGATCAAAGTTTTTTGAGGATCCAACCGAAAGACTGAAAATAATACTAACAGGAAGTATAGGAGATGATAATCTCCTCCATTGGATGGGGTGGCGATTTCCAGAAGTGGAAGGAATGTCAGATTTGAAGCGATAAAGAGATTGGATATGGCGTTTATACTCGGCTTTTTTCTAGAGCAATAGAAGTATAACAGAAGGACTCTCACCAGATTCAGCCAAATAAGCAGCCCTGGCGTAGAAAACACCGGAATGCCGCCTTCAAAGGCCGCTTTGGCATAGTAAATGAATCCGGCAAAGAGAGCCAAGGTGAAGTCTCCACCCAAGACTATGCTTCCCATCTCCTTTGGTTTCTGCAGGTTCGCTTGCTCCATAATCCAGTCAATCGCGATTGAAAATATTAACCGACTGATGCGCCGGACAAAGCCGCATCCAGTCGGTTGATTCCCAGTATCTTAAATTTGATCCATCCAATGGGCATCCGCATCCTTTATTGCGATAGTGAATCCCTTTCCCCCGGACCAGCTTCTACCCTCACTGGTTGCTCATCTAAGTATTTTGCAGAGATTCTGAATGGCTGTTAATCGCTTTGGCATAAAGCTCAATATAACGATTTGCAGATTTATCCCATGAATAATCCTGAGCCATAGCTGTATGCATAAGCTTCTGCCAGGCCTCTTTATTCCTGTATGCCCTCAAAGCTTTTTTTATAGTATTGAGCAACTCGGAAGATTCATATCTGCCAAAAACAAAACCGGTGCCGCTCCCATTGGATTCATTATAATCGACAATGGTGTCAGCCAATCCTCCTGTTTCCCGAACAATCGGAATCGTGCCATATTTGAGGCTATAGAGTTGATTCAGCCCGCATGGCTCGTATCGTGATGGCATCAAGAACATATCGGAGCCGGCTTCGATCAAATGCGCCAGCGGATTATCAAAGGTCAGGCTAACGGATATCTTTTTGGGACGCTTCTTCGCCAGCATTGTGAACATATCATGGTATTTCTTCTCGCCGGCGCCAAGAATGACAATTTTCAGATCCATCGATAATAGCTCCTCGCTTATCTCGGAAATAAGATCAAACCCTTTCTGGTCTGCAAGGCGGCTGATGATACCTATTAGAGGAATATCCTTCTTGGTTGCCGGAAGGCCGACTCTCTCCAAAAGAGCCTTCTTATTGGCCTTTTTGCCTTCCAGATTTCCAAGAGAAAATTTATGCGGAAGTAGATTATCGGTGGCCGGATTCCAGATCTCATAGTCTATCCCATTTACAATCCCGAATACGTCTTGAGAACGTTCGGTCAGAAGCCCTTCCATTCCATAACCGAATTCGTTCGAACCTTGAATTTCTTTCGCATAGGTTTCGGAAACAGTATTTATTATGTCCGCATAATATATGCCGGCCTTCATAAATGAAACCTTGCCCCAAAATTCAAATGGGGAAGTGGGGTAAAAGTATTCAGGGCCCAATCCCAGCCTTGAAAAATTGGCTCCCGGGAAATTGCCCTGGTAAGCAAGATTATGAATTGAGAATATCGTCCGCGTTTCCGAAAAGAACTCATCATAACTGTAAAGAGTCTTGAGATAAGCAATCACCAGCGCGGACTGCCAGTCGTTGCAATGAACAATGTCAGGACGGAATCCAAGTAATTTTGTTGATTCGATAACTGCCTTGGAGAACATTATGAATCGTTCATCATTATCGGCCCAATCTCCCCCTGTTGATGGGTCGGTATACAGGGAATCCCGATTAAAATACTTGGGACAGTCAACAAATATGAATTCGAGCCCGGATTTCTCCTCGACCGAATGCATAAGCGCATAATTAATCTCCCGGCCAGCCACATTTACGGTCAAGCCGGATCGAATCTCGCGCAATCCGTATTTGGAATCATTGATCATTTTATATTTGGGCATGATCACTTTGATACTCATTCCCGCTTTTGCCAAAGCTTTGGGCAGGGCCCCCGCCACATCCGCCAGGCCACCCGTTTTCGCAAACGGAACAACCTCCGGTGAAACGAACAATATATTTGATTTCTTCTTCAATTTCAGTTCCCTTCCTACATGTTTATAACTAATGAACCTGATTCTTAACTAAACTTTCTGGTACAGCCGATAAGTTGACCTCACGCAGATATTTGGCCGCATCTTCAGGGGCAGTTGGATTAATATAGAAACCGGTACCCCATTCGAAACCAGCAACCTTGGTTAACTTTGGCATAATCTCGATATGAAAATGAAAATATTCTTTCCCTTCGTTTTCCACCGGCCGGGTATGCAAAATATAATTATAGGGCGCATTATTAAGTGAGACCGCTAATCGCTTCAGGGTTTCCCTCAAAATCGATGCCAGATCCGGGATAACCTTCTCCGGGATATCCTCCAACGTGCTGAAATGCTTTGTGGGAAGAATCCAGGTCTCGAATGGCATCCTGGGAGCAAAAGGCTCCAACGCCACAAAATTATCATTGGAGGAGATCACTCGCTCGCCATCGGACATTTCCTGGCGGATTATGTCGCAGAAAATGCAACGTTCCTTGAACTGATAATATTTCTGTGAACCCTCCAGTTCCTCAGTGACTCGCTTGGGAACAATCGGTGTGGCAATAAGCTGGCTATGAGCATGCTCCAAGCTTGCGCCGGCCGCTTCTCCGTAGTTTTTAAATACCATTATATAACGGAATCGCGGATCTTTCTTCAGGTCAATAATCCTCATCCGATAAGCCCAGATCACATCCTGCGCGGTTTTATCACCGAAATCACCAAAATCGGAGGAATGATCCGGCGATTCAATTATGACCTCGTGTGCGCCGACACCATTCATCTTGTCGAACATCCCATGCCCCTCTCGATTCAAGTCGCCTTCGATTTTCAATGCAGGGAACTTGTTCGAGATTACTCTTAGAGTCCATCCCGGCCTGTCAGCCCTTGAACCGTTAGGCCTGAAAGCTATTATCTCTGGCGGGGTGGCAGATTCATTCCCGGGGCAAAACGGGCATAATTTGGAGCCCTTCTTTTCCATCGTCACGCCGAAGTCAGATGGCCTTTTACCCCTCTCGGTGGAAATAATAACCCAACGACCTATTATCGGATCTTTCCTTAACTCTGGCATTATTCCTCCTGCTGCCTAATTCTTAAATTTGCGTCCTCTGAATTGACTGATTAGTGCCGGTTATATGCTCATCTATCGGCATTTAAAGCCGAGATTTGAGCATATCAGTCGAGATCACCGAAATGGCTATATCGGCATCAACCTTGATGTCGTTTGGCATGTAGCCATCTTTCCCGCAAATTTCTTGTTCTTATGAATAAATGACCGAAAAGTTGCCTTTGATTTTCATCAAATTCATAATTCCTGCGATTCATAACTGTCCGGGCTGTTTCCATCGATCTTTGCAGAGCATATTCATGGCGAAGTGTGTCATTTCCCCAAGCAAAACTCGGTATTTCTTTTTCTGCAATCAAGGTTCCTCCGAATAGATTGCACCCGAACCCTATCACAATGCCCGTATTCAAAGTAATCCCGATTCCAGTCTTGGTGTGATCACCAATGAAAGAACCTATTTTGATACATTCGGTATTAATATCTTTTCCATCTTGCCTGACACTGATTTCACCATAATTATTCTTCAGGTCGGAATTGGTAGTCAAGGCTCCTAAATTAACCCATTCTCCAAGGTACGTATGTCCAAGAAAACCCTCATGGTATTTATTGCTATTCCCGGCCATAATCGTATTTTCCACTTCCCCGCCGATCCGACACCCTGTTCCGAAGGAACACCCGCCCGTTACCTTGCCTCCTACAAGATGGCACCCCTTACCAATAAAAGCGGGACCTTCAATGTAAGAAAACGGCTTTATGCGAACGCCGGTTCCCATCATAATGGGTCCGTTGCGGGCATCTATAACCGAGCCAAAGTCCCCCACAACATCTTTATCAGCGACCATGTGCTGCTTACCATAGAGATACGAGTCGCCGATGGCATTTGTTGCGGGTTTCCCCTCATAATATTCCTCGAAGTCTGAAATAAGCATTTGCGGATTATTAAGCACGATATCCCATAAGTTTGATATTTTCTTGATTGTGATTGAGTGCGTGCTCCCGGATGCTTGAATTATCCTGGCTGATTCACCGCTGGTATGAATCTGCGATATGCCATCAATCAAATCCCGAAAGCTTCCCATAGGGATACTTGCCGCGATAAGCTCTTCACCATCGGTGTAGGTGAAAAACCCGCTTTCAGACTCCAGCGAAGATATGAATTCCTGATCGTTCTTGGTGATGATTGTGGCCCCATTTATCAGAATGATTTTGGTAGCTCCACGACTGGCCAGGTCCATAAGGTCTGCCGTGGAACATCCATTAAATAAGTTTGATAATTCCGGCCTGCATACATTTAATATCCTGCAGTCAGGGAAGTTGCTTCTAATGCGGTCATAATTCGTTCGAGCGCCGGCAAGGATATGATATACTGGGCGGCTAAGGGAGATAGGATAAAACCTATGGGAATGCTCATCTTCAAAAATAATTACATAATTGCCGGACAACTTAACCTCTTGCCTGATTTTCAATGTAACGCCTTAATTTTTCACTTAGTGAAGGATCCGATAGGGCCAGAATCCTCACCGCCAACAAGGCGGCATTTTTTGCTCCCGCCGAACCGATTCCGACCGACCCCACCGGCACTCCACCGGGCATCTGCAGAATTGACAACGCCGCATCAATCCCCTTTAGCTCCGATGTCGGCAATGGAACTCCAATCACGGGAAGATGGCAGATGGACGCGACAAATCCAGGCAGAGCCGCCGCATATCCGGCCATGGCGATGATAATTTTGCATCCTTTTTGAGCGGCCTCTACGACTATTTGCTTGGTCTTCTCCGGTTGGCGATGGGCTGAGGAAACCGCCATTTCATATCCGATCCCGAATGAGTCAAGTTCATTGGCCGCTTCTTGAGCAAAATCCATATCCGATTTGCTGCCCAGAATTATTAGGATTTCAGCCATCTCATCTCCTTCAATGACGATCCGAGCCCATTAAAAGAACGAACTCTTAACGCCTCCAACTACGTGGCCAATGTCCTTGCGAAACTGCATCCCTTCAAAGGAAACTTTGCCGACCGCTATATACGCGCGCTCTATCGCTTTTTGCAATTCACGATGCGTGGCAACAATCCCCAGCACTCGCCCCCCACTGCTTACCAATTGGCCGTCCTTTTGACGCGCGGTGCCGGCGTGAAAGATATGGCAGTTTTCGCGCCGAAGGTCTTTTAATCCAAAGATTTTCCTGCCAGTGATTGGCTTTTCCGGATACCCCTCTGAAGCCATTACCACACAGACCGCCGATTCCTCTTTCCAGGAGATATCCTCTAAATCCAATTCTTCATCTATTATGCTCATAAAAATTTCGGCCAAATCGTTTTGAAGTAAGGGTAATACAACCTGGGTCTCCGGATCTCCAAATCGGCAATTAAACTCAATCACCTTCGGTCCGATTTCGGTAATCATCAAACCGGCATACAGCACACCTTTGAACAGCCGTCCTTCCTGCCGCAGCCCCTCAATGGTCGGTTCCAGTATTTCCACGGCTATGGCCTTCATCATCCGATCATTGACCACTTTGGTCGGCGCATAAGACCCCATTCCGCCGGTATTGGGTCCTAATCCGCCATCAAATATCCTCTTATGGTCTTGAGCCGAGATCATCGGCACAATCGTTTTACCATCGGTGAAAGCCATCACTGAGACTTCCTCGCCTTCAAGAATGCTTTCGATGATGACTCGCGTGCCGGCCGCCCCAAATACTTTGGTAACCATCATACTTTCCAGTGCCTTCAGGGACTCCTTGCTGTTCAAGCAGATCATGGCGCCTTTTCCAGCAGTCAAACCATCGGCTTTAATGGCTAAGGGGACATTATTGGCAGAAACGAAATCCACCGCTTCTTCATATTTGTCGAAAATTTTAAAACTCGCCGTCGGGATATGATATTTCTTCATAAACTCTTTGGCTAATGCTTTGGAACCTTCGATTTCAGCGGCTAATTTTGTGGGGCCGAATATCTTAAGCCCGCGGCTTTCGAAAATGTCCACAATCCCCAAAGTCAATGGCACTTCGGGACCGACCACAGTCAAATCTATTTTATGCTTCTCGACGAAATTGGCCAGCGATTCCAATTCGTCGATTTTGATCGGTATGCATTTGCACATACCGGAAATTCCGGCATTGCCGGGCGCGGCATATATCTTATCGACCAAAGGCGACTTGGAAAGCTTCCAGATAATAGTGTGCTCCCGACCGCCGCTTCCAACCACCAGAATTTTCAATGCCTTACTCCATCATATTATTTTATTCGGCGACAAAGATAAATAATCCCAATCATCGCTTAGGGATAAATATGCATTTTATCTTGCAGTTCGATTAGAAGCAAGAGGTTTTTTGACGGGCAGCCGCGCCGCGCTTGACACATGAACAATAGGCGGGACATTCTTGTCCCGCACGTCGACCCGCAGACAAGAATGTCTGCGCTAACGGTAGCCGAGGCCTTGTGCCTCGGACAAGGGAGTAAACCGAGGAGTAATTATCCTCCAGTCGCTAAAAATAATCAAAGTGTTTACAGCTTCAGCTAATTCTTGATTAACTCACATATTTTTCCAGGGATTTCATGATACATTTTTCGCCAATTCAAATACGCGGGATGATATGTCCTATATGTTTTTTCTGGCAGCAGATCATGTTTCACCTTGGATAGCGCCTTCTGATCATAGCCTGAAAGACCTTCGAATTCAACATTACTGAATATCTTTTTGAGCCATTTATCGTTTCGCTGAGAGGTTAGGAATATGATCACATTGGGTTTCAGTATTTCAATTTCCTTCGTGATGACCGGAAAGGCAGAACATGAGACTTCCTTTATCTCTCCAGAAGGTTCTTTGCCATCCTGATCAAACTTGAAAAGGTTATTCCAAATAAATGCATCAGGTGATCCAGTCACTTCTTTGCAAAGGCCTCTGCAGAAGCGCCAGAAAGGAGAATTAATCTTCGGCCACGCTTTTCCATCATTATTATTAAAATTCCGGTACCCATCCATAATGGCTCCGACTTCATCTTTGCCCCGATTGGAATCATGATATTTGTGTCCGGACCAACCCCACCCATATGTCTGCTGACCGAATATCATAATTTTGAAATCCATACCATCCATTTCCTTCCAGAATTCGAGCTCATCCAGAAGTAAAGGATTCGAAATATTGAGATTCTTCGCTGTGTCAAATGCGGACATCCCCTTCTGTAGGTTCTCCCAGCTATCCTCATAAAGCGTCCTTAATTGGGTAGATCTGTCACTCATTTAATTCTCCTTTTCATAGTATTTTTTAAGTATGCCAATTCTCTTCTTAAATTCGTCCCTCAACTCTTTAGGCTTCAGCACTCTTGCATAGTGCATCCAGCTCCCGATCCAGCCCATGAGTTCATCAGAAATTACCACTTTCATCGAAAATGTTATTGAACCGTCTTTATGCCGATTTATCTTCTGTGATGGATGCCAGATGCGATCGGCGATTATGTCGCCAATTACGGGGTCGAAATGTATGGACACATTGACGGGCTTTTGAGACTCGTGACGGTACAAACCGAGGCTGTACTTTTTTATCTCTTCAAGGGAAAAATCCATACGCCTCTTAAATCGGTCCAAACTGACTTCGATTTTTTTAATCTTGTGAACCAGAAGAAGAATGTAATGGCTCCTGCTTTCCTCGTAGGCGACAATGTATAAAGCCCCCTTTCGCAGGACTATCATATAAGGCGCAATTCTATAATGATTTGGTTTCGAGTGAAGATAACCCTGATAATAAACCTCACAATACCGCCTTTCTTCCGCCGCTCGGATAAGATCGTCGATGATTCCGGCATAAGGCGCATAATCGATATGACCAGTTTGCGAAACGCCAAACAACGGTCCATCCAGCATGTCAGCATCAACCAGGAGCCGGGGGTCATAAAGCTGTCTGGCTTTATTAAGAAGTAATTTGGCATCGTTGGCCAATGGTGTGCCCTTGAGGAGATCTGCAAGTTCCTGAAGTATCAATGACGCCCGAAGCTCCCTTATACCGACGGTTTGGGGAATAAAGTGTCTTAATTGCCCTTCCAAATACCAGATAAGTTCACGTCCTTTGCCTTTCCTCGTGCTGAGGGGAATGTTCGCCGATGAGAGTGTTTCCAGATCACGCTCCAACGTCCTCTTGGAGACCTTGCCCTCGAAGTACTTATAAAGTTCTGCGACCGTAATTTCCCTATTGAGGGCAAATCGCTGGAGAATACGGATTATCCGCTCAATTTGTTTATAATCGGACATATCTACCGGAACACGATAACATTTCTACCAATCGAATCCAATTGCTTTCTTGTATCCTCCGAATGAATTCTGTCCTTCGATCTTAGCGTATTTAAGCAAATCTTCTTGAAAAATCCTCTTACTCTCACCTTCGCGAGCCGAGGCGGCTATGGCAGCATTTCTGATTACAGTCGCAATTTGGCCACCCGACAATCTGTATTCGCTCGCGAGATAAGGGACATCAATATCCGATGCTAAAGGTGTTCTGGAAGGCATTAATTTTTTCCACAATTTTTCCCTTAGCTGCCGAGGAGGCATATCAAGCTTAATCTTGAGATCAAATCGTCTTGAAAAGGCAGGATCAATATTCTCCAACAGGTTTGTTGTCGCAATGAGCACACCCTTAAATCTTTCGAATTGCTCCAAAAAGATGTTTTGCATCTGATTATACATACGGTTTACAGGACCGTCGGCAGCACTTCGCCCAGTTAGGAATTGGTCAGCTTCATTTAATAGAAGCGCCGGAGGATTATCTGTGCTGTTGTGAATCCGCGCGAATGTCTTAAAGATTAGCATGGTATTTCGCTCTGATTCCCCCACCCATTTGCTTAGAATGCGGGACATATCGGTCACCAGGACCTCCTTGCCAAGTTCCTTCGCGATCGCGTAGGATGTGAATGTCTTCCCTGTGCCAGGGGGACCGTATAGAAGAACGCGCACCGATGGTTCATATTCTCGATGCACGAGCTTATTGAAGGAAACCTCCTCGGCGGCATAAATGCCAAATCCCCAGCAAGAAAGTGTTTTGCTGCAATCGCGATTGAATTGTAGAATTCCATCCTTAAGGATATCGATTATCCCATCTTCAAGAACAAGGGAACGAAAATCATTCTCGGGGCGGACCAGTGCAAATAGATCATTGTCAGCAATAATCTCGTGCAGCTTGTTGGCATCTGACACTTCGTCGTCCCCGAGAAGTAGTGAGATGATATCGGGCGAAAGCTGAATAGAATTCTGGGAGGCTCCGGATTGATCTGACTCCAACGGAATTATGATTCCTTCGATGAGTAATTTGGAATCAGAACTTAGGATTTTCTTGATTCTATTCATCTCTTGCAGATCATAACTCAATAAATTAATGGCGCTTTTCTTATAGGCGACTTCATTAGAAATATTCGCATGGAGCAAGTACATAATTAAGATCTGCTCTTCGTTGCTCAAATCATATTTTCGGACCAATTTGCCAAAAGGGATAATTACTTGGGAGTTTTCCAGACGTTGTAGAATATATTTCCGTTGAGCCAGAAGGGGCTCGTTCTCTGCAAAGTCTCCCGGCATGAAATTCGCAACCCTCCTCATTCTTGCGGCTTGGATATGCTCCATATGGCTGAAACAGTCCTTAAGGAATTGCTGGTTATTTTCGTAAGGTGGATGTGGCGTAGAAGCCGCGATGAGATCATTGCACATTATTGCCCTAATGAAAGCGGGACTGAAGATCAGATCCGATTCTACCAAGTCCATCCTGTCGATCGCAGCCGACGACCTTCTGTGATATCGCGCCAATTCGTCAATGGGATTTCCTTTTGTAAATACAAGGACTCCACTTTCGATTAGTTTGATAATTCTATCAAGTTTCTCGATAATCTGGTAGGGGTCGGGATAAACCTTATTCAGAAACCTAAGAGGGTTGATTTCCTTTTCGCCTTTCATAAATTCCCGAAAAAGAACCGATACCAATAAAACTTCATCGCAACTCAGATCATATTGGGACCGCATAATCGCCCTGAATCTCGCAACTGATGACCCTACCTCGACTTCCTGATGCTTTTCGCCCTCACTTCCGAAACATCTACTGATCTGAAGGAGCAAATAGCAAAGATCCTTACTTTTCCGCATATCAAAAGTCTCCTTTTTGAAGATTATATAATATGTTGAAACGTCAGAATATGTCGGATGTCAGAATATTTATTTTAGACACGGAAATCGCAGAACTACGCTTATCACATAAAGGCGAGTTTTCATTGTCAAGAAAAACCAGTAGCTTTATTGGAATATTATTTCAGTGTGGGCATTATTGCCAGGACAACGGTAGTCCATCGCCCCGATGGAGTCGGGGCTGAGGTGATTATTCGACTGTTTTTACTACACGCGATAGAGGGGATAGGGCATGTTCGGGAGTTAATGCGCGGGTGCCCCGCCCGGGCTTGTTGAAAAAGCTTGGTTGCCATGAAAAAGAAAGTGGTTTTTTTATATCTATTTAAGCTTATGGATATTTTCGACAACTTATTTGGGTGTGCATCTAATATGGGACATTTATGGATTAATTTATTAATGGTAAAAGATAATTCTTGACAAATTCGGCTGGAGGAGTTAAGCTGATTATAGTATTTTTCTAATTGGATTAGAGTTGATATATTTGATGGAGTTAAATTTAAGAATTGCAAGGGAGAGTTGATATGGCTATAACGACCAGGCCAAAACGGAAACTGCACATAATGGTGATTGAAGATGACGCTGATTTGTGCGAGTATCTCATTGAGCTTCTTACTGAGGAGGGTTATGAGGTTGATGCTTTCCAATCACCGTTGGAGGCATTGGATCGTCTGAAAAACAAGGTTTATCATCTGGTGTTGCTTGACCTTAAGATGGCGGAGATGAATGGAGTCGATGTTATGAAGAAAATAAGGAAATTCGATACTGACCTTTGTGTAATTATTCTCACGGCGTATCCATCGGTTGACACTGCAGTGGAGACAATGAAAGAGGATGCTTTCGATTACATCAAGAAGCCATTCGATAATCAGGAATTGAAGGCGGTCATAGATAGAGCAGTGCGCGCCAAGGGTTTGATAGTTGATCATGCGAAACAAGTTTGCATTGAGATCGGCAATCGCTTGAAGGATTTGCGCAAGAAGAAGAACTTGACTCTAAAGCAGCTTGCCAATAGAGCAGGACTGTCGGTATCTTTGATATCGCAAATTGAGAGGGCCGAGAGTGCGGCATCGATCTCCACCTTGACAAAAGTATCATTAGCTCTTAACGCCAAGATGGAGACTTTTTTCAAGGGCATTTAAGGCACTTGGCAGAGTCGGTTGTCTGGCGACAGCAATCAGCTTTCGGCGAAGGTAGGGAGTTTTATTTCAAACTCCCTTTTTAATTGCGCAGTTATCAAATTTGATTTGACAAGCAGAATAATTCTTATTTCCGTATTGGAAGCAACTTGTCTCGAAGTGGGCTGGGGGCACGATGATTCTATGATTAGGGATGACTCAGATGAAATCGGCGAAGAAGAAACCATTGGCTGAACAATTATTGCTCCTCGACAAGATCTCAAGGGCGATTTCAGAAGCTGATGAGATTGAGCCTCTGTTGGGAAAATCATTATCGTGCTTGATGGATAACGCTGTTGCATCTGCCGGCGCCGCATATTTGATGCAAAATGGCGCATGGCAGTTGCGAGTCAGCGCCGGATTCTCGTGTGATGAAATATCTGAAATCAGTCAGCTCGGGGCTCGAATGAACCATTGTTTGAATCGTTTAAGTGAGAGCAAGGACTGTGTTTTTCTGAAACCGGGAAAACGTCATCCCCGTTATTGCCCGGGATTTCCGAAAGATAGAAGGGGCAATCATTGGTGGATCGGGGTCGCTGTCAAGTCCCATGGAGGCCCTATCGGAGTTCTCTCATTAATAGGAAGGAGAAATGAAGGCCCAACCCCGGTCACTCTTGAGGTTTTGCCGATTCTTACTGGCTTTATTGGCGCTGCTTTGGAAAAGGCGATGCTTTATGAAGAAGCGCTCAGAAAAAACAGGGCATTGAAATTATATAATGAGATTGCGAGAATCATAAGTTCATCAACCGACATGGGTTTAGTCCCCAATAAATGCTTAATGTTATTGATCAAATATCTGCGGATCAAAGGCGGCGTAGTTTTTCTTAGGGATGAACGTCGGGGTCGGCTCAAAATGATCGCTCACCAGAGAACGCCTCGCCAAATGCTTCAAGTCATAAAGGAAGTTCGTTATTTCCCCTACAAGGCCTCTCCCTTGCTTACCGGCAGGACGGCGGTCATTGTTGATTTTACAAGTACTTATCCTTTTTTGAAAAAGTTGGCGTCCTCATACAAATTTGAGGTGTTTATCTCGATACCATTGAGGTCCAAAAACAAGATCGTTGGTTTGATTGACCTGGCTGGTTTGCATAAAGTCAACTTAGGTGAGATCGATGTGCAACTCTTGGACGCCATCGGAAATCAACTGGGAATCGCTCTTGATAATGCTCAGACTCTGTCCTTGGTTACCGGAGCCGAAGAAAAATATCGTTCGATTTACGAATCATCTTCAGATATCCTATTCACAACTAATCGCACGGGGACCATTACCAGTGCCAATCCTTCATTTCAGGAAACTATGGGCCTTCGGGAGAAGGAGTTAATTGGCAGGAAACTCTCTTCGTTTGCCGCCAGGGGTTATGGCAAGCTGGTCAGGGATATTCTGCGTCAATCATTGACCAAAAGAATTTCATCAGCGCGCGAGCTTTTGTTGACAGCTCGCAAAGGTAATCGAGTAATCTCGTTGAGATTAGGGCCCTCCCGCAACAGCGCCGGGGAGGTGGTTGGAGTCCAGGGAGAGGGGCACGATATTACCAACAGGCATGAAAGCGAAACCCAATACCGTTTGGTTTTTGAGAATTCCCCGGTTGGGATTTTCCAATTTGACCAGAATGGGGTTATCAATGCCTGTAATGCCAGCTTAAGCAAAATTTTGGGGACAAATATGAAGGGGCTGATTGGGTTTAATCTTTTGGCATCGCTGGCAAACAAGAAAATGCTGGACGCAGTGAGACAGGCGCTAGCCGGTAGGCTGGGTCATTTCGAGGGCAATTATGTCTCGATAACCGGGGGCAAGGCGGTCACTGTAAAGGTCGATGTTGCCCCAGTTATGATTGAAAAAGGGAGATACCTGGGGGGAATTGGCATAATGGAAGACATCACCGAACGTCAAAGGGCCGAAGATGCTCTTTTTGAAACGCACCAAAAGTATAAGAAAACGGTATCATCGATTTCCGATTATCTCTGGAGCGCTTCGATACAAAATGGAAAATGGAAACAAGAATTTATCACACCGGTGGCCAAAAAGATAACCGGATATTCACTTTCGGATTTTCTGGCAGATCCAATGCTACTTCTGAGGATGGTGCACCCGGACGACAAGGCGATAGTTATGGAGAAATTCAAGGCGATGATGAAAGGTTCGGCGGTGGTTTATGAGCATCGGATTACACGCAAGAATGGAGGGCTGAGATGGATTCGTGACAGCGCCATGCCGACGGTTGACAGCAGTGGAGCAGTCGTCCGGGTCGATGGCATTGTCAGCGATATTACCGAGCGGAAGCAAGCCGAAATCGATGCCGAGGAACTTCGCGAGAGGTTGCTCCAATCCGAAAAGCTGGCTTTTTTGGGAACGATGGCCGCCGGAGTTGCCCATGAGATAAATAATCCCTTGTCGGTGATAACGGGAATGTTACAGGAGCTGGTCAGCAAGACCCAGCCTGATGACCGGATGTATATGAAATACTTGAGACTTCGAAAGGTGGCTGACAGGATCGGCAGGATTGTGGATGGGTTGCTGCATTTTTCTCACCAGAATAGCGTTCATTTTGTGCCTACGGATCTCCATTTGGTCATAGATGAATCCCTATCGATGGTCAGAGAGAAAAACGCCTTCGAGAATATCGAATTAGTAAAGAAATATGCCGATGACATCCCCAAGATTAATGTGGAAAGGGATCAAATATCGCAGGTCATAATCAATCTAGTGACCAATGCGCTGGACGCAATGCCTGATGGAGGCCGACTCACCATCTCTACTGGATATAAAAGGGAGAAAAAAACAATAAGTATATCCATTTCCGATACTGGTGTCGGGATAGGTCCGGAGGCGAAGCGTAAATTATTTACGCCGTTTTATACCACCAAGGAGGTTGGTCAGGGAACAGGTCTTGGATTGGCGATTAGTTATGGAATTATCCAAAGCCACCAGGGAACTCTGGAGGTGGAAAGCGAATTGAACAAGGGGAGCACATTCACCATCAATTTGCCTCGTGGAATTCATTCGGCACAAAAAGATGGGATGCTGTCTTTTGCTGGTGGCAGACCATAGGAGATAAAGGTTCACAGATCTTGAGATTTTCCGATAATATTAATATGACGAATAAAAGTTTGTTGATATTGGCCCTTTTACTGGCTATCTCAGATTTGATTGGATGTAACAATAAGCCCACTACTCCGATGGATCAAAATAAAATATCTATCAGTTATCCCCAAAGTGGCGCAACAATCGGCGATTCGATAACTGTGATTGTCAGCGCGGGCAGCATAGCCGGCATAACGCGGATTGATCTTTATATCGATGGGGATTCTGTTTTCACGGACGCCAATCCCCCATACCGGTATTTCTGGAGCACGCATAACGTGCAATCGGGTGTCAGCCACTCCATCTATGCGGTGGCCTGGCTGGCTGACACATCTTACATTTCAGATTCGATCACAGTGATGGTCGCAAATAAAATATTTATCAGCTATCCCCAAAGTGGCGCAACAATCGGTGATTCGATAACTGTGATTGTCAGCGCGGGCAGCATAACCGGCATAACGCGGATTGATCTTTATATCGATGGGGATTCTGTCTTCACGGACGCCAATCCCCCATACCGGTATTTCTGGAGCACACATAACGTGCAATCGGGTGTAAGCCACTCTGTCTATGCGGTGGCCTGGCTGGCAGACACATCTTACATTTCAGATTCGATCACAGTGATGGTCGAAATAGTATCCGGCATCCATATAATTTCAGAATTTCAAACTACTGGCTCGGCCGTTAAGCTGATTCCCAGCGACAATGCGGCTCGTCTCTATGTGGCGGCATCAGACAATGGAGTAGAGGCGTATGATATATCCAATCCCTACACTCCATTTTTCCTTTACAATATTAACACTAACGGGAGCGCCGTGGCGGTCGATACCTGGCAGGAATACCTATTTATCGCCGAAGGAAGTAATGGGGTTTCGGTCTGGAATGTATCGAACCCGGACTCGGCGGTGTTCATGGACAGGTATGATACTCCGGAGGGCGCCGTTAATCTGGAGTTTGATCCATCTGATTCGATGCTCTATATTGCCGATAGCTATTCCCTGCAAATACTTGAAATGGACGCTTTATTCCACTTCGATTACCGCGGGAGCTTGCAGACCGCGACCGCTCTGAATGATATTGCGGTAAATGGGAATTATGTCCATCTTGGCAGCGCTGATGGCTTGATGATTGCTGATGTGAGCAATCCTTCCAATCCCGCTTATGTTGGCGGGATTTACCACACAGCAACTCCCATTGTGGGGCTATTGAGCTTCGCCGGCCATGACTATCTTGCCAAGGGGGCTGGGGGAATCGAGATTGTCTCATTCGGCATATTGCCTAGCCCGGAGTCCCAGGCCGATTTTAATACCAATGGCGCCGCTCAAATGATTGCATTTCGGAATGGCGGAGATTCCGATTATATCTATGTGGCTGATGGCATCAATGGCGTTATGATTTTCAATTACCTGGAAAGTGATTCATCACGAATAGTATCTTTGGAGAATATCGATACGCAGGGCTATGCCTATGATATCGTTTATCAGGCTGGCCTCATTTATGTTGCCGACAACGCCCGCTTTTTGATACTCAGATATGTAGAATAGACACGGGCTACAAAGTAAATGGCTTCGGTCAATAAACCTATCAAATAGGGGGTTTCGACACCTGCTTCCGGGGGAATGATATGTGGGGCAAGCCAAGAAATTACATTTGCAACAAGCCTAAATAGGTGGGGATTCCATCGTTTTATTTTTCAGATTCGGGCGATGCGGCTTTTTTGGCTTCGAAAATTGATTCCGCCAAAGAGAGAGCGACGCCTGATAAGACAGCCTCCACACCGAGTGTGGTGAAATCGGATGAAATCAACTTGCGGTCAACATTGGCATATAGAGAGCAGGCAGCCCCAACTTCCACCACTAATCCAGATATTTTGTCGCCCGATTCGGCGACAAAGGTTACTTCACCCAGTTCATCGCTTAGAATATAGCCGGAACAATTATGAAGCTGAAGATGACTCTCGGGGGTATAGACTACTGCCAGAGGTCCTTTAATTTTTTTCCCAAGCTGGGCGGATGGATAAAGGTCAACACTGATACGCCGATTCTCTTCGCGATTTTCGATGACCAGGCGAAAATGATCGGTCATATTATTGACCTGGGCCGCCTTAAGGCATTTTGAGATTTTCTTGATATTGCTGGGAGTGAAAATCCGCTTCATAGCTATCCTTGAGTGGGGCCGCCCGGCTCATCTTTTTTCTCAATTTTGGGCTTTGCGGGATGGTCAACATCGTTGATCTCATCTTTGGCATCCCGCATTGCTTTTTTGAATTCGCGGATGCCTTTGCCCATACCTTGAGCGATTTCTGGGATGCGCTTGGCTCCGAAGAGGAGCAAGACCACCAGCAAAATAAGCAAAAGTTCCTGCGCCCCTATTCCGCCTAACATAAACTCACCTCCTTTACCTCATCGTTCATACGTTAATTAATATAAGACGGTTCCGCCATTTCCGAAAGCTATTTTTAGATATACCACCATTTGTAATAGGCGATGACCAGCAATACGCATATTACGGATACGAAATTAATCTTCAATAGAAGCCCCAAGGTGAAGTTAATGGCATATAGTTTCACCGCGAACGGCTCAAAACCGATATCGAAGCTTTCCGTGCAAAGGATTTTGACAGCGCCATCGGGGAGGAACGTCCCCATAATCTCACCGACCAATCCCCCAAGGATAGCGCCCAAAATAAGCGCCACTGTCAAGAAGGTTAATTCTTTTTTCTTCAACTTCTTCCCTTATCTAATTTCCATTTAATATCGATTTAAATATCAGCGCCCCATCTCTGCCGCCCAATAAATCCTCCACGTATCTTTCAGGGTGAGGCATCATACCCATCACGTTGCCTTTCTCGTTTATGATGCCGGCGATTGACTCCCTGGATCCATTGGGATTATGTCTATCACCCACTTTGCCGTCAATATCGCAATATCTGAATAGTATGCCATCATAACCGAGAATATGCTGATATTCCTCATCTGAACAGTAGTAATTGCCTTCATTATGGGCGATCGGCAGGCGAATTACCTGGCTTTCCTCGAGACCCCGGGTGAAGATGGTCTTGCCATTTTCGGTGCGGAGGTTGACATCCCGGCAAAGGAAGCGCAGATCTCGATTGCGCCTTAAAGCCCCCGGCAGCAATCCGCATTCGGTTAGAATCTGGAATCCGTTGCAGATTCCCATAACCAAACCCCCATCTTGAGCGAATTCCTTGACTGCGCCAATTACTGGAGAAAAGGAAGCGATGGCTCCCGCCCGGAGGTAGTCTCCGTAGGAAAATCCTCCCGGGACAATCATCACATCCATTCCCTTGAGATTTGTATCCTTGTGCCAGATGAATTTCGCCGGTTGTCCGAGGATATCTTTGATGGCGCGATAGCCGTCATAATCGCAATTTGAACCGGGAAAAACTACGATGCCGAAGGTCATTCCTGTTCCCCAATCGAGAAATCTTCGATCACTGGATTCGCCAGCACCTTTTCCGAAATTTCCCTCAAGATTGCGACTGCTTCGTCAGGTTTGGCGTCGATCGAAATATCGAGAAATTTGCCTACTCGAACTTCCTTTATTTCGCCGAAACCGATATCATTCAGCGCTTGCTTAATCGTCTGTCCCTGAGGGTCTGCCAGTCCCTTCTTCAGGGAAACGTAGACTCTTGTTCTCATTGTTAGTGTCCTCGGTGAATTCAGGAGTTTTAGTTTTTGGGGTGGTCTTTTTTCTTCGGCCTTTAAGGTGTTCTTTCCCGACCGCAGATTGAGCCTGTTCTATCAGCAGGAATCCTTCCCGGATGATGCCGGATAGCACATACGCCATCGAAACCAGAAATAGGGAGTAACGTGGTCTGAGGATTATGGCGGCGATTGAAACAATCGAAAAGGCCAGCCGGAAAACTCCTTTTGCATTGCGCATTGAAAAATTTGGATTTGATTCATATTCGATAGAAGAGACCATTAAAAGGGCGAAACCCGCCACCATCGTAACTGCCAATTTCTCAAAGCGGACCTCCGCCCAGAGGTTGTCGGCAAAGATAATGTAACTGGCAATGGTTACTGCCGCCGCAGGAACCGGAAGGCCAATGAAATTTTTCTTTTTTTCGATGGTGGCTTGAAGGTTGAATCGCGCCAGGCGAAAGGCTGCTGCCATAATAAAAATGAATCCCATGATCCAGCCCCAACGTCCAAAATCCACATATCCATAGGAATACAGCATTACTGCGGGGGCGACCGCAAAGCTGAGCAAGTCCGCCAATGAATCCAATTCCACCCCGAAGCGCGATGCGCTTTTGGAAAGGCGCGCCACTCGCCCATCGAGGATATCCAGGAATACCGCCATTATGATTAGCCAGGCCGGTTCTGTGGGATCGGCGCCGCGCACGCAGGAGATAATGGCCAGAAACCCGCAAAACATATTTCCCATCGTAAATATGCCTGGGAAAATGCCTTTCAAATCACGCATCTTTGAATCTTCCTATGATAGTAGAACCGCCTTTGACATTCTGTCCTTTTGTGATCTCCAGTTCCGCCGATGAAGGAAGGAGTAGGTCAAGCCTGGAGCCGAAGCGCATCATTCCAAATCGCTGCCCACTTATCACTTTGCTCCCAACCTGCAAACGATTTACCAATCTGCGAGCCAGAACTCCCACAACCTGACGAACTGTCACCATTCCAAACGATGTTAAGATATCGGTTTCGATGGCAACATTTTTCGATTCCGCCTCTGGTTTGTATGCGGCCAGATATAAACCGCTTCTTTTACGTATATCGACCACTTCGCCCGAAACCGGCACCCGATTAATATGAACATTCAACGGGGAGAGAAAAATGGATAGAGCTTTCCTGCCGGAGACCTCATTTTCAATTTTTAAGACTCTGCCATCGGCGGGTGAAACAATCAGATGATGGCCATAGGGGATTTCCCTTTTCGGATCACGGAAAAAGAAAATCATAAAAAGAGCAATCAGAAATGAAAGAATCGCTATACCGAATGAGACCGGATTGCCGGTTCTAGAATAGACGAAAAAAAGGGCGACAGAGATTCCCAAAGGCGGAAAAACGAATAAAAGTCCGTCTTTATCCATCATGCTGGAAATACCCTTTTGAATATCAGATCGATATGGCGGGTATAGTACCCGATGTCAAAGACACTCTTAATCTCATTTTTATCCAAATATCTTTGAACCATAGGTTCATCCATTACGATGTCGTAGAATGGTTTGCCGGTTTTGTGCGAAAACAGCGCTATTCGTTGCACGATGCTATATGATTCCTCACGAGAAAGCCCCGATTGGGTAAGTGAAAGAAGGAGCCGTTGACTGCAAATAAGGCCCCCCGAATCAAAGATATTGGCAAGCATTTTATCGGCATTGACGGTCAATCGCGAAATGACCTCATTAAACTTGACCAGCATATAGTGAAGCAGAGATGTAGATGCTGGCAGAATGATCCTTTCATTTGATGAATGGGAAATATCACGTTCATCCCACAGAGCGACATTTTCCATAGCGGTTATGGTGTTTCCGCGCAATAGCCGCGCCAGCCCGCACATACGTTCGCAAATTATGGGATTTTTTTTATGCGGCATTGCCGAAGATCCTTTTTGTCCACGGGCAAAAGGCTCTTCCAATTCCCCGATTTCGGTTCGTTGTAAGCTTCGGATAACAGTGGCGAATTTTTCAATGGAGGCGGCTACAATAGCCAGGACAGCAAGATAGTGGGCGTGACGGTCACGCTGGATAATTTGGGATGAAACTTTGGCGGGTCTAAGGCCCAATTTTCGGCAGACAGACTGCTCAATGCAGGGGTTGATATGAGCATAAGTTCCCACGGCGCCTGATATTTTGCCAACCTCCACCTCCGATGCCGCACTTTTCATCCTCTGAAGCCCGCGTTCCAACTCGGTGTACCATAGGGCCAGCTTCATTCCCAGGGTGATCGGTTCGGCGGCAATCCCATGGGTTCTGCCGAGCATCGGCGTATATTGGTGCTTGATTGCCTTTTTCTTGATGGAAGTCATCAGCCTTTGGAGCGCCGAGATGAGCAGGGTGTTTGTTTCCTTGAGAGTGGCCGCCAGCGAAATATCCAGGACATCCGAGGAAGTCATTCCCAGATGCATATATCGGGAGCTGGGGCCGACGTGCGATGCTACTGATGTCAAGAATGCAATGACATCATGGTGGACATTAAGCTCGATTTTCTCGATCTCCTTGATGTCATAGGAGGCCCTTTTCTGAATAATGCTCAGCGCTTTGGGCGGTATTATTCCCAGTTTGGACTGGGCTTCACAAACGGCCAGCTCCACCTTTAGCCAGGTGTCATATTTATTCACATCTGACCAGAGACGCTCCATTTCGGGGAGAGTATAACGAGGTATCATCAGTACAGGATTCCCATTTGTCTCAATTCCAGTTCCGTTCGTCACCGACAGATTCTGGCGGTTGAAAGCTTATCCTCATATCATTGCTCGAATTGCTGTTAAATAATAACCACCAATGGAATTAAAGTCAATCGAAATGAACTCCGACGGATAGCTGGAGGAAAGCTGTTAGGCTTAGGGGAAAAATAGAAGTCATTTTCGATAATGGGTGCGGATAGCCAGCAAGGCGGCTGTAAAGTCATCTGGAAGGGGAGAATCGACAACAATCTGTTTGCCGCTCACGGGGTGATTAAATTCTAGATGAAAGGCATGCAGTGCCTGCCGCGGCATAAGCTTAAGTAGCTTTCGCCATAAATCGAGTTCATCCTTGCTTAGCGACTCGTGAGGTCGGGTGCGGCCACCGTACTCCGGATCTCCCAGAACCGGATACCCACAATGAGAAAGATGCACCCGAATCTGATGAGTGCGTCCAGTGAAAAGCTGAAGCCGGGCCAGAGTATATTTTCCATATCGTTCCAGAACTTCATAGCTGGTTATGGCTTCTTTGCTGTGGCCATAAGTAACCGCCATCTTTTTTCTATCGGACGGACTTCTGCCCACAGGAAATGAGAAAGTGCCAAGGTCCTGAGGCAGATCTCCGATAACAATCGCTTTGTATAATCTCTTTGCTGTTCTCTCCTGTATCTGCTGAGAAAGCTGAACATGGGCATTATCATTCTTGGCAATAATAAGCAGGCCAGAAGTGTTCTTATCGAGACGATGGACAATACCGGGTTTCAATTCCCCGCCAATCCCGGATAAATCTTTTATATGAAAAAGAAGGGCATTAACTAGAGTGCCGCTGTAATTGCCGGTGGCAGGATGAACTACCATTCCCGCCGGCTTATCGACCACAAGAAGGTCGTGATTCTCGTAGGCAATGTCCAGTGCGATGTTTTCTGCTTTGAGCTCGGTTTCCTCGGGGTCGGGGATAACCATATCGAGAATATCGCCAATCTTGAGCTTATATCCGGCTTTGGCCGGCTGGCCATTGACAAGAATTCCGCCTCCGCTAATTATGTTCTTGATTCGGCTGCGGGTAACACCTTCCAGGGATTCTGCGCAAAAGACGTCCAGGCGTTTGGCGGCTTCAGGGCTTTCAATTTTCCTGGAGATTTTCCGGGGCATTAGCGAATAAAATTGAATTATTGATTTGGCGAGGTTTTGGATTCTGCCATTTTCCGACTTGCGAAATTCGGATGAGTAATCATATATAAAATCACTCCCAACGTGCCTATCGTAACGGCGCAATCGGCGAGGTTGAATATTGGCCATCGATCAATCTGAAAGCCGGGGAATTGGAGCCCCAGGATTGTACGAGGCCCGATATTTATATCAAAGAAATCGATATCCACAAAATCGATTACTTTTCCATGAGAAATTCTATCGATGATATTTCCCAAAGCGCCACCCAAAATCAGGGAGAGATTGAGGCGCAGGAAACGCTCTATATGATGGCTTCTTTGGAAGTAATATACAATTATTATAATAGCAACTATTGAAAGAAATATATAGAGGGGCCCGGCTCCGGAACCGAATCCAAAGGCGCCCCTGGGGTTGTAGATGAAAGTTATTAACAGGAAATTGCCAAGAACGGAGATGGACTCGCTTTCGGCCATAAAAAAATAGACCAACCACTTCGAAAGCTGGTCAAAAAAGATGACCAGCAGGCCGGCCAGGATATAGATCCCATTACTGGAACCGGTTATCTGGATTTGTTCTGTTCTTCCTTCTCTTTGCATTTGATGCACATTCTGGCGTGGGGAACGGCTTCAAGCCGTTCATTGCTTATTTCCTCGCCGCATGTAATGCACTTTCCAAAAGTATTGTCTTTAATCCTTCTAAGAGCTTCGTCAATATGATAAAGCAATCTTCCCGACTTAGAGGCGAAAAGGAAGGATTTTTCACGTTCTTGGGCATCGGTGCCCAGATCAGCCATGTGATAAGTATGACTTGAGAGATCTCCGGAACTGTTTTTCATGGTATCAGATGATTGTTCATGGAGAATCTCCATCTCTGCAATTAGCTGCTTGCGTTTCTCCAGCAACAATTTTTCGAACTTAGCTAATTCGCGCTTATTCATCGCCAACTCCTCAATTAACTGCTTATTCTTTCGACCGAAATAACTGTTTCCTCACCGTTAAGGTCCCAGCTTTTCTTCAGATCGCCGCCTGCCTGGCCTAGTGAGATACCGGTAGCGATAGTTTCCCTGCAGATATATTCCTTAAATCGCGCGACAGCATTCGCTATCAGGTCACTGCCCAGGAATTGAATTTTGATCTTATCGGTTACATTATAATCCGCCTCCTTGCGCATATTCTGGACCTTGTTGATTATCTCTCTGGCAAATCCCTCGTATTGAAGGTCTATTGTTATTTCGGTATTCAATGCAACCGTAGTCTCTCCTTCCGCTATCACTTCATAATCCGCCTGGTAGCTGGTTACGAATTCGACATCATCGCTTAATACGGGAAAATCCTTGCCATCCATACTGAGACGAATCGAGCCGGTTTCCTTGAACTTGGCAGAGGATTCTGAAGATAGCTCCTTCAAGATTTCGGCAATATGATTGGCATGCTTGCCGAATTTGGGACCAAGGTTTCTGAAGTTCGGTTTGACTTTTAAGATGGAAAGGTCCTCGAGATTGTCCACAAACCTGACTTCCTTAACATTAAGTTCATCCTTTATGTGACTAATGAGTTGGTCATATTTCGTTCCCTCCCATTCGCCCTTAAATGATACCAATATCATAGAAAGCGGCTGACGGACTTTTATCTTGCATCTCTTTCTGGCGGCAAGTCCGAGGCTCACGATATTCTTTACATTCTCCATCAATAATTCAAGATTGGGGTCCGCCAGTGAAAGGTCCGCTAGGGGGAACATTTCCAAATGGACTGAGAGTCGATTATCTTTTCCCATCGGCTCAGTGAGATTGATGAATATCTGTTCCGTGAGAAATGGAGCCACAGGAGCCGCCAGTTTGCAAACAATGGTCAGGGCCTCCCACAGGTAATAATAGGCGGTAGCCTTATCGGCAGTTTGCTCCGAGCCCCAATATCGGCGGCGGCAACGACGGATATACCAGTTTGATAAGTCTTCAATGACGAAGTGTTGGATCAATCGGCAGGCGCGGGTGATTTCGAAATCACTATAAGAATTATCAACCTCGCTGGAAAGTGATGCCAACTTTGATTCAAGCCATCTATCAATTATGGCAGGTTTCAGGTCGGATTTGTTCACTTCCCCAGGATTGAAATCATCTATACTGGCATAAAGGGCAAAAAATGAGTAGCTATTCTTGAGAGTGGAAAGGAATTTTTTGGCCACCTCGGTAACGCCATTCACATCAAATCGTGTTGGCAGCCAAACTTGGGAAGTGGACATCATATACCAGCGGGCGGCATCGGCGCCCATAGTTGACAGGATATATTGCGGATTTACAGCATTGCCCCGCGACTTGCTCATCTTTTGACCATCCTTATCGAGGATGAGCTCATTGACCACAATGTTCTTATATGACGATTTTCCAAAAAGGAAAGTGGAAATCGCCAACAATGAATAAAACCAACCCCTGGTTTGATCTATTCCTTCAGCGATAAAATCGGCAGGGAAACGTCTCTCAAACCGCTGTTGATTTTCAAAGGGGTAATGATACTGGGCGAATGGCATCGAGCCGGAATCGAACCAGGCATCGATGACCTCCGGGGTCCGCTTCATTTCGCCTTTGCATTTTGGGCATTCCAGAGTGATGCGATCGACATAAGGCTTGTGAAGCTCAATATCATCGGGAACCTGCCTTCCTATGTTTTTCAGTTCCTGGATACTGCCGATGGATTGCTCGTGATTGCATTTGGCACAGACCCAAATCGGCAGGGGAGTTCCCCAAAATCTTTCACGCGACAGGGCCCAGTCAACATTGTTTTCGAGCCATTCGCCAAACCGGCCATCGCGGATTTCCGGTGGCTGCCAATTGATCTGCTTATTGTTGGCAATCATTTTGTCTTTGAAGGCGGTCGTGCGGATAAACCAACTACGGCGCGCGTAGTAAAGGAGGGGGGAGTCGCATCTCCAGCAAAATGGATAGGTATGAGAATAGGTCTCGGCTTTATACAGTAAGCCGCGGGATTTTAAGTTCTCAATTATTTCTGGGTCAGCTTCTTTGACAAATTTACCAGCCCAAATAGCTACTTCAGGAATAAATTTCCCGCGCTCATCGACCGCCTGTATTACTGGAAGATCATACTCGATGGATAGATTATAATCATCGGCCCCGAATGCAGGGGCTATATGGACTATTCCGGTTCCTTCTGCGGTGGTTACGAATTTGGCGGTAACGACGTAGTGGGATTTCTTCTCCGATTTAACAATGCCATAAAGCGGCTTATATTTAACTCCGGAGAGCTCCGAGCCGGCGTATTCCTTTCGGGGAATAGCTTCATCCCCAAACAGAAGCAGAGCCCGAGTCTTTTCCAGTATGAATGTTTTGCCGTGAACATCAATATCCACATATCGGGAATCCGGATGGACTGCCAGCGCCACATTGGATATTAAAGTCCAGGGAGTGGTGGTCCAAACCAAGAAGAAGGTTCCGGGACGGTTTTCCAACTCCATTTTCACATAGATTGAGGGATCGGAAACGGTGTCGTATCCTTGAGCTACTTCGTGCGATGATAACGCTGTGCCGCAACGTGGGCACCAGGGAAGAATTTTATAGCCTTGATAGAGGAAACCCTCGCGATGAAAACGCGCCAGCGCCCACCAGACCGATTCGATATAATCATTTGTATAGGTTTTATAGGCATCATCCAGATCCAGCCAGAAGCCAATCCGCTTGGTAAAATCATCCCATTCTTTTTTATATTTGAAAACCGAATCGCGACAAAGCAGATTGAATTTTTCAATTCCGAACTCCCCGATTTTTTCCTTGATTGAGAAGCCAAGCTGTTTTTCAACTTCCAGTTCGACCGGTAAGCCCTGAGTGTCCCATCCGGCTTTGCGTTCGACTCTGAAACCTTTCATCGTCTTGTACCGGCAAATTGTATCTTTAACTGTCCGCGCCATAGCGTGGCCAATATGAGGAAGTCCATTTGCAGTCGGAGGGCCTTCATAAAAGACAAATTCCGGGCATCCCTGGCGACGGTCAAGGGACTCTTCAAAAATATGATGCTCTTCCCAGTATTTGCTGATTTCCTGTTCCGCTTTGGGAAAATCGAAATCGGAACTCATTTCTTTAAACTTCATGGTGTCAATAACTGGAGTTAAATCTGAATTTTCTCTAATGTCTTGATTATCATCTCTTTCAATTTGGGCTCAGCAGCATTAGCGGCCTTAATTACATCCTCCAACGAAACCGATTCCATCGCATCGGGCAACCCCATATCGGTGACGATGGAGAAGCCCAGCACCTTAAGGCCTGAATGACGCGCGACAATTACTTCCGGCACGGTGGACATCCCGACAACATCGGCTCCCATAAAACGCATAGCGCGATATTCGGCGCCTGTCTCCAAATTAGGCCCCAGAACCGAAAGATACACTCCCTTTTGAATAGGAATACCATTTTCGATGGCGGTCTCATAAGCAAGGTTGATCAGTTCTCTGGAATAAATGTCATACATATCCGGGAATCGAGGTCCGAGACGACTATCGTTGACTCCCACCAGGGGGTTTTGCCCCTGAAAGTTGATATGGTCGGTGATGAGCATTATGTCGCCGCGCCTGAATTGAGGATTTAAGCCGCCGCAGGCATTCGAAACAAATAGTATTTTTACTCCCAGCGCTTTCATCACTCTTACCGGAAAAGTGACCTCCTGGGGCGTGTAGCCCTCATACAAATGAAAACGCCCCTGCATGGCGATTACATTCTTGCCCGATAGTTTGCCGAAAATGAGCCTCCCGGAATGGCTTTCTACGGTCGATACCGGGAAATGGGGGATATCCTTATATTCAACGGCTGCGGCAATTTCAATCGCCTGGGCAGTGGATCCCAAGCCAGTTCCGAGTATGATGCCGATATCCGGCTTGAGGGAAGTCTTCGGCTTTAGAAATCCGACGGCCTGTTCAACCTGTTCATAAATACCTTTCAAAATTCACCTCACAATATTATTATTAACTTCCACTGGTATCGGAGCCCGGTTCCGATTCGAATTCACTGGCGATACGGTCCACATCGCTATCGGTCATCTCAAACTTCGGTTTCGCTGGGTCGGGATTGAGATTCTCTCGCCGCTGGGCATCTTCCAGCAACCGAAGATGGGTCTCCAGAATAGAACGCATCTCCGAGATCAATGAAGATTTTTTCATTTCAAGTTCGTGAACCACCTGCCGTATCTTAATAGCTTTCTCGGAGGCCTGCTGTATGATTTTGTCCCCATCGGATTGAGCATGTTTTATCATCAGCTCGGCTTCCCGCCGAGCATTATCGATGCCCTGAACCGCAGTTTGTCTGGCGCTCACCATGGTTTCGCTGATAGCGCTTTCGATGCTGGTATAACTTTCCAGCCTTGCTTTCAATTCCCGTATATTTCCTTTGAATTCTTCATTCTCGTGAAGAATCTGTTCCATCCGATCGGCCACCATATTCAAGTATTGCTCCACCTCAAGCGGATCGTATCCCCTCAGTGATTTCCTGAATTCCTGGTGACGGATATCTATTGGATTCAAAGTCATAGCGTTCCTTCTCTGTTTATGATAGCTACCAGCAGTTTCCGACTATTATCTGTGATCACTGTTTTCACTTGACGTTAATTTTCCCTCGGTCCAAATAGGGCCGAACCCAGACGCAACATATTGGCGCCCTCTTCCAGCGCAATCTCATAATCCGCACTCATACCCATTGATAGAAATCGCATATCGACAATGGGATAGATGCTCGCCATTCTATCAAAGAGCTTTCTGGTCTGACGGAAATCCTTCCGTATTAATCGCCGGTCATCGGTTAATCGACCAATAGTCATCAGGCCTCTTATGGCCAGCCCCGGCAGCAAGCTAATTTCACCGACCGCATCCTCCAACGAGCCTGGATCGAACCCGGATTTGCTTTCTTCTTGAGAGCAATTCACTTGAAGCAGGACTTCCTTCTTTTTATCAGCTATCTCCATTTCAGTCGAGATTGCAGATGCGATTTTGATGCTGTCCACAGATTGAATCATATCGAATAACCCAACTGCTTTTTTCACTTTATTGGACTGCAGGTGGCCAATCAAGTGGAATTTAGCATTAAACTTATGTATGACTGAAACCTTGGTTTCCGCTTCCTGAATCCGGTTCTCGCCAATTTCCATAATGCCTGATTTTAGCGCCATTTCAACTGTCTGGGGTAGCAACGTCTTAGTAACAGCGACCACAATTATTTTCTCCGTAGCAACCCCGACTCTGGCGCAGATGTTATTAAGATGGTCTTTTATCCGCGCACAATTGGCGACAATATCGGCCTGAGCCTTGATAAGCATAACCTGGAATTATAATTACAAATATATCTAAAAAGCAACTATAATTTTGGATGGAGCTGGGCGCATTTGACCAAAAAAACGCCGATGCTCAGCATCGGCGGCCATTGCTATGCGTCTTTTGATGCCCTTATTTCTCTCCGGGCCCGCCCTTAGGAGCATCAGGCCTTTCGGCTGGCGTTTTCAGTCCTTGAGACTTATCCCGTTTTTCATTCCATTTCACCCAATCGGTTTGTTCATCGCGATCCTTGCTTGAAAAATCCTTTTGGGCTTTCAAACTGCCATCCGCCGCAATCACTATTTTCTGCATTTCCCGGACAATGACTGTCCACTCCTGCATAGAAACTTCCTTCGGACCTTCTATTTGTTTTGGGCCTTCAATCTGTTTGGGTGTCTTGCTTTTTGAGCCTCCGCCCTCGGTTTCACTTTCCCCCGTTTTGATTTTGGCGGCGCCTTTGACATCAACCTGACCTCTATACACTTTTAGCTCAGTGCTCTTATCCTCCCCGACATTGACGCGAAAGACAGTGCCTTTCACTGTGGCATTGGCAACCGCGGTGTTTAAATCCATAGAGGAATTGGCATCCAGCGAGCCGATATTCGCCCAAATATCACCCTGCTGGACATCGAGCTGTGTTTCTCGCTTCTGGTCCTTCCCCTCCTGATACAGCTTAATAATATCGACCGTGGTTTTTGGCGCCAGCCTAATTATATCCAACTCCGCCAGCTTAATTTCGGCGCGGGTTTTGACCAAGGTTTTTACCCTGTCACCGTTGTCAACCGGAGTGTTTTGAATGGCATTCTGCCAATCTTCCTGGCCGATTTTCTGCTTGCGCGCCTGCCCATCTACGAAAGTGACGGTCCCCTTTTCCTTATCCTGACCCAAAGCGTTCAGGAAACCGCCAAACCCAATAAGAAGCGCAATGGCCAATATCGAGAAAGGCCCCATTATCTTAAATATTCCCCGTTCCTTACAAAATCGAATGCTCATCTACAACCTCCAAAACAATCGGTCAATAAACTTTAGCATATCTGCGATCAAAAACTCCCCGAAAGGCTCACGCGGTGGGAACTGCCCAGATCGGCGAATGAGGAATACGAGTAATCTATTTGATAATTTTTCCAGCCATAGCCGAAGCCACCGGAAAAACCGCCCCATTTATCCCTGGAGGAACCGGATTTATAATCTCGACCTGCGGAATCCCAGCCCATCCTTAACAGGAAAGGATCCAATCCTGACATCTCCAAACCGACTTTGAGCGACAAATCATGGTCAAAGGGGAAATCAACCTGTGTCGAAAATAAAAGAGGCGCTCCCTTCAAGTTGTGGGAGATACCGGCCTGAACTGAGGCCGGAAGCTTGTCTTTGTGTTGGGAAGTAAGCCCCTTTAATTGCGCCCCGATATTCTTGGCCGCGACCCCGAACTGGGTGCGCTTATCACGAAGCCTATAAATCACCCCGCCATCAATTGCCAATCCGTCTGATGAGTAATCCTGAAGTTTTTGATAGATAAATTTACCCGAAACTCCCCAGTAAAAATTCTCATCGACCCGTTGGCCGAAGTTGAGAGCGAAAGCCATATCTGAAGCCGAGAATGTGCCGGTCTTGATATTGTTCGCATCGGTCTCATCGAAGGTGCCATAATTGAGATAATCGAGGGAACAGCCAATCATTCCACCGAAACCCGAGCGCATAATAAAAGCCACGTAACCTGATTGGATATCGGTGATGTAGTTATTGTAGCTGGCGGCGAAATATTTGGAAATTTCCCCCTCTACTTCCTGCACTTCTCCAAACTCATTCTCAACTTCGGTAATTGGCGCCAAAAGGCCCAGACCCGCCGGATTGTAGTATCCTGCATATTCATCATTGGCCAAACCAACCATCGCGCCACCCATCGCCTGTCCCCGGGCTCCCACGCCGACTCGAAGGAAACTGTATGCCGATGTGCCTGAATTTTTGCCTGCCGTCAAATTCGAATTTAAGGCAATCAGTGCCATAAAAATTGCGGCGCCCGATGTGAATATGATCCTTTTCAATCCATTTACCTCTGCCTAAAAATTGACACCCGAAATCTATATGAATAAATAGTGGCTGTCAATAGATTTTGTTCCAAACATTCTTGGTCCAGCAATCCTGCTTCTCAATGAAAAAAGCTCACCATCCCTTGATAACCTTATCGATAATGTCGGCAGAAAGCTTTTCAACCGCCCGCTGTTTGCCAAGCAGATCACTGCCCTCCGAAGCCGCATATATCCCGAATCCCTCGACATTTTTCTCTTCCCAGACCACTTTTTTGTTCTTAAGGTCTTCGAAAGTTATGTCAACATAAAGTCGGACAATATATTCACTGCAATTTCCGGAACCATCGAAAGTATAGCATTCCCGCTCATATTTCGTGAGAACGCCTCGCAGAGCGGAATCGGCGCGCCTGATATTTATCACCTTGAGGGTATTATCCGCCACCAAAGCATTGGTTACCGCTTCAGTGAGATCCTCCC
>Ga0210044_10000195_pt1 | contig 89055 bp, 85 predicted proteins | sample CryGey13umfilter_2_FD_183959 | JGI IMG/M metagenome (GOLD analysis project Ga0210044, IMG submission 183959) | Groundwater microbial communities from aquifer in Utah, USA - Crystal Geyser 4/9/14 3 um filter (SPAdes) (version 2) | ecosystem: Environmental > Aquatic > Deep subsurface >... | reverse complement strand
AGTTGTTTTAATGTAGCTTTTGTCATGGTGAGCCTCGTTGGCTTGCTTCGTCCGAAGCACGGGTTGCGGAACCACCATTATATCAATGGGTTAGGCGGGGCTCACCTCTTTTTATGAATTATTCAGGCTAAAGACTGCTCCTCATTAAGTATAACGAACATGGCCGTAAAAAGATGCACCTGATGCATCAATATCGGGGGTCAGGCATAAGTTATTGAGTTATTCCGGCTGGACTCATCAACGGAGTCAGAGATGCAGCTCCTTTGAGTGCCAAACACGTAAGACTACGATGACATCGTCATCAAGCACATATCGCAACACAAATGCACCCGAACCAAATTGAATGACCAACTCCCGCCTGCCACTGCCATCACCCATCGGGCGACAGCGGTTAGGCCACTGCTGAAGGCTGTGCGCCCCCTGCTGAATCAATGCTGCCGCTTTTCGGGCGGCAGCGGGATTGATCGATTTCAGATGATTAAACAGTCGGTATTGATCAAGGACTGCTTCGCGATGCCAGATTATTCTGCCGGGCATTGCAGCTCATCATCCGTACCAATAGATCGCAGCCATGCATCAACGGCATCGTGTTCGATATATTCGCCCGCGCGACATGCTTTTAGCCTGACCATATCTTCATCCAGCTCCCGAATAGCACGGCTCTCACCAGCCGCAAAAGGCAGACCGCCGGCCTGTTCTACTTGCTGGTAAAACAGATTGATTGCCTCTGAAGGTTTAAGTCCGACCCGTTCAAGAATGGCTTCCGCATGCTGCTTAAGTTCGGGTTCCATGCGCGCTCTGACTACTGCTGTTTTTGCCATCACATCACCTCACAGATGAAATGTAGCACCACCGTGCCACAAAACAAATACTATGCAGCAGTATCAAGCGGCCAGCGAGGACGCGCATCCCAATCCAGGGAGGGTTCACTGCCGGCCCTAAGGCGGGCAAAGGCGGCATAGGCGATCATAGCGGCATTGTCCGTGCAGTGTTTGGGCTCAGGTAAAAATACGGTGACTTCATCAGCATAGGTGGCAAGCAGCTTGCGCAGACTGCTGTTGGCGGCTACACCACCGGCAATCACCAGCCTTGGTGCATCCTGCTGACGGCAGGCGCGCACAGATTTTTTAACCAGCACCTCGCAGATTGAGGCTTCGATAGCAGCCGCCATATCGCAGCGGGCCGTATCATCCAGAGCGTCGCTGCCGCCGGCCTTGCGTACGGCATACATCACTGCGGTTTTCAGACCGGAAAAGCTGAAATCGAGATTATCCTTATTCAGCATCGGGCGCGGCAGCTTGAAGCGCTTGGCATCTCCCTGCAGCGCCAGACGGGCCACTTCCGGTCCGCCCGGATAGGGCAGGCCTAACAGGCGCGCCGATTTATCGAAGCACTCACCAGCAGCATCATCAAGTGTCTGCCCGATCAGGCTGTAGGCGCCAATACCGTCAACGCGCACCAACAGTGTATGGCCACCGGAGACCAGCAGCGTGATAAAGGGGAAGGCCGGCAGCTCACCACTTAAGCCGGGTGCGAGCAGGTGCCCCTCCATATGATGTACCGGCAGCACCGGTATCTTGTGCACGGCTCCTGCTGCACGAGCATAGGAAGTGCCGACCAGCAGCGCCCCCATCAGGCCGGGCCCGGCTGTCACGGCAATGGCATCAACGTCCGACCAGCTAACGCCAGCTTCCTGCATAATGGCATCGACCATCGGCGGCAGTGCGGTGAGATGCTCGCGCGATGCCACTTCCGGCACCACCCCGCCAAAGCGGGCGTGTGTCTCGATCTGGGAGGCTATCTGCTCGGCCAGAATACGACCGCTGCCGGTTGCCACATCCCCGTCATACAGGGCTGTTGCCGTTTCATCGCATGAAGATTCAATTGCCAGTATGATCATGATCGCTGTCCTGATGTTCGTTTTCACTGCTAGATCCGTAACCGCCGCCGCCGGGTGTTTCCACACGCAACCGATCACCCGCTTTCAGGCGGGTTGTGAATTTCCCGGGCAGTGCCGACCACTCACCTTCTCGGCAGATGTTGTTGGCGCCACTGAGCCCGGCGTCACCGCCTGCCAGGCCCCAGGGGCCACTCACGCGCCGCTCGCTCAGCAACGACAGATGCCAGTTCTCCAGTACTTCCCACTCCCGGATCAGCCCGTCGCCGCCACGGTGCAGACCCGCCCCACCGGAGCCGTGGCGCACCGCATAGGCCTGCAGCCTGAGCGGATAGTGCATCTCCAGCACTTCAATGGAAGAGTTCTTTGTATTGGTCATATGACATTGCACGGCGGAGAGCCCGTTACCTGATGCATGCGCACCCATGCCACCGGCCAGCGTCTCGTAATAGACCCATGCATTACCTGCCCGCTCAACACCGCCGAAGATCACATTATTCATCGTGCCCTGCGCTGCTGCCGGGATACGCTCAGGCAAAGCCTGCGCCAGTGCACCGAGCAGCACATCGACAATGCGCTGGCTGGTTTCAACATTGCCGGCAGCCACTGCCGCACCCTCCCCTGCATGCACCAGAGAGCCGGCTTCTGTCGTGATCGTAATAGGCTCAAATACGGTGGCCGTTTGCGGCACATGCTTCGGCATCAGGCAGCGAAAGACATAAAAGACACTGGCTGCAGTCACCGCCAGCGGGCAGTTAACCGGCCCGCTCGTCTGCATAGCCGTACCGGTGAAATCCACGCAAGCCGTCTCCCCTGCTATGGTCAGCTGCACCCTGATCGTCAGCGGCCCGTTACCGCAGCCGTCATCCTCCAGCGCATCGGCAAAGCGGTAAACACCATCGGGAATGGCAGCGACACACTGTCGGCCATAGCGCGAGGAGACCGCCATCAACTGCCTGAACATCGTTTGCAGCTTCTCCGGCTCATAGGCCGCAAGACGCATGGCACCAACGGCACAGGCGGCGCGCTGGGCCGAGAGATCGCCCAATCGCTCATCCGGCGCACGCACACGCTGATAAAAAGCCGCAGCCAGTGCCGGTTGCTCCTCTCCGGCGGCAAACCAGTAACACGGAGAGATCACCATCCCCTCATCGGCAAGAGCGGTTTCCAGCCCCATCGAACCCGGAGATTTGCCGCCGATATCGGCATGGTGGGCACGCGTGGCGGAAAAACCGACCAGCACGGCACTGATAAATACCGGCATCACAACGGTGATATCGGGCAGGTGGGTGCCGCCGAGAAACGGATTGTTGAACACCACCACATCCCCGTCGCGCCAGTCGAATCTATCCACCACATCATGCATGGCAAAGGCCATCGAACCGAGATGAACCGGAATATGCGCCGCTTGCGCAACCAGCTCACCCGTACGGTCAAACAGCGCGCAGGAGAAATCCTCGCGATCACGAATATTCGGTGAAATGGCACTGTGTTTGAGCACCGCACCCATCTCTTCGCAGAGCGCCGACAAACGGTGCGAAAAGAGGCTTATGGCAACCGCATCAATTGTCATCCGATACGCTCCAGTAACAGGTGGCCGTGCAACGAAAGCTGCAAGCGCCACTGCGCGGGCAACCAGAGCGTAGCGATATCCTCGATCACCAGTGCCGGACCATCGATGCGACTGCCTGCCGCAAGATCCTCACGCCGGTAGCAGCACACCTCACCGGCCCCGTGTACTTCCACCATGGTGCAGGGCGCAGATGATTTAGCAGCAGGCAGTGGCGGCCAGATGAGTTCGGGGCGAGCCACAAAAGCCGTCAACCGTACGGTCATAATCTCCACGGCGCGCGCCAGCCTGTGGCCGTAGACCTTGTCGTGTGCCGCGCAGAACTGCTCTGCCAGTGCGGGGAGATTGATAGCCGGGCCATCAGCCAGCGGAATCATCAGATGAAAGCCCTGACCTGCATAACGCATATCGACCCTTCGCTCGAATGAGAGCGCCAGCCCAGGCATCTGCAGCGCCGCTTCATGCTCCAGTTCGGCAAACAGTGACTGCAACTGCACTGCGGTCTCCGCATCTTCAACGGCCATGCGGCGGCTGCGCGAAAATTCACTCTGCTGGCGTCCGGCCAGCATACCCAGAGCCGAGAATGCGCCGCTGGCAACCGGCACAATAACCCGCCGCATGGCCAGCTTCTCAGCCAGCGCACAGGCGTGAAGACCGCCTGCACCGCCAAAACAGATCAGCGCAAAATCAGCCGGATCATGACCGCGCTGCACCGAGACCACGCGCAGGGCACCGGCCATATGCTCTTCGGCAATGGCAATAACAGCTTCCGCAGCCCGGGTTGCGCTGAGGTTAAAGCCCTGCCCATACGCCTCGAAGGCCCGCTCGGCCGCACTCCTGTCCAGTTTCATTGATCCGGCCATGCGGGCCGCTGCAGGAATACGACCGAGCAGCAGATTGGCATCGGTTACCGTCACCTGTGTGCCACCTCGTCCGTAACAGACCGGCCCCGGATCGGCTCCCGCCGAGGCCGGTCCCACCTGCGGCAGTCCCGCCTCATCCAGCCAGGCAAGTGAGCCGCCACCGGCGCCGATGGTATGGATATCCAGCATCGGCAACGATACCGGCAGCCCTGCCACCTCACCCTCTGTGGTCATGGCCGGTTCACCGCAAATCAGCGCCACATCGGTACTGGTGCCGCCCATATCAAAGCTCAGCAGCTGCGTTTCACCCAACTGGCGACCGACCGCGGTGGCGGCAACAAGCCCGCCTGCAGGCCCGGACAGCAGCAGCCTTACCGCCTGCTCCCCTGCTCTTTCAGCCTGCATCACACCGCCTGCCGAGTGCATGACAAACAGGTGACGCGGCGCAAGTGTATGCTGCAGACGTTGCAGATAACGCTGCACCAGCGGCCCGACATAGGCATTGAGAAAGGTAGTCGTACCCCGCTCATACTCGCGGTATTCGGCCAGTACCTGATGGGAAGCCGAAACAAACATGTTTACAGGCAGGGCTGCGGCCAAAGCCTGTTCATGGACGGGATTGAGAAAGGAGAAGAGCAGGCAGATGGCAACCGACTCGTAATCGCCGTCAGCCAGCCGCCGGGCCAGTGCATCGATTGATGCGTCGTCCAGCGCATGCAGCATGTCGCCCTGTGCATCAATACGGCCGTCGACATCGACAGTATCTCGCTGTTTGAGCCATACTTCCGCTTGCTCCGGACAGAGGGCATAGAGATCCGCTCGGGTCTGCCTGCCGATAGTCAGCAGATCCTCGAAGCCCCTGTTGGTGACAAACAGCGTGCGTGCACCCTTGCGCTCCAAGACGGCATTGGTGGCTACCGTTGAGCCGTGCACCAGATGCAGGTCACAGGCTTTCAGTTTCAGTTCAGCTATGCCCTGTTCAATGGCCCGCGACGGATCGGCAGATGTGGATAGTACCTTGTGGAAACGCAGACCGGCTGCGCTGAAATGCACAAAGTCGGTAAACGTACCGCCGGTATCAACACCTAAAAACATGCGGTGATTGTATCGTCTCGCGAGAGATTTGCAGCGTCCGCCATGATGGTGTGATGCAGATCGCATATATATAGTGCCGGCGCCGCAGCGTCAGGCGGTAAAAATCGAACAATGGAGCGTTGAATGAAACAGAAACTGATTGCCCTGGCGGCTGCCGCCATCAGCTTTACCTCGGTCGCCCAGGCCGATGAAACAATCGCGATCAAGCCGGGCTTTATGCTGCTCTCGCCCTCCGGCTTCTTCGGTGCCACGGTGAATAATGTCGGCACACAGGTCGATGTGGAAAAAGATCTCCACTTTAAAAACAGCACCCAGCCAGTAGGTGAGATCGATCTGCTGCTCGGCGACTCTCAACTTTCGTTTGAGTTCGTCCCGATGAGCTTCAAAGGATCCGGTACACTGACGCGAAACATCACCTATAATGGCCGGACCTATACGGCGGGTAGTGTCGCCACCAGTGAATTCAAGGCCGATGTGTTTGATATCGGCTATACCTATTATCTGGTCAATATGGATGATCTACCCTCCCGACTGCAGATCGGTATTGAAACGGCGGTAAAAACAGTCAGTGCCAAAACATCGATCACCGCCGGTGGTGTGACAAGCAGCAAGAACATGACCATTCCAATTCCTACTGTCGGCCTGCGCGGTCGCGTGGCACTGGCCGACTTTATCGGGGTGACCGGTCGCTTCGGCTATCTGGGCTACTCCGGCAACACCTTCACCGATGCCAGCGCACAGGTGGAGTTCTCGCCACTGCCGACACTGGGTATTTACGCCGGTTACCGCTTTATCAAGCTGAAACTCAACAACACCGGCATGATTGCTGATATGACACTGAAAGGGCCTGTTATTGGCGGTTTCTTCCGCTTCTGAGAACTGCTTCACTGCAGATATAAAAAAAGGCCGGATCGAATGATCCGGCCTTTTTTTATGCTTCCGATTTCCGTTGCCGTTAATAGCTCTTGCGAAACTCCGTGGCATGACACTTCGGGCATGGCGGTACGCGCCCGGTCTTCTTGAAGTGCAGCTCATTATCACAGCTGACACAGGTCAGTGTACCAGCACTGGTAATTTCACCGGAGCGGCAGGAGAGGGCTTTTTGTGTGCGTACTGCCACTGAACTCAGTGCAAGACCGGCGACATTGAGCAAGGCATAGAGTGAAGAGAGAGCGCCAGCACCAACGCGCGCTGGATTCAGCTTCTCCTTCGCTTCATCGCGCATCGTCTGCGCCATTTGCGAGAAATCACGCTCCAGAAACACCTTCAGATTCTTGCCCTGCTCTTCGCTGAATGTACCGGCGGCAGTCAACTGCTCGCGCGCCTTTTCCATCGCTGTCGCGGCAAATTCGGATGTCTTCTCGGCTCCCGATTCGAACAACTCCTTGAATTGTTCAGCCAGCTGATCGTACTGATCGGCAGCCTCATCCGGCATGCGCCCGGCATCGCCCATATGGGCAATGACCGCCTCGCCGAACTCCGAGGTGGAAAGCCTGGTCGCGCCCTCCATCAGCCTGTGGAAGTCATAGGTCACCGTTTTGGCGGCAATAGCCCCGTTGATACCCTTGAGCACCAGATCGGCCGCTTCGGCCCAGCCCATATAACGCAACATCATCTCACCGGAGAGCGTCATCGATGAAGGGTTGACCATATCCTTGCCCGCGTACTTCGGCGCAGTGCCATGGGTAGCTTCAAAGATGGCATGGCCGCTGGTGTAATTGATATTCGCACCCGGTGCGATACCGATGCCGCCAACCTGAGCGGCCAGTGCATCGGAGAGATAGTCGCCATTGAGATTCAGCGTGGCAATCACATCGAACTCTGTCGGACGGGTCAGCACCTGCTGCAGGGCAATATCCGCTATCGCATCCTTGATGATGATGCCATTGGGCAGTTTACACCATGGACCGCCATCTATCTCTTCAGCACCAAACTCCTGCTTGGCAATCTCATAGCCCCAGTTGCGGAAAGCACCCTCAGTGTACTTCATGATATTACCCTTGTGTACCAGGGTAACGCTCTTCAGTTCATTATCGATAGCATAGCGGATCGCCGCACGCACCAGACGGGCAGTACCTTCCTGAGAGACAGGTTTCACACCGATGCCCGAGCTGTCAGGGAAACGGATTTTTGTTACACCCATTTCGTCCTGCAGAAATGCAATTACTTTTTTAACCTCATCGCTGCCAGCCGGCCATTCGATACCGGCATAGATATCTTCGGTATTCTCGCGAAAAATCACCATATTCACATCTTGCGGGCGTTTCACAGGGCTCGGCACACCGGTAAAATGTTTGACCGGACGCAGACATACATACAGATCCAGCACCTGACGGATCGCCACATTCAGTGATCCCATACCGCCACCGATCGGTGTGGTCAGCGGGCCTTTCAAACCCACCAGATATTCAGTCATCGCATCCAGCGACTCTTTGGGCAGCCATGCATCATCACTCTGGCCGTACAGATTCCATGCCTTTTCGCCGGCATATACCTCCATCCATGAGATCTTGCGGCTGTCCCCATAGGCTTTGGCAACGGCGGCATCAAGAATTGAGCGTGTGGATTTCCAGATATCGGGCCCGATACCGTCGCCTTCGATAAATGTAACAACAGGCTGATCCGGCACATGCAGTATGCCGTCATCGCCCATGGTGATTTTGTCACCGATTTCCGGGACGCAGATTTTTTCAAATGACATCATGAACCTCTCTTGTTCCGACTCTTTGAGAACCAGCGTTATTTGATTTGTTGTTTGATGCGGGCGGCTTCCTGCGCATTGCGTCTTGCTTCCAGCGCCTTGTTACGCGCTTTGTCATACTCTTCTGCACGCATTGCCTCGGCAGCTTCATCCAGTGCCTCTTCAGCACTCTGCAAATAATGATCGGATTTCGATGTGTTACCGGGCAACTGCTGAGCCGTCTTCATGGCAGAGCGCGCATCAGACATCTCCTGTGCAGGCGGCTGCATTGCACAGGCGGCACATAACAGTAGTACCAGATACAGTGTAAATCTCATGCCTTGCATAATCCTGTCATCGGCGTGTGTTGTCAATCCCGGAAAGCCAATACGGGTACGGACAAAAGTTCTGCCGACAGATCTCAGCTACAGGCCAGAATATCCGGATTCACTGAGATATTGGCTGGAATATTCACTGCATAAAGGGCCAGACGCTGATCCGGTATTCGCAGGGAGGATTAATATATAACCCTCCTGGACCTAAAACCGGCTACCAGCAGCATCGGCCTGTGAACAGAGTCCATCTACGCCCGGAAGATGTCCCCCCCCCCCCTCTCCCCGCGCCGATTACGGCGCGTCGCTGCAGCTGCTGTATATGCTTTCTACAGTGCCAAGCCGGGAGGGTAGCTAATCGCTATAGCTTAATCAGTTTCCTGAATGGTCCGGCGCTTGCGCAGACCCAGCTCTTTCCACTGGGCATCGGAGACTTCACTTGGTGCATTGGACATCGGATCAGCTGCCTTCTGGGTTTTCGGAAATGCGATCACATCGCGAATCGAATCCACGCCGGCCATCAGCGACAGTACACGGTCCAGACCGAAGGCCAGACCACCATGCGGCGGTGCGCCGTACTTCAGGGCATTGACCAGGAAGCCGAATTTGGCATCGGCCTCTTCATCGGAGATACCCAGCGTCTTGAAGACGCGTGCCTGTACTTCAGGATTATGAATACGGATGGAGCCACCACCGATTTCGGTGCCGTTCCAGACCAGATCATAGGCCTGTGAACGCATGTTCAGCGGATCGCTCTCCAGCTTGTGCAGGTCTTCCGCATAAGGTGCTGTAAACGGATGATGCAACGCTTCCGGGCGCTTCTCATCGGCATTCCAGTCGAACATCGGGAAGTCGACCACCCAGACAAAGCGATGATCGCCTGCTGTGACCAGCCCCATATCATGGCCGACCTTCACACGCAGGTTACCCAGCGCATCATTAACGACCTTGGTTTCGCCGGCGCCGAAGAATAGCAGGTCGCCGTTTTCCGCACCGCAGGCTTGCAACAGGTCTGTCAGTACATCTTCAGGCAGGAACTTCACAATCGGTGACTGCAGCCCGGCTGCCAGATCCGTTACATCATTAACCTTGATCCATGCCAGGCCTCTGGCGCCGTAAATCGACACAAATTTGGTGTAATCATCAATCTGCTTGCGACTGAGCGCACTGCCACCGGGCACGCGCATCACCTTGATCAGTCCACCATTATCAGCCGGTTCACGGAAGACCTTGAAATCCACCCGCTTCATCAGATCGGTAATATTAACGTGCTCAAGCCCGAAACGGACATCAGGTCGATCCAGCCCGAATCTCTCCATTGCCTCGGCATAGGTGATCCTCGGGAACGCCTCCGGCAGATGGATGCCGACACCGGCATCAAACATGGCACGCAATAGACCTTCAGCGACGGCCATCACCTCATCCTGATTAACAAATGAGAGTTCGATATCGACCTGTGTAAATTCAGGCTGACGATCCGAACGCAGATCTTCATCACGAAAACAGCGGGCAATCTGGTAGTAGCGGTCCATACCGGCGACCATCAACAACTGCTTAAAAATCTGCGGACTCTGTGGCAAAGCAAAAAACGAGCCTGGATAGACACGCGACGGCACCAGATAATCGCGCGCACCTTCCGGTGTGGATTTGTTCAGAATCGGTGTTTCGATCTCCAGAAAGCTCTGGCTGTCGAGAAAGTTACGCGCGGCATGGGTGACGCGGTGACGCAGCGCCATAAAGCCCTGCATCTTCGGCCGGCGCAGATCCAGATAGCGGTATTCTAGGCGGTGCTGCTCTCCGGTATCGCAGGCATCATCAATCATGAATGGCGGTGTCTCGGAACGATTGAGTATGGTGATAGCAACCGCCTTCACTTCAACAGCACCGGTCGGCAATTTGGTATTGATCGTTTCGTCCGCACGGGCGATGACCTCACCTGTCACCTCAATCACATCCTGCTGACGCAGACTATGAGCCAGCTTGTGTACAGCCGGATCATCCGGGTGGACAACAATCTGAATCAAGCCGGAACGATCGCGCACATCAATAAATACAACACCGCCGTGATCGCGATTGGTTTGCGCCCACCCGTTCAGGCGCACCGTCTGCCCGATATGATGAACTCTGAAATCACCGCAATGTGTGCGTGCTAGCATAATAGCTGCCTCCGAATGTACTGCCTGAGCCGATAAAAAGGTCGCGCAGACTAACGCCGGCAACCGCATCAGGCAAAGAGATGAATGCGCTGATCAGAGTGCTTTTGCTCAATCGTGAGGCTGGCCATACAGCCTCGCACTACAGAAGCCCTGCATTTCAGGCAGACACACAAGCCTTCAAGGCTTGCTGCACGGCAGCGGGCATCAGTATCTGTATAAACAGCCATGGTAAAGACTACCGGCAGCAGTACCCCCCCCCAAACCCTGGTCTGTTATTGCAGTGGCAGTCGGAAAAAACTGTGTATAAGGCTGCAAACAGCGGAACCGGTTTTTTTTTGCTTGTATGACGGCTCGCCTTCACCTAAAGTGCGCCCCGTTTTCATTGGAGGTTATCATGGCTAAACGTTGCGAAGTATGTGGAAAAGGCCCTATGAGCGGCAACAATGTCAGTCACGCACATAATACGACCAAGCGTCGTTTTTTGCCTAACCTGATGCATGTTCGCGCTGTCGTGAATGGTCAGACTGGTAAAATCAAGGTTTGTGCCAGCTGCCTGCGTTCCGGTAAAGTTCAGAAAGCCGCTTAATCGCGCCCGATTCCGGAGGCCCCTGTCCATCATGGACAGGGGCCTCTTTTTTATCTGTTACTCTCGACCGGAATGATTGCTACTGTTACACGCGTACACGCGCCACCAGATCCATCTCGATTTTCGCAGCCAGCGGCAGCGCTGCCACGGCAACCGTTGCGCGTGCCGGGCGATGATCACCCAGCCACTCGGCATAGACCGCATTGATGGCGGGAAAGTCAGCCATATCGGTCAGGAAAATATTCACCTTGAGGATATGGCACAGCGATGCTCCGGCTTCGTCCAGTACAGCACTCAGATTGGCTGTTACCTGCCTGGCCTGCAAAAGCACATCATCACCCACCAGCTTTGCCGTCAGCGGATCCAGTCCGATTTGACCCGATGCATAGAGCACACCGTGATGGATAACCGCCTGACTGTACGGACCGACTGCCTTGGGCGCATTTTGTGTATCAACAATATGAATTTGGCTCACTTCTTTTCCCCCTCATGTTCTGATGATTTTCTACTGAACAGGTCGCGCAATGTTGCAGAAAATGGTCTGCCGGCAGCTTTTTCACCTGCAGCAGGTTTCCCGCTCAGGCCGACCCGATTGCGCCGCGCTACGCTGGAGACGCCATCCACCGATTTAATGGCCCGCATCACCTGTGCCAGATGCTTGCGATCCTCCACCTCGACAAGGAAGAGTAACTCGGTCATCTCTCCGCCGCGCTGGGTCAGACGCAAATCTTCGATGCCGGAGTTCGCCTCGGCAATATTGCGGGTAACATTGGCCAACATGCCACGCTTGTTTCTCGAGTGCACTTCAATACCGGTACTGAACAACTCGCCTGGCTTCGCCTGCCACTCGACTTCCAGACTGTCTTTGCAGTCCTCCTCGCTGAGCGCATTGCATTTCCGGTGATGCAGGATCATGCCGGCGCCGGCAACAAAGCGGCCGAGCACCGGATCGCCGGGAACAGGATGACAACAATCTGCTGCCCGCATCATGGCGCGCTGCATACCCTTGAGTTTCAATGGCAGGAAATGATTATGATCAACCACTTCCAGCAGCTTGTGTATGGCGATTTCTCCTCGCCCGATACGTGACTTCAGCTCCTGCTGATCAGCACAACCCAATTTTTCAATAATGACCTTGCCCGCGTCTTTCTTACCGATCACTTCGTGCAGTATCTTCTCACCCATACGGATGCTGCCATCACGCTCCTGGCGACGGAACCACTGGCGGATAGCCTGACGAGCACGCGGTGTTTTTGCATATTGCACCCACTGCCTGCTCGGTGACTGATCCGGACTGGTCATAATCTCTATCTGGTCGCCATTATGCAGGCGGGTGGAAAAATCGGCGACGTCACCATTGATACGCACGCCGACACAGTGATGACCGACATCGGTGTGCACGGCATAGGCAAAATCAAGCGGTCTGGCGCCACGCGGCAAGGCAAAAATATCACCGTCCCGGCTGAAGACGTAAACCTCCTGCACAAACAGGTCGAGCCTGACATTTTCGAGAAATTCGCCGGGATTATCCGTCTCCTGAATCAGTTCCGCCAGCTGCCGAAGCCATTTAAAGCTCTCCTTGCCTGCCGTTTTCCCTTCTTTATAAGCCCAGTGGGAAGCAACGCCATCTTCAGCAAAGCTGTGCATCAAATGCGTTCGGATCTGTATTTCAATGCGAAAATTTTCCGGCCCGATCACCGCTGTGTGCAGCGACTGATAGCCATTTGGCTTGGGTAGCGCAATATAGTCCTTGAATCGTCCGGGAACCGGCCGATACAGGCTGTGCACAATACCAAGCGCCTGATAACAGGTGGGCGCATCATCGACGATGACGCGGAATGCGATCAGATCAAAGATATCATCGAAATTTACGTGCTTGCGCTGCATCTTTTCATGGATGCTGTACATATGCTTCATGCGCCCGTGCACTGTGGCGGGCAAGCCCTTTCGCAGCAAGGCCTCCTGAATCAGCATTTCCAGACGTTCCCGCGTCTGGTTAAGCATCTCCAGGCGCCCCTGCATTTCGACCAGCAGCGACATGTAGGCATCCGGCTCCAGATGGGAGAAGACCAGATCCTCCATCTCCTGCTTGACCCAGTGCATACCCAGCCTGTGCGCCAGCGGCGCATAAATCTGCAAGGTCTCCTCGCCGATACGGCGACGCTTGTGCTCCGGCACAAAACCCAGCGTACGCATATTATGCAAACGATCAGCCAGTTTCACGATCAGCACGCGCAAATCCTTGGCTGTAGCCAGGATCATTTTACGAAAGTTCTCAGCCTGCTTGTGTTCCGACGAATTAAAATGAATTTGCCCGATTTTGGTGACACCATCCACCAATCGCGCCACATCTGCACCGAAATTACTCTCGACCTCAGCCAGACTGACGCCGGTATCTTCTACGGTATCATGCAACAGAGCGGTAATCACCGAAGCCTCATCCATACCGAGGCTGGCAAGTATACCGGCAACAGCCAGCGGATGGGTGATATAGGGCTCGCCGGAACTTCTGAACTGTCCGGCATGGGCATGAGCCGCAAATACATAAGCACGGTTGATCAGATCTAGATTGGCTTTGGGCGCATACAGAGCGACGCGCTCAGTGATCTCAAATATACGGCTCACAGTCAGCTACTGATTACGGTGAAGCAAGCCGAGGAAATCAGATTTCCCCGTTGCCCTCTTCCTCGTTATAGGCTGCTGCCAGTCTGCGGCGATGCTGATCATCATGATCAAACAGTACATCCCATGAAACAAAACCTTCACCCATTTCACGCAGAGCGCTCACGGTTGGCTTGTCACCTTCGGTTTCCATCATCAGAGGCATACCATTCTGAATCTGACGGGCTCGTCTGGATGCAAGCAGCACCATTTCAAAACGATTAGGGTAATAACTGATACAATCTTCAACTGTTACGCGAGCCATGCGGCTTACCTCCGGAGGAACTGAAGCTCAAACCTAGGAAGGTGACAACAAAATGCAACAACACAAGCGATCATCCGGTTTAGAGGAGATGATCAAAAAACGCATCGATCAGGAGAAAATCGTCCGCAAAGCAGCCAGCGTCGTTGCAAAATCATCATTAACAACCTGATAAGCCGCTTCTCCGGCATGCGACATTTCCATCTCCGCAGCAGCCATGCGGCGATTTACGGTCACCTCATCATCCTGCCCTCTGCCGGACAGACGCCTGCGCAGCTCAACCAGTGATGGTGGCAGGATAAATACGCGGATGGCATCAGGCATCTTTTCAGCCACCTGCCTGGCCCCCTGCCAGTCGATTTCCAGCAACACATCATGATCATGCTGCAGCTGAGCCTCAACATCTCTCTGGCGGGTACCGTACAGGTTACCATGCACACTGGCCCACTCCAGAAAATCACCCTGCTCACGCTGCACTTCAAAATCGGATACCGCCAAAAAGTGATATTCACGACCATCCACCTCGCCCGGCCGCGGTTTTCTGGTCGTACATGAAATAGACAGATTCAGGCTGGGGCATTCGGCCAGCAGTGCCGCACAGAGGCTGGACTTGCCTGCACCCGAAGGGCCGGAGACAATAAACAGGCGCCCGCTCATGGCCGCGTTCCGGTCAGTAGCTGATATTTAGCCTGTAACTGCTCCGGGGTCTCCTGCTTGGCCGGGTTCAGCGGGATACAGTCCACAGGACAAACCAACTGACACTGTGGCTCATCAAAATGGCCGATACATTCGGTGCAGAGGTTCGGATCAATTTCAAAAATATCCTCCCCCTCGTAAATGGCCAGGTTCGGACACTCCGGCTCGCACACCGCGCAGTTAATACAGTCATCGGTAATCATCAAGGCCATTGCATCCCCTCCAGCTGCCGAACACTAACCTGCGTGCCCGACAAATACAGAGCGCCCTTCATGTCCCGTTGCCAGCAACCGACCGCAGGCCGTCATGACAGCAATCATGGCTACATATATCGTCAAGCAATGCTGTACCAAAAAGGGTCTCTGCAGCAGAGTATGGCGGTGATGACTACTCCCCCTCAGCGAAAAACATTGAATGCCGGCAATCAGCTGAAAGTCTACGCCGATCTGGTTCGCCTCTACCCCGATAATGAGGCCTACCTCAGGCAGTATGCAGACCTGTTGATAGAACATGGGCAACTTACTACAGCAACAGAGGTGCTCCGCCACCTCTATCAGCTGCTGCTCAAAGATGGCGCCCCCGGCAAAGCGGATGCACTGAGTCATCAGTACCCGCAAATAGGCCGCATCCGCACGGACTCGATGCAGGAGCATCTGGCCATTGAAACACTACTCCCGTCCACCATGCGCAACCGCCTGTGGCAACGCCTGCACACCCTGCGCATCAAAGAGGGAGAACATCTGGTACGCAAGGGCGATCAGACCGACGCACTCTATCTGGTGCACGAGGGTGAGCTGGCTGAATTCACCAGCGGAGAGAAGAACCGGCCGGTGCTGCTTAACCTGATCGGAGCGGGTGACCTCGTGGGCGAGAATGCCGTGCTGCAACCGGGCCGCTACACGGCGGAAATCGTAGCCAACAAAGATTCAGTATTGATCAAGCTGCCAAGCAAAAAAATGGCTGCCGCCCTGCTCAAGGAGCCGGTGCTAAAAAATGCCCTGCAGCACAAAATGGATGCCCGCAACATGGTGACATGGATATCGCTCTGTCCGCTTCTGCAGGATGTACCACTGGACTTGCGTAAACATATGGCCAGCGAGAGTTCACTGCGTCAATACGGAGCGGGCATAATGATCCACAAGGCCGGAGAACGACTTAATCATGTGGATCTGATCGTACGCGGCACAGCCGGATATCTGCTGGAGAACAATGGCCTGATTAAACGACTCAAATCGCTAACCCCCGGCTCCCTGGTAGGCGCCACATCAGCCATTCATGATAACGGCTGCCCCGCCGATATGGTCAGCGATCAGAGCGTGGATATACTGCACATCCCTTATGGTAGCTTCAGAAGTGTGACCGAGGCCTACCCGCCGCTGCGCAAGGCACTGCTCACCTATGCTGAAAGACAGCAAATGCTGCTTATGCACAGCCTGAATGAGTTACAAACCCAACAATTAAGGTGAAACGGAGTCGCCTCTGTCGCGTACACTCATACGCGCCACAACCAGGCCGATCTCATAGAGCAGCAGCATTGGCACAGCCAGCAGCACCTGGGAAATAATATCAGGCGGTGTAAGAATCGCAGCCGCAATAAATACCCAGACAATGACATAACGGCGCTGCTTCGCCATACCTTCGGGCGTGGCAATATTAAGCCTGGCCAGCACGGTCAGCACAATCGGAATCTGAAAGCTCAGACCGAAAGCAAAAACCATCTTGAGAAACAGGGAGAGATACTCCTTGATCGCAGGCAAGGCATGGATCTGATCGGTGGCAAAACCGAGGAAGAATTGAAAAACCATCGGAAAGACCAGGAAATAGGCAAATGCGCCGCCACCGGTAAACAACAGCACACTGGCAATCACGGAGAAGAGGAACAACCGCTTCTCTTCCTGATACAAGCCGGGAGCAATAAAAGCCCAGAGCTGGTAAAAAGTCAGTGGCGAAGTGGCGAACAGGCTACCCAACAGGGCAATTTTCAAATAGGTAAAGAACACATCCGGCGCATTTAGAAAAATCATCGGCGTACCGGCAGGCAGCGCCCCCAATAACGGTGCTGCCATAAAGTCGAACACCGGCGCAGACCAGTTCATCAACAATAACACGCCCGCAACATAGACAATCAATGCCAGTCGCAAACGCCACTGCAGCTCTTTCAAATGTGAAAGAAATCCCTCGACAACCTCAGACATCAATCTTTCCTGTGCGGATTGTCAGCGACAACGTCCCGTGTAACAGCCAACTCGGCATCGGTTGCCCCGGACTTGATGGCATCTATTTCCGAGCGAATTTCGTTACCCGTATCCTGCAACGGCTTGATCACATCGCTGGTTTCACGGCTTATCTCACTGCCCATATGCGACATCCAGCCGCGTCCGTGCCTTACCCAGCGCCCGATCTGGCCTAGGAATTCCGGCATGCGCTCCGGCCCCACAACCACAAACAGCACAATGCCGATAAGAATCAGCTCAAATAACCCGATATCGGGCATCGTATAAGCTCCTAATCCTTTTTGACGGCGCCATCATCAGCGCCCGTTGTGTCCTTAGCGGATGGTTCGTCATCGGACATGGTCTTGCGAAAGTTTTTTATGCCCTTGGCCAAGCCTGCACCCAACTGGGGGATTTTTCCCGCCCCGAACATCAGTACAACAATTAACAGTATCAACAGCAATTCCGTTGTTCCCAATCCAAACATTAAAGCCCCCTGCACCTCTCTTTTATGATAGGCAGCGGACTATATTGCATCCGCCGCACAATGCCAGCTAGCGCACCCCTTACGCTTTGCAACACCTGGATGATGGCGCCAACCCCGGCCGCTGCCAGTTCGGAGATCTACTGCAACCGGGCGCCTTCTGCATCACAAGTATGCGCAACAAGTAACGGGCTCGCGGTTCATCACGCAATAACCGCGGAGAAAACTCAAGTATTTAAAGCTATTGCTAACTTTTTCAGCGCTACTATAATGCCGAAAACTCAAAAAAGAGGTGCATTTAATGCCCAAATTCAAACGCTTTGCTGATGCCTCCGTCAGCGAAAAAATTCTCGATTCAATGTTCCTTGTCACCATCGGCTTCGCCTATCTGTTTGCCCTGCTCAACCTCTATTACACGCATCAGGGTCGTGACGGAGAGCCGGGCCTCTCGGTCAAGGATGTCCAGCTTGCCTACTACGGCAGCCATAACCAGACCCGCCTGGGTGCCGCCATCAATGGCCCGATGGAATCCAATCTGCCGAATCTGGCCGCCAAACAGACCATTCTGGACTGGATCAACAACGGCGCCAAGGAAGAGGAGTTCCACGAAAAAGTTGAACCTATCATGCAGGAGAACTGCATCATGTGTCACTCCGCCGAAAGCGGCATGTCCATCCCCCACTTCACCTCCTACGCCAATGTGGTTGCCATGACTGAAATGGATACCGGCGCCACCATCCCGGCACTGGTACGCGTATCCCATATCCATCTGTTCGGCATCGCCTTCATCCTCTTCTTTGTCGGCCGCATCTTCATCCTCTGCGAAATGCCGGTATGGCTCAAACGCGTCACCGTGGCCATCCCATTCATGTTCCTGCTGATGGATATCGTCTCATGGTACATCACCAAAATCATGCCTGGCTTTGCCTATGTCGTTATTGCCAATGGCGCACTGATGGGTATTGCCTTCGGCGGTCAGTTGTTAACCAGTCTCTACCAGATGTGGTTTTACAAGCCCGGATCTGTGCCTGTTGAAATGTAACTGCGCAATAGTTTGCCTGTGAGTGGAATCATTACACTTATGCCTGATCCCTCTCAAAGGTTATCATCGCTCCATCGGGAGCAAAAAAAGGAGAACAACGTGAAAAAAACCTGTTTATTGATCGCCGCAGCAGCATGCTTCGGCCTGACTGCCCAGATTGCCATGGCAGATATTGATGCCGAAAAGATCTACAACGGCAAATGCAAAATGTGCCACAAGATCGATAAAAAGAAGATGGGTCCCGGCTTCGCACTGATGAACAGCGATGAGGCAGTACTGAAGGCCGCAATCACCGACGGCCGCAAATCCATGCCAAAATTCAGCAGCAAGCTGAATGAGGAAGAGATTGACGCCATGGTTGCATTCATCAAAAGCAAACAGGCCGAAGTCAAATAAGTAACCCTTGCGCTAACAACCCTTGTGGTAAATAGTTAGCCCTTCATATTCTGGAGGGAAGGAGAGTCTATGCGAATCAAACAATGGATAGGGGTGCTTGCCGCCCTGGCGATATCACCGATGGCTGCCTCAGCTACGGATACGTTGGATGGAAAGGCTCTATACGAAGCCAACTGCGCCATGTGCCATGGCGTAACCGGTGAAGTCAGCGACTTTGGAAAAAGTCTGAAGCCCTTCCCTGCCAGAAACCATCGGGCGATTGCCAAACTGATCAGCCGTGATGAGATGCGTCGCATCATCACGTACGGAGTAGAAGGCACAGCCATGACTCCGAAGAAATATACGCTCGATGCGCTCGAAATCGAGGCGGTCATTGATTACATCAAAACCTTTGATTACAAACCGAATCTGGCAAACGGCAAGAAGCGCTTTGAAGCTGTTTGCTCCACCTGCCATGGTATAGATGGTCGTGCTATAACGGGTATTGGTGCCAAAAATCTGGTCTATACCAAACTGGATCTGACCGACATTGTCCACACCATGCGTTATGGTCGTCCGGGCACATTGATGACCAGCAAACGTCACCAGCTGAGCAACATGGATATTGCTGATGTCGCCAGCTATGTCAGCTCCCTGCGTTACATGGCCAACCCGGCAAACGGAAAGGCGCTCTATGCAAGCAACTGTGCCGCCTGCCATACCACACCGGCTGATATCAAGCTGATTGGTAATGCTGCTGAGACCCGTTCGATTGCTGACCTGAGTGATCGACTGCTTGATCTGCGCATCCGTCATGGCCGTCATGTCGATCGTGCCGGTAAAAAGGTGGAAAAACTGTCATCCGACAGCATTCAGGATATCATGGCTTACATGAGGGCAAGTACAAACTAATGACTAACAAGTACCGCGATAATAGCGCCTCCCAACTGGGGGGCGCTGATCTTTTCGATCTGGCCGTAATTAAGAAATATGACAAGGCCGGGCCACGCTATACATCTTATCCTACTGCACCGATGTTTCACACCGGCATCGGTAGCGCAGATTATGCCGCCACACTAAAGCGCGTGGCAGATGATAATGCGCCACTGTCCCTCTATATACATATCCCGTTCTGCAATACCGTCTGCTACTACTGCGGTTGCAGCAAGATCGTCACCAAAAAGTATGAACGCGCAGCCGCCTATCTGGAGCTGTTACTCAAAGAGATTGACCGCGTTGCCGACACCATGGGTAACACGAGTCGCCCCGTAACTCAGCTGCATTTTGGCGGCGGTACACCGACCTTCATGAGCAACGACCAGATGCGGGTCATCATGATCCGTCTGCGCGAGCGTTTCAACTTCGTCGCCAAAGATGAGGGTGAATTCAGCATCGAGATTGATCCGCGCGAGTGCGATGAAGATACTGTACGCGTATTGCAGGAGATCGGCCTGAATCGCATGAGTATGGGCGTACAGGATTTCGATCCGATCGTGCAGAAAGCGGTCAACCGCATTCAGAGCAAGGATGAGACCCTGCGCGTACTCAATGAGGCGCGGGCCCACGGTTTCAAATCGATGAACATCGATCTGATGTACGGCCTTCCCCATCAGACGGTGGAGACATTTGATACCACGCTGGACACGATCATCGAATTCAGTCCCGACCGCATTGCCCTGTTTAACTATGCACATCTGCCGCATATGTTCATGCCGCAGCGCCGCATTGATGAGAGTGCCCTGCCATCAGCGCAGGAGAAACTGAATATTCTTGAGCACAGCATCAACAAGCTGCTTGCTGCCGGCTATGTCTTTATCGGCATGGATCATTTCGCCAAGCCGGAAGATGAGCTGACCATTGCGCAGCAGAATGGCAAGCTCTACCGCAACTTTCAGGGCTATAGCACTCAGGCCGAATGTGACCTGATCGGGCTGGGCGTCACCTCCATCGGTTATGTTGGCGGCGGTTTCTTCCAGAACGAAAAAGAGATGGATGCCTACGCGGCAGCTGTTGATGGCGATGCATTCGCGGTATTCCGTGGCTATATCCTTTCCGATGAAGATCACCTGCGCCGGCAGGTCATCATGCGCCTGATGTGTGACTTTTCACTGGACTACAGCCTGTTTGAAGACAAGTTCGGCATCAACTTCAGGGAGCACTTTGCCGATGGCATCAGGGATCTGGATGAGATGGCTGCGGATAATCTGGTTGAACTGCGCAACGACGGTCTCACCGTACTGCCCGCAGGGCGTCTGCTGATCAGAAACGTTGCCATGGTATTCGATGAATACCTGCAGAAGAAGAAAGAGGGAACCAGCTTCTCGAAAGTGATCTGATTCACACTCAAGCAAAAGGGTCGGGCTTTATGCCCGGCCTTTTTTTTGCCCCCTGCTACGCACCCTCCAAGGAGACCCGTATACATGCAGATCCAAAGTGACACACGCACGCTGTATCAACGCATTGGTGGTGAAGCCAAACTCCGCCGACTGGTGCAACGTTTTTACAAGCATATGGACGAGCTGCCCGAAGCTCTGCCCATTCGCTGGATGCATGCGGACAACCTGCAAACGGCTGAAGACAAACTGTTCATGTTTCTCTCCGGCTGGATGGGCGGCCCACAGTTATATATTGAGCAGTTCGGCCATCCCCGCCTGCGCATGCGTCATATATCATTCAGCATTGGTGAGGCCGAGCGTGATCAATGGATCCAGTGCATGAAGCATGCGCTTGATGATGTGATCGGGGATGAGATCCTGCGCACAGAGCTGCTGCAGGCGCTCTACGGCGTCGCCGATTTCATGCGCAATCAACCCGAGTAGTAGCGACCAGTTCTGAATTTATTACCGGATTTCAATCAGCTCAGGTTTCCGGACAGTATGCGGTAGCAGTTTCTGCCACTCTCCTTGGCCAGATACATAGCGGCATCGGCCTTTCTCACCAGGCTCTCCATCTCCTGATCAGCAGCCATTGCCAGACAAATACCTATACTTACACCCACAGTATATTGAATGCCTTTCAGCATGAGCGGCTGCCCGATAGCAGCAATCACTTTTTCGGCCACCTCGCAGGCAAACGCTTTTGAGCTGACATCGAGCAGGATGATGCTGAACTCATCGCCGCCAAGGCGGGCTACGGTATCTGTAGCACGGACACATTGCAGCAGACGGCTACTCACTTCGACAAGGGCCCTGTCACCCCATTCATGACCCAGTTCATCATTGATCAGCTTGAAACGATCAAGATCCAGCATTAATACGGCCATCAGATTCATGTTTCGCTGCAGGTGAGCTCCGGCCTGCTGTAAACGGTCATAAAACAGCGCCCGGTTGGCCAGGCCTGTAAGGTGGTCGTGGTAGGCCATATTACTGATTTTATCTTCCATCTGCTTGCGCTCGGTGATGTCGATATGCAAACCGACATAATGGGTGGTGGCGCCATCATCGCCTTTGACGGCGGTGATGGTCAGCCACTTGGGGTATATCTCACCATTCTTGCGTCGATCCCACACCTCGCCCTGCCATCTCCCTTTGCGTTTGAGGGTACTCCACATGTCGCGGTAAAAATTCACGTCATGACGACCTGATTTAAGCAGGCTAGGCGTCTGGCCGATGGCCTCCTCCGGTGTATAGCCGGTTGTCCTTGTGAATGCGCGGTTGACCTTCAGAATCACACCCTTGTCATCGGTGATCACCATGCTCTCCTGGGATTCAAACGCGGCAGTCACGATGCGCAGTTCGGCCTCGACCCGCTTGCGTTCGGTGATGTCATGTGTGATCGAAAAGAACAGGCTCTTGCCCCTGTAGCTCACCAGTGAAATATGTGATTCTACCGTACGAACGTCACCATTGGCCAAACGATGCTCAAAGGAGAATATATTCTGCTCTCCACTAATGGCTCTCTCTCTTTGAGGATGGATTTCCGACTCATGCTGTGCATTGATCCTGCTTACGCTCATGCCACGCAAGTTCTCCAGCGGATAGCCATAAAATTGCGCTGCCGCAGGATTGGCATCCACGATGGTGCCGGATTGATAATCGATCAATAACATGACATCACGATGCAGATCGAACAACTGGCGAAAATGTGCTTCGCTCTCGCGCAAGGCATCATGACCTAACTGCTGCTGATCAGGGTCAGGTCCTGTCAGCCATGCCTCGGGCCGCATGCCGGGCTCATCCATAGCTTCTTACCCATGGAGCTTTACCCTTGCCGGTCAACATCGCATCAGTGGTAATGATCGTCTCCTTTGCCTGCCTCTTACAACGATCCGTCACACCCTGTTCCTGCAATCCGGCGACACGGCAAAAAGGCGGGTTCCAATGCGTTAGCATCTCAATCCAATCAAGAGGCATCGCCTTTTCAATGAGCCAGCATACAGTAAAGCATCCGACAAAGTCCATATTGGCAGTTCGGCCGGAGTACAATTGACCCCCTATTCTCTCTTCATTGCCTATTGACGTTCTCTACCATTCGTTTCACGAGGTTTTCAGGCATTTTCAGAGTCTCTTCGTCCCAGCCTTCAAGCTTTAGCACTTTACCCAGGCAATCTTCAAGCAGCTTGTAAGCACTCTCAGCATCAGTGGCTATGCACTGATGTACCAATTTATCCGTATCACTCTCGTTTAGACAGTCTTGTTGATAGTTGTGAAGATCACGCAGAAAGCGAAGTGCATTCACTACCTGAGCCGGGCAGGCACACTGATAAATGACCGCCTGATCTACAATCCTTTCCAGTTGATCATCCTGATAGCAAACCTTCATATGTACACCCTTTCAGACTCTATTTTAAGATGCGGCTGATGCCGACTCTAGGATGGTAAGTCTCTGGTGAGATTCAGTCCACTATAACCCCGTATTTTTTTAGAGGGGAGCAGGCAGCGTCGGGATATGTATATCCTGCTGAAAATCTTCAAAAGAATAATGCCCGACAAGAATTCGGGCTTTTCCCTGTACCTTTTCACCCACTCCTGCTGAAGAATATCTGCGCTTGCTCAAGGTAATCTGATTGCAATCCGGAAACAGAGCAACCGCCCGACAGGGCTACTCCATCAGGAAGTTCCGGGAAAACCCACGCTTATAAGATTGGCTGCGGGCCTGTTTACGCGGAAAGCGGAGAGATCCATCCCGGGCTCTTCGCCCCTGTCGATTTCGCCCCCCGCCTTCCGGCGGACCGGGACTCACCTTTGCTGCCGCGCATCCATATCAGGTATAGGGATATGCCGGTTCTATTGCCACCTGACCAGGGAAGCGCTGATCAATTCAGCGCTTCTCCGGGCTCAATCGATGTGAGAAGCACCGATCAGCGCACGCAGCGAACGTAATTGTTGATGCGCACCGCGTCGCGCTGACCGCCCATCGGGCCGAACGAATCGGGATTGCCGCGCTTGGGATCGCTACGCTGGGCACCGGCGCCGTGCACATCCACGCCATCGACCGACACACATTTTCCGAAGCAGACATAGGCGGCGTTGCGGACGTTGTCGCCGTGGGTCGTTGAGGACCAGAACCAGCCGCGCCTGTCCGATTGCCGAAACACGCTCGTATCCAGTGCAGGATCGTGGCGCGAGTAGTCGACGATGCTCTGCAACTCCTTGACGTTGGGCAGTCGCCAGTCGCTCTTTCCCTCCAGCGTCAAACCCTCGCAGTAGGCCTGTGCCTGCTGCCAATCGCGCGCCTTGCCGTCATCGGCCTGCTGCCACGTGAGCCCGCTGGCGTGATCGTGTACCGTTCCATCATGTTGATCGACAAAATTGTTACCGCCCCGGACCGGGCCGCGCGCGCAGCGGTAGAAGAGCCGCGGCCCGCCGTTCGTCGGCGCCTGCTTGATGCGTCCGTCGAGGAAGTTGAAGAAGAAGGCCGCCTCCACACCGGGCCGATCCCAGTGATCGCCGGTATAGATCGTCGATGACCATGTCTGACCCATCATCTCCGTTCTATGCGTGGCTGCAAAGCGATCGCCGCGCAGGATCTCGCTGCCGGGCTGCTTGATCTCGAAGACCGGATTCAGGTAGGGCTTCCTGCCCACACCACCCGAAAAGTCGGCGATCGAGAAGAGCTCCTTGATATGCGGCAAACGCCAGTCGTCATGACCGCCCAGACGCAGCTCGGAACATGTCCGCTGCGCCTGATAGTAGCCGAGCCTCTCCGCGTTGTGGCTCTGTTGCCACATCAAGCCGGTGACATTGTCGGTGACGGTGCCGTCGCCGTGATCGCTGTAGGAAGGGGCTGCACCGATATATTGGCCATCCTGACCGAAGTACGCTTGCCCTTCGTCCGGGCAGGCGATCAAGCCGTTGTCGTCGAAGCAGCTTCCCTGGCCGGTGTCGGGTACCCGGCTCTGCACCGGTTTCGCGGACGGATTGGAGCTCTTAATTGCTACCGTGGCCGGACGCGACCCGGGCATAGATCCGGCACCGCCCCTATCTCTGCTCATCGCTCCGCTGCCCTGCGCCCCCATGCCACTCATACCTGTGCCCATAGGTGGTCGACGATTGCCCACCCCCATCGGCGGCATGCGATCCGGTACGCAGACCAGGCGCTGTTCGCGCATGTTCCGGCAGGTGCCGGTGACAGTGCCGTGCGGCGCGGTGAAGCTGCAGGCGGTTCCACTGTTTTTGCCGTTGCAGGCCGAGAACGACTCCGTCGGCGGCCGCCCGCCCATCGGCTCTGCCAATGCCGATGAACTCACGACAGCAGTCGTAAAGATCATCATGGAAAGTAATCGTTGAACAGACCGGTGAATCATAGCCACCCTCCTTGCCGGAACACCGGCAACGTGGAGTATAGCCATCACCCCTCAAGATCCCAAGGTGATTTACCTTGTTTTACAGTACTTTACACAACCTTTACAGATGTCATTGGGAGGGCCCGGTTCACACTCAGAAACGGGCACGGGCATGCGGGTGGTCAGTGCCGCAAACTCGACCAGCGGCACGCCGCCACGGCTCTTAGTCGTCGTTGCGTTTGAATGGAACGTTGCCAGAGAAGGAGAACGACATACCCACCACGCAGCACAGGCCGTCTCGCCGATCACGTGTGACGGGGCCTGGCTTGACTCTTTTAACAGTACTTTTTGTCAACATGGCATGCGCTACGCAGCGGTAGGAAAACCTACCTTGTCGATATTGACCGCAGGCCTGTTTACGCGGAAATCGGAGAGATCCACCTTGGGCTCTTCGCCCATGATCCAGCGGCTCATGAGATCGGCCGTGCCCGGAGCAAGGGCAACGCCATTGCGGTAGTGACCTGTCGCCACCCACAGACCCGGATAACCGTCAACCGGGCCGAGATACGGCATGCCGTCAGGGCTACCGGGGCGGAAACCCATCCACTGTTGAATAATTTTTGAATCTTTCAGGCCCGGCGTGATGCGGTAAGTCGCCTCAAGCAGATTATTTACCACGGCTTCAGTGGTGCCGGGTTCAAAGCCGACCCGCTCCATGCTGGCACCGACCAGAATATGCCCGTCCAGACGCGGCACCAGGTAGACGTCGTCATGCTTGATAATATGGTTCACTTTGCCCGGCTCATCCCTGAGCAACACAATCTGCCCTTTTACCGGCTCTACCGGCAGCTCAAGCCCGATCTGTCGGGCAAGCTCACCACTCCAGCTGCCGGCAGCGAGCAACACGGCATCGACTTCAACAGATTCACCATTGGCAAGCGTTACGCTTGCGACATCACCCTGCCCGTTTTTACCCACACCGATCACCTCGGCCTGTTCACGCATCGGTACATGACAGAGCGCCAGCGCCTGTTTAATGGCACTCAGCAGACGCGGATTACGCACCTGCCCCACATCCGGCCAGAGCAAGGCACCGCCAACATGACCGCTCATGGTTGGCTCCAGCTTGCATGCCTGCTTTGAATCCAGCTCTTCTACATGCCAGCCAAAGCGTTTTGACCAGGCCAGTGCCTGATCTCGATGATGAATACGGTCATCGGCAAACAGCGGAATCAGCAGGCCGGAAGTCTGCCACTCGGTCTTCAGCCCGCTTAACTGCTCAACCATAGCATTCATGGCCGGAAACATGGCGAGGCTCCCATCCACCAGATGGGTGAAGCTGTCCGGATAGAGCCATGGATGAATCGGGCAGAGAATACCGGCACCGGCCCAGCTGGATTCACGACCGGCACTGCCTTTTTCGAGTATGATCGGGCTTGCGCCAAGGCGATGCAGATAGAGAGCCGTAAGGCAGCCGATAATTCCGCCACCAACCACAGCCACACGTTTGCCACTACCCTGATTGAAACTGCTCACGAAACTCTCCCCCGGCAATTGTTGAATGCACTTGCGGAATTCGCGCGGCATTGCCACCATGCCGCCATGCAAGCCTCTATTGGCCAGCCGATGCAGCTAGCGCAAGCTTATCAACATTGTCTGGATACCGCACGCAACCACTATGAAAACTTTCCGACAGCATCAAAGCTGCTGCGCGCAGAGTTGCGCCCGGCCGTTGCCGCCATATATGCCTTCGCCCGCCATGCCGACGATCTGGCCGATGAGGGCAATGCACCGGCTAGCATGCGTTTAAAGCAGCTGGATGCGTGGGAAACGCTGCTGGAGCGCTGCGAGCAGGACCCGGCCATCGATCACGCCGTATTCATGGCACTGGGTGATGCGATACGTACCCGCCAGCTACCTGTCGAAGAGCTGTATAACCTGCTCATCGCCTTTCGCATGGATGTCACACTGCACGCCTATGGCAGCCTTGATGAGCTGAAATTTTACTGCCGCCACTCCGCCAATCCGGTCGGACGCCTGATGCTGGCCCTGCACGGGGTCAACAGCGCTGAGGCCAATCGCTATTCGGATCTGATCTGCACGGCGCTGCAACTGATCAACTTCTGGCAGGATTTCAGTATTGATCTGCCCAACGGACGCTGTTACATACCGGGTGACTGGCTAGCCGCAGAGCAACTGACTGCCGATCAACTGCTGGCCGGTCAAGTTGATAACAAGCAGTTCCGGCCGGTGTTTCTGCACGCCATCGCCGCAACCCGTGCCATGCTCAAAGAGGGCGTACCGCTGCTAGCGATGTTACCCATGCGCCTGCGCCTGCAGATTGCTGCCACGCTGCACGGCGGCCTGACCATGCTCGACAGACTGCAAGCTTCAGAACAGCCCTTAAGCCAACGCATTACACTGGGCAAAAGCGACTGGAAACAGCTGATTCTACCCATCATCGCGGACAGCCTGCTCCCGTCACGTGCAGCAGAGCGGAGCAGACATGACACCTGAGATCTATTGCCGGGATAAAACACGGGGCTCCGGCTCCTCATTCTTTTATGCCTTTATGTTTCTGCCGGAAGATAAGCGGCGGGCCATGATGGCTCTCTATGCCTTCTGCCGTGAAGTGGATGATGTAGCCGATGAGGTCAGCGAGCAGCAGGTCGCCATCGCCAAACTGGGCTTCTGGCGGCATGAGTTAAGCCGTGCCTTTGCCGGCAAGGCGCAACATCCGGTCGGTCATGAACTGCGCTGGTGCGCTGATCACTTCCCTATTGATGAAGAGCTGCTGATGGAAATTCTCGACGGCATGCAAACCGATGTGATGGGCACACCATTCATCAAGCAGGCAGATCTTGCGCTCTATATCTACCGCGTAGCCGGCGTCGTCGGATTACTATCCATCGAGATTTTTGGTTATACAGAGCGCAAAAGCCGCGACTTTGCCACCCATCTGGGCGAAGCGCTGCAACTGACCAATATCCTGCGTGATCTGGCCGATGATGCGGCTGTTGGCAGAATCTATATCCCGCAGGAAGCACGTAGCCGCTATCAGGTTAGTGATCAGGCTTTCAAGAACGGCGTGATGGATACATCGATGCAGCAGCTGCTGCAGGAGTATGGCGAAAAAGCCGAGCAGGCCTATCAGGCAGCCATTGCCACACTGCCACCGGCGGATCGGGAAAGCCTGCGGCCATCGATTGTCATGGGCGCCACCTACTACACTTATCTGCGCAAACTGCGCCAAAACGGTTTTGATGTGTGGCAACAGCCAGTACGTATCCTGCCACTGCGCAAAATGTGGGTTGCCTGGCGGGCATGGCGCTATGAGTGCCGGGCCTGCAAACGCAATCTGCCGATCCGGCTTGAATTCTAGGCGCAAGTACCAGCTAATGCATAACCTGCCGCGCCCGTGCAGAGCATTGATATGAATCCCAGGCCTCTGCCAACCAGTGTGGCCGTCATCGGTGGCGGACTAACCGGCCTGACTGCGGCCATCCGTCTGGCCGGGCTTGATATAGAAGTCGAGCTGTTTGAAGCGGCCCCTGCACTCGGCGGGCGCACACGCTCCTTTTTCGAACCAACCATGCAGCAACAGTGCGACAATGGGCCGCATCTGCTGATCGGTGCCTATGCAGCGACTCAGGCACTGTTACGCGAGGCCGGTGCCGATCAATATCTGCACTGGCAACCCTCCCTCTGTTTGCCGCTCTGGGATGCAAGGCGCGGTCATTTCCATTTTCAGCCGAGCAGCAAACTCCCCTTTGCCCCGGCCATGCTGCTGGCTGCAGCGGCTATGCCCGGCCACGGTCTCAGCTCGGCAATAGCGATGCTGCGACTGGCCGCCGCACTGCAGCGAAGCAGCGCGCCACAGGCCGAACATGTCGCAGGCTGGCTCAAGGAGCTGCGTATACCCGGGCAATTGGTATCAGACATGCTCGAGCCTCTCTGCCTGGGGGCCATGAATGAAGGGATCGATACAGCCTGCCCGCTCTCCTTCAAACGCGTGCTCAAAGAGAGTTTTGCCGGTCGCAAACAGGCACGACTGGGCTGGTTCACAGCACCATTACAAACCGCAATGATCGAGCCGCTGGCCCGTCATGCGGAAAAACTGGGTGTACAAATCCATACCGGTCACAGGGTGCGCCAGCTGGAGGAAGCCGCTGGCAAGGTGATTGTGGATGACAGGTCGTTTGACAAGGCAGTTGTCGCCCTTCCCCCGTTTGCGGCGGATAGACTACGCAATCGTAGAACCACGCATGAAACACGCGCCATTACCAATATTCATCTCTGGCTGCATCAGGCCATAACCATGCCTGCGCCACTGGTCGGCTGCATCGATGGCACCGGCCAATGGTACTTTGATGTATCACAACAGTGGGGTAACGCCACACCCGGCAAACATATCTGCGCCGTAATCAGTGCCGATGCCGGCCACAGGGAGTCACATGAGTTGATCGAGCTCTGCCTGCATGAGTTATCCCTGCTATGCGGCAGTCAGCCGCAACTGAAGCATAGCCGCATCATCAGTGAACGTCGTGCCACTACACTGGTGCGTCCCGATCATGCAGTCCAAGCAGATGTAACAAAAAACATCATTGATGCATGCGAGCGCCCTGCCCCCGGTCAATTGCCGGCAACTATCGAATCGGCAGTGCGGCGCGGTGAAATCGCAGCTAACTGTTGCCTCGCCACCCCCCATTATCAGCGTTATCCACTTTGAGCAAGCAAAAATATTAATAAATATTTAACCCTGCAAAAGAATCCAGCATCTTCAAAAAAAACAGATAACTTATTGATAAACATACATACTTTATCATGCCTAAAATTAAGGCATGTCACATGCCTGTCACACCCCTGCCTTGCGGGCAAAGGAATATGGCCATCCATCCACAACGTTATCCACAGCCTCTGTGGATACAGTTTACAAACCCTTGCAAACAAACCATTTAGGGTAAAAATAAGCCATTTGAAAGAAATGTACATCAGGATGTCATATGCAAGCTAAGCCATTTCGTACCCCTTCAATACAGGATCGACTGATCGGTGAGCTCGATCGCGCACTGAATAATATCTTCTGTGAACAACCCAGCTCGCGCCCCTATCCACCGGCCGCCGATACGGCTGCATCTGATGATCATCAGCCGCTATCGGAGATGACAGCGGAGCAGAAACGACAGGCTGCCGGATTGATGCGGGTCAACCATGCAGGCGAAATGGCCGCGCAAGCACTGTATCAGGGACAGAGTCTGACTGCTCGCGATCCCGCCTTGTCAGAGCGTCTTAAATACGCATCCGTTGAAGAGAGCGACCACCTGAACTGGTGCCGCCGCAGGCTCACCGAGCTGGGAGAGAAACCCTCCATCCTCGATCCTTTCTGGTATGCAGGCTCCTTTGCTATCGGCGTGACTGCCGGCATTGCCGGTGACCGCTGGAACCTGGGTTTTCTGGCTGAAACAGAACATCAGGTCGTGCGCCATCTGGATAACCACCTGCAACATCTGCCCGCTGAGGATAGCCGCAGCCGGGCCATCGTGACGCAGATGAAAATTGACGAACAGGGCCATGCGGAGCTTGCGGAAAATCTGGGCGCAGCCGAGCTGCCGCAACCGGTCAAACAGTTCATGCAACTGACATCCAAAGTCATGACCAATCTGGCATCCCGGATATAACGACAACCATGGGGGCAGCTCCGTTTACACCCTGCCACCCTCACGCCAAAACGCAGAAGCAGAAGCAGCGGAGTGCTATCGTTCACTCCGATTTTTTTATGGGGAGCAACTTTCATGTCCGGTCATAATAAATGGTCCAGCATCAAACATAAAAAGGCGGCAGTCGATGCCAAACGCGGCCAGGTTTTTACCCGTTACATCCGAGAAATCACCATTGCCGCCCGTCTCGGTGGTGATGATCCCGCTACAAATCCGCGACTGCGTGCCGCAATCACAGCCGCCAAGGGTGTCAACATGCCCAAGGACAATATCGAGCGCGCCACAGCCCGCGGCACCGGCGGTGAGGATGGCACTCATATTGAAGAGGTCCGTTACGAAGGCTACGGCCAGGCCGGTGTTGCCATTCTGGTCGATTGCATGACCGACAATCGCAATCGCACGGTTGCCGATGTCCGCTCCGCCTTTAACAAGGGTGGCGGTCATATGGGCGAATCCGGTTGTGTGAGCTGGATGTTTCACCAGAAGGGTCAATGCATCTTCGCACACGACACGGTTGATCAGGAGCAGTTGATGGAGATTGCGCTGGAGGCCGGCGCTGACGATATTCAGGATGATAACGAAGCCGGCTACACCACCGTCATCTGTGCACCGGCCGATTTCGGCACGCTGCACCAGGCGCTGGACGATGCAGTGCTGGAAGCAGAACTTTGTGAAATCACCTGGCTGCCTGAAAACTGTATCGCGGTTGAGGGCGAGGCCGCCGAGAAACTACTGGCCCTGATTGAGCGTCTGGAAGATCTGGACGATGTACAGCATGTCTATGCCAACTACGATATTTCCGATGCCGAGATGGAACGTATTTCAGGACTGAACTGAAGATGCGCATTCTCGGTGTTGATCCCGGCTCACTGAAAACCGGTATAGGTATTATCGATGTAGAGGGCAACCGCATCAAGCACGTACACCATAGCGTCATCCGTTGCGGCTCTGGCGACTTTGATGCTCGCCTGCACATGCTGTTTACCGGGCTGAAGGTGGTTATCAACGAATTCCGGCCGGGACTGGCTGCCATCGAGGATGTCTTTGTTTCCAAAAATGTAAATTCAGCGCTGAAACTCGGTCAGGCACGCGGTGCTTTGATCGCCGCCTGCATGGATTGCGGGCTGCGTGTATCGCCCTACTCCCCGACAAAAGTGAAGCAGGCGGTGGTCGGTTTCGGGCGCGCTGACAAGGAGCAGGTGCAGCATATGATACGTATGCTGCTGCATCCGCCGGAGCCTTTGGCTGAAGATGCAGCAGATGCACTTGCCGTTGCCATCTGTCATGCGCATCATGCCCCGATGCAATCAATCATGGACAAGCAACGATGATCGGCTGGCTATCCGGCACCATCAGAACACTGGATCCGGCCGGCGCCGTACTGCTGGATATCGGCGGTATCGGCTACGATGTCACCGTCAGCCTGCAAACACTGTGCAAACTGCGACAGGGGGAAGCTACAGAGCTCTCCATTCATACCTATGTCCGGGAAGATCAGATCACCCTGTTCGGCTTCAGCAGTGCCAGTGAACGGGATATTTTCCGCAAATTAACCAGCGTTAGCGGTATTGGCGCGCGCATGGCACTGAGTCTGATGGGTGGTATCAGCACGGAAGAGCTGATCCGTGCAATCGAGCAGGCTGATGATCTGACCATCGCCCGCACCCCAGGCATCGGCAAAAAAACCGCCCAACGGCTGATTCTGGAGCTGCAGGGCAAGCTGGGCGGCGTACACGTTGAGGGTGGATCGATTATTGGCAACAGCGCCGATGAGGTACGCTCTGCCCTGAGTAACCTGGGTTATAAACCGGCACAGATTGATCTTGCACTCAAACATGTCGAAATGGCGGACTTTGAAAGCATGTTCCGCGCAGCCTTAAGGGCAATGAGCTGAATATGCATGACGAAGAAGAGCAGCAGGAGAGGCTGATTGATGGTTCTGCCAACCAGACCGACAACTGGGATGCGGCCCTTAGGCCGAAAAAGCTCGATGAATATGTAGGCCAGGAAAAAATTCGCGCCAACCTGTCGGTCTATATTCAGGCTGCCAGGGCACGGCATGAATCACTGGATCATGTGCTTCTCTACGGCCCTCCCGGGCTGGGTAAAACCACACTGGCCAATATTATTGCACTGGAGATGGGCGTGCATATCCGCGCCACCTCGGGCCCCGTCATTGAGCGGCCGGGCGATCTGGCGGCCATGCTGACCAATATCGAAGAGGGCGATGTGCTGTTTATCGATGAAATTCATCGTTTAAGTCCGCAGGTTGAAGAGATTCTCTATCCCGCCATGGAAGACTTTCAGCTGGATCTGATTATCGGCCAGGGCCCTGCAGCCCGCCCGATCAAGATGGATATACCGAGATTCACGCTGGTCGGCGCCACCACGCGTGCAGGACTGCTGACCAATCCGCTGCGTGACCGATTCGGCGTGATTGAACGGCTGGAGTTCTACTCGCATCAGGAGCTGACACTTATCGCCGAGCGCTCTGCCAAACTATTGAATATCCGGGCTGACCACAGCGGGGCTGAGGAGATCGCTCGTCGCTCACGCGGCACGCCGCGTATTGCCAACCGCCTGTTGCGCCGGGTTCGCGATTTTGCCCAGGTTGAGCACAGTGGCATCATTACCGGCAGCGTTGCCGACAGCTCACTGCAGCGTCTGGAGGTCGATCATCTCGGACTGGATCATCAGGATCGTCGTCTGCTGGCGGTGATGATCGACAAGTACGGTGGCGGACCGGTCGGCATCGATACACTCGCTGCCTCCATCTCCGAGGAGCGCGACACCATCGAGGATGTGCTTGAGCCCTATCTGCTGCAGGAAGGGTTGATTGCACGCACACCGCGCGGCCGCACAGCAACACCACTGGCCTATGCCCATATGAACAGAGAGCTGCCGGCCGCGCTGCAACAAGGTTCTAAACAGGAGTCTCTGCTATGACCCGCTTTTCAGAAAGCCTGCCCGTGCGCGTCTACTATGAAGATACCGACCATGGCGGTGTTGTCTATTATGCCAATTACCTGAAGTTCATGGAGCGCGGCCGCACTGAATTTTTGCGTGCCATCGGGCTGGAGCTGGACAGTATCGAGTCAGCCTTCGGTGTACTGTTCGCCGTCAGCGAGGCACATGTACGCTACCAGAGTCCAGCCCGCTTTAATGATCTGCTCGATGTGGATACAGCCCTGATTGAGCTGCGCGGTGCCCGCCTCGCCTTTAGCCAGACTATTTACCATCAGGCCTCGCGCAGAGAACTCTGTACAGCCACCATCCGCCTGGCCTGCATAAGCAGGGATGGCAGCGTCAGCCGTATTCCGGCGCCGCTAAGTGAAAAACTACAGAATCACCTGAATAAGGAGCACTTATGAACCAGGATCTATCCATCCTTAACCTGATCCTTCATGCCGGCATCGTTGTGCAGGGGGTATTGATCCTGCTGATCCTGCTCTCGCTGATGTCGTGGGCGATCATTTTTAACAAATGGCGCCTCTACCGGAAAACACGCCGCGAGGCGGAGTTGTTCTCGCAGTCATTCTGGGGTGGTACGGATATGGATACGGTACTCGCCGGTATTCCGCAGCAGTACCCGGATAGCTCGCTGCCTAATATATTCCAGGCCGGCTACCGTGAGTTCCTGCGCTTAAGGCGCGATGTCAGCCAGGGGCAAACTGCCAAGATCACCGCCGGCGGCGGTATCGACGGCGTGCGCAGGTCCCTTGATGCCGCCTTCTCCCGCGAAATCGAGAAGCTGTCACGCAACCTGGCATTTCTGGCCACCGTCGGTTCAACATCGCCGTTTATCGGTCTCTTCGGCACGGTATGGGGTATCGTTAATGCTTTCCAGAGTATCGCACTGACCAAAAATACTGCCCTGACCGCAGTAGCACCCGGCATTGCCGAAGCGCTGGTGGCCACGGCCTTCGGTCTGATTGCGGCGATTCCGGCCGTGGTTGCCTATAACAAGTTCACCTCCGACCTCAAACGCCTGGGCGCGAATATGGAGCAGTTCTCTTCCGAGTTCCTGAATATCATCTCCCGCCACATCAAGGATTAATCTATGTGGGCCGGTCAAAGTAAATGGGATAAAGGCAACGAACCGATGGGTGAAATCAATGTCACCCCGCTGGTCGATGTCATGCTGGTACTGCTGATTATCTTTATGGTCACGGCACCGCTGCTCAGTCAGGGCGTCAATGTCGACCTGCCAGATGCAGAATCACCAGCCATGCAGCAGAACGTGGAACCGCTGGTTGTCAGCATCAAGGCCGACGGCACGCTCTACATACAAAAGCTCGCCATTGATATCAAACAGCTGGCACCGCGTATTCAGGCCATGCGGCAACAGAAGCCGGGACTACCTGTTTTTATTCGTGGCGACAGCAAAACCCCTTACGGGCGTGTTGCAGAAATATTAAGCCTGCTGGAAACAGCCGGCATCCAGAAGGTCGGCCTTGTCACAGAGCCGCACCGCTAACAGCACGGGTGATCTGAACAGGACAGACCTGCTCTTTGCAGTGCTGCTGCACGCGCTGGTGCTCATTATCATACTGGTACTCGCGCAGTGGCAGCAGCAACATAAGCCGGAGCCATTAAAACGCATTGAAGTGATGATGATCTCAGCCAAGGAGCTGGCTAAACTCGAACAACAGGCGCACAACAAACCGAAAGCAAGCAAGCCGAAAATCGTGCAGCCGCCGAAACCGAAACCGATCGTCAAAGCGAAAGTGAAACCCGTCGTAAAACCAAAACCGGTGGTGAAGCCCAAACCGGTCATGCAACCCAAAGCGGTTGCCAAACCAGTTGTAAAACCTGAAAAAGCGATCAAAGCGGCCGCCAAAGCAGATGACAATTTCGATCCCTTTGCACCAGTTGCATCTTCAAGCGACCGTACAGCCAAACGTGCACAGACCACACGACCGGAGCTGGCGGACCTGGCCGGCAAACAGCTATCCACGACCGAGAAAGAGCGTTATATCGCCCTGATGCAGGCGGCTGTACAGGATCATTGGAAAGTACCGTTAAGCGCCGGTACGCTCACTGATCCGCTGGTGGAGATGAAGCTACTGCCCAATGGTGACATTGCCTCGGTGATTATTCTGGAAAGCTCCGGCAGTGAGTTACTCGATGCATCCCTGATCCGCGCCATTCATGCGGCTGCACCGTTTCAGTTACCGGCAGAGCAGTTCGAATTTTTCCGGGTCAATAATCTGCGGTTTCACCCGCTATAATCATAGCCTGCATACGCAGGTATAAACTCACTCTTTGATAAATGATGCCACCTCATCACTGAATGATCCTGCATCGATCGGCTTCTGCAAAAAACCGTCAAACCCCATGTGAATCAAGCGCTCCTTCTCACCCTTCATGACAGATGCCGTCAACACCACCACAGGCAGGTCGTGAAAACCATCTTGCCGGATGATCTCCAGCGCCTCCAGGCCACTGATACCGGTCATGCGCAGATCCATCAACACCAGATCCGGGGGGCTGCTGCGAACCATGGCCACCCCCGTTTCACCGCAGTCGGCTGTTTCCACATCGAAGCCGTCCATTTCCAGCACATCTCTGGCCAGTTCCAGATTCATGGCATTATCGTCAACAATCAGTATACGCGGCATTCAGATTCCCCCCGTTACGCAGTGATTGCCGCCACTCTGGCAGGCTTCATCAATACGTTGCTCCAGCAGTTTGAGCAGCTGCTCGGAATCATCGCCATCCAGCGGAAAGTGAATCACGCCGAATGAGGCGGTAAGGCCGGATGCGGCTCCCTTTGGCAGCGGAAAGCGCTGATGCTGGATGCGCAGTCGCAGCTTCTCAGCCACCCGTGCAGCCCCGGCAGGGGGAACCGATGGCAGGAATACTTCAAAGCGGTTTTCCGATATTCTGGCAAACACATCGCCATTGCGGATAAGCGCTTTCACCGTATCTGACATATCCTTCAATGCAGCAACGCCCCAACGCTCACCATGTTCTTTGACATAATCGGCATAACCATCCATCTCCCAACCCAGCATCGAGAACACAAGTTGATGACGCAGACCATTGGCCACTTCCTGAGCCAGACGACGTCGAATATAGCGCTGGTTGAAGCAGCCGAGTGTCATATCAATCAGATGCGCCTGTACCGGATAGAGCAGCTCCAGACGCTGCAGGTGGCGCATAATCTCCACCTGATTGGAGTCGCCCTTGAGCAGCACACGATCCGCCTGATGCCCCAGCTGCAGAATCTCTTCCCGGCTCAGATCCTTGGCCGTAAATATCAGCACCGGAATATCAGCAACAGAGGGGTTCCGACGCAGATTGGTCATCACATCAAAACCATTCATGCCCGGCATCATCAGATCCAGAATAATCAGATCAGGCTCCCGCTCAATCGCCTTATTGATACCCTCCTCGCCACTAGCCGCCAGCAATGTACGATAGCCTCCGTTCACCAGCGTCTCTTTCAGCAGTTCGCGGACCGTGGCATCATCATCAATCACCAGTACCGTCGGCACCGCCGCACGTGCCGGAATCAGCCGGCCGTAGCGACTGATCACATCGATCATCTGATGCTGGGACATGCCCTGGGCAATCATCCCGACTTCACCCATCGAGTATTCCGGTTCATCCGCCCCACCGCCGACCAGGATCACCGGCGTATCATGAATAGGCCGATGCATTTTAATCTCCTGCAGGTTGTTGTGGGTCATCTCTCCATCATCCGACATGCCCAGCATAATCAGAAACGGAAACTGATGGCTGGCGGCCTGCAGACCGGCCTGAACATCTGCGCACTCTATAGCCTCGTACCAGCCTTCATCCTCGAGCGAGCGAGCCACAGCAGCACGACGGCCCGCCAGCTCATCAATAATAATGATGCATGGGCGCGGTCCGTGACTGGGCACGACCTCCTCCACCTCCGTCATACCTATATACGGTCTCCCCACTGGCTGCACCTGCGATGCCTGCTCAGACCCTGCAACCACGGGCTCAAACGGCAGGCGGATGGAAAATATGCTGCCGATTCCCTCTTCGCTTTCGCCACTGACATCACCACCGAGCAGGCGCGCCTGCCTGCGTGTCAATGCCAGCCCCAGACCCGTACCTTCATAAGCACGCGACAGGCCACCTTGAGCCTGCACAAACGGCTCGAATATCTTTTCCATATCTGCAGATGAAACACCAATACCGCTATCTTTCACGCTCACAATCAGCTCGCTTTCCCGGCCAGACGCTGCATTGACATCTACCGACAGAACGACACTGCCGCCGCCACCGGTAAACTTGATGGCGTTGCCAACCAGATTCACCATCATCTGGTGCAGCTTGCCGCGATCAGTTCTGATCATCGTATCCGTGGTTATCGATGATTCCAGCGTCATTTCCAGTTGCTTGGCCTTGGCCAGTTGCTTCATCTCAGCCAGTACCTGATCAGCCACTTCACGCGGTGAAAATACCTGCTCATCTATCACCATCATACCCGCTTCAATACGGCTGATATCCAGCAGATCATTGATGATATTCAACAGGCGCTTGCCGCTGGTATGAATATTATCGATATAGCGATGCTGCTTGTCATTGAGCGGCCCCATGTGTGGATTGCCCATCAGCTCCGAAAAACCGATGATCGCATTAAGCGGCGTACGCAGTTCATGACTGGTGTTGGCAAGAAACTGGTTTTTTGCCTCACTGGCCTGAACCAGTTCCTCATTGATGATCTCCAGCTCCACCTCACGGGCGCGCAGCCGGGAGTTCGATGACTGCAGATCATGGGTGCGCTCGGCCACCTGCGCTTCCAGTTCATCATTGAGATGCCTGAGCTTCTCCTGTGACTGCGCATTGATCAGCGCCACTGCACAGGCAGCAGAGAGCGCCTGCACGACGGATTGATCTTCTTCACTGAACGGCTCACCGTCCGCTCTGTCGGTAAGATAAAGCACGCCGATCACCTGGCCGCCAAACCTGATCGGAGCGCCGATAAAATGCTGCATGGGCGGATGTCCCGCAGGGAAACCGGAGCTGGCCGGGTGGCTGCTGATATCATCGCTGCGCACCACTTCACCCTCTGCCCAGAGCAGGCCAAGCAAGCCTTTGCCCTCAGGCAGATGATCAATCTGATTTTCGGCCTTCTTATCCATGCCGAGCGCAATGAATTGTTTCTCCCCCAGCTGATCCAGATGGGAGAGCATGGCATATTTTGCCCCCGTCATCTGCATGGCCAACTCACCCACGCAGGTCAGCACATCGGTGGATATGTTCTGTGACGAGAGGCTGATTGTCGCATCCATCAATCCCTGTTGACGCATACGCAGGCCCTGCTCGATTTCAAACTCCTTCTCCAGCTGCTCCAGCAGGGAGTTCGAGCATGCAGCCAACTCGCCCAATTCATCATGGCGGGAGCGATCAAAGCGCTGCAAACGGTCTCCTGCACCGATTCTGCGGGCAGTTTCGGCAAAACGGACAACAGGAGAGAGAATCGTGCGTTGCGTATAGAGCCATACGAACAGCACCAACAGTAGTGTCATGGCAAAAAAGATCATCAGTGCCTGTTCTTTCAGCGATGCAACCAGTGATGCTGACTGAACAGTGGAGATCGACAGTGCCAGCACACCGCGATTGATATGCTGGTCATAACCGTGGCACTGCATGCAGGCCGCTTCCACCCGGATCGGGTAGAACAGGGTCATATGTGCCTTGCCATCCTTGCGCAGGTAGGGCTTTGCCGATTCGGCAACAGACTTGAATGCATCGGCTCGATCAGCCTGAATATGGGCAGGGGCCCGTTCTGCCTGCCCCTGGGCAAAGCGCGTTTCACCAAGCCAGCTGTTCACGGCTGTGAGCGTTTTCTGGTCAACGAAGGCCTCGTTACCATCGGTGCGGTAAATACGCACATCGGAGACATCCGGCAGTGCCGATACCCGGGCCATCCAGTCACGCACGATATGTGCACTGCCGGTAACCATGATCGTGCGCAGGCTCGCCTCAAGCGATTTGGCGGTGGTCAGTGCGCGTTCCTGCTCCTCCTGATCAGCCAGCGCATTGCCTACGCGATCCAGCCACGACCAGCATAACAGCAGCATCAGGGCAGCCAGCCCCCCCACCACCAGTGATGTTCTTACACTGATACTCCGGATTCCCATCAATCACCTCATCTGATGCTTAACCACGCAACCTGAAATGGCTGGCGGTCGGCATCAGTAACTGTTGCACAGACTGAGTCAGCAGAGCCGGCTCAAGTGGCTTAAACACAACCGGCACTGCAAAAGACTCACTATCGACTACAACATCGCCGCTGATGATAACGCTGTGATTCATCAACTCCGGCCTGTGCGTCTCTACCCATGCCAACAGATCCACGCCGCTGTGAGCAAAGCCCAGATGCAGATCACAGATCAGAGCGTCCACCCGGGCAACATCTGTCAGCATGTCGATAGCCTCGCCAATATCGTTTGCTGTCATGATCTGATACTCATGCTCCAGCACCGCTATATAATACTCCAACTGTATCGGATCATCATCAACAATCAGAATATGTTTCAGACTATCCTCAACTGCCATGTACTTCGACCTTTTCACATCCGTGGTCAGCCAGCAGCCTGCTCACCGCTGCGACAAGCGCCTCTGCAGCAACCGGTTTGTGCAGGATCGCATCCGGTCCGCTCTGCTCCAGCCGGTGCATCACCAGCCTTCTATCCTGGGCACCTGTCATGACCAGAATCGGCATCGTGGCGGCAAGCGCCTCATCCTGCTTCAGGCGCTGAATCAGCTCCAGGCCATTAATTTGCGGCATCATAATATCCAGCACCAGCAGATCCGGTTTAAATCGACCAATCTCGATCAGGCCGGCAAAACCATCGGAGCAGAAGAGAAATTCGGCATCGATACCACCAAACAGGCATGTATCTTCAACAAAGGCATGCATATGCGGGTCATCATCCACCACCAGCACACGAGAGCGCTTTGTGCTCGGCATGCTGATCTCGGGATCAGCAATTTTACGCACCTTTGCAGCCAACACAGACGTTGCCAGAAAACGATCCAGTTCCGTGACCGGAATGCGCCAGTGGCCGCTGGGCAACTGAATCCCCCTGATATGGCCACCCTTGATCCAGCTCTTGATGGTATTCAGTCCGACCCCGCAGATGCGGGCGGCCTTGCCTGTTGTTATCAACGTCACAGGAGATCCCCCTCTCTGATAAAAATCAGGGCAGAGAATTGACGATTATGACAGTTATGTCAAATGTAACAGATCTGAGAAAACAGTTGCACAATCTTCAAAACACCTTTCTAATGGTGGGCGGGATAGAAATCGCATATCCATGGAGCTGACATGCTTGAAAGCATCCGCCAAAACGCATCAGAGTGGCTCATATTGATTCAGCAACACAACTTCTGGTGGCAGATGCTCATCCTGACACTGGCTGTCATGAGCGCACAGGCGATTCGCTTTATCCTGAAGCGCTCCACCGAACAGGAAGCTGAGCGCAGCAGCGCCAATCGATTGCGCAAAATTTCACTGAAAAGTCTTGAGCGCATACAGTTCCCACTCTCCATGCTGATGATCACACTGGTCGGGCAGGCCATCCTCAAATATTCAACGATTCAGACACCCCTGCTGGAAATTGCCACACCACTGCTGCTGTCACTGGCGGTCATTCGCATCAGCGTCTATTTACTACGCAAGGTTTTCACACCGGGGCCTCTGATCAAGGCGTGGGAAAATGCTGTGGCTTTTATCGCCTGGGCGCTGGTAGCACTGCATCTGCTGAGCTGGTTGCCGAGTGTACTGGGGGCGCTGGATAGTCTGGCATTCCACCTTGGCGATAGCCGCATCTCGCTGCTGCTGATACTCAAGCTGTGTATGACAATCGTGCTGTTCTGGATACTGGCGCTATGGCTGGCCAAGGCGATTGAGTTGCGGCTGAACCGTTCCGCCCATATCAGCAGCAGCGCGCAGGTGGCGCTCGCCAAGTTCAGTAAATTCTTCCTGATTGCCGTCGCCATTTTGATTGCACTGGATGCCGCAGGCATCGATTTGACAGCGCTCACCGTCTTCAGTGGTGCCGTTGGTGTAGGCATCGGCTTCGGACTGCAACGTATCTCGAGTAATTTTATCAGCGGCTTCATCCTGCTCTTTGACCGCTCGATCAAACCCGGTGATGTCATTACAGTGCGCGACAAGTTCGGCTGGGTACAGGAGCTGCGAGCACGCTATATAGTCGTGCGTGATCGCGATGGCGTGGAGACACTGATTCCCAACGAGAATCTGGTTACTTCCGAGGTGATCAACTGGAGTTATTCAGACCATAATATACGTGTAAAGATTCGCATCCAGATCAGCTACAATGACGATCCTGAACAGGCCATGCAGCTGATGCTCGACTGCGCACACACATCTGCTCGCGTACTGCAGGATCCGCTACCGCTATGTCGTCTGGTCGACTTTGGCGACAGCGGTATCGTGCTGGAATTACGGATCTGGATATCGGACCCCGAAAACGGTATCGGCGGCGTTCGCTCCGAGGTCAATCTGGCGATCTGGCGCGCCTTCAAACAGCACAGTATCACCATTCCATACCCGCAGCGGGATATCCATATCAAAAGCGGCGGCATGTCACCGGTTGCCGATGATGCATAAGCTGAACTGTTCGTAAATACCGTCGTATCCTCCCATTCTGCTGCCCTGCAAGGCCCGCGGCAGGAGCGCCATTGCGCTGGTCGTCAAGGATAGGAGCAGGCCAAACAGCTGCTGCCGGGTCAGGCTGAATGAGCCGTATGATGATAGATTCCGCATCATGCACGTCACGTTATTCCACCCCATCACCACGCGCAAATTTTAGCCGCCCAGAGGTTTTCCATAGCCAACAAAAGGTATACAATGATGCCCAAGGGGAAGGCTGCTGACTCTGACTGACATCTTCCCGCCTGTTTGTAAAAACAAGACTACTCTGGAGAATTCTGATGACAGACTCTGCAAATCAATACGTGTACTCTTTTGTACAAGGGGACGGCCATAATAAAATGCTGCTTGGCGGCAAGGGTGCGAACCTGTGCGAGATGACACAGATCGGTCTGAATGTACCACCGGGTTTCACTATCACCACCGAGGCATGCCTGAACTACCTGGAACTGGGCAACAACTTGCCGGAAGGCGTCATGCAGCAGGTGAAGGAGCAGATGCGCGCACTGGAAGCGGTGACCGGTAAGGGCTTTGGCGATGCCCATAACCCGTTGCTTGTATCGGTACGCTCAGGCTCAGCCATATCCATGCCCGGCATGATGGATACCATTCTCAATCTCGGCATGAACAGCGATACACTGCAGGGCGAAATCGAACAGACCGGTGATGAGCGTTTTGCCTATGACGCCTACCGCCGCTTTATCCAGCTCTTCGGCAAGGTGGCACTCGGCATTGCCGATGAGCACTTTGACGAGCCGTTTGAGGCGATCAAAAAGCGGGAAGGCGTCAAGGAGGATGTCGGGCTATCGGCTGAGAATTTGAAAGAGATTTCCGAGGTATTCCTGGATGTTGTACATGGCCAGACCGGACACCCCTTTCCTGAAGATCCGTATGAACAGCTGGATCTGGCCATCAAGGCGGTGCTCGGCTCCTGGTCAGGCAAGCGCGCGGTCGACTACCGTCGCGAATTCAACATCACGCCGGACATGGCCAATGGTACGGCTGTCAACATATGCACCATGGTATTCGGCAATCGCGGCAACGACTGTGCAACAGGCGTAGCCTTCACCCGCAATCCGGGTACCGGCGAAAATGTCTTCTATGGCGAATATCTGGTCAATGCCCAGGGCGAAGATGTGGTTGCAGGTATCCGCACGCCCAAACCGATTGCCCAGATGCGTGACGAGATGCCGGATATCTATCGTCAGCTGGAAGAGTTGCGCAGCAAACTCGAGACCCACTACGCCGAGGTTCAGGATTTTGAATTCACCATTGAGAAGGGAATCCTCTACTGCCTGCAAACCCGTAACGGCAAAATGAACACCCAGGCCATGGTTCGCACCTCGGTTGAGCTGGTGGCCGAGGGGTTAATCAACAAGGAGCAGGCCCTGCTGCGCATTGCACCGGCATCACTGGAGCAGATGCTCTTTCCCCGTCTGGACCCCGATGCCGATGTCACCCCGCTGGCAACCGGCCTGCCGGCCAGCCCCGGTGCTGCATGCGGCCATGTGGTGTTTGATGCCGATCGCGCTGTGGCGCAGAAGAGCGCCAATAGCAGACCGCTGATTCTGCTGCGCGAGGAGACAAAACCGGAAGATATCCACGGCTTTTTTGTCTCCGAGGCCATCCTCACATCGCGTGGTGGCAAAACCAGCCACGCAGCCGTGGTTGCACGCGGCATGGGCAAGCCCTGTGTGGCCGGTGCCGATGGTATTGAGGTGGATGTCGCGGCCCGTCGGGCACATATCGGCGATGTTGTCATTAAAGAGGGTGATATCATTACCATTGATGGCACCTCCGGCAACGTCTATCTCGGTGCCGTTCCGACCGTTGAGGCGGAGTTCTCTGATGAGCTCAAGACCCTGCTGGGCTGGGCAGATGAACGGGCTCGCTTAAAGGTCATGGCCAATGCGGACATTCCGGAAGATGCTGAACGTGCACTGCGCTATGGCGCCATGGGTATCGGACTGTGCCGGACAGAGCGCATGTTTAATGCCCCGGAACGCCTGCCTATTGTACTGGAGATGATAGTCTCCGACACACTGGAGCAGCGCCAGTCGGCTCTGGACAAACTGCTGCCTATCCAGCGTCAGGATTTTATTGAACTGTTTACAACCATGTCACCGAACCCTGTGACCGTGCGTCTGCTTGATCCGCCTATCCACGAGTTTCTGCCTTCGGAAAACCAGCTGCTGGATGACCTGATCCAGCTGAAACATTTGAAGGATACCATGCGCGGTTCTGAGGTGCTGACTGCAACACTCAGCCTGCTCTCCAATTTAAACGGTAAAATAGCGCCCATCCAACAGCTGGCTGACTCCTCTCTTGTCGATGAAGCGATCGAAAAAAAGGAAGCTATCCTGAAGAAGGTACGCTCCCTGTTCGAGGTTAACCCTATGCTTGGTCATCGCGGCGTACGGCTCGGCATCACCTTTCCGGAGATCTACGCCATGCAGATTCGTGCAGTGCTGGAAGCGGCCTGTGCATGTCAGAAAGCCGGTGTCGTCGTCCATCCGGAGATCATGATTCCGCAGGTCTGCACATCCGAAGAGCTGAAGAGTATCAGGGTGCATGTGGAAAGGATCAAACATGAGGTTGAACAGGCAGAGGGCATTACACCGGTATTCAAATTCGGTACGATGATGGAGGTTGTGCGCGCCTGTATGCGTGCCGACCAACTGGCTCAGGAAGCAGACTTTTTCAGCTTCGGCACCAATGATCTGACCCAGGCCACCTTCTCATTCTCACGTGAGGATGCGGAAAACAAGTTCCTGCCGATGTATAACGAGACGGGTATTCTGCAGGACAATCCGTTTGAAGTGCTGGATGCACACGGTGTGGGCAAACTGATGGAACTGGCTGTTAATTGGGGACGCGCCGTTAAACCGGGCATGAAGATCGGCATCTGCGGCGAACATGGCGGTCACCCCGCCTCGATCCGCTTCTGCCACAATATCGGTCTGACCTATGTCTCCTGCTCAGGACCGCGCGTGCCGATTGCGCGCCTTGCCGCAGCGCATGCAGCGCTGCTTGAAACAAGGTAAGGGTGCCATCTAGCCATGAAAAAGGCGGGCATATGCCCGCCTTTTTTATCCGTTCAATTGACTTTAAACGCCCGAGTACTGCGCGTGCACGGCTCTGGCATGCATATCAGGCATTTTGTTCAGCGCTGCAATCAGCGCCTTGGCCGAAGCAACGATAATATCGGTGTCCGCCCCCTGCCCGTTAATGATCCTCTCGCCATCCTGCAAGCGCACGGTTACTTCACCCTGTGCATCAGTGCCGGCAGTAATCGCATTCACCGCATAGAGCAGCAGCGTGCCATTGGGCTCAACCAGCGACTGGATCGCCTTGAATGCCGAGTCCACCGGGCCATCACCTTCAGCTGTCGCCTTGTGACGCACACCCTCGATCTCCAGCTCAACGGCCGCAACCGGCGCATCATTGGTGCCGGATGCCGCATGCAGACTGATCAGCTTGATACGCTCAGGCTGATCGCTGGCATCATCAGAGAGGATCGACATCAGATCTTCATCAAAGATATCTTTCTTTTTGTCTGCCAGAACCTTGAACCGGTCGAATATGGCAACCAGACGTTCATCATCCATTTCGATACCCAACTCGACATAGCGCGCCTTCAGGGCTGCGCGCCCGGAGTGCTTGCCGAGTACCATACGGTTGGTGCGCCAGCCTACCGATTCCGGTGTCATGATCTCGTAGGTCTTCTTGTGCTTGAGCATTCCGTCCTGATGAATACCGGACTCATGTGCAAACGCATTGGCACCGACAATTGCCTTATTGGCCTGAATCGGCATACCTGTAATCTGCGAGACAAGCTTCGAGGTTGGTACAATCTTGGTGGTATCAATACCCATCTCGACATCGTAACGATCCGAACGGGTCTTCATGATCATAACAATCTCTTCGAGCGCTGCATTACCAGCACGCTCACCGAGTCCGTTCATCGTGCACTCCACCTGACGCGCACCATTTTCGACAGCTGCCAGTGAGTTGGCCACAGCCAGACCCAGATCATTATGGCAATGCACCGAGAAGATCGCCTGATCGGAGTTCGGCACACGCTCGATCAATGTACGTATACGGTAGCCAAACTCATCCGGTGTCATATAACCCACGGTGTCGGGAATATTGATCACGCGCGCGCCGGCGGCAATCACCGATTCGACAATATGGCAGAGAAAGTCGATGTCGGAGCGTCCGGCATCCTCAGCCGAGAACTCCACTTCCGGCGCCAGCGAACGGGCCAGCTTCACCGCATGCACAGCGCGTTCAACCACCTGCTCCGGTGTCATGCGTAATTTTGCTTCCATATGGATGGGACTGGTGGCAATAAAGGTATGTATACGCCCGCGATCACCGGCAGGTTTGATTGCCTCTGCGGCGCGCCGGATATCGCCCTCGGCCGCCCGCGCCAGGCCGGCAATCGTGGGCCCATGCACTTCTGTGGCTATGCGATGTACTGCTTCAAAATCACCCGGAGAGGCAATCGGAAAGCCCGCCTCGATGATATCGACACCGAGCGTGGCCAGCGCATGCGCCACACGTATTTTTTCGTCAATATTCATTGAACAGCCCGGCGACTGTTCGCCATCGCGCAAGGTGGTATCAAAAATATAAATACGGTCGCTCATTTCCTTCTCCTCTGGGTTGGCAACTACAACAAGGCACAAAAAAAGGCCGCGGGGTAAGCGCGGCCTGTATATCTGTTACTGAAACGCGTTCAGCAGACACACAGACATAGTCGCAGTAGCAGGTACTGACGTGCGAAAACAGATGTATGCGTGTAGTGATTCATGCGCGGTATTCAAGCAGTTTATATCGGCGTGGTCAAACAGGGCCGTTTTGATCGTCACTGTTCGGCGTCTCGGTTTGCCGCGCTGCCCGTTCCGCTTTCTTGATTTTACGCAGGCGGCGATAACGTCCCAGGCGCCAGTTCTGCCACAGACTGAGCATCGGCCCATGCAGACTGTAAGCCAGCAGTACCGTGAACGGCACGCGATACGGATCGATCATGACCAGACCAACGATCAGGACCATCAGCACCAGTACGCCGGTTGAACGGCGTTTTTTCAGATCGATATCCTTGCCGGACATAAAACGCACATCGCTGACCATCAACCATGCCAAAAACATTGAAATCGCCAGCCATAACCAGGGATACGGCTCAAAACCGCCGTTTTCATGGTAGAGTACGGCAGTCGCAATCAACAGCGCTGCACCCGGTGTAGGCAGGCCCTGGAAATAGCGCTTGTCCTGACACTCCAGCTGCACGTTGAATCGAGCCAGTCTGATTGCTGCACCCGCCACCAGAAAGAAGGCTCCCAGCCAGGCCAGCTTGTGCAGGTCTGCCGGCAGGTGAATCAGAGCCCACAGATAGATCAGTACCGCCGGGGCAATACCAAAAGAGACCATATCGCAAAGCGAATCATATTCAGCGCCAAATGCCGTTTCGGCATGCAATAAGCGCGCGACACGACCATCAAGCATATCGAATACTGCCGCCGCCAAAATGGCCCAGGCGGCAAGTTCATAGCGCCCCTGCACCGCTGCAATCAGGGCATAAAAACCGGAAAACAGGCCCATCGTAGTAAACAGGCTGGGCAGCACATATACACCGCGACGTCCCATACGTTCTTTCAATTTAGTCATCTGATGATTCACCCGTATTCACACCATGCTCCGTGCGGCTGGCTAGCACGGTAAGACCGGCCGTTACCATCTCGCCCTTTTTTACCTGCAGTGCATAGTCTGCAGGAATTTCACAATTCACCCGTGAGCCAAAGCGGATCATGCCGATACGCTCGCCCGCACCCACTTTATCACCCACTTCCACATAGGAAACAATACGACGGGCGATCAGCCCGGATATCTGGGTAAAGGCAATACGCGTGCCATCTTCGCACTCCATCTCAAAGCGGTTGCGCTCATTCTCTTCACTGGCTGTATCAAAACTAGCATTGACGAACTTGCCCGGGAAGTACTGCATATGTGTGATGCGCCCAGCCATCGGGGCACGGTTCACATGCACATTAAATACGTTCATGAAGATATCAACCCGGTAGTGACCATCATCGGTCAACTCCGCGCGTATCACCTTGCCATCAGCAGGAGAGACGAAAAGCCCCTCACCCTTTGGCGTGTCGCGCTCAGGATCGCGAAAGAAGTTGACCATAAAGGCCAGCAACAGCAGCAGTATGGTCGCTGTAGCAGACCAGCATAACAACCAGGTTGCAACCATCGCAATCGCGGTTGGCATAATAAATGGCCACCCCTCAGGAGCAAATGGCAGGGAACCTCTCGGGCGACCGAGAATAGGTAATCTCTTCGACATGCGCGAATGCTACAGCCAGACCCCTCGATACCCAAGCACAGGCTTCTGCAAGCGGCCATACAGTGCTGGAGAGCCGTCCATCACAGGGTATTCCTGCAACAGGTGGCGCGAAAAACTCGAATACAATAACAAAACAGGCGCAGCATGCATGCCAACGCCTGTTCAACGACTACTCAGCAAGCCTTCAATCACCCTGCCAAAATGGCTCAGGTCATAAGGCTTTTCCAGGAACCCATCATAATTCTGAGTGGCCAGGTTCTTTTGCAGGCTGTTGGCAGAATATCCTGATGCAATAATGACCGGAATCCCGGGATGATCACGCTTGACCACCTTCAGCACCTCTTCACCACCCATCACCGGCATCATCAGATCCACCACCACCAGGTCAATCATACCGATCTGGCCGGCAATCAACTCCAGCGCCTGCTTACCATTCTCGGCAATCAACACATGGTAACCCATCTCTTGCAAAAACTCGAAAGCGACAAGACGCAGAATCTCCTCATCATCAACAAAGAGAATGGTAACAGCGCCTTCCTGTCCTGAACCGACAGGCGCTACATTTGGCATATGCCGGAGCGTTGCTGCCTCAGGTAGAATCACCCCGTCATCGATGGCAGCAGGCAGATAGATATGAAACGTCGTGCCTTTCCCCTCTTTGCTATTCAGACAGAGAAACCCATTGTGACTTTTGATGATACCATACACTGTAGCCAACCCCAGACCGGTACCCTTACCAACCTCCTTGGTGGTAAAAAACGGTTCGAAAATCTGCTCCCGGATATGCTCCGGGATACCACAGCCATCATCATGCACGTCTATCTGCACATATGCGCCGCAAATTGCGGTGGCATGGGCATCGACGAAATCCTGATCAATCACTGTATTACGCAGTGAAATACTCAATTCACGCCCACCTGCTTCGAGAATCGCATCTCTGGCGTTCACGCACAGATTAAGCAACACCTGATGAATCTGGGAAGGGTTACCTCTGACAGGCCACAGTGAGGCAGGAATATCTGTATATATACCGACACTTCGATCTATTGTCTCGCGAAGCAGAGATTCAAGCTCGCTGACTAGCACGCCGACATTGACCTCTTCAACCCTTGTTTTACCTTTTCTGGCAAAACCGAGCAGACCTTTCGTGAGCTCGGCCGCACGATTGGATGCCTTCGTAATCGTATTGATATAGCGCTCAACACTGGGCCTGTCGTCAATTTTCATCCTGGCCATCTCTGCCGATGACAGAATTGCAGCCAGCAGGTTATTAAAATCGTGGGCGATGCCACCTGCCAGTGTGCCGATCGACTCCATTTTCTGGGCATGAAACAGTTGCTCTTCCAGGCTGCGCATCTGCGTCACGTCCTGGATCAGTCCTTCAGAGCCAATGATTTCCCCCGTATCATCGGTACGGACTCTCGAGGTCACCAGGGTCTTCAGAATCGTTCCGTCCCGGCGTTTGAATTCAACAGCTTTCTCCTTGATCTCGCCGTTAGCCAGCAGCTCTGCCAACACTTCACTACGCTTGCTGGCGTCGGCAAAAAGCTGCCTACCATCCTGTACTGTCTCAATCATCTCATCCCGACTGGCATAGCCAAACAGATCGACCATGGCCTGGTTGCAGTCAAGCAAACGCCCGTCCAGCGTATTGATATAGAGCGGCTGCCCGATATTCTCAAATAACTGCCTGAACTTGCCTTCCGACGCCTCCAGTTTGACTGTTTTATCCTGAATCTCTGCGTTTTGCTTGCGCAGCGACATGGCCATCTCATTGAAATTAACCGCCAGCTGCCCGATTTCATCATCGCGCTGAACAGCAAGTTTAAAATCCAGGTCACCCTGGCCAATCCTCAGCGCCCCCAGCGATAGTGCCTCTATCGGCCTGATCATGCGCCGCATCGGCGGGTATATCAGCAAGCAGGCCAGCAGCACCAGCGCCAGTGTTGCCCAGGCCGTTGTTACCAGTGTCTCCTGCCACTTTCTGCTGATTGAGGCCGTAGAGAGGCCAATGCGCACAAAACCGGCCACTTCTCTACTGCCCTCATCAAAGCGCACCGGCACCATGAAGTCCCTGTACCCCTTCTCTTTTCCTCCATCAACCTCGTCGCCTATATTAAAGCCCGACAGCGATGCTTCCCTGAATGCGGCATCCGGCACAAGCAATTGATGTTTCATTTCACCCAGTTGTTGCAGCAGATCACCACTGCCGAGATAAACATCGATATAGAGGATGTTGGGCAGCCCCAGAATGCCGGAGGCTACCTGCCGCACATACTCCCTATCTTCAAGCAGCACACCCAGACGCATACCTTCAGCAAGGCTTTCAGAGAGTGATCTGGCCTGTTCGGTCAGCGCTTCCTTCAGTGCCCGGTTCTGTGTGACAAGAAAATAGCTGGCCGCCGCGGCCATAATCCCGATGATCAGGATAGCGACCAGCAGGTAAATTCTGGCGCCGAAGCCCAACAGCGCGGTTCTCAATAGAGTACCCTGGCCTGCGCAAGCAGCGCATCAGGCACGCTAATGCCTAGGTTCTTCGCCACCTTCATATTGATTGACAGGTCGGCTTCATGCGCCATCTCGACAGGATAGTTTCCCCTGCTCCCCTCTGCCAACATGCGGTTTGACAACGCTGCCACCTGACGTCCAAGTGCCTCATTCTGTACGGTGAATGCAAACAGCGCTCCTGCACGCACATATTTATCGGAAAGTCCGATCAATACCTTTTGTTTCTCTCGGGCGGTAAAAAACAGATAACGAATCACATCCCTGGAGCGCATCAATTGATCCGGCAACATCCAGTACACTTCATGGCTGGCGAGCAGCTTCTCAACCTGCACGATCGCCTCGGTGGTGGAACCTGCCTGCGCGGTGATCAGCTTCATATGCAACGCACTGCAAGCTTCCTCTCCCTGACGCAGCAGCAGGGTGTTCTGGTCAGGGCTGTAGACAGAGGTCACAAACTTCAGATCAGGAAACAGGGTTGCAAGCACTTGCATCTGTCTCTGTGGCGGCACACTCATAGTGACACCGGTCAGGTTCTTCGGTTTATTTTTCCATGTGTCCTGAGGGCTCAATACCATGCTGAACAATATCGGTATATCAGTGATCTCTCCGGCCAGTGCTGTCATTGCTTCAGAGCCCAGCACCAGAATCTGATCGGGTTTGCGGGCGCGAATGGCAGCAATCAGGGCCCGTTCATCACTCAAATCCCCGTCATCCCGGCGATTGAACACCTTGATGGTCATATTGGAGACCTGCTTGAATCCGGCCACGGCCTCGACATAGGGGCGTACATTGGGATCGAGTACGACCACGACCTCCTTCGCAACTGCACTTGCAACTATTGAGCAGACAACAAGCAGTGCGGCGGCTAACTGCTTATATCTCACTATAAATCTCTTTAAGCGCACTCAGTCTGCTGCCAATCGGAGGCACTTCATCCGGATCAATTAACACATCAATAACCACAGGTTTATTCATGCCGATAAGTTCCTGCATCAGCTGTTGATTCAGTTGTCCGGCTTGATCGATACGTACCCCCACCGCACCAAGCGACTCAGCCAGCTGGGCAAAGTTCAGCTGGATAAATGCATGCGAAGTCTCCATCGCATTTTCAGACATACGCTGGCCATGACGTACCATACCAAGACCACTGTCATTCAGCACAATCCATATCACAGCGATATTGTAATTGACCGCAGTTGCCACCTCCATGCCATTCATCAGGAAACCACCATCGCCAACAATGGCGATCACCGGCCTCTCTTTTGCAGCCAATTTACCACCGATGGCGCCGGCGACACCGTAACCCATGCAGGAGAAACCGAGCGCCGCAAAAAATGTACCGGGACGGATGGCCGGTAAGTAGTGCAGAGCCCAGGCCAGGTTATTGCCTATATCGACAAAAAAGATACTTTCAGCCGGCACGGCATGGCGAATATCGAGCATCAGCTGTTGCGGCTTGATCAGGCCATCAAGATTGCTGCCTGCATCAAACGGGACTGAGAGCGGGGTATGCAACTTGAAACCGGCAAAGCGCTTACTGCGCATATCTCGCTCCATTGCGCTCACCCGGTGGACGCGAGCCAGCTCATGCAACATCTCATTAAGCACAGCACTGGCATCACCGGTCAGGGCCACAACCGATTCGTAGTGGCGGCCGAACTGATATGGATCAATATCAATCTGGATGATGGTACGCCCCTGCCCCAGTCTGTCGCTCCAGCCATTGGTAGCCCACTCATTGAAACTGGTACCGACTGCCAGCAGCACATCCACGTCCGGATCGAGCAGATAGGTATCTGCGCACGGTGAGCCGCCAAAACCGAAGCAGCCCAGAGCCAGTTCATGATCCTCCGGAAACGTACCCTTGGCCTTGGGGGTTGTTGCCGTAGGAATGGTCAGTAATTCTGCCAGCTCTTTCAGCTTTTCTGCGGCCCCGGACCAGACAGACCCGCTGCCCACAAGCATCGCCGGCTTGCGGGCACGGGAGATCAGCCTTGCCGCCTCCTTCACCGCATTGCGATCAAAGTAGTTCGGCTGCACGTAACAACTGCTCATGGAGTGCGACAGCGGCAGTTTATCGACAACTTCAGCCATCACATCCGACGGCAGACTCAGGTGTACCGGGCCCCGTTTGCCGGACATAGCCACCCGAATCGCCTTGCGAAACATATCATTCGCGATCTTGGGATTAAGCACCAGAGCGCTATAGCGCGTACACCTCTTGAACACCTCGACCATATCGACGCCTTCATGCGATGAGTCCTGGAATGCATTTTTTCCGAAGTTTCTGATCGGAATCTGGGCAGTCAGTGCCAGCACCGGAATCGAGTCGGCATAAGAGGTGGTAACGCCGGCAAACAGGTTGCTCGCACCCGGCCCTGTTGTCGCACAACAGACACCAAGGCGACCGCTTACCCGAGCATAACCATCCGCCATAAAGGCCGCACCCTGCTCATGTTTTGTCAGAATCGGTTGAATACCACCCCTGGCTTCTGATCGCGCCAGTGCATTGTAGACCGGCTCAAGCGCGCCACCGGGAATACCGAATACATAATTCACACCCTCTTTTTCCAGATAGTGAATAAGCAGGTCGCCATACTGATAACTGTCCTCGCTGGCTGTGACCTCAGCGGGAAGCAATTCCTCCGTGATCATACAGGCACGTCCCGCTCAGCCAGCCCTGCATAGAGAATATCTTCACACGCAATCGGCAGAAACGTACCCGGTTCATTTTCAAACGCTTCACTATAGCACGGTGGCATACCGATATAGAAACAGACTGTCAGAAACTGATGCACTTGATGTGCTGTCAGTCCCAGATCCAGCAAACGAGCTGTTGCGTAACCTGCAAAATTAAGAATGAGACGGTAACGCTTTAACATGCCTTCCATATGCTTAACGGTTGTTAAATGTGGCCCATCCTTGATCCCCATCTCTTTGGCCATTTTTTCAATGGGCCCGATCCGCTCCTCCACGCGTGTAAGCGGACGCCCGAAGCCAAACATCACGCGCTCTTTTTTCAGCACAGCTTTCATATGAGTGAAAAGAGCATCGTCACCCTGTTGCTGAAAGATACGATGGCATTCTGCAAAGGCTCTGGCCGCGTAATATTCCGCCTGCCCCCCGTACACTTTAGCCTCAGCACTTGCCACCCCTGCTGACAAAGCTGACCCGGCAGGACACTGAGCACTACCGGCAAGAGCGACGATACGATTACACCAAAGGCGCGGATCAGGATATCCGGTTGCAACAAAGATAGCCTCAATGAGACGGGCCTGTTTTTCGTCGTAGAGTCGACCGGTTATGGATAGAAGGAGAGCCTGCATCCATGACGCCTGATGAGTTAGCTCCTGATGGATACTGTAACCATGCAGCGTTGTCTCCCCACCAATTGTCCACCCGCCGGATTTGGATGTTACCCGATCCCTGTGTTCAGCAAATCTGGCCCAACTCATGTTACATCCCCTACTTTCTTCGTAGGTTCAGGGCCCTCATAGTTATAATAGGAGGCATCTGCCCAGAATGGATATTCATTCCAGCTGCGGGGCAGTTGCTCTATGCCGTGTGCCAGAATACCGGCAGAACCGGCAATCATATATACACCTGCGCCATGTTCAGGGCTAAAACCGAGTCCGCATAAAATTGCTGCAACCACGCCCGGCAGCGTCAGATAAACCGACACTTCATCCCGTGATAAAACTGTTTCAAGCGCCCGTGACAGCCTCAACATATCGCTGCACTGATCGTTGATCAGGTCCATCAGTTTTATCGCTCTACTGTCCCTTTCGCCATAATGATGACCGAACCCGGGCGGAATCTCAGGCCATGGCACAACCTCATCATCTTTGTGCTCACGCCAGAATTGCCGGTAGTTGTGAATCAAAACACCTGCATAGTCAGGCTGGTCAGCGGAGCACGCCTCACCCGCTGGCAACCGACCATTCAGAAACCGCATGGCAGCCTCGACATGCATCGCACCTTCTGCCATACCACCCCTTACGGTTAAGCCTGTCGTCAGGATGGTTGGTAACGGTGTTTTACCTAAACCACAGTTCATAGCGGCACGCACGCCTGCATCGCGGGGGCCTGGATTGGCCAGAAAAGCCATGGTTTTATTCAACAAATCGTTCTGCTTGGTCGTTGGCAACTCTCCTTGCGACATGAGAAAGAGCATCTCTGTCCAGCCATAGTTGCCACACAGCTTTTGAGCATCATAACCATGCCACAATGTCTTTCCGGCAACGAACGGGTTGCTCGCTGATGCTGTTTCATGGCAAATCGTCGTGCGTATGGACTCCTGTTTTGGGCGAGGAGGAAAAAACTTTGGCATCAGAACGTGTACTCCATTTCTGCTAAATAAGTGCGCCCCGGACGCGGGTAGCCATTAGCGACCGTTGCGGGTGACGGATCATAGATTGCGGCATCGAGCAGGTTATGTGCACTCAAGGATACCTTCAGCCCTTTCATCAGTTGATCGGTGGAAACAGCCGTATCGACTACAGTCGTAGCCGGCATTGGCGCGCGTGTATCACCCGGCGCACGCATACGCCGGCTGTTCCAGCGCAAAGCCGTATTCAGATTCAGATAATCATCAAACAGGCCGGCGTTAACGCCGATTCGAATCCGGTGCTGCGGCACATCCGGCAAAGCAAGTTGGGTCTGGCTATCTTTCGATTTCTGGTAGGAGTAATTCACATAACCGTAGAGGTGCTCCTGCCAGTCGGCCTTGAACTCCGCCTCTCCACCCCAGATGTTTGCGCCACCGGAGTTGATCGTTAGTGGTGCAGTCTGCACAATCCTCTCGCTAAAGCGGTTATGAAACAGGTTGGCGCTCAACTGATAGTTATGCGTTATTCTCCATACAACGCCAGCCTCAATGGTACGCATCTTTTCCGGCTGCAGGTTCGGATTTCCAACTGATGCAGGATTGTTGATCTCATACATCTCCAGGAAGCTGGGGGCTCTAAAAGCGCTGGCATAGAGCAGTTTGACATCAACACTGTCGGATGCAGACCAGACCAGCGCAGCTCTCGGGTTGGTGGTATTGCCGAAGTCATTATAGTGATCAAAACGGATCCCGGTAGTCAGTGTAAGATTGTTCCTGATATCCCATTCATCCTGCGCATATACCGCAGAGATCTGACGTTTGGCCGGTTTATTATGATTGAACACTGCAGAGACATCGACATTGTTAACAATGTGTCTGACATCAAACTGACGCTGGAACTCCTGCGCCAGGCCCACGGTCAGGTTATGCTCCTCGACAGGTGTGAATTGCAAGCGCATCTCTGCCGAGTAGGTCCGATTCTTCAGTAGCGGATGACCGGTAGTGAAGCCCGGCAGGTTGATCTGCCACTCCGTATTCCACTCAAACTGGTCGATGCCAAGCGTCGCCTCAAGATGGGCATCACCGATCTCATCCTTGTACTGAACTGTGCCATAAGCTTGTTTGTTATTGGTGCGGGTGCGGGTATCGATCATATTGGTGATGGAGAGCGGCGTACCGCGCCGTTTATCGAGATAGAGCCCTGTAAAGGTGAACTTATCGACGCTTGCGATCAGATGAGCCGTATCGGTCGAACGCCAGAAATGGGTATAGCCGCTGTTGCCGAGTGCATCTGATGCGATAAATCGCCTGCTGCCTTTTGTATCGAGCCGGTCATAGGAGGCGATAAAGCCCGCATCAGCACTACCCGTGCCTATAAGCATGTTACCATGACTGCGACTGTTGTTGCCGGCTCCGCCCTTGAGCTGCGCACCAGCAAGATCGCCCGGTTTCTTCATGATGATATTGATAACGCCGACAAAGGCATTGGCGCCATACAGGGCGGAGCCAGGGCCGCGAATCACCTCGATACGCTTGATCTGCTCAATCGGAAATTCATCGAACAGGTGGTTAAAACTGCCAAAGAACGGATTATTGATGCGGTGACCATCAATCATCAGCAACACCTTCTCCATGTGATTCTTGATGCCGCGCACTTCGATATTGGATTCAGTAGATATGGTGTTCTGATAGCTGTAGCCAAAGCCCGGTACGGTCACCAGCGCATCGAAAATATTGCGGGCTCCCATATCCTGTAGCTGTTTATCAGTGATAACCGTAGCGATAGCAGGCGCCTTACCCAAGGTTCGGGCCGACTGGCTGGCCGAGATGAAGAGATCATCTTCCTCAAACAGCAACGAAAGATCACTATCCAGCGATGTTACAAGCCCGCCTGTATCGGCCCTTGCTTCCGCGGCCTGTAGCGGTGATGTAAACAGCGCTCCCAGCAGCGCCGCTGCCATCAGACTGAAGCATTGAGCTCTTGCCATGCATACTCCCCATTGTAACAGGGTAGCAGCCGATTGCAGCCACACCCGGTCACATTACGTTCCGTTACCCGCGCAAAAAGTGAGCGGTTCACGGTTGAAGTTCCTCTTCAAACAGTATGGAGGTTCTCACCATCTATCATTCATTCACATGAGAAACAATGGCATTGAAACAAGGCAGAAGCTTATAGTAACAAAGCCCATTCCTTCCCAACAGTCCCCGGCGAGAGCATGTACCGACAGTGGCGTTTGCGCAAGTCCTTATTTATATAGTGGTTACTTTGCAGGCACAGGAAAACAGGGCCGGATATCAGCGTGGCGTAATACGCTGCATACCGCCCATATAGGGCTGCAGCACCTGCGGAATCAGCACGGAGCCATCGCTCTGCCAGCCGTTTTCCAGCACCGCGACCAGACAACGGCCGATGGCCAAACCCGAACCATTCAGCGTTGCTGCCGGCTGCGGTTTACCACCCTCTTCCCGATAACGGATACCGGCTCGACGACCCTGAAACTGGCCGAATGAAGAGCAGGAGGATATTTCACGATAGCAGTTCTGGCTCGGCAACCAGACCTCAAGATCATAGGTCTTCTGCGATGAGAAACCGACATCGGCACAGCAGAGCTCAACCTTGCGATAAGGTAGTTCCAGCGCCTGCAGCACGGCCTCGGCATGAGCAGTCAACTCTTCCAGATCGGAGAGCACGCGCTCAGGTGTGGTGATATGGACCAGCTCCACCTTGTCGAACTGATGCTGGCGGATAATACCGCGCTCATCGCGACCGGCACTGCCCGCCTCACGCCGAAAGCAGGGTGTATAGGCGCAATGACGCTTGGGTAGTTCCGAAGCATTGAGAATCTTGTCCTGATAGAGGTTGGTGACCGGCACTTCCGCTGTTGGAATCAGATAGGCATCCTCTCCCTCCAGCTTGTACAGATCATCGGCGAACTTCGGCAGCTGTCCTGTTCCGGTCATCGTCTTGCTGTTGGCAATGGCAGGCACCCACACCTCTTCATAACCGTGTTTGTCGGCATGCAGATCCAGCATGAACTGCATCAGCGCACGCTCCATGCGGGCAGCAGCGCCCTTCATAACCGTAAAGCGACTGCCGGCAAGGGTTGCACCCGCCTCAAAATCCAGGATACCGAGATCCACACCGATATCCCAATGCGGCGGCACAGCATCCAGCCTCGGAGTACCCCAGCGGCTTATTTCAACATTATCATCTTCGCTTGTACCATCCGGCACAGAGTCGTGCAACGGATTGGGGATTTCCAGCAGAGCGGCAGAAAATGCTGCTTCCGCATCCCGCGCCTGCGTGTCCAGCTCCTTACTTTTACGGGCAACATCACCCATGGCGGCCATCTCGGCAGATGCATCCAAACCTGCACCCTTCTTCTGTCCGATCAGCTTGGATACGCGATTACGTTCAGCCTGCAGTGTTTCCGATTCGGTTTTCAGCTCACGCTGCCGGGCATCCAGTTTTGCCACTTTCGCCCAGGCACTCTCTTCATCCACCACATGCTGGCCGCGGCGGGCCAGTGCCGCCTGCATGACCTCAAAATCACGCCGTAGCGCCTGCCGGTCTATCATGCATCATCACCTTCAACATCATCTTCTGCGCCAGCGGCATCATCATCGCCCTCCGCTTGAGCTGCAGTATCTTCTATTGCTGCGTCAGTCCCGACTACCGGCTCATCACCTGCAAGCTCGGCGCCTTCAATGAACTCATCCTCGACCTCATCATCTTCCGGCCGCTCAGCTACGCGCACAGCACCAATCACGCGCTCGCCCTCCTTGCAACCAATCAGCTTCACGCCCTGCGTATTGCGCCCGATCACCGACACACCGTTCAGACGGATGCGTACCAGTCGACCGCTATCGGTCATCATCATCACCTGATCATCATCCAGCACCAGTAGTGCGGCAACCATATCACCATTGCGCCCGCCGGTTTTCAGCGTAAATACGCCCTGGCCGCCGCGCTTCTGTACATTGTATTCCGATATGGAGGTACGTTTACCAAAGCCGTTTTCGGAAACGGCCAGCAGCGTGGCATCATCCGAGACCAGCGTCATGGAGATCAACTTGCAACCACCCGGCATGCGCATACCGGTAACACCGCGTGTTGAGCGCCCCATCGGCCGCACATCGGACTCGGCAAAGCGGATCGCCTTGCCGCCGCTGGCTGCCAGCATCACATCCTGATCGCCATTGGAGACGACAACACTGATCAAGCCGTCATCATCATCCAGCTTGATGGCAATGATGCCGTTGGAGCGGATATTCTGATATTCAGACAAACGCGTCTTCTTCACCACGCCATTCTTCGTCGCCATGATAATAAACTGGTTATCACCAAATTCACGAATCGCCAGTGTAGCTGAAATATGTTCATCTTTTTCCACCGGCAGCAGATTCACCAGTGCCTTGCCGCGCGCCGTACTGCCTGCCTGCGGCACTTCATAGACCTTTTTACGGAACACACGCCCCTGATCGGAGAAAAACAGCAGGTAGTCATGCGTGGAGGCCACCATCAGCTGGGTGACAAAATCCTCATCCTTGGTTGCCATGGCAGTCTTGCCCTGACCACCCCTGTGCTGGGCACGATAGAGAGATGTCGCGTTGCGTTTGATATAACCCTCACTGGAGATCGTGACGACCATATCCTCTTCGGTGATCAGATCTTCCACGGAGAGATCGGCCGTTTCATCCATGATCTCACTGCGACGCGGATCGGCATATTTATCCCGAACCGCTTCCATCTCTTCAACAATCACGTTCATCAGCAGCTTTTCATCAGCCAGGATAGCTTTCAGGCGACCGATCAGCAGCTGGATCTCATCATATTCAGCCTTGATCTTGTCGCGTTCAAGGCCGGTCAGGCGCTGCAGGCGCATATCGAGAATCGCCTGTGCCTGCAGATCGGACAGACCGAAATGATCCACCAGGCCGAGCTTGGCTTCTGCCCCGGTCTGGCTGGCACGAATCAGTTTGATCACCTCATCAATACGATCCAGCGCTATCAGCAGGCCTTCGAGAATATGGGCACGGGCCTCAGCCTTGGCCAGATCAAACAGGCAACGACGTGTGACCACCTGACGACGGTGATCGAGAAAATGCAGCAGCAGCTCACGCACGCCGCACAGCTTCGGCTGGCCATCCAGCAGGGCCAGCAGATTACAGCCGAAATTGCACTGTAACTGCGTATGTTTGTAGAGGTTATTCAGCACCACTTCCGGAATTTCATTCTTCTTCAGCTCGATAGCGATACGCATGCCATCGCGATCCGACTCATCGCGCAGATCGGAAATGCCTTCGAGTTTCTTGTCGCGCACCTGATGGGCGATATTTTCAATCAGATTGGCCTTGTTCACCTGATACGGCAGCTCTGTAATAATCAGCGACTGACGTTTGGTGCGCGGATGCAGCTCTGTAATCGCACGTGCACGCATGGTCACCGAGCCGCGGCCGGTGGTAAAGGCACTACGGATGCCGCTGCGCCCATAGATAAAGCCGCCGGTCGGGAAATCAGGACCCGGCATAATCTGCATCAGTTCATCATCATCAATCTCCGGGTTATTCACCAGCGCGATGGTGGCATTGATCGTTTCAGCAAGATTATGCGGTGGAATATTGGTCGCCATACCAACGGCAATACCCTGTGAACCATTGATCAGCAGATTGGGGTAACGCGCCGGCAGCACCTTGGGCTCGCGCATCGATTCATCATAGTTCGGACCGAAATCAACGGTATTCTTATCAATATCAGCCAGCAGCTCGCCAGCCAGACGACTCATGCGTGCTTCGGTATAACGCATGGCCGCAGGCGAATCACCATCGACCGAACCGAAGTTGCCCTGCCCGTCCACCAGCAGGTGGCGCATGCTCCACGGCTGAGCCATACGCACCATGGCATCATAGACAGCCGAGTCACCGTGCGGATGGTATTTACCGATCACGTCACCGACCACGCGCGCGGATTTCTTGAAAGGCTTGTCATAGGTTGAGCCCAAATCCTGCATGGCAAAGAGGATACGCCGATGCACCGGCTTCAGACCATCACGGGCATCGGGCAGGGCGCGCCCGACGATCACGCTCATTGCATAATCCAGATAAGAGCGCTTCATCTCATCTTCAATAAGCACAGGTACCGACGAGTTCAGTATTTCATCCATAATCAACCTCTTTCATCATGAAACATCTGAAAAGCCGTTCACATGCGACTTTTCATCACAGAAAGGTAAACCGCGGCTCCACCTTTCTTCACTTCTGCAGCAGCTGCAATAAGCACAACTACCGGATAACTGGTGCCCTCGACGCGATTCGAACGCATGGCCTGCCGCTTAGGAGGCGGCCGCTCTATCCATCTGAGCTACGAGGGCGGGTGAAAACGCATAAGCATTTCCAGAGGAAGCCTTATGATATCAGGCTTCCGTGTGACCCACGCATGGGTCGATTGAATCGTTCGGCACACTTTTGCCTTTGCGCACCGCAGCTGGAAAGCCTATCTTTCCAGAGGCCTCGAAGCATAGCGGCATTGACCGCACTGTGCACGGTGAAATAGCCCTTTTTTTTACCTAGCCATATATCCCGACTGACTCTGCTCAAGCCGCAGAGGTACTGGCGTGTTACGCATAATGCAGCAGGCTCTTTACCGCGGTTCCCGACAAGGCCGAACGACCATGCAGAAAATCCAGTTCTATGGCAAACAGGCAGCCATCCACGATGGCTCCCAGCTGCTCGATCAGCTTGACGGTCGCAGCCGCCGTACCACCGGTTGCCAACAGATCATCGACAATGACTACCCGGTGACCGACACTCAACGCATCGCGGTGGATCTCCAGACGATCAAAGCCGTACTCCAACTCATATTCAATGCAATGCACATCAGCCGGCAGCTTGCCCGGCTTGCGCACGGTAACCAGACCAAGGCCCAGCTTTTGTGCCAGCGCTGCACCAAAGATAAAACCACGCGCTTCAATGCCGACAATGGCATCAACATCGGGACCGATAAGTGCCGCCATCTCTGATATCACAGCGGAAAATGCCTCACCGTTTCCTACCAGCGGCGTAATATCCTTGAATACAATGCCCGGCCTGGGAAAGTCGGGCACATCACGGATATAATCCTGCCATGGCCTGCTACAAGTCGACATCAAAGTATCTCCTCAAAATCAATATTTTCCTGGCTCACTATCCGTCGCAATTTCTGCAAAGCCTGCACCTGAATCTGGCGGATGCGTTCACGTGTAACACCCATCTGCTCACCGATCATCTCCAGCGTCCACGGCTCACCACCCACACCAAGCCCGTAACGCAGGTAAACCACTTCCCGTTCCTTTTTATCCAGCTTATCCATCCAGACCTGCAACATCTCGTTACGCAACATCGTCTGCATATGATCACCTGGCGATTCCGAGGTGTCGTCTGCCGTCACATCATACAACGTGAAGTCGCCATCATCATGCAGCGCCACATCGGCGCTCTCCGTATGCAGGGCCGTACCCATCAAATCCTGCACATGTCCGGCCGAAACACCCATGGACTCAGCAAGTTCGGTCGCATCCGGCTCACGCCCGAGTAATGATCGCAAACGATTGGCGTGCTTGATCAGGCCATTATATTCCTTACCTACATGTACCGGCACCCGAATCGTACGTGCCTGATTCATAATGGCGCGCTCAACGGCCTGACGAATCCACCAGGTAGCATAGGTTGAAAACCGGCAGCCATGGGAGGCATCGAATTTCTCCACTGCCCGAATCAACCCCAGGTTCCCCTCTTCGATAAGATCCGCAAGTGCCACACCGCGATTCATATAACGGCGGGAAACCTTGACCACCAGTCGCAAGTTGGCCTGCACCATATAATGGCGCGCCTCCTCATCACCGGCGGCAATGCGCTTAGACAACTCAACTTCATCTGCAGCAGTCAGCAACTCATAGCGCGAAATCTCGCGCATATAAATAGACATCGACTCCATACTGAGGCCTTTACTCACAGGCCCACAGCAATATGCCGGATAAACAGAAAGAGGTAATCATCAAGCCGCCATTGTGTAATAACTACTCAGCGAGGTAAATAGGCAAGAGGGTCTACCGGCGTGCTGCCCTGCCGCACCTCAAAATGCAGATGCGGGCCACTTGCCCTGCCTGTATGGCCGACGCGCGCAATCACATCACCGACACGCACCTTTGCGCCCTTGCGCACCAGATTACGCTGGTTATGCGCATAAGCGGTAAACAGGTTTCTGCCATGGCGAATAATAATCAACTTGCCATAGCCGGAGAGGCGGGAATCTGAATAGACAACGACACCACTGGCTGCCGCATGCACAGCCGTACCATCCGGTGCTCCGATATCAATACCATCATGCATACGGCTGCCGCGATGACCGAAGCGACTGGTCAGCACCCCCTTGACCGGCCATAACAGCTTCGTGCTTGTTGCAGCCCTGGGATGACTGGTGCGACTCTTCGACGCCCGCTTCACGGGCTTTTTTTTCACCACCCTGCTACGTGATACCACAGGTGCTGAAGTGGCAGCCCGGCTGATTGTCCTGCTTACCGGGCGATGCGCATCTCCGGGAGCCGTACGATTGATATAGAGCTGTTGGCCGACATAGATATGATAAGGCGCACGCAGGTGATTTCGCTTGGCGATGGCGAGATAGTCCACGCCAAAGCGCTTGCCAATACTGTAAAGTGTGTCATTGGCCCGCACATAATAGGTTTGCAGCTTGTTTTGCGATGTTGATGTAGCCCGGGATGTCGCCGTTTTATGCACACTGGTGCTGTAGCAGGCCGATAGTGACAGCGCCATCAGCAGCATAAGAAAGCGGGCGGCTACAGCCACAGCAGGGCAAACCCTCCAACCACGGCTACAACCACAGCCACGGTGAGCCATTCAAAATGCCGTTCAACCAGTTGCCGCAGTGATTCACCACCCCAGCGTAACAGCGCCCCCTCAAGGTAAAAACGTGCCCCTCTGGAGAGCAGTGCTGCAGCAATAAACAGCGGAAAGGAGAGGCCGAAAGCGCCTGCGGCGATAGTAATAATCTTGAACGGAATAGGCGAAAATCCTGCAATCAGGACAATAGCAACACCATATTCAGCAAACAGCTGCTGCACTTCTGCAAAACGATCCAGCGCATGATAAAACTCGAGCAGTGGCTGGGCGATGGCAGCGAACAGAAACATGCCAATACCATAGCCGATCATCGCCCCGATCACTGAACCGGCAGTGGCAATGGCGGCAAAACGCAGTGCTTTTTGCGGGCGGGCAAGCGCCATCGCCAGCAACAGAATATCGGGCGGAATAGGAAACACACTGGCTTCAATCATGGCGATGATAAACAGAGCCCATGAGGCCTGTGCATGCGTTGACCAGGCCAGCGTCCAGTCATAACTGCGCCGCAACCACGAGCGTTTCACAACAGGAACTACAGCAGCAGAAACAGGCTCAGAGATGATTTACTCCTTCCAGCAAGGGCACAAATGTACATGCATCAAAATATTCCTCAGACCAGCCACGTCCCAGCTTGCGACGCCTGACCAGTCGATGATTGCCCCCCTCGCCTTCCGGCAACAACAGCACACCACCCGGTTTCAATTGCTGCAACCATACATCGGAGGCAAACCCGCCGGCAGTGACAATGATTGCATCATAGGGTGCATATTCTTCCCAACCCAGCAAGCCATCACCACATTTGAGCATAACATTGGCATGCCGGGCGGCACGCAGGTTCTGCCTGGCCCGGTTATGCAGAGCCTCTATGCGTTCAATACTGTAAACCCTGCGACAGATACGGGAAAGTACCGCTGTCTGATAACCGCAGCCGGTACCGATCTCCAGCACACGATCCGTCTCTTTCAATGCAAGCAGTTCGGTCATGCGGGCAACCATATATGGTTGGGAAATAGTCTGGCCACAACCGATTGGCAGGGCGCAATCATGATAGGCGCGCGACGCAAGGGCCGAATCCACAAACAGGTGGCGCGGCACAGACAGCATGGCAGCCAGCACCCTTTCATCACGAATACCGCGCACCATCAGTTGCTCATTAACCATGCGCTGACGCGGCCGATCAAGCGTCGGGCTTGCATAAGTGTTTCCGGTTATACTGGTCACAATTACAACACTTATGCTTTTGACAGAAACTGGCAGTGCAGCTTCTGTCTAAAAAAATGGTCGGGACGAGAGGATTCGAACCTCCGACCACACGGCCCCCAGCCGTGTGCGCTACCAGACTGCGCTACGTCCCGATCTGTTGGGCGCGGCATCTTACGTAAAAGATACCGGAATGTAAGCCCGAAAAAAAATACCGTGCATGGCGGTACATTAGTCATGCCTGCCATCACGGGAGTCGTGCCGTTGCCACGCATCATCAAACTGTAGTCGCTGATCAGTCGAGCAGACTGAGGATATCTTTCAATTCCTGCCTGATTTGCGTCAGCGTGGTCAGGGAGTCTTTTTGTTCGACTATATCTTCCAGATCACCATTCTGCATACGCTTCTTGGCTCCGCGGATGGTGAAGTTCAGATCATAGAGCAGATGCTTGATTTGCAGGACAGCATAGACATCACGGTGACGGTAAAAACGACGGTTACCCGTGCGCTTAACCGGCTTGATATGTTTGAATTCAGTTTCCCAGTAACGCAATACATGTGGCTCAACACCGCAGACATCACTGACTTCCCGGATCGAGAAAAACAGCTTGTCCGGCAGCAGCGGCACATCCAGTCCGGCTTTAGTCAGCGCCTGCTCAGGATTCATTCATCCACCCCGGCCAGTTTTTCTTTCAACAACGGGCTGGCACGGAAGGTCACCACCGAGCGCGGCTCAATAGTAATGTCGGTACCGGTCTTGGGGTTACGACCCCGACGGGCATGTTTTTCACGCACCATAAAGTGGCCAAACCCTGAGAGTTTTACATTTTCGCCCTGTTCGAGTGAATCACGAATGACATTGAGAACGGACTCAACGATCTCCGCCGATTCCTTTTTGGTCAGCCCAACACGTTCATGCACGATTCTGGCAATTTCAGCTTTCGTCACATCCCCTCACCTGTTGCCTGTCGGACATGGCTAAAACAAGCCGCCATCGACACTCGCTAGAAACAACTTATGAAGAGTAATAGAACCTGTTAATCTGTCAAAGGTTTTTTAAAATATGGTGTTTTTACTATGGTTGAACGGCTGACAATGACAGCGTCAGCGCGTCACGAGCCGGCCGTCATGCAGGTATAATATCCTGTCGCAGCGGCTGGCAAGCGCTATACTATGCGTCACCATCACGACAGCGGCACGCTCTTCCCTGCACAAGCCCTGTAACAGTTCAAAGACTTCCATTGCCGTATGCTCATCCAGGTTTCCTGTCGGCTCATCAGCCAGCAGCAGGCGCGGCTTTGTCACCAGCGCCCTGGCAACAGCGACCCGCTGCGCTTCTCCGCCCGAAAGCCGCGCTGGCTCATGTTTTTCGCGCGCCCCCAAGCCCAGACGTGTCAACAGCGCACTGGCACGCAACTGCGCATCTTTCACCGACAAACCCTGCACCAACAACGGCAGCGCTACATTTTCCAGCGCCGTCAACTCGGGAATCAGGTGATGCGCCTGATAAACAAAACCGATCTTCTCATTGCGCAACTGCGCCTGTCTGGTACTGCTCAACGACTGAATCGCTTCCCCGTCCAGCCACATTTCACCGCTATCCTGTCGATCAAGGGTACCCAATATCTGCAACATGGTGGACTTGCCGGAGCCCGACTCACCCACCACGGCAAGAAATTCACCTTCGGCCAACTCAAAGGCCAGCCCCCGCAAGATATGCAACTCACCAGCCGGTGCGGAAAACCCCTTATGCAGGTCAATCACTTCAAACAGGTAGTCGCCTGCACGCTGCTTCTCCAATGCTGCTTCACTCATAGCGCAATGCCTCGGCCGGCGGCACACTGGCCGCACGCCAGGCCGGATAAAATGTGGCCAGCAAACCCATCAGCAGACTGGCTACGATAATCATGGTTACGGCAACCGGATCAATAACGGACGGCACATGATCGATAAAGTAGACATCCGAAGACATAAACTGCACGCCGGTCACCCCCTCCACCCATGCCAGCATATCGCTGAGCTTCCATGAAAGCAGCAGGCCAAGCGTCGCTCCCAGCATTGTACCGATACCGCTAAGCAGACAGCCCATCAGCAGAAACACACGCATCACGGATGCATGGGTTGCCCCCACGGTCTTCAGGATGGCGATCTCCTTTCGACGTTCCATCACCACCATCACCAGTGATGCCACCATATTGAATACAGCCACCATGACAATCAGCGACAGGATGATCCCCATGGCTACACGCTCCGTCTTCAACGCACGAAAGAACGAGCGGTGCCGGTGCTGCCAGTCGGTTACCCATGCGCCGGGCGGCAATTGCTCACGCGCCAGCGCAGCCACCGCTGAAGCCTGATCCTTATCACGGATAAACACCTCGATGCCGGTAATACCGTCACCCATGCGGTTGAGTCGCTGCACCGCTGTCAGCGGTGTGACAATCATACCGATATCGTACTCATAAAAACCGGAATCAAAGATACCCACCAGATCAAAGGCGCGCATACGCGGCGTGGCGCCGGACGGGCTGATACCGCCGGACGGCGACATCAGACGCACCTTGTCACCGACCTGCAGACCCAGTTTGCGTGCCAGATCCTTACCCAGAACCACCTGAAATGGCGACCCTTCGGCATTGATAAAGCGCCCCTGCACAATATGGTCGGCAATTTCGTCACTGTCCGCGACATCCACTCCCTTGAGCATGGCTCCCACGGCACGTGAACCGGCTGAAGCCAACACCTGTGCGGACACATAGGGAGCCGCGCGCACCACCCCCTCCAGACTACCGGCCGTATCCACCCAGCTCTGCCAGTCATGCAGGGATTCACCCGGCCCCTGAATATCCACATGCGAGGAAAAACCGAGTATTTTATCCCTGATCTCGACAGCAGCGCCATTCATCACGGAAAGCACCACGATCAGCGTCATGACACCGATCGCAATACCGATGCCCGAACTCCAGCTGATCAGCGAGACAAAACGCTCACTGCGGCTGGAGCGCAGGTAGCGTCTGGCCAGCATCCATTCATAAGGTTTAAAAATAGGTTGCCTCAAAGCGTTGGTACCCCGTCCAGTAAATCAGTCAAAAACAACCTCATCAGGAGAGGTAACGCAGGTAAATATACAGATGTGCCATGACAACAGAAACAAGCATCAGCACGAAGGCGTGCTTCATAAATACCAGAAAAGCAATGGGATGACCGGCCCGCTGCGCAAAACCTGCGACAATCAGGTTGGCAGAAGCACCGATAAGGGAGCCATTGCCACCCAGACATGCACCAAGTGCCAGCGCCCACCACAGCGGCTGTAATGCATCCGGACCACCAAAGCTTGGCCCCATGTCATGAATCATCGGAATCATCGTTGCCACAAACGGGATATTATCAATCATTGCCGATGCTATCGCAGAGATCCACAGGATAGCGCCTACAGTGGCATTAAAGTCGCCACCAGTCATCGCCAGCGTTTTATCGGCCAGCCATGTGATCGCACCTGTATGCTCCACACCGGTCACAACTATAAACAGACCGACAAAAAAGAAGATCGTGGTCCACTCCACTTCCGCCATAATCTCTTCAAAGGCATGGTCCTTATCCTTCAGCGGCTCACCCCATGTCTGCAGCAGCAGCAACAACGCAGCACCGACCATGGCAATGGATGCCGGCTCCAGATTAAAATGGTGTGCGACGGTGAATCCGGAAATCACCAGCACCAGTACCAACAGACATTTTTTCAGCAGCCCGACATTCTTGATCGCCTCATTCTCATTGAATGCCATGATCAGCGACCTGTTCTCTTCGTTGGCCTTCAGATCCCGCCCGAATATCACCCAAATCATCAGTATCGTCACCAGAAAAATAACCGGAATAATAGGTGCCAGATTAACCAGGAAATCGTAGAAGCTGAGATGAGCCGCCGAGCCGATCATGATATTCGGCGGATCACCAATCAGTGTAGCCGTACCACCGATATTGGAGGCCAGAATCTGGCTGAACAGATAGGGATAGGGACGCACGCCAAGCGCATCGGTAATTAGCAGCGTCACCGGCGCAATCAACAATACCGTGGTCACGTTATCCAGAAAGGCCGAGAAGATGGCGGTGACCGTTGCCAGCATCACCAGCACGCCCCAGGGCTTCCCCTTCACAGCCTTGGCCGCGCGAATAGCAACATACTGGAACATACCGGTCTTCTGGCTAATTGCCACGATCACCATCATGCCGGTTAACAGGCCGATGGTATTGAAATCGACTCCGGCAACAGCCTGTTGCTGTGTCAACACACCACCGAGAATCATCATGCCGGCGCCAAGCAGAGACAGAACGGCGCGATTGAACTTTTCCATCATGACAACGGCATAAACCAGCAACAGAACGGAAACAGCTAGCCAGAGCGGATCAAGGCCAAAAATCACACCGTGATTCGCCACAGCCTCATGCATCGCTATATCGCCCGTCTTCAGTTATCTGCAGCAGCGAATCAAGAATATCGCCGGCTGAAATAATACCCAGCAGGCGACCACCCTTCTCGACAACCAGTGCATATTCATGCTTGCCGAACCCAATCAATGCCGCAGCAACACTGAGCAGTGATTCATTGGCCCCCACCGCCAGATAGGTTGTCTCCATAATTTCAGCCACAGGCTGATCGGAGACCGTCGTGTAGTGCTTGCGCAGCAAGCCGAGATCCGGGGCGTAGGCTATCGCGTTGAGGTCACCGCTGACGATATAGTCAGGCACGATACGACCGAGTACCGAAAAGGTCGACAACACCCCTTTGAGTACCCCGTCCGCATCAACGACCGGTAACATCCGCAGGCTCTGCATGCGCATACGATCGAACACCACACCGACCTGCTCATCGGTAGTGCAGGTTTTGGGCTGCGCAATCATTATTTTCGCTGCAATCATGCAATATTCCCCTGCTCCGGCATCGCTGCCGCTTTACTGCTCCGGACGCATGTGCGGAAACAGTAACACATCGCGAATCGAATGCTGACCGGTCAACATCATCACCAGCCTGTCCACACCGATGCCCACGCCTGCTGCCGGCGGCATTCCGAACTCCAGCGCGCGCAGATAATCCTCATCCACACCTGTAGCCTCGGCATCACCCGCAGCCTTCGCCTGCGCCTGCGCAACAAAGCGTGCACGCTGATCATCCGGATCATTCAACTCAGAAAAACCGTTAGCGATTTCGCGGCCGGCCACAAACAATTCGAAACGATCGGCAACCGTTACCTCTTCATGATTGCGTCTGGCCAGTGGCGAAACATCAACCGGATAATGGGTAACAAATGTCGGCTGCAGCAGTGTTGGTTCCACCAGCGCTTCAAACAGCGCCAGCAGATAGTGCCCCGCCTTCCAGGTGATCAAAGGCTTGATGTCAGGTATCTCCTGCAGACAGACCGTGGCCAGCAGGGCCTTGTCATTGGCATGCCCGCGCAGGTCGGTGCGCTTCTCAAATACGGACTCATCCAGCCTGATGCGTTTAAAGGGTTGATTCAGATCGATATCCACCCCTTCCCACTGTACCTGCTGCAGATCAAGACCAGTAGCAATATCGCGAATCAATCCCTCGGTAGTGTCCATCGCATCGTTAAAATCCGCATAGGCCTGATAAAACTCGACCATGGTGAATTCCGGGTTATGCGTGGCATCCGATCCTTCATTACGAAAGTTGCGATTGATTTCAAATACGCGTTCAAAGCCGCCGACAAGCAGACGCTTGAGGTAGAGCTCCGGAGCAATACGCAGGAACAGTTCCATATTCAGTGCATTGTGATGCGTAACGAAAGGTCTGGCTGCGGCACCGCCAGCCTGCGACTGCAACATCGGTGTTTCCACCTCGATAAAGTCGCGTTGCTCCAGCCCCTGTCTGAGACGGGAAACAATGCGCGAGCGCAAACGGAATGTCTCTCTGGAATCGGGAGTAACCATCAGATCCACATAGCGCTGACGATAACGGGTTTCCAGATCACTTAGCCCATGCCACTTTTCCGGCAATGGACGCAGGCATTTGCTGACGATTTCGACATGTGTAACACGAATGGATAGCTCGCCGGTACGGGTACGGAAAGGAACACCGACTGCACCGACAATATCACCCAGATCCCATTTACGGGTCGGGTTATAAACCTCGGCGCCGCCAAGATCATCCCTGTTCAGAAACAGCTGGATTTGCGCGCTGCCATCCTGAATCTTGATAAAGCTGGACTTGCCCATCACACGATGGGCCATCATCCGACCGGCTACACGCACCTGCTCTTCACAATCGGCCAGCAGCGCATCGTCCATACCGTCAAAACGGGCATGTACAGCAGCGCACTGGTGATCGCTGCGCCAGGTGTTCCGATATGCGGTGCCAGCCTCCCGCATGTCGGCCAACTTGCCACGACGGACAAGTATCTGCTCGCTAACAGCCGGCTCATTGATGGCAGGCTGGTTGCTGGCGGCCTGCTCCCCGGTAGTTTCACTCATACCTGAACTTATCCGCGACTATGCAGGTCAAGATCGGAAAAGAAGAAAGAGATTTCGATGACTGCATTTTCTTCAGAATCGGAACCGTGTACGGCATTGGCATCAATAGAATCAGCGTGATCGGCACGGATTGTACCCGCCTCAGCTTCCTTGGGATTGGTCGCGCCCATCAACTGACGGTTCAGCACAACGGCATTCTGTCCTTCCAGCACCATGGCCAGAATCGGGCCGGAACTCATGAATGCGCAGAGGTCATTATAAAAAGGACGACCTTCATGCACGGCATAAAAACGACCGGCTTCAGCTGCACTGAGCTGGGTCATACGGGTACCGATAACGGACAGGCCGTTCTCTTCAAAGCGACGAATGATATCACCGATCACATTTTTACCGACTGCATCGGGCTTGATAATTGAAAGTGTACGTTGAACTGGCATGAGATGGTTCCCCCTGTTTTATATGCAGCATCCTGCTGCGGGAGCGGCACTCTATAGATGGGCATGACAACTTCCAAGCTACAGAAGTGCGTGAGATGCGGTTCAATCCCCAGCGCATGACCGTCATTCACCGCAATACAATCGGCCAGACATGCGAAATTCATATTTATTCAGCTATTCCGGCAACGTTTTAGCACCAATACCTGTGCAGATTACACATGCATTACTTACACAAGCTACCCGGCCACGCAAAGCAACTACTGTCTTGATAGATAACACAGCCAGCAACACCCGGCGATAATGCGTGCAGCACGTCGACCGGACAACCACCCATATCCTTGTTGAACACAAACAGACTACACCATTTCAAATCGCACATGCCGGCACAGTTGCTTTGACAGCCTAGATTATAGGGGAGCTGAAACATCCCTCTCTCCCGGTTCAGCTCTGTTTCCGTTATATATATGTTATATGTATAGTACTTCGGCCTGTTTGCATTGAGTTCCGCATGGGAACAGTTGTATTCGCCGTTTTGCTCCTGAGACGGTCCCGCACAGGTACCGCAAGCCCGTGCTGTTGTTTACCACTATCAACACCATTTCCCTGGCACAGCCATCAATACCGACATGGCGAGCCGGAAAGCATTCGCCCATACGCAAACTGATCCGGTGAAAATCATGCGTAATGAAGCAACCTGAAATAAACAACAACACAACCGTGATGATCCATGCCCTCAGCTCAAGCTCTAACCTGAATAATTCATAAAAAGAAGTGAACCTCGCGCAACTCATTGATATCATGATGGTTCCGCAACCAATGCTTCGGACGAAGCAAGCCACCGAGGTTCACCATGAAAAAATCTACATCAAAACAACTCCGTTTAGCCACTGTTTCTGGTATGAGCGTCCGTGCCAGCTTTGACGGCGGAGCCATGTCGTCTGATTTTGGAGCGGTGATTCTGGCTGGCGTAGACCGTCAGACAGGGGTGACACAACGCCTTGCCTCAGCGTTCGAGGATCGTCGTCATGCATCTTACATTGAACATCATCTCATCGATCTGATCAGGCAGCGGGTTTATCAGCAAGCCTGCTCATACGAAGATGGTAACGATGCCAACAGCCTCAGGCATGATCCGGCATTTAAACTGGCTGTAGGTCGCAAACCTCTGGATGAAGACAATCACCTTGCCAGCCAGCCAACATTCTCGCGTCTGGAGAATGCAGCCACCTGCAGGGATATATACCGTATGACGCTCGCGCTGGTGGATCATTTCATCAGCACTGAAGCACACCCGCCAAAGGTATTGATTGTGGATATGGATCACACCAACGATCCGACTCATGGGCAGCAGGAGCTCTCTTTCTACAACCACCATTACCAACAGTACTGCTACATGCCCTTAACGATTTTCGACGGTCTTTCTGGCAAGTTAATCACAGCCATTTTACGACCGGGAAAACGACCAACGGGCAAAGAGAACGCGATGATCATGAAACGTATTCTGATGCGCATACGCCAGCAGTGGCCTGCTACGAATATCATTCTCCGGGGAGACGGGCACTTCTCCAACCCAGAACTGATGCAACTGTGTCTGGATGACGGCAACATGGATTTCATTTTCGGCATGACTGCCAACAAGGTTATCAACCACCTGGCCGAACCATTGATGCGGAAGGCCCGTGCCTTGCATGCTGATCGTCAAGGCTATGCCCAAGGTAAACCAATCAGCAATACACGCCTGTTTGGTGAGTTTGAGTACGCTGCCGGATCATGGCCACAAGCCTTCCGCATCATCCAGAAAGCCGAAGTGATGGCTTTGGGAGACAACCCAAGATTCATCGTTACTTCGCTGGATTTACCCAGCCCAAAAGTCGCCTACACACAGCTCTATTGCAGCCGGGGTAATGCAGAGCGCTACATCAAAGAACTCAAAAATGACCTGGCCTGTGACCGTACATCAGACTCATCTTTTCTGGCTAACTGCATGCGCCTGATTATCAGCTGTGCAGCCTACAATCTCATACACTCCCTGCGTACTGAAACCTTGAAAGGCACAATGCTTGCCAATACACAGGCATCAACGATTATCGTCAGGCTGTTCAAAATTGCTGTGCGTATCGTTCAATACAAGGATCGCATTAAGCTGCAACTGCCCTCAGCTTGCCCGGTGAAAGACATATTGGCGCAGGTCACTGAAATTCTCTATTGCATACCGCCACCCAAAAGAGCCTGAATCCACCCACCTGTCACCATTAGTCCTGATCCAGCTATCGGGATGATGGAGTTCGCACGGTCAACAGAAAAAAGATGAAATGACCACGCACACAGGTCTGAAGTCGGTAAAAAAACAAGCGAATGTGGATGTGATCCGATTAGATTCCAGAAACTGGGCCAATTCTACCACAGGTGATGGCGGCATCTGCTCACAAGCCAGACCGAAACCGGGTTTGTGAATAATTCAGGCTAAATCGCATAATTGCATAATTGCATACATATATTAGCTTAATTGATCGATCAAAACAGGAGTGATTTAATCGATCTGAGCGTCAATATGAGTAGCAAACCGGACCCCGTCAGAGCGCGATTATGACATTTCCCTTTCTTCCGCAGACTAAGGCGCTATTATGCGCGACACTTTTTAACCCTGAGGTTTCATCTATGTCACGCAATTTGCGCAATATCGCCATCATCGCCCACGTTGATCACGGCAAAACTACACTGGTCGACGAGCTGCTCAAGCAGTCCGGCACACTTGATGCACGAGAAGACGTTGTCACTTGCATGATGGACTCCAATGTGCTCGAAAAAGAGCGTGGCATTACCATTACCGCGAAGAACACCGCTATCCGTTACGGCGACAACACCCTGATCAACATCATCGACACCCCGGGCCATGCCGATTTCGGTGGCGAAGTTGAACGTGTCCTGAACATGGTGGACGGCGTGGTACTGCTGGTGGATGCCCGCGAAGGACCGATGCCGCAGACCAAGTTTGTCACCTCCAAGGCGCTGGCCCTGGGCCTGAAACCGATTGTTGTGATCAACAAGATTGATCGTGAAGGCTCTGATCCTGATTCCGTAGTTGACCTGACCTTTGATCTGTTTGCATCTCTGGGCGCAACTGATGAACAGCTGGAGTTCCCGGTTGTTTATGCATCTGCCAAAAATGGCTATGCCATGATGACGCTCGGTGAAGAGTCCGACAACATGACCTGCCTGTTTGACACCATCATCAATCATGTGGATGCGCCGCATGGCGATTCCGATGCGCCACTGCAGATGCTGGCCACCACGCTCGACTGGGATGAATACATCGGCCGTATCGTCATTGGCCGCATTGCCAATGGCCGCATCAAAACCGGCCAGGAAATCACCGTTGTCCACGCCGACTCCTCGAAAGAGAATTTCAAGATTACCAAGCTGCTCGGCTTCCTTGGCATGCACCGTACAGAAATCACTGAAGCAGAAGCCGGTGATATTATCGCGGTAGCCGGCATCGAGCATATCAATATCGGTGAAACCATTGCCTCCAAAGAGAATCCGATTGCACTGCCGGTGATCCACGTGGATGAACCGACATTGTCAATGGAGCTGCATGTCAACAACTCACCACTGGCCGGCACCGAAGGCAAGCTGATCACAACCCGCCAGATTCGCGACCGCCTGATGCGCGAAATCCGCACCAATGTGGCCATGCGTGTTGAAGAGACCGACTCCGCTGATGTCTACAAGGTATCAGGCCGAGGCGAGCTACATATCGGCATCCTGCTGGAGACCATGCGCCGCGAAGGTTTTGAAATGGCGGTATCACGTCCGACCGTTATTGTTCGCACCATTGATGGCGTTAAACAGGAACCGTATGAGCATGTAACTGTTGACGTGGAATCCGAGTATCAGGGTTCAGTCATTGAAAAGCTGGGCAAACGCGGTGCAGAAATGACCTCAATGGAAACCAATGCTGATGGTTGCACCCGCATTGAATTCATGTCCCCTACCCGCAGTCTGATCGGTTATACTTCGGAGTTCCTCACAGACACCCGCGGCACCGGCATTATGCATCATGTCTTCCACGCTTATGGCCCTTATGTCGGCGCCCTGCCTGGTCGCACCAACGGCGTATTGATCTCGATGGAAAATGGTGACTCTGTTGCCTTCGCCCTGTGGAAGTTGCAGGAGCGCGGCAAGATGTTCATCACTTCCGGTGAGAAGCTGTATGAAGGTATGATTATCGGCATCAACAGCCGTGATTCCGATATGACTGTCAATCCGATCAAGGAGAAGAAACTCTCCAACGTTCGTGCATCTGGCAAGGATGAAGCCATTGATCTGGTTCCGCCATTGAAGCTGACCCTTGAGCGCGCGATCGAGTTCATCGCAGACGATGAGCTGGTGGAAATCACACCGAAATCAATCCGACTGCGTAAGCGTCATTTGAAAGAGAACGAGCGCAAACGCACCAGCCCACGCGCTTCATAAGCTAACCCGCCGTATTGCGGCGACGCGACTCACAACAAACCCTGTATCTTCGGATGCAGGGTTTTGTCGTTCTGGCCTGTGCACTATTTTGACCGGCTGAACACAGGCTGTCCTCCTGTAGATGAGAGACAATACGCGCATGCCACTGCCCGCGAGTCCTGCACAGACGTAAGTGGCATACTTCTTTCTTATCATCATGAAAAACAGGCTCCAGCCTGGAGGTAAGTATGGAAATCAAACATGACCCGGTTAATGATTTACTACGCGAAGGGAAAATTGATGAAGTGAATAATATTATTGCCGCCGGCGGGAAACCGTCGTTTTCCAACACCGATTTTCGCAGCATGAGTTTAATCGGACTCAATGCCACGGGGCTGGACTTTTCCAACACGCACTTTCTGCTCAGCGACCTGACTGATCTGGACCTCAGCACGTGCGAGCTCAAAGGAGCCAACCTGAAGGGGGCAAAAGTGTGCGGCACGCTGTTTCCACCGGAAATCCCTGCCATGGAGATCATCATGTCAATCGAGCACGGTACACGCCTGCGTTATTGACGATCAGGCAAACCCGGGGCTTTAAGCGGGGCTAGCTGAGTGAGCCCCGCTTCATCCACACTGGCACACCCAGTTGTTTCAGACGGCCGGCCAGTTGCTGTTGCTGGGCGAAGACAAACTTTCTGACTATCTCACTGAACGGACCCAGGGATATAAACTTCACACCTGCCCGCTTGCTATCACCATCAGCATGAATCCAGCGAACGATCACTTCAGCGACAATTTTATGCTCGCCAAGCAGCCAGATACAAAACAACTGTTCTCCTGCCTGGATCAGGTCATCGGCTTCCATCTCCAGCTTCAAGCCTGTGGCAGATATATCAATCACCCGGGCATGGATGGCGCCGGCGTGACCTCTCAGGTCGACCAATATCGGATCATAAAGATATATGCGGACCGCCTCCCTGCACTCCTTCATGGCTTCCTGTACATCCAATACAACCAGCGTCAGCAGATCATCCCGGCATTCACTGACCCGAACGGCCAATTTATGGCGCCGGTCCTGACTGGCAATCCAGGCACTGCGCATATCATCCGCGCAGGAAAAAACACGTCCCACTTCCGGCGACAAGCGCAGCGATAGCTGCGCATCCGAACCGCCCCGGTATTCGGCCATAGCCACCACAGGCATTTCATTGAAATAATTGTGCAAATGCACAACACCCTCTGATAGCCACTGTGCATTTGCTTCAGCCAGCACTCTGGCCGAAACTTCCCTTTTCAGTGCAGCATGCCAATGGCGGTCACAAGCGGTGACAACAGATGACTGTAATTGATTAAAGCGCTCAAGACAGCGTGCATAGGCCTGCATCTGTACGTGCATGGGGTCTGCACTGCCCGATTTCATCAACTGCTGAACAACCATCCACTGATAGCGCAACAGCGCCGATAACAGCGTGCCGGCCTCCACTTTTGATGCCACCAGTGATGTCGCCAGATCTGCGGCGGTGCGGGTGATTTTATTGCCGATCATCAGATGCACCGCATCAATCTGATCGACAGAGCGCAGCATCGGAAGCTCCTGCCTCAAATGCTCAAGCAACCGTTGTTCCATGAGTTACACTCCGCAGGGATGCATCACACCCCTTCCCTGCATGAAAGCAAGCTCAGGGCCACTATGGCCCCACGCCAGAAAAAAGCTTATTCGCTATCGTCGCCGCGGCGGATGCCCATCAATTCCGCCTGGATAAACGGATCGATCTCACCATCCAGAAATGCCTGTGTATTACCTGTTTCCATGCCTGTTCTCAGATCCTTGATACGCGATTGATCCAGCACATAGGAGCGAATCTGATGACCCCAACCAATATCGGTCTTGCCATCCTCGATCTCCTGCTTTTCAGCATTGCGCAATTTCAGTTCATGTTCATACAAACGCGCCTTGAGCATGCTCCAGGCGGCAGCCCTGTTTTTATGCTGTGAGCGGTCATTCTGGCATTGCACAACAATATTGGTCGGGATATGGGTCAGGCGAACAGCCGAATCGGTTTTATTGATGTGCTGACCACCGGCACCCGAAGCACGGTAGGTATCGGTACGCACATCACTTGGGTCGATATCGATTTCGATATCCTTTTCAATATCCGGATAGGCAAACACCGAGGCAAATGAGGTATGGCGGCGATTGCCGGAATCATACGGCGACTTGCGCACCAGCCGGTGTACGCCGACTTCGGCTTTCAGATAGCCGTATGCATATTCACCCTTGATCGATACAGTGGCTGACTTGATACCGGCCTCTTCGCCTGCCGTGCACTCCATAAGCTCCGTTTTGAAGCCCTTGCGCTCAGCCCAGCGCAGATACATGCGCAACAGCATCTCGGCCCAGTCCTGCGCTTCGGTGCCACCTGAGCCTGCATTGATATCGAGAAAGGCTGATTCAGCATCTGTTTCTCCACCCAGCATACGGGCCAGCTCCAGCGCCTCCAGCTCTGCCTGCACGCGATCCAGTGTTTCAACCGCTTCCATCTGGGTATCGGCATCACCCTCTTCCGCCCCCATCTCAAACAGCGTCAGCGCATCATCCAGAGCCTCTGTCGAGTCATGAAATGTACGTAAAGTCCGTTCTATGCGGGTTTTATCCTGCATCAGCTTCTGGGCCTCTTCCGGCCTGTCCCACAGCGTGGGATCTTCAATACGGGCGTTTAACTCACGCAGCTCATCTTCTCTGGCATCAACGTCAAAGTGACCTCCGCATCGAGTCCAGTCGGTCGGTATAATCTTCCAGCCGTGTCCTGAATCCTGAAATCCGGTCTTCAATGCTCATGATACACTCCATCACCTGTTTCGAAAGAAGCTGGAAGGTACATATTCAACGTCCCAAATCAACCGCAGCGTTTAACAAACAAAAAAAGAGCCGCCTGTTGGCAGCTCTTTTGATTTACAGGGGTGCTGGCTGGCTAGCTTTAGAAGAGGCGACCAATTTTAGGCATATCCCCAACCAGTGGCCCGACATAATCCAGCCATGCCTGAGTCACATCGTTACCGGTGGCATTGATGTATTCATCCTTCAATGATGTTGCTTCTCTGGCGACAGTGGAGAGCGGCGTCATAAAACACTCGCTTGCATACGGTACACTGGAGAGGCGACGAATAGCCACCGATCCCGGCTCACCCGCAGCCACAGCCTGACTGACACCAAATGTGCCGACCATGCGTGCCTCGCTGACATCCACATCGGAGACAACCGTCGGGAAACTGCGCTGCAAATAACCGAAGGTATCAGCACGTACACGCACGCTTTCACCTGCATAGGCCTCCTTGACCTTGCCGGAGAGAAAATCGCCCAGCGCGCCGGTACCGGAGAGTTGCAGGTTACCATGACTGTCGCGCTCGCCACTGGTCATCACCGGATGACCGTCGGCATCGGTAATACCTTCGGAAACTGCCACCACACAACGGCCGTATTTGGCTACGATCGATTTCACATCCGTCTGGAAACGGCCGATATCAAAGGCACGTTCGGGCACATAAATCAGGTGAGGACCATCGCCTTCAGCCTGTCTGGCCAGAGCAGAGGCAGCGGTCAAGAAGCCTGCATCACGTCCCATAACGATATTGATCTTGATACCCTGCAGTGCGGCGTTATCGCGATCATCACCCATAAATGCCAGCGCCACAAAGCGGGCTGCTGAAGCAAAACCGGGACAGTGATCTGTCACCCTCAGGTCATTATCGATGGTTTTAGGGATATGTACCGTGCAGAAGTCGTAGTTCGCTTCTTTGGCCATTTCAGCGATGATATGAGCCGTTTCAGCGGAATCATTGCCGCCGATATAAAAGAAAAAGCGCACATCGTTCTTTTTGAACACTTCAAACACGCGCTCACATTCAGCCTTACCCGGCTTCAAACGGACGGAGCCCAAGCCGGCTGCAGGCGTATTGGCCACGCACTCCAGCTCCTCAACACTCTGGGTAGTCAGATCTATAAAATCTTCCTTCATAATACCGGCAATACCGTGATGCGCACCGAGAATGCCGGTGATGGCATCATGCTTGCGCGCTTCCAGCACCGCCCCCACCAGAGACTGGTTAATTACTGCGGTCGGTCCACCGGACTGGCCGATTACCATTTTTCCTTTCAAAGCCATGCTTATCTCCTGTTATAAATTTTGCCATGATAACGGATCTGCCTGCGGCATGCACCGGAATACGAGCCTTTGTGATAAAAACCAATGCTATCAGAGAGCGGGGTCTCCCCCCTGGCTGATCAGGTATTCACTGACCACCTTGCCGCCAATCAGGTGCTCCTGAATAATGCGCTCCAGCACCTCCGGCGTGCAGGAGTGATACCACACCCCTTGCGGGTAGATCACCGCGATCGGCCCCATACAACAGATGCGCAAACAGTTAACCTTGCTACGATAGATCCCCTGCCCTGTCAGCCCCAGATCGTCCAGCCGGAACTTGAGAAATTCCCACGCCTCCAGCCCTGCGGCATGGCTGCAGCATTTAGCTTTACTCTGATCGCAACAGAGAAACATGTGGTGTTTGATCTGTCCGACACCCAGATGTTCGTCCCGGGCACGCATCATCTCGTTCATCGCTTCAAGCTACAGGCCCTGCAGCTTGCAGTAAATCCAAAACAGCCCCAAGCTCCCCACACCCTGAGCTCGCGCTTTTGTGCAGCACAGGGTTCAATGACCGCTACCTGAGTCACCGTGCTGCAAACGAATGCAAGCATAGTATTGCATGGGTTTACCAGTTGCATCGCCCAAGCCGAGCTGACACCGGTCGCCCTGCCAGCCCTCTGCCTCCATTCCGGACAACAGATCGTTCATCCGCTTGAGTGAACCGTCCCGGTAGACAACAACCAGCTTGTCCCATGCACAACCGCTCTGCCCTCTGTTTTTCATGTTCAGGCACTGCGCAGGATCAACCGTGATACAAACGGCAGCCGACGCTGCGTATTTCAGATCATCCTCTATCACCCGGTCGATCTCTTTGACATCAATCAGACCGGTCTGATGCATGTACTCCAGTTGCATAGCCATGACTCCATGCAGATGGAGGCTATCTATCGCTTATTACAAACCGATGACATAAGGCAGCGACCAGCGACTGTCTGCTTATGCGCAACTTCTCCGGTCCACAGCTGATCATCCTGTTATACAATCGTGATCATTTGGCGATAACAGCGTTACCTCCCTCTTTTAGCCTGCCGGTGTCCAACATAAACAGTCTACCGGAGAGCCATCATGAAGAGCTCTTTCGCGGCTGCAGAGGAAAAAGGTGAATATGATGAATAAACCATATCAAGGCTATATCTCCGCTACGTTGTCCGTCGTAGCGATTGCATTTTTCATAGTGCTATCCTTGTTGACTGCAGGTAACGCCACTGAAACATCGGAAAAAGCAGTACCGGACAGATCTGCAAGCGAAAAAGCCATCTTTGCCGGCGGCTGCTTCTGGTGTATGGAAAAACCGTTTGAACAGCTTGCCGGTGTTATTTCGGTCACCTCCGGTTATGCAAACGGGCGCACCACGAACCCGACCTATCACAATTATGCTGCAGGCGGTCATCTGGAAGCTGTCGAGATTGTTTATAACCCGGCGCAGATCAGTTACGCACAACTGCTGGATCTGTTCTGGCGTCAAATCAATCCGACGGATGCTGGCGGCCAGTTTGTCGACCGCGGGCACCCATATACATCGGCGGTGTTATACCTGAACGATCATCAGCGGAGATTGGCTGAGGCATCAAAACAAGCACTGACTGCAAGCAAACGCTTTGACAAACCCATCGTCACCCCGATTCTGCCTGCCAAAAGCTTCTATGCGGCCGAGGCGTATCATCAGGATTATTATAAAAAGAATCCGCTACGCTACTGGTATTACCGCAACGGTTCGGGTCGGGATCAGTTCCTTGATAAGGTGTGGGGCAGTGAGCGCCACAGCCATGCGCAAACCAGCCTTAAGGAGCGCCTGACACCAATGCAATATCGGGTCACACAAGAGAGCGCTACTGAACCGCCATTTACAAATGCATACTGGGACAACAAACAAGCCGGCATCTATGTCGACATCGTGTCGGGTGAAGCGCTGTTCAGTTCCAGAGATAAATTCAAATCCGGTACCGGCTGGCCCAGCTTTATACGCCCGCTTGTTGCCGGGAATATTGTCGAGCATGAGGATCGCAGCCTCTTCTCCACCCGCACCGAAGTGCGCAGCAGACAGGGCAACTCCCATCTGGGCCATCTGTTCAATGATGGCCCTCAGCCGACCGGGCTGCGCTACTGCATCAACTCTGCAGCCCTGCGTTTTATCCCTGCATCCGATATGGAAAAAGAGGGGTATGGGCAATTCCTCCCCGCGCTCCGGTTGCCGCAGTAGCAGCAGATTCATCTATACCAACCTGGGCAGAACAATGGCTCCCGGCATGCCTGACGGTACTACGCCTGCTTGCGGGAGACAAAAGCACAGACTCGCCGGCATGCCTTTAACTATCGGGCATGAGCGACCATTTATCCGGTTAAAGGTCAGACCCGTTTCAAACTTGTCGGTGAAGGCGCATCTCCAGGCCACAGCGGTAAAAAACATGCCTGCATGGTTGAACGCATAAACCTGCTTGCAGACAAATAGTATCAGTGCATGTTCATCGTCTTGTTATTCTTCTTCATCTTGTCATTTTCCATCGTCTTGTCGTCCTTCATCATCCCGTCGTCTTGCATCATGGTGTTCTCCTTCATCATCCCATCGTCCTTCATCATCCCGTCGTCTTTCATCATCCCGTCGTCTTTCATCATCCCGTCGTCCTTCATCATCTGCTCTTTATGCATCTCTGGTGGCGTAGCGGAACAGGCACCGAAAAATAAGGGGAATAGCCCGGCCAACAGCAGTGAAATCATCAGTTTGTTTTTCATCATTATCTCCATATGCCGTGTATTCGTGTCAGCATGAAAGCATCCACACAGCAGAGGATAGCGCTATATCAATACAGATTACTCACGAAAGGATAACATTTTGATAACATCTCAATCGCTTTTACCCGTTGCCTACGGCACTGTTACAAAGCTGTTATAATTCAGTGATATGCTTGTGAACTGCGGGTGGCTGAATAACGAGCATGTAGCATTGCTGCCGTTAATGGCAGGACTTTGCCGGGCTGATCAGGCATCATTTGAGGCAACATATGAAAAGAAATATTCTTATTATTGAAGATAATGCCGACCTGGCCAGCCTGATCCAGCTGCATCTGGCTGACATCAACTGTGCCGCAGATATCGCCCGTGACGGGGGGGAAGGCATGCAAAAATTCCGTTGCGGGCAGTACGACCTGATTATTCTGGATATTATGCTGCCGGTTATGGATGGCATCACCCTGTGTCGTAAATTTCGCGAGGATCAACATTACACCCCGATTATCATGCTCACCTCCAAATCATCCGAGATCGACCGTGTCGTCGGTCTGGAGGTCGGCGCCGATGATTATATAACCAAGCCATTCAGTATCCCTGAGTTACTCGCGCGTGTAAAAGCACGTTTTCGTGCAGCAGAGGCACTCTCCCGCTCATCACTGCAGCCACAGCAGCAACTGGTCGCGGGTGAGATGGTCATCGACCTGCAAAAACGGCAGGTAGTGATCAATCATGAACAGGTAACGCTGACTGCCAGAGAGTTTGACCTGCTTGCTCACTTTGCCAAACAACCGGGCAGGGTATTCACCCGCACCCAGCTACTCGATCAAGTCTGGGGCTATCAGTTTGAAGGCTATGAACATACGGTCAATACACACATCAATCGCCTGCGGCTGAAAATCGAAAAGACGCCGGCCAAACCCACCTATATCCTGACGGTATGGGGTGTGGGCTACAAATTCAGCGAACAGTGATGATCATACGCACACTCTATGCACGCCTTGGTCTCACGCTGGCTTTGACACTCGGACTTGTCGGCCTGATGTATGCACTGTTTATCTTTACCACTGTACAGAAAAACAGCCAGCACGCCGACCAGTCGCTGAACAGGGATCTTGCCAGAACACTGGTTGCCGACCGTAACCTTGTGCGTGAAAATGAACTGGATGAGAAGGCTCTGAAAGAGACATTCCGCCTCTATATGGATCTCAATCCCAGCATCGAAATTTATCTGCTTGATCTGAGCGGTAAAATCCTGGCCTATTCTGCGGATCCTGAACGGGTCAGACGCAGCTATGTCGACCTGAAACCGATCTACACATTTTTAAAGAAGGATGCCATGTTCCCGATTCTGGGAGATGACCCGCGCGCAACTGATCGCCAGAAGGTTTTTTCAGTCACCCCTATTCCTTCTGCAGCAAATGCTAACGGCTATCTCTATGTTATTCTCAGAGGCGAGCAGTACGACAGAGTGGAGCAGTTTGCCCGTGACAAGGCGCTGCTCTCTTTAACGGCCTGGGTAATCACCATCGCCCTGTCGATCAGTCTGCTGGTTGGCCTGCTTGTTTTCTACCCTTTAACACGCCGTTTGCGTCGTTTGTCGGAACAGGTTGATACATTTCGCCAGAGCGACTTTTCAACACTGCCGGAGATATCCGCTACCAGCGGAGAGGATGAGCTCAATCAGCTGGAGAGTAATATCAGCTTGATGGCCAAACAGATCACCAGCCAATTGCAGCACATTTCGCAACAGGATGCGCAGCGACGTGACCTCTTTGCCAGCCTGTCGCATGACTTGCGTACCCCTCTGGCAACGGTTAATGGCTATCTGGAAACATTGCAAATCAAGCACGATGAGCTACCGGATGAGACCCGCAAGGCGTATCTGGCCCGCGCCATTCAATTCAGTAATCGTCTGAAGGCATTGGTCGATGAACTATTTGAGATGGCAAAACTCGAGGCCATTGATGCAGCGCCGCACAATGAGCCATTTTCTCTGCCGGAACTCATTCAGGATATCCTGCAACAGTTTGAAGTGCAGGCTCAGCAAACAGGTGTACGACTGCAGCTACAAGGTGATATGGAACTCGCATTTGTTGATGGCGACATCGGTCTTATTCAGCGTGTTTTCGAAAACCTTGTAGCCAATGCACTGCGATTCAGCAGCCATGGTGACCAAATAGCTATCCGTTTGCTCGCGCGCGACGATCAGGTTGAGGTTGAGGTATCCGATACGGGCTGTGGCATTGACCGCAGGGAGCTCAATAAAATTTTCGAGCCCTTGTATCAGGTAGGTAACGCGCATCGTGGCGGTGAACATTCCGGACTAGGGCTGACAATAGTCAAACGGATACTGCAGCTGCACGACAGCGATATCCGCGCCAGCAGTGAAACAGGTCGCGGCACCACATTCACCTTTGCACTCAAAACCGCCCGATAACGCCGTATCAAAACAGCCAGAAGCACCCTGCGGCTACCATCTGGATTGCATCAGCCAAGCATTATGCAGAGAGATCCGGGTGGTCCAGCAGCTCCCGTATCGACTGACTCAGTATGCTCACGGCAAACGGTTTACTGATGACCTTCTCATTTAGCGCCACCCCACGTGCAGGCAACATGCTAAGTTTATCATAACCGGTGGCAAACATGGCCTTCACATCTGGATTGATATCCCTGATGGCCTGCAACGCCTCAACCCCGCCCAGCCTTGGCATCACCACATCCAGAAGCAGCAGATCTATCTCTTCCTTGTGCGCCTGATACACCTCTATGGCCGACAATCCATCCGTGGCGGTCAGCACTGCATAACCCAGCCCTTCCAGTACATCGCGGCCGGTCTCCAGCACCGTCGCATTATCATCTACGAGCAGAATGGTCTCCCCATTTCCAGGCACAATATCATCAGGCAACCCGCAGACCTCAACAGTTCCAGCTGTAGTAATCAGGGGTAGATAAACCTGAATAGTCGTACCAGCCGGCGATGATTTCACATCAACCATACCGCCATGTGTTTGCACGGTACCATACACCATCGCCAGCCCGAGACCTGTGCCCTTGCCCTGCTCCTTGGTCGTAAAGAACGGTTCGAACAGATGCTCGATATATTCCGCCTTAATACCCGAGCCGTTATCTGCCACCGTATGCAGGCGTATTCCCCTTCATTAATTCCCTCGTGCTGAGCCGAGAAATCCCTGTCGGCATGAAATTGATCAAGCTGAATGCGTATGGTCGGGCTTTCACTCTCCTGCAACGCACAACTGCGTTATTGATCAGATTCATCAGCACCTGTTGCAGCTGGTTGATATCACCCTTCATCAGCATGTCGGCTCCATGAATATCTGCCTGCAAAGCGATATTTTCCGGCATGGAGATCTGTTGCAACTTGATCGTTTCCTTCAAAAATGGTTCGACCGAAAGCGGGCGCATTTCCACCCTGCCCTTGCGCGAAAAGGCAAGCAGCTGCTGGATCGTTGAGGCAGCAGCGAATGACAGTGTTTCTATGGTATCCAGGCGTTTTATCACACCGGGCAGTGAGCCGGCGGCTTTTTTTGCCAGATAGAGGTTGCCGGTAATACCGGCCAGCGTGTTGTTGAAATCATGGGCAATGCCGCCGACCAACGTGCCGACAGCCTCCATCTTCTGTGCCTGGCGCAATTGCGCCTCCAGTGATTCAAACTGCTCAAGATTCTGCTGAATACCGATGTAGTGGGTAGTTTTTCCTTCCTCATTTCTGATCGGTGAAACCGTCAGCATGGCCGGATAATAGTCGCCGCTTTTTTTCCTGTTGATCACCTTATCCTGCCATGTCTGACCGTAAGTAATGGTCTCCCACAGCTTCTCGTAAAAGCCGGCATTCTGATTACCGCTTTTCAGCAGACTCGTCGGCTGGCCAACGGCCTCCGTTTCCGTATATCCGGTAATCAGCGTAAAGGCCGGATTAACATGCTCAATAACACCCTCTGCATCTGCAATGATGATAGCCTCACCCGACTGCTCCATCGCCTGATAGTAGCGCCGCACCTTCGCTTCTGCCTGCTTGCGCTCGCTAAGATCAATACAGGTTGCCAGCAGATCATCACCAAGAAACACACCTGATATCTCGACGATACGGACCTCCCCTGTCTTGCACGTCACATTGTATTCCATGGGCTGAATATCTTCTTGCCGCGCTACGGCTTCGCGGGTTGCACCCTCCCAGGTCGACATCACCCACTTGCGATAGTTTTCATCGGGATAAGCACGCTGCCACCACTGCTCGATCGTCGGCAAATCCTCCTGTGTGTAGCCGAAGGTCTGTATAAACCGATCATTAAAAAACTGGCGCTTCACGAAGTTGTGTGGGTAAAATCTAAGAATCAGCTATATTTGGTTAATGAGAGACAAGCATTTATACCAACAGATACTTGGCATTGATGATCCTTGGCAGGTCTTTGATGTCGAATTAAA
>Ga0210044_10000192_pt1 | contig 89976 bp, 57 predicted proteins | sample CryGey13umfilter_2_FD_183959 | JGI IMG/M metagenome (GOLD analysis project Ga0210044, IMG submission 183959) | Groundwater microbial communities from aquifer in Utah, USA - Crystal Geyser 4/9/14 3 um filter (SPAdes) (version 2) | ecosystem: Environmental > Aquatic > Deep subsurface >... | reverse complement strand
TCGGCAACTGCGGCGGCGCCGACTGCGCTCCCGCAGTATGGGCACATGTCCCAATCAGGCTGGAGCCCGGCCCCGCATTGCATGCAGCCGTTCGCCTGCCCCATCGGAGCCTGGTTCTTATTTCGTTTGCCTTTGCCCATGTTGACTGCGCCCTGTTGCGGGATTGCCCCGGGACCTACTGGACGTCCAGGCATGCCTGGCGCTTGACCCACCGCACCGGGCCCTGCGGGACCCACCGCGACTCCTGGACCGACGGGAACTCGCCCCGCCGGTAATCCTCCGGCCACTGTGCCAGCAGCCGGCGCGGCCCCTGGAGGTCCCGCTGGAGGTCCCTTCCCTTTCCCAATTGCCTTGTCTTTGCCCTTCTTTCCACCAGGCAGAATCTTGTCTTGAGCCCCTGCGACCTTCTTGTCGACGGTGGAGCGGGCCTTCAACACTTTGGCCTGCACTTTACCCACGGTCGCCGCACGCACCTTCGCCTTCGCACGCGCCTTGTATCGACGCGTGGAAGACGAGAACATCGCTTTGAACATGCCGGTGATAAAGTCCATTTACTCGCTCAGCGGATCCCGCTGCCCTCCGGCGGACAGTATGAATTATTTGCCGACTGGCTGGCCAGAATTATCGCACACCAAGCGTGCGACAATCCTGCCCCCCAGCCACACCATCCGCTGTCCCTCGAACCGACTACAGGGCCTGATAGAACCAGAACCGGAACATATTGATGTCGCGATCCGCTGTTACCGCCTTCTGCTTGACTGAGAGCAGCTCTGCGGTCACGAACTCCTCAGAAATCACGAACGGCCAATTCCTCCAACGGTAGCGACGGTCGCTCCCAGGGCATTGACTGATCCCAACGCGCTTCTCATTGACGCTGTACTCGATCTCGTAGTCGCCGCGCACGTAATCCATACGACGTAGGATCGCCAATGGGCGATGGGGTGTGACGTTCTTGATCTCGAACGTCGCGTGCCCGCCTTCATGTGCAATGCCCGCGTCCTCGACCACCGTACCATCTGGGTATCGAACTCGTTGGCGTGTACGCCATGAGTCACGAGCCTCGACGATCTGGAAGTGATGCCCGTCCTCGCTCTGCTTGTCGAGGATGTCGATGCCATCAACCAACGTCCACTCCACACCGTCGACCAGGATGGTCTCCGGTAGGTTCCCGCTCATCTCCTTGATCTTCTCCCAGTCGTCGCCGAGCTTCAGACTCACCTCTCCGTCGTCCTCCACCGTCGTGACGGCAGCAGGCTCTCCGGCGATGTTTCCAAGGGCGTCTCCACCCTTCTCTTGGAAGCCGATGATCTGATCGAGACTATCGAACTTTGGCTCGCCCGATTCGTCGACCAGGCTCGGGTTCTCGCCCAAGAGACCTCGGAAGACCTCCACCGAGTGCTTGAACGCTCCAAAGTCCTTCTTCGCCTTGATCGAAGGCTTTGTGGCTTCAATCTCGGTGATCACATCCCACTCGAGGTCTCCGACGTTTCTCATCAACGGGAGCACGTTTGACGGGCCGATTGAGCCGGACTCCAGCAACATCTCCATCGTCATCAGACCGATGGCGACGGCATTTGCACTGAGCACCTTCTTGTCACGAGCCAAGTTCGTGAAGAACTGCCGCTGCTGCTTGAGCAGAGCCCGGAGCCGCAACATCAGATCCATTTGGATGTAACCACCCGAGACACCAGCCTTCGGCACGAATCGAAGGTCGATCTCATTGGGACCGGGGTCCAGGTCATCCTTTGCGTCCGTGATGCGCTTGGCGTCTTCGGTCAGGTACACACGCCCAAGTTCGATCTCGCTGCGAATATCCGGCTCCGTGATCGTCACATCGATCTTGGTCTTCTCCAAGATGCGACGATGACCTTTGAAGTCCAGATTCTCCCGGTATGCGATGAAGTCCGTGAACTCCTCCACGTACTTCGCCACTACGTAGATCGTCAGAGGCAACTTGTAGTCGCCTTTGTTGATCGTCCTGATCTCCGTCTCCCACAGGATGACGTCCTGGCCAACACCATCGATCGCGTAACCAGGCGACACCTCCACGGACATGTCTGGCCGACCGCGTGCCCGAACCGCGAGCTCCTGCCGATAGCCAGCAACAATTCCCGCGCCATGAAAGCAACGATTATGAAGCTTGCGCTTCTCAACGTGGTACGACTCCGCATCGTTCCAGTCCTTCGTCGTCGTGACGAAGCCCTTGAAAAAATTGATGCGCTTGAATCCCAGATCTTCGGCCATCCTGTTCCTCAACTACGTGCGCAAGGAGATTCCCCGCTATCGCGTCCTATTCTTCGCCAGGTATGCGGTCGACTTCCGCCTCACCCGCGTCAACGATTTCCTCACCAGAACCAATAACATAGCCTGTGTCGTCGTCGCCAACCACCAACGCAAACTCCGAAAGCTGCACTTTGCGACCCTTCAAACGGAGAAAATACATGGTGTTGGCCGGCTTCTCCGAACGGATGATGTCGTGGATTTTGATCAGGAGCTGATCGTCGACCTCCGAGGGTTCAAGCGCAATATCCACGATGAAACAGTGAGCGCGATTCACCGGCGGAAAGATAATCGAGTCGAGATCCATCGTGCTGTGGACGCCAATCTGGAACCCCTTGAATGGCCAGGCATTCTCGACGATCTCAGGCTCCACCCCGACAAAATAGGAAAGGTAGAGCTTCAGCCCCTTCACCGTCCCCCGAATCGTGTAGTAATCCACCGCATGACGCAGAAGGTATCGCTTCTTCTCCTCTGGCCAGTTCTCGTCGAGCGCAAATGCCAACCAAGAAGACAGCCAGTTCAGGAACTCCGGCGGCGTGTGGTACGGCTGAAACAGCATGGGGATTTCATCAATGACCGTGTTGATGTCGTCGTACAGATGACGAAACACCCACAGCAGATCTCTGAGAAAATAATCCCCCTCGTACACACTCTGCCGATAGATACCCGGCAGGTACTCAGCTAGCGAACGTTGCGCGACGACTAGGTTCGGGATGATGTCGCTGTCGACGATCTGTCCCTTCGACGGCTGCTGGTCGATCACCGTCATGGGGCTCTCGTAGCTCTCCTCATAACGGATCTCAGGCTGCGGGAACCCCATAGTCTCCAGGAGCAACCCCGCATTCCGTACGGTCAGACCCGCCAAGTCGGGCACCCTCAACTTGCGACGTATTTGCTCCCTCATGGCAGCTCAACCCATGGCGACCAACGTAACGAAGCCACCCGCCAAATCATAGAATGCGCTCCCGCGCTTTCTCGGTGATGTCTATGTCTACAAGGTACGGAAGCCCCTTCGGACCCAACTTGATCTGCTCGACATGAACTTTGCGATCCTCATCATAGATGCGAATCCGATCGACAAACTCCACTCCCTCGACCTCCTCGATCACGTGATACAGATCCACTTTTAGAACGTTGCGCCCAAATGGCCACCCCTTGCCATCACGACCACCATGGATCGGATGCAGGAACCGGCGAAGCGCTAACGCAATGTCACGCTTCAAACGCTCGCTCGATCCCGTCGATGACCGGATCACGTCCAGGTTCACTGAGATCTCCACATATTGAGGCTTCTCGACATTCACCTTCACCGTCACCAGACGCCGCTCGTCGAGGTAGGCTTTTACGCGACGCACCAACTCAGTGGAAGGGATTAACTTCTGACTGTAGTCGAGCTTCGCCTCGTCGAACTTCGGCACCACCAGGACACAGACCTCGCCTTCTCGCTCAGTGGATGGCAAGCAGTGGGTCCGCGCAATGGAGTTCGAAGCCTGCAGGGCAAGCCACTCAAAGTCCTCCTTCGTCACTGCTCGATAGCGACTCTTGATCACATAGGGGCCGCGCTGCTTGACCTCTTCCACGCTCTCAACGTCGGAGCCACCCTTCGCGGCGTAGTGATTCGTCACACTGTCGATGTATGCGATGGACTGCCTCAGGGTCGTCGCCTGGTTTGGACCAATGTTCCCCCTAACACCTCCGCCGTAGCGGTAGAGGTTACATTTGACGTTCTTGTCCCCCTTCGGAACCATCATCCCCCGTCGACCATCACCGAATCGTATCGAGCCGTTGATTCGGTCCACGGTATAGTGACGACTTCGACCACTCGACGCATAGAAGCTGTCAACCCGAACCCAACGCACCCAGTGCCCCTCACGTGGGTCGGTCTCCAAAACCTTCTCTCCGTGTGCGCTTCGCAGCTGCTCCTGCTCATCAGGCGGCGGCACCTCCTTCTCACGAATCCAGATCTCTTCGCCCTCCAAGATCGGGCGGTTGTTGAACTTGAAAAGCTCGTTTGGAGTCCCGCCGCCATTGCCGAGGATCTCGAACCTCAACGTCGTGCGGTGCTCCGCCGTGATCGTGTTGAGAAGAATGTGATCAACGCGAGGCAACTGCTCATATCCCCCCATCTCGAGACGGGTGCGGATCCAGAACAAGTGCTCACCAAACTTCTTCGTCGGAGCCATGTCCTTGGGCCCGACAAACTCAATGAAGCCGCTCTCCGTGAAGGCGTGAGTGCGGTCAGCAACTCCCAAGTCGAGCCAGTCTTTGCCGCTCCAGTACTCCCACACGACCTTCTTGTCGCCGTAGTACAACTCTTCCATTCGCTTGTAATAAGCACGCAGCAACTCATCCTGGTCCCTAACCAACTCCATGCTTGTCTTCTGCACGACGTTGATGAAGATTTGTATGAAATCGTTTGGAAATGGGCCGTCGAAACCAAGGTAGAGCGAGGGGCTCTCATCAGGAATGGGCTCGAAGACTTGAACGTGCCGCAACTCCGTCGCGCACGACTCAGTGATGTCGATGTAGCGGAAGTCGTTGTACGTCACCAGCCGGTGCGGACAACGATCGTCCTCGGTGTACTTGAGACGAAGCCCTTTCAACTGCGGGGGGCGAAGGGGACGCTCATCTCTCCAGGCCCACTTGTCACCATCGAGCTCATAGGTTCCAGCGACGCCGTAGTCTCCCTTGACGATGCGCGCGCGCACCCAATACGACTCTGCGTCGTTCACCGCGGCCTCGGAGATGCCCTCGGGGACCCTGAAGGAGACCGTCCCAGTCTTCGTGAACGCACACGTGGTGTCCTCGAACTCTGTACCCTTTAGCCCCTCCTCGACAGAGGATCGCGTCGCCGTCGCGAATCGTTGCCACTGCTTGCCATCGAAATACTCCCATTGGATCTTGAGATCCTCGGAAGCATTGGGCGCATCAGCCAGTGCACTCTCACTCAACTCGAACTCGATCCGAATTCGCGCGTTGGGATGACCGAGAAGCTCACGGCTAGCGATGTAGAGGCAGTAGTCTACCTTTGGGTCTTTTTGAAGTGGGTAGAAGTTCTTGCTCAGATCCAGCGGAATGTAGAGGTTGCCTTCGATGGAGCAATACGCCGCCTCTGGCAACACCCCCTCGCCGACAACCTCGATTCGCATCATGACCGAGTCGACGACGGTCATCGACGGATCTTTCGGAACCTCGACCAAACGCCCACGCACCCAGTAGTCCTCGACCCCGTTGACCTCACAAGGCGTCAGCTCGTCAGTGCCCTCGAACGCACACCATCCGGTCGACAACTCGGTCGAAGCGACCGTGAGCTCGCGCCACCGATGTCCGTTCCAATACTCCCACTCACACAGGAACGGAAAATCAACGTCCGGCGCCTCAGGCGTCGTGAACCCAAGAATCAGCAACGCCTCCTCACTCAACGACTCCAAGTTCGGGTCGCTGATGTAGATGAGGCGCTCGATCCGCTGACACCCCATGAACACATCAAAAGACTGCCCCGGACGACCATGGGTGTACGGCGTCGCGTCGTTGAAAATGTCATGGAATTGCGTGAACGCCTTGAGCAGCTTGGTCGGCAGAACCAACAGGTCACGCACGGTCTCGAAGACGACCGGCGGCACATCCCCCTTATAATCCGTTGCAACGCTCGTCCCTTCGGGCACCACCTGGAAGTTCTTGGCCCCTGGAACAAGCTCGAACGTCAACAAGGCCCTCGACGGCTGGGGAGGCTGCAGGTCGATCCCCATCAAGTCGAGAAACGCCAGGAAGTTCGTATCGGTGACTTTGTTCAGCCGGTAGATGGTCATCTCCATCAGCCATGCGAACAACTCTACGAGAGTTATTCCAGGGTCTGATGGATTGTGGTTCGTCCACTCCGGACAATACTTGGGGATGAGGCTAATCGCCTCCTGCACCAAGTCCTCCCAGCTTCGGTCATCGAGGTTAGGGACCGGGATCATACGTCTTCCTCTCGCCGCAGGTAGAACGGATAGACCATGTTTTCGCGCTTGTTCAGGGCCCGGACAACATAGGTGATGGTTACGTTCATCCGGCTTGGCTCGTGGTCATCCGGACTCGCATGGATTTCGATGTCCTTGATGCGGGGCTCGAACCTCAACAAGGAATCCTTGATCGCCGACTCAACCCGCGCAGCTGTCACACGATTGTTTGGCTGGAACACCAGGTCGTGGATCGCACACCCAAACGCCGAGCGGTAAAGCCTCTCACCTTTCGCCGTGCCAAGAATGATCTTGATCGATTGCTCCACATTCTCCTCGTCACAGCTCACCGCGACTGAGCCATTGGAGTCAACCTTGAGCGGGAAATTGAATCCTGAGCCAATGAAGCTCTTCACAACACCTCCAAAACCAGCTCATGCACTGCCACTTCTCAGAACGGTGTCGAACCTTCGACCCACTTCCCGCAATTCGTGCAGCGGACGTTGATTCCAGCCTCGTCCGCCTCCGCCTCGATTGTCTTCTTGTTGCAAAACGGACAAACATGCCCATCTAAGCGCCCGCTGACAACATCGTCCAAGATGTCTTGCCACATCGAGAGCTCTTCCAAGTCATGCTCACTCATTCACTGGCCTCCGTCTTATATCCCACTGCTCCCAGACCAAGCAAGCGGTGCAGCTCGCCTAGCTACTCGACCCTCGCGCTCTGTACGAGCTACGAGTCTCCACAAAACGCTCGATAATCGGCGCACCATACCACAACCCCACAGGGCTCCTAGCCGCATGAAATCGACGAACAGGAGTGTGCGCAACAAGTTCGCTCCGCCGCAAACCAGCCAGAGACGAAAAAAGGCCAGCGTTTGCTGGCCTTTTTCACAGAACTCGCACCCTCGAACAAAGAAGAGCCCCGGATCTCGTAGGCTTGCGCGCAGGGTGCACGCGACAACCGATCTCAGTGCCCCGTCCTCCGAATCTCGAACTCGGTGGTGTACCCATTCCCAGGCCCAGCACCAACCTTCAAGATATGGTTCGCCCGTGCGACATAGTAAATGCCGTCGATCTCCGAACCGACAAATGAAACGTCCACGCTCTTCCCGGCCTTGATCGTCCCGTCTCCCTCACTCGCGCCGAAACCTGTCATGAAGTTGCTCGCGCGCTGATTGAGGATTGAGTAGGCGACCTTTTCTGCTTCCTCGACAGAACGTACAGGCTGATCACTGATCTGAATCTTCAGGGACGGACTCCCGGCCGCAGCGTACTGCGGACCAGTCTTCTTGCCGCCCATCGTCGACCCATGAATGTCCGAACTCTTCCCGATGATCTCCTTCTTCTCGTCGGGATCCCAAGAACGGACCGTCACTTCGTCAACTTGGCTCAGGGTCGAGGTCGAGAACTGGCAACGCTTCAGAAGCCTGTTGCCCATGCTGCCGCCCCCTGGGAGATTTGACTCGTCCCAGATCAGCTTGCAGACCGGATCACTCAGCTCGGGCTTCTTGAAGCGCAAGGTCGCCCCGTGGCAGTCCACCTCAAAACCACACCTGCGTGCCCTCTCGTAGAGGAAAGACAGGTTCGTCACGTTGTTCTGGAAAATGTAGGGGTGAATGATCCCCGAATCGTCACACTCCGAGCCCAAGCTGGCCTCACCAGCCAACTGCGCCGCAACGTCGGAATCCTTCATGTCCAGCCAAGATCGTCGATGACGTCCACGGGTCAGACGGTGCATCCCATCAAACCCGCGAATCACATAGACTTTCCTGCGGTACTCTCGACGAAAGCTCTCCACGCCAGTGACATCACCCTCGATGAGGTCAATGCAGCTCTCGTTCACATACCCCAGCGCGATCTTCGCGCTGTCCCCTTCTTTGATCTTTCCACCACCGGCAAAGTATTCGTCCCGATCATCCAACATGACTTTGAAGTAATCGGGGCCGTCGGCGATGTTCTCAACTTCGATTTCGATGACCCGTTTGGCCATCTCCGGGTCGGAGAAGTCGACGCCACCTAGCGTCATCTTGAAATCTGGAGGGTTCATCTTGCTCATGAGTACACCTAACGCCTAGTGATTCCAAAGAGGGAAGCATCGACCCAGTCGTGTGGCCCTCGCGTTACAGGATCGGTGGAATCAGAAGCTTCGAGCCGGGTTGCACTGCCAATGGATCATCAATGTTGTTCGCATCGGCAATACGACGCCACTCTCCTGCATTCCGATACTCGCTCTCCGCGATCGAATGAAGCGTCTCACCGCGTTTGACAACCCGCATCTTCGCAATGTCCGGACTGTTTCCCGACGGACTGACACCTCCGGCCTGCTTCAGACCGACCGTGGCCACGGCGCGGCAGGGCGTACCGTTGACCTCGAACATCGTGTAGCGGACTTTCACGCTCTCAACGACGCCCTCGAACCCGCCCTGGAAGATGTCTCCACCCCAACTCACCTCCACCTTCGGAGGCCGGTGGAGACCCTCATCCCGAAGCGCCATCTTGAGTAGGGTGTCAGTGTCTTTGCGGACGTCACCCTTCTCCTCGTAGCGATCGAACATCAGCTCGACGCTGATGGTGATGGACTTCCCTGCCGTAAACTGAAGATCAGGGAAGTCACGTCCCGTCCCTGCCTGCTCTGCCCATCCAACCGACTTGCTGTAAGCGAGTTCTTTGGGATTGAGCATTGCCAAGCACGTCAAACCGTTCTCTGCGATGAGCATGCACGGAGTCGTGACCTGCCCAGGAAGTTTTGCCTCGAGAGACCAAATGCTCTCACCCATTATTCCGACCTCCTCCGATTGAGCTCATCACGGAGCTTCATGATGATACGTCGATAGACCTCATCGGCGATGAGCGCCAACTCTTCCCATGGTGGTACACCAGCATCTGTTGCTGCAAACGCTTGCTGTTGGTTCTGAACTTCACTCGAGGGCTTTGCCTCTTGTGCTGCAACATCGCCCTTGAACAGTGGTTCAGCACCATCCTGCGCAGACGAACGACCAATGAATGGATTCACATACTCTCGGTCTGCAGCTGTGCGGTCACCCTGTATCGGCATCGCACCAACCTGACGCAACATGTCCCTGAGCTCCCCGAGCTCGACGCCTGCCACATGTTCCTTCGTCTTCCGCCACGCGGGCAACCCTTCATCACCGAGCACACCTACCGTCTCACCGAGGCGAGCCAACGCGGCAAGCTCCGCCGAAACACCAATCGTTCCCGTTCGACCGCTTATCTTCTGTGCCTTATCGAGCAGATGCTCAATCCGGCTCAGCATTCGCGCCTCTTCGTGGCGATCACCACTCTTTTGTGCCCTTCGGCCGGAACCCAGGTCGAACAGGTCCGCAACCACATCATTAGTCAGACCAACCGGAGTGACATATCCAAGTGTCTCTCCCTGGTCTGAGACTCGGGAGAGAATCTGCTCACCCATATCGCCGATCAGGGTAGCTCCCGGAGTCGCCTCGTTCATGGCCCACAAAGACTCAGCCAGCGTTGGCTGTGCACTTTGCTGGGAGACTCCCGCAACGCGTCGCTCACTTTGCGCCCTTGCGTTGGGAGCTGGAGATGAAGAAGTTGGCCTGAAATGCTCCAACGCATCACTCAACTGACCCGGCTCACCACGGAGTGTCGAGAACCGTTGCTCATATGGGCTCGCCGATTGGAACGACGGCGCCTCGTCAGGACTTGAGGCTCCAGAGCCCGACTGCAACAAGGTCCCTGCGAGACTCCCCGCCCCTTGCGCGTCCAACATTCCGGGCTGCGTGTGCCACGCTGGTGAGCCATACATCCCCTGGATCTCAGGGCTGAAGCGGCTCAGAACGCGCGACAATGAAGAGGGACGAACCATCTCGTAGTTTGCCTTCCCTTCAAATCGATCACCGTCCATCGTACGCAGTGAGTGCCCCCGAACAGCCTCGCGACCAGCTGCCCCACCACTTGTTTGGCCAACCCTGCCTTCGAGCCTGAGCCCAAGAGTCGAGTCACCCTCAATTGCTGGGGTCGAAAGACCTCGGAATGCGCTCGCCAGGATCCTAGCCGGCGAAGCCGAGTCGAACGCGGTCGGCACGATCGAACCGAAATACGGCACGACTCTCTTCGCCGTCGAGGCTGTCGAGGAGCTAAACCGATCGACCGCTCGCTCGATCGCTCGAACCATCGAATTCACTTCGCTGCGAGCCGTCACCTGCGTACCAACGACCTCATCCGAGGAGATGTTGAGTCCAACGATCCGACTCGACAACTCCCGAGCTACTGATGCGAGAGTCGAGCCGGGACGGGTCAACGCCTCCCTGAGAGTCGCGTGGAGCTGTCGAGCCGGTAACGCCGCCGATTGACCCTCGGCCTCCGGTGACACACCCCATTGACTCGCAATTCTCTGGAGCACGCGCGGACTATAGGAGAGCTGAACCCGATCCCCAGCATCAGAGAACACATGAACTGGTGCAGCTTGCTCACCAATCCCCAAAACTCCGAACCCCTCACCCCATGCCGTCACATCTCTCTCAAACCCGCCAACCTGTGCCGCAACACGCTCTTCGTGACGGCTAAGCCCTGAAACTCGTGGCACGTGGTCGCTGAACACCGCAGCCGGTCTGCGTTCGACGTCGAGCTTCACCGACGTGAACTCCGCTTGGCTGTAGCCTCGGCGCCCCTTGGGCGCAAAACTCAGCGCGGCGCTGCCGCTCAGCGCGGCGCTGCCGCTCAGCGCGGCGCTGCCGCTCAGCGCGGCGCTGCCGCTCAGCGCGGCACGCCTGCTCACCGCGGCACGCCTGCTCACCGCGGCACTCCTGCTCATCGCGGAATCTGCTAGAGCGCCGTCAGCGCTCAACTGCGAACGCCGTTCGGCCGCTGATGGGGTAACGAGACTCAACCCGACCCTCTCTCTCTCGATCCCGATCGAGCTTGGAATCTTTCTCGTCTCCCACTGCTGACCCAAACTCCGCGCTTCCACCGAATCCAGGTTCGGAGAACTCGACTCGAACTGCCGCACTCTGCCGAGCCCAGCGTGACGACGGAGTTTCGAACTCGTCGGGCTGCTGGGGTCACGGCCGGAGGCACCACTCCCCACCTCAGCCAGATGGTTGCCGACGGCTGCCTTCAACAGCTGAACCGACTGCCAATCACCAGTCCGAAGGATCTCGGGAGCAAGGTGCGCGATCGCGCGCTCGAGCCCCCACATTCTGCCAATATCACCGATCTCCTGCTTCGCACCGCGGTTGATCTCAGGAGAGACCATCTCTCGAGCACTCACCACTGGCATGATTTGCCGAACTTGCCCCAACATTGCCGGGCTCAGCCCTGATTCGACGATGTCGCCGAAAGCCGCAGGGGGCACTTCCACCCCCCCATGAAGCAAAACTGGCTCATCTCCAACCCATGCCAATCGGCTCTCAGCGGGAAGCATTCCAGCCCGCTGCAACGCCCGAAGAGTCTCTCTGACCTCCGCAGTCTCTTTATCCCCCACACGGATCAGAGAGAGCATGCGGTTGAGGCGGGTCAACGTGCTCTCCTCTGCCGCTGTGCCGAGCAACTCTCCCTGACCGAAGAGCACCTTGCTGCCAAATCTCTGGACTTCACTAAGAATCCCAGAAAGAGCCGGCATGTGCCGCCCAGAGATTACCGTGTCACTCAACAGAGAGGGCGCCCCTGCACGACCAACGCGAGCCTCATTGGATGCCCCCAACCGATCCAACTGCCCGAAGATCGGATCCTCAATCACGTCTTGAATGCCGGAAATGGACCCGACGACGCCGGTTTGCGAAGCGAAGGCGAGGGGGGCAGCCTGTAGATGACCAGGGCTCACCACATTCAACGCACGGAGAGCGGCGACGAGCTCCCTCTCAGATCGCTCGAAGCCAAGTGACTTCTCGGCTACCGAACCAAACCGAGGCGCCCGCGTCTCTTGTCCACTGTGACCAGTGTCCGCAGCCTGCCGGAGAAGGGCAGCCAAAGGCGCGAACTCTTGCTCCCTCTTCTTAAGTGTTTCCACACGGCCGAGGACCGTCATGAACCCGTCAGCCCTTCCCATTCTCTCGCGGACAATTTGCTCGGCGCGTGCTTGCGCCTCGTCCTCTCGAATAGATTCGGACTCCCCCTTCAGGAACTCGAAAACGCCTGCCTCAAAGAGGCCCCTCGAGTCGTACCGGACGGGCTTGGTCTCGAGACCCAAGGCACTGCCCGCCTGAGACCGTGCCAGCACACCCGAGAGGGACGCAAGCATGTCGCCGCCCCTGAATCCCAAACTCGACGGAACCGCACCGTCTCTCAAAAGGCTTGCTGAGACTCCCGGGGTCCTGGGCGAAGAGAGCCGCCCAGCGAGATGGGTCATCTCATCGGCCAGAGACTGCAGAAGTGCACCTGAACGCCCCTGGTGGGTCGCAAAAGCGATCAGTCGATTCCGGACGCGTGCCGTGTTCGAAGCTGCGTGAGTCGCACCCGAGTCCTCTGCTCTGCGTACCGCCCCAGCCTCGGTCGCACCACGCTGCGCTAGTCCCGCCGGCGCAAAGTCACCTCCACGAACGGCCCGCCCTTTTCCCACCAAGCCTTGGGCGACTGAGGCCAACTGCGCTGGCTGCTTGAACATCCACTCGCTGATTGCCCCCGCCCTCCCCATGCTCTTCGGGTATGCGGACATCGAACCCGAGACGCCCTCTTGGCCGAACGCCGCCGCCTGTGACACGAGACGCCGTGGAGCCGCCGGGGCGATGTCATCGCCGAAGCCCGAGACAGCACCACCGGCGCTGGCGGTAGACCCTGCCAACAACGCGAGGTATGTCGCCTCGACACTCTCGGGGACCAAAGCGAGCAAACTTCCGGGTGCCAAGTCCGTGTTGTACCAAGCTGCGCCCTCAGCGTCCGCGATGGCCCTGAACCCGATGGGGCGCAAATCCTGGGAATGCGACCCCTCACCAAAGCCAGCCGCGCCGCGCAGCGAACCCGCACTCAACACCTCGCCCCCAAGGGGTCGCACGCAGCGGAGAGAACCCAACATAGCAAGACTGCTTCCCAATCCTGTCGACTGGCCGTCATTGCGCTGGGCGAGACTCGACGAAAAACGCTCCGCCTCTATCGAGCCAACACCAGGGAGCCCAGTTGCCCAACTGGTGTGGGTGCCGCTCAGCGATCCGACGGCTCTTCCGCCACCCTGGGCAGCGTTCGACTCACTTGCTCCAAGACTGCCCAACGCCCCGCTCTTTTGAGCATTCGACCAAGCTGTCAGCGGACGACGACTCTCAGTGCTGGTCGGGCGACCAAACACTGCAGATCTTGTTTCGTCAGAGAGGCTCAACACACCCAAGAGCCCATCACCCTGCCGAACGGGCTCGGTGATATGGCGAACAAAGCGCTCGGTCACCGAGGCATCGTCAGGCGCAGCAGAGGCTGCGGACTTTGCCGACTGAGCCATTTTTCGCTCTGGCTGAGCACCGATAGCCCTCGGCGGTGGCGCAACCCTGGCGACAGCTGGGAGCTGGCGCTCACGCGCCAGCTCGGCGATCGCGCGCCCCACGTCCCTGCGCCTGACCTGCGGCGACCACGGAACAAAGTCACCATCCTCATCCTCGTCGAAAAGCACGAGCAACGTCGCATCAAGCAGACGACGCCAAGGACCGAGGTCGGCCGGCGTACGTGGGCCGTCGAGATCAACCCTCGACAAAACGCCATTGTCCGCCATTGGCAGATAGCGCCCCTGTATGATCTGCATAAACCGCGGCAGGCCACTGAGGACTTCCACCCTCGAGCCCCCACCTAGCCCCTGGGAGCGCTGGTCGAGCCGGTCGCAAAAGCGATCCGCGCTCGCCAACGCATCCAAAGACTCGGCGCCGACGCCCTCGAGACCATCAAGCCCCAAAGCCGCCAGCGTCATACGCCGCAGGAGGACTCCAAATTTCTCTTTGGGGTGCTTCTGCGATTCCTGATGTCCATTGCTCGACATCGCCGTCTCCGCACTTCGGTTGCCTAATCCAAACCGTTAATAAACGTCATGCGACTGCTAACCGCCCGATCGATCCAACGGGTTCACCTTGTACTTGGTGATTCCTTCATGCGCGATCTCCAAACTCTCCACCGCGATGGCGTTTTGACTGACGCTCAACTGCGGACCGTCCCATTTGACCGGGACGCCGTTGGTGAAGGTCCAGCTCGCCACCATCTTGCTGCCTTTGTTGGAGTACATCTCGATCGAGCCGTTGATGCGGTTGCGCGAGTCATGGAACTCCATCAGTGCCTGCAAGAGGGTTCCGGTGCAAAACCCTCTTTTCAAAACGAGGTTTGGGAACTTCCCCTGCCCCACGAGCTTTCTCGTGGTGTTGTTGCGCCCACCCTCCTGGACCTCCACAATTTCGATCTGAGCGGAGAGGCCACTCACCTCTTGGAAGTACCCTTGAGCAATCCCCCCAATCACGATCTTGAACGCAAAGGTCCCAAAGGGGTCACTGTTCTGGTCAATACTTTGGGCCATCGGCCGTCTCCTTTCCGCGAACGTCCTGAGACTTTAGTGACTCAGCAATGGGGACCGGGCTCCCCACAACAACTAGATGGTTAGCCTGCACTCAACGTCCAATGCTCTGTTTCTGCGAATAGTACTGTGGAACCGCAAGCGCGGCCGCATCTCGTCGCATTGAGTGTGAGTGACTAGATGCAAAGAGAGTACCACCTCAGGCAGCCCACCGATGAGACGGTGCATCTCACGCTGAGCCTTGGCATGCCTCATCGGGCTCCCAGTTGCCAGCGGTCAAACTGCCGTGCCCGCCCGTCACAGGGGCCTGACGACCTCACATATCGATTTCGCTGAGATCACCCAGACGGCGGTCCTCGAGCGTGTGTTCGAGACGCATGTAGATGAACTCTGCTGGACGGCTGGGCGCCGCTGCGATGTCGACCACCAATACCCCCGCATCAAGGTCCTCAAGGGTATTGTTGTTCTCGTCGCACTGCACCCAAAACGCGTCATCCTGGGTCTGCCCCTTGAAGTACCCAGTAGCCCAAAGCGCCCGCATGAAGTCCTGAACCGCCGTGGTCACCTTGATTCTGAGATCGGGGCCATTGTTCTCGAACACGACCCACTGCGTGTTCTCATAGACGGCTCTGCGCAGAGCGTTAAAGATTCTCCGCGTGGTGATGTATCGCCACTCCGGCTCGCTGGACAGGGTCTTGGCGCCCCAAGGTCGGATTCCCCTGACCGGGAAGCTCCTCACGCAATTGACGCCCTTATTGTTCAGCTCCGCCAAGTGAGCCTCGCGCAACACGATGCTCGTATCGACTACGCCTTCTAGCGCCAGATTTGCCGGAGCACGATGAACACCATCCTTCTGGTCACACTTCGAGATCAAGCCGGCGATGTGGCCACACGGCGGGACGGCCTTGCGATCGTTCTCTGCGGAGATCAACCACGGGAAGTAGATTGCACCAAAAGCCGAATCAAACTTCAGCCGCCAATCGAGAGCCTCTTCGAAACTCGTCTTGCACGGCAAATCGAGCAGGGCAAAGCGGTCACCCATCCGTTCACAGTGGTCCAGCATCGCGCGGTGTACCGCCACGATGTCACGTTCACTCTTGAATCCCGAACAATGCTGCTGTGCATAGTGGAGGTCCGGGATCGCGATGAGGTCAACCTCTTCGTTTGCCTCGAGGCTCCCCAACCCAAACCGCGCGTCGGGTCCGTTGTTGTAGCCGATGAAATCCTCGGGCGTGATCGCGTCGAGGCCATCACGACCTCCACGCAGCTTCGCGCCCTCGACCTTCTCTGGCAGACGGAGGGGAGGCAGCGAAGTGGTTTCGAGGTCTTTGACGAGCAGGAGCTCCGACTCGCCATTTATGACCCTGAGGTAGTTCCGGTTTGCGGTCGGAGATTGCGAGAGGAACTCGAACCTTTCGATCTTTCTCCTCGTGGTCACCAGAATATGAAACTCAACCGGCTCCACATAAGTCGGCGCCGAGGATTTGAAGAGATGGTTGAGGTCGCCGGTCCAAAAGATCTCATTGGCCCGAACATGAGTGAGGGTGACGTAGCGCTCCTCGACCCCATCGCGCAAACGCACGATCATGCCTGGTTCCAGGCCTCGCGTCGTCTGCAGCATTGCCCGGTGGGCGTCGGCATCCGCGTCCAGCGTAATAAAGGTCTGCACCCGTGGCTCGGCGGGCTGGCTGACCGAGAGCGAAATCTCGTTACCCCACGCCCCCTCGCTCGAGGCGTTGATCTCGATGGCTGGGTACCCATCCTGATCAAGGACCTCGTAGCGCGCCTTTCTGGCCAGATCACCCTTGCCGCGCTTGAAAATGTGGGCCACGCGAACGACAAAACAGTGCCGTCCGCCATTCAGGAAAAATGCGACAACGCTCTCGGAGAGGTGAGAGTGCTCGACGGGCGTTCCATAGACCTGGTGGAAATGCTGGGCGTTTTGAATCTTCGTCGGGACGTTCAACGGTCCCCGCTCGGCGACCCCAAGGAACGCTGGCACGCCCGTCTCGCCGAGAGTGATGTCCCTTCGCTCACGAACTCTATCTTCGAAGTAGACGCCGGGTACGCGGATCCTTGCCATATCAAAAAACCCAATGCGAGGCTCAAACCAGGAGCTGGTTCACGCCAAGGAAGCGCTGGGCGGCCGCGACTGGATCAGCCGCACTCAGCCCATTCGGCTCTCATTAATCTCGCGATTGATCTCCGAAATCTCACGGATCCAGATCTGCCGCTCCTTGTGTTCCATCGTCAGAATATCGTCGACGGACCAGTGGAAGTGGTAGGCGATGTAAGCTACCTCCTGGTAGATCTTTTCCAGGGGGTAGCTCAGTACCCCCCCAAGCCAGTCCCCATATCGACATCAAACTCGTGTTTGCATGCCGGGCAGCTGACCTTGAGTGTCGAGGTCCCTTCCTCGTTGATCTTGCGATAGAACTCTTGCAAGTATGCAAGGTCGGAGCTGAAAAGGTCCTCGATAATGTTCGGGGTGATACTTCTCAGCGTCCCCAACTTCACGATCACTCTCGACAGCAAGATAATGACCAAGAAAGCCCGGTTGGCCTGCACTCGGTAATCCTGCAGGGGCGCTATCTCATCTTTTGCGGTAGCAAGGCGCATGACGCCTTCACGGTGCAAGTTGCCATCCTTGTCGACGTAACCCTTGGGAAGTGTGAACGGAAACTCGGTTTGGAACGCCATTTTAGATCCTGCTGTTTATGTCGAGTTGATCCCCACAGTCAGCCATCACAACCGACCAAGAGAGGCCCTTTCAACCATAAAAAAACCGGCCCCACCGTATTACGGTGGGGCCGGCTTGTCTAGCCATCAAGGACCGGACGTTAGGCGATTTCGGCCTCTTCAACCACGAAGGTGATCTCCTCGGTCACTACGTCGTTGCCCTTACCGTCGAAGGCGTTGACCTTCCACTGCTTCGGCCAGCATCCGTAGAGGTTCCAACGACGAATCTCGTTGCCGGCGTTGTCATGCAGGCAGATGGAGATGTCGCGGCGATCATACTGCCCATCACGGGCCGCCTTCCACCACTCTTGCAGCTCGGCGGTAACGATGTAGCCCTTTTTGAGGGTCACATCGCCGAACTTGGAGCGGCCGGGACGCTTGCGCAGGGTCAAGTCGTCGCCATCTTGGAATTCGATGACTTCGATTTCGCAGTTGATTCCGTCGACACCCTTGAAGTAGCCAGCGGCTACGCCTTGAATCTCAACGGAAAAGTTATAGGCACCAACATGATCGAGCTCGGCACGACGGGTAGGCATTTGAAGTCTCCTTCACAGGGTTGAGGTGGCCGAAATGGCCACCACGGTTCGGGGGGAATTATTCCGAAACGTCACCACCTGCTGGCATCTGACCGATACGGAAGATGACAAACTCGGCGGGTTTCACTGGGCAGATTCCGATCTCACAGATCAGCTGACCGGCGTCGACCACCTCAGGTGGATTGGTCTCTTCGTCACACTTTACATAGAACGCTTGTTCGGGGGTCTGCCCCATCAAGGCGCCGGTTCTCCAGATTCGGAGAAGGAAGGCGGTGATGGTTCTCTCGACTCGCTTCCAAAGCTTGTGATCGTTGGGCTCGAAGACAACCCATTGAGTTCCGTGCTCGATCGATTGCTCAATCATATTGAACAGTCGACGGACGTTGACGTAGCGCCAGCTCGGATCGCTCGAGATGGTGCGCGCGCCCCAGACACGGATTCCGCGGTTCTTGAAGAAGCGGATGCAGTTGATTCCCTTCGGATTGAGAATGTCCTGCTCACCCTTCGTGATGTAGTACTTCAGGCCAAGTGCACCACGAACGATCTCGTTTGCGGGCGCCTTGTGAACTCCACGCTCCTCGTCGCTGCGGGCATAAATACCGGCCATGTAGCCCGATGGCGGCTGGAAGATATTGCCCTTCTGAGGATCGTAGACCTCAACCCACGGGAAGTAGTAAGCGCCGAACTTCGAATCGCGCGGTTTGGGCAGCCGATCGACGCCACCCTTCTCGATGGTCTCGGGAGAATCTAGAATAGCGAACCGATACTTCATGTTCTCGCAGTGCGAGAGAACAGCGTCCTGGATGGCCGGGTCGGTCTGACCAGGCGCGCAGAGGATGTTCACGTCATCCACTTCCTCGAGGGTCTTCAGACCAGTTCTCGCGCCAGGGCCATTGTCCTTACCAATGTAGAGAGCTGCGCGACTGGCGATCTTCTCGCCATCAGGATCCACAGACTTCTCTGGGTCCCACTGGCCCACGTTGACGACGTATGCACGTCCGCCACCGTTGTTGAAGAACCCGTAAACGGCATGAGCAAGATATTCACTATTCTGGAAATCGCCGAAATTCTTGGTAAATTGACTCCAGTTCGTGCAAAGGATGGGCTCGTTTACCGGCCCCACCGTGCATTCACCTAGGAATGCGAGCGTGTTCGTGCCAACAGCTTCAATCGGCTTAGTGCCTCGATCGACTTCCTCGACGTAGACACCAGGTGACAGATACGTTGTCGCCATGTGTTCTCCTGTTTCTTTCGGTGTAAGACCATTGGGTTGACGATTTCGCCGAGGACCACCCCCGGCGTACGAGGGGAACGCCAGCACCGCATTAAACCTGCGGGTGAACTAGCGCCTTGCTTTCATCACCTGCGTCGTCTCCTTGAGCCAGCCAGTGACAAAGAGCGATCAAAGGTTCGCCGAACCGGCTCACCTCGACGGTCGCTATCTAGATACGCCCAAACGCAAAACTGCGCAGCCGGTCGTATCTTCTCGCCCATACTCCTCCAGAAAGACATTGTCTCCTCATAGCCGAATTTCGGCTCTTCCACCGGGCGAATAGTGATGGTTTCCCGCTGCCGAAACGAATAACCCTGCAACAATTCCCCAGAAATCTCCGGGTTCTCGTAGAACACCTTCATGGCGAGCGCCAGAAGTACGTGCTCCTCTTGCGGGGTTTTTCCCCAGGCTGAGACAACATAGTACAGCTTCAGCAGCATTGGCGGGTCCATGCGATACTCGACAATTTCGCCAGACTCGTCGCTCACTGAAACCAGCTTCTCAGCCCTCTCCCGAATAATGGGATCCACACAAACCGCACTCAGGAACAACGAAACTGCGGGCAACTTCTTGATGTTTTCTTCGGTCGGAATACTCGTGTAGAGCTCGACGTCTTTGTAACCTGAGTTCTTCAGGTTCGATTCGAGCAACTTAGTGAGCGTGTTCCCAACGTCTTTGACGATCTCGAATTGACCCACGACACCAACCTAGTCCCTGAGCGGCTTGCAGGAATCCCGGCTTCAGGAGCGGCGGCCACCATCCAACATTGAGCCCGATGGAGACACCTGTCCTCTTTGGATTTGGACAAATAGCGCCCCCTCATAGCACCTAACACAACCCAGTGTCAACCGCGTTCGAAACATGCCGTCTCCAAACAAACAGTCGGAAACGGCAACCAAAATAGCTCATCAACAACATGTTTGAAGGCACAAGGAGCCCTATACGCAACCTGCGTACCACTCGAGCTGGATTTTCTGCGCGCCCTCGCTGATGCCCTGCAACCAACGGGTATTAAAGCATTCCAATGAGGCCCGCCGGTTGCACGCCCGCCCCCCGCAGCCCGCTCTTGGGTCCGCCGGCCCCCACTGGGGTCCCGACGTGAGGTCTTCGAGCTCCACCAGCCTGTCACATGGCCACCGGAGCGGCCGCCTCCCGACCACTGTTCTCTAGTGGCCGCGGAATACGCAAGGAAACCCGGGTGGTTACTCGCTTGGCGCGCAAGACCCCAGCTCATCGCCGCATAGGGTCGGCTGACCTCAACGAAGCGTGAGCTGGCCACGGCACGGCCCGCCTAGCGCCAGCCTCTAAGCGTTGCCGAGAGACTGTAAGCTCGGCTGTGGCCCTGCGTTGACGGGTTGCAGGGGCCATGCTAGCGTTCTGTGTGCTGCACCTTGGATCATTATAGTTCTCCATGGCTATCGCTCACCTTGGCCCGCACACTTCGCTGCTGGTCTCACTTTCCCCCGAACCTCAATGCGGACTCATTCATGAAAGGAAAACCGTTGCAACGCACCCTGCTCCAATTCCTTTTCGCTGCCTCACTGGTCTCGGGCTGGGGTTGTACAGTCGGGCCCGATGAGAACAGCGGGCCCGACAAGGATCGTGGCGGGGCCATCCCTGTCACCATCGGCCAGGTGGTGAGCGATGACCTGAACCCAGAAGCCGGCGATTCGACGGACTGGAAGAGCTTCGCCGTCCCAGCTCCTGGCTTCCTCACGGTACAGGTCTTCTGGGATCAGTCATCAGACATCAAACAGGCTGTAATCACAGTCCATGACAAGTTCGGCGCTCAGCTGGAGTCTCGAGTCCACCAAGCTTCTATCCCCAATGACGAGCTCGTCGTGCGAGTCGACCAAGGATATTACTTCGTCAAATTGCAGGCCGAGAAAGGCGCCTCGATCTATTCGCTCAAGGGCAACCATGCCTATGGCGAAGACGACAACGGCGGGGGAGATGGAGGGACAATCCGGCCTGATTTTGCGGGTACGTTTCAGCTCGATGGCGCAGCGACCGCTGACGCGGCGCCTGCGGGCGGTGGAGCTGCCGCTGCTGGCGGTGCTGCCGCTCCTGCGGGCGGTGGTGGAGCAGCGGCCGCGGCCCCTGCAGGGGGGTCGCTTCCAGTCGCCGCCGCCGGCGGCGCGGCGGCGCCAGCAGGTGGCGGCGCGTTGCCTGCCGTCGCGGCAGGAGGTTCCGCCTCTGTCGCAGAGACCCCCGTGGCTCCACAAGGTGCGACCGCGGTGCCCCTTTCGACCGTAACAAAGGCCTCTGTTTCCTCAGGAAAAGCCAAGAGTGAGCCCAAGGCCGCCACGGTCGCCGCCGAGCCAGCAGCCAAGAAGTTCAAGCCGATTGTCGCCGATATCGAGGGGCCGTACAGGGAGCTGGAGACGAGCTTGCGGCTCATTACCCCAGTCGATGATGGCTCAAGACTCAAACTTGGCTCAGGGGACCAAAATGGCGTCAAGGTTGGTCAAGTTGGCGAAATCTTCGTGAAAGGGCAGTTGGTGTCAGGAGCCCGATTCAAGATCACCAAAGTCCTCAAGAACTCTTGCGTCGCCGCGACGAATGCTCCTGCTGACGCCATCAAGGATGCGGACCGCATCATCATTAAGATCCCCGAGAATTGAGCACATTCGTCGACCCATCACTTGCCGATTGAGAGTTGATTATGAGACGATTTTTCCTACCAGCGCTACTTTTCTTGCTTGCTGTCTTGGCCTGCGGCCCCAAGGAAGTCGGGTACAACTCGAACTCTGGGGCTGATGGTGTACGAGACACTGCGACCCAACTCTATCTCAACACGAGCGACGACGATCGCTGCAACGCCGAGACCGGCGACAACGAGGACTGGAAGTACCTGCTCATCGAGCAGGCAGGCGTACTGAGGGTGTCTGTCCGTGTGGACAACCCCCGAATGGACGCCGATCTCTTCCTCCACGACGGTTTCGGGCGAGCAATTGACCGACTCAACATTACGGAGAGCAGCGACTTTTATGAGTTCTCCGAAATTGAGGTTCCGGTTGGGCGCTACTATTTCAGAGTGGCGTGCATGAAGGGACAGTCGGTCTACACGGTGAGCGCTGCTTTTTCCGTACCTGAGGACACCGCCGAGCCCGCAACGGTCTATGTCGTCGAAGCCGAGGTTCAGGACAAGGACCCCGTCGAGAAGAAGGTCAAGAAGGTCAAGACCAAGAAGCCTGACGACCCTGTCGTTGAGAAAGACCCTCCTGTGGTCGTTGAGGTCAAGAAAGACGACCCTCCCGTCGAGGAACCTCCAGTAACGGCTGAGCCGCCGAAGAAGGTCACTGGAACCATCACGCTCGTAACGCCAGATGAGTCGGGTAAAGCGAAGATCACAATTCGTGGCATTGGCTCGAAGTACGGTGTGACAAAGGAGATGACTGGGAAGCTGGTGGGACGCGGCAAGAAGGTCACCCTCTACGATTGCGAGGCACGGAAATGCCAGGGAGTCGTCGAGGCGGACCAAGAGGAACTCAAGCAATACGATAAGGTCGAATTCATGGTTCCTGCACAGTAGCCCTTCGACCGCTCCACCCCGTCCACCACCAAACTCGGGCCGCACGGCGCGAGTTTGGTTTCTTGTGGTGCTGGCGGCGAGTTCCGTTTCGAGCGTTGAGCAAACATGAGAGATCATGGATAGTGCGCACGCTCGTGCGTCGCCAGTTGGTCGTCTCTAGAGCCCTGTAAGGTGGCCGCAGGACTTGGAGCTGTTTGGCGACATTTATCTGCCATGTTTCAGGGGCTCTGTTCTTCGCATTACGCCAACATGGAGCTGCAAGGGTGGTCTTGTTGAAGGTCCTTCGGATTGGTACACATGAATCCAACGAGCTGATATTCAACGACGCATCGGTGTCCCCGCACCACGCTCAGATCAACATCCGGAGCACGGGGATGCAGTTCGTGGATCTGGGGAGTGAGCACGGCAGCACGATCGCAGGGGCCCGTGTCGACCGCGCCAATGTATCGATCGGCGACGAGATCGCGTTGGGACGGTTTCGGTTCGTCTTGACTGAAGAGCATTTGGGGCGAGCCCGCTCGAGTGAGGGCTCCGAGGCCATGCGCACCGTGCAGGAGACTCTGTCGGACCTCTCTGCGATTTCGCGGGATGAATTGCGTGCCGAGGCCGCACCGCAGGAGGGCGCGACCCAGGTGATCACGCTGGGGTATCACGAGACCAACACGATCTCGATTGCCGCCCCCCAGGTCTCTGGCTATCACGCTCGAATCAGCAAGGTGGGCGAGTCTTTTGAGATTACCGATCTTCGGAGTACGAATGGCACATTCGTAAACGGAGAGAGGGTCGTCGAGACCAACGCTCTACAGGTTAACGACGTGATTGGGCTGGGGAGCTACCAGTTCAAGTTCGATGAATCGCTGTTGCGACATTTCAACCGCACGGCAGCCAAAACCCTCGCGATCGACATCGGCGCGGTCGACTGGAGCAAGGCTGGGGAGCACGAGTTGACCCTGGGCCGCGCGGATGACAACGACATCGTCATTCCTGCTCCGCAGGTGTCAGGCTATCACGCGACTCTGCGCGCCAAAGATGGAGGTTGGCTCCTCCGAGATATTGGCTCCTTGAATGGCACCTATATCAACGTTCGGTCGACCCCCGTTGTCCCGCATAGTGAGGTCTTTCTTAGCGACCAAGACGTGCTCTTCTTAGGGTCCTATCGTTTCCCTGTCGCGCGTTTGTCCGAATACACCAGGACCAAACGTCAAAGCGAAGCCGTTGCGCTGCCGGAAGACAAAGACGTCATCACGATCGGCCGTGGAGAGGGGAACGACCTTGTCGTCGATGCCCCTCAAGTCAGCCGTGACCATGCTCGTCTGCGCCGTGAAGGCGACATTTGGATCCTCGAAGACCTAGGGAGCGCCAACGGCACCTACGTCGACGGTGTGCGGATCACTCGCTGTGAGATCACCCCCGAGAACCTGATCGCGTTTGGCACGTACGTCGTGCGACTCGACCCCACCAAGGGAGTGGTTCACAAGGAATACCAAGGCGAGATCATGCTTCGCGGTGAGGACATCACCGTGGATGTGAAGGACGCCAAGTCGCCGTCTGGCCGCAAGAGACTTCTGGATGGCATCAGTTTTACTGCGTATCCCACCGAGTTCATTGGGATCATGGGCCCTTCTGGGGCTGGCAAGACGACGCTGATGATGGCGCTCAATGGCTATCTTCCGCCCAGTGGCGGTTCGAGCCTCATCAACAATCTCGACATCTACCGTCACTACGACCAGTTCCGAGACAACATCGGCTACGTTCCCCAAGATGACATCATTCACCGAGAGCTGACGGTCTTCGAGTCATTGTACTACACGGCGAAGCTGCGGTTACCGCCTGACACCTCGAGCGCCGAAATCGAACGGCTCATCGATCGAATTCTGGAGAGCCTGGGAATCCTCGAAACGAAGCACGTTCGGATTGGCTCTCCGATTCAGAAAGGCATTAGTGGGGGGCAACGCAAGCGCGTCAATTTGGCTCAGGAGTTGATCACTCAGCCCTCGCTGCTGTTCCTGGACGAGCCGACGAGCGGCTTGGCATCGAGTGATACGCGAAGTGTTATGCAGTTGCTGCGGCGCCTTGCGGACGAAGGGAGGACGATTCTCCTGACGATTCACCAGCCGAGCCTGGACGTCTATCGAGAGATGGACAATGTACTGTATTTGGCTCGGGGAAAGCTGGTCTACTACGGTTCGACGTACCCAGACTCCATCTTGTACTTCAATCCCCAAGCGAAGGCTGGCACACCGGACGGGGACAAGATCCTGTCGAATCCGGACGCGGCGATGGCGCCTATCGCGGAGGACAACTCGGCGAGTGATGCCACTGAGCGCATCGCTCGGCGACATGACGAGTATTTGGAATCCACGCAGCACCGTGACTATGTGGCGGGGCGGCGCGACAACGCGGCTCAGGTGCAATTGACCCAACGCAGCCGCCGCACCCGCAAGTCTTGGATGTTCGTGTGGCGGCAGTGGTGGGTGTTGGCTCGCCGCACGATGACGATCAAGCGCAAGGATCTGACGAATTCGGCAATTTTGCTCCTGCAGGCCCCAATTATTGGAGTCTTGCTGGCGATCGTCTTCAATTTGAAGATGCCGCCGACGGGCAGTCCCGTAGACCAGTTTATGATGAACCAAGGGAGTGAGGGGGCCGACGCCGCCGCTCTCTTCATGCTGGTGGCCAGCGCGGTGTGGTTCGGGACGAGCAATTCGGCACGGGAAATTGTCGGAGAGCTGGCGATCTACCGGCGAGAGCGGATGGTCAACCTAAAGATCCCAAGCTACGTGCTGTCGAAGTTCTTCATCCTGAGTCTCTTGTCGTTGGTGCAATGCACGATATTGCTTGGGATTGTTCATCCCCTCATCGGTTTTCACGGGTCTTTCTCGAGCATGTTGGTGGTGCTTTTTCTTTGCTCCACGGCGGGCTTGGGGGTGGGCTTAACGCTCTCGGCCCTGGTCCGTTCTACGGAAGCCGCGGTGGCGCTGGTTCCGCTGTTGCTCATTCCACAGTTGGTGCTCGGCGGTCTGATCGTGCCATTGAAGAGCCTCGAAGGCGGGGCTCGTGTGGCCGTGCGTCAGTCTGCCAACTTGATGGTGAGTCGGTGGGCCTATGAGGGTCTTTTGCACGTCGAGCAGGATGCGCGCCCGCTGCCTCCTGAGATCGTGACGACGGTAGAGGAACGGGAGGCTGCGCGGCGGTTTGCCGAAGCCATGCGCGACGGCATGCCGGCCGAGAAACGGCGAAAGATGGGCAGCCTGCGCTTGCCGACTCAAGAAGAGACGGAACGTCGCGGGGAAATGGAGGCCCTGTTCAAAACAAGACTCGCCGAGACATTGAACTCCAATCAGCGAGATCAGACCTTGATCGCTCGGTATTTTGGTGAATACTCGTCGAGTTTGCTGAGCGTTATTGCGATGTTGCTTTTTTTCAATGTCGCACTTCTGTTGCTCGTCTGCCTCATATTGCGGATGAAGGACTCTCGGTTCGTATGACGAGTGCGGCTCGCAACCCTTCGGGACTACACGACTCTCCGCCAGCCATGGCAGCGGGGTCTCACCTGCGCTGGCCGTCGGTCGTACTTCTGGTTCTGTGCTTGTTGATCGGTATCGGCTCGTCGAGCTGCAAGAACAAGGAAGTTACAGAGAGCGGCGTGCTCACTGAAACGCAAGGCGAAGAGTTCCAAGCCACGAAGAGCCCCGACGAGCTGGCAATGGGCTACTGTGTCTACACACAGGGGCCGATTCCACATTGGTTGTTGGCCGAGGAGTTCGCGAACGACCTTGTGCGCAGAGACAGGCGGTTGGCGCTTGAGGTCGCGGCCGAGACGAGAGCGATGTTGAGGCCCTTGGAGCGAGCGCGACAAACCGCGGTCTATCGATTTCTGCGCACGCACACGACGTGCACCGTCCAAGCGACCCGTGACTTTGGCGACGTGCGAATTTTCGCGTTGGCGCAGGCGATCCCGTTGATCCGCGAACCGCAGGGATTGGACGAGCGAATCCAGGGGAGCGAAGCGAGGTGGTTGGCGGGGTTCGAATCCGCATATGACGGTGGAACCCAGAACGAACAGTTTGCGCTGCGGGTCGTGCGGGAGGAGGAGGAGTGGAGGGTGGACGCTCAACTTTGGTCACATTTTGGTGAGACCAAGGAGCGGATGAAGGGGTTCGATTCACTTGATGCATCGATTCGCGCTCACAGCTGGAGGGAGGCCAGGACGTTGTACGACGAGTATTGCGGGGCGGAGCAGGGCGAACTGTGTGTCCAAGCGGGGGCGGCGTTGACTGGTGCGGAGGCGCGAGAGCCGGCGTTGTCGACGCTGTTGAAGCAAGTGGAGGTGATTGGAGCGCAGGTCGTCGCGCGTATGTCGGGAAACACCTCACTGAATATCCTGCGGGTGACGCTCGCGAACCGCGGTACTCGTGCATTCTCAGAGTTGTGGGTGTCTGCAAGGGAGGGTGGGAGCGTGGAGCGTTGCCTGCTGAAAGCGGGCGGAACGGCGGTGGAGTTGCGAGGTGGCGCCGAGGTCACTGGGGAGTGTCGGCTCACGGCGGCGATGTCCACTCCGAAGGTGGAGTTGATCGATTTGGTCGAGCATTGAGCCTGGGGTCGTCTCAAAGTGGAGAGCGACCAGCCGTACCGTCTCGTCCTGCCATCTTAATGATAGAGACGCTCGCGTCGGCTTGACATCATCGCACCATATGGAGAGTTTAGCGTGTTCTGCGCGCGGCCTCGGAGTTCCAGCATTCGTTCTGTTTTAGCTGGAGAGCCGAACGTTTTGGCGTGAATCCATGTAATGACGAGAAGCATGACACCGAAGACCAATTTCCGCACTTTGGGTCGTTTCCCCTTACATGGCGGGCGGCGCCAGCCGATCACTTGATGGCCAACTGTTTCCATACCAGCGAGCGAGCTGCGCGATGAGTCGCGAACTCCTCGGAAAGCGGATCGCACAGCGATACGTAATGCGGTCCTTGCTCGGTCGAGGGGGAATGGGGGCGGTCTATCGTGCGACCGACGAAAAAGCCCAGACGGAGGTGGCGGTCAAGATCGTCCGTCCTGAGTTCACGGCGGACCCTCGAACGCGGCGTCGTTTCAACAAGGAAGCGCGGGCATTCTCCTATCTGAAGCACCCCAACATCGTGACCGTGCTCGACTTCGGTCAGGACGAGGATGGGACTCTCTACTTGATCATGGAGTTGGTGGAGGGGCAATCTCTTCGGTCATGGAAGGAGAAGGCACTCCCTCTCTACACGATCCTGCGGATCGTCGACCAGCTTCTAGATGCCCTGGCTCATGCTCATGCGCGTGGCGTGATCCACCGTGATTTGAAGCCCGAGAATGTGTTGGTGATGCGTTCCGCCAATGGGATTGAGCCGATAGTGAAGCTGGTAGACTTTGGCCTTGCGGGTCTTCCTGTGGTGGCCAGCGGGGCGAGTCATCAAACGGGAACGATCATCGGTACGCCGAGTTATATGGCGCCCGAGCAAGCCCGAGGTGCGAAGGGAGTCGTGGGGCCAGGGACCGACATCTATGCGGTCGGTGTGATGCTCTATGAGCTTGTCTGTGACCGTCTCCCCTACGAGGCTGAAGGGAGCATCGAGCTGATCCTCAAACACGTACAGCAACCTATTCCACCGCTTCGACCGCGGCCGGATCTCCATCTTCCGCCGGCCATTGGGCAGTCGATCCAGCGAGCGATGGCGAAGAAGCCATGGGATCGCTTCGTCAATGCGGCAGACTTTCGACGTTCGATTCGTGCGATAGAAGTGGACCCGAGCCCAATGCCAGTGATGGAACCCATGCTGGTGACCGCGGATGACCTCACCCCGAGTGAGCCCATTGTGGCGGCGGCGCTGGTATCGAGCTCGGCGACGGAGTTCAAGCCTCACGTGGAGGTGCCGACGCCATTTTCGCCGGCCAAAGCCATTCGTACCCCGTCTGACTTGTTTACGTCCGTGCCACTGCCGAAGCTCGAGCAGAACCCGACGCCGACCGCCGGAGTTCCTTCGGTCAGCTCGATGACGTTCGCGCACGGCATGGGCGCGTTGATTGGCCGTGATGCCGAGCTGGAGCGCCTGGAAGAGATCTGTGAGAGGGCGTTGTCGGGTCAGGGGCAGATCGTCGTCATCGAGGGCGAAGCCGGGATCGGCAAGAGTCGATTGGGGCGCGCCCTGTTACACAAGTTCACTGAGACCGGCCTGATGCGCGCCGTGGTGGGGCTGTATACAGCGACAGAAGGCAATGGGACGAACGTCGGGTTGAGAGGGGCTCTGGAGGCGCTTTTCAACACGACGGATCTGGATCGGTCGGCGATGGGGGCGCAGGCCCGGTGGGTGCTGGAGCGGCTGGACATCAACGACGAGCACGACAAGTTGGAGATCATCGAGTTTCTTCGCCCTTCCGCTGAGCTGGAGGCGGACCAGTTGGGCAAACTTGCCGAGGCCGCGGTCAAGCGCCACCGTTCTCGATTGGCGCTGATCCAGAGGCTCATCCGGCTGGTCGCCCAAGAGATGCCTTTTGTGCTCCTGCTCGAGGATGTTCATTGGGCGACTGACGGGATCATGGGGTTCCTTGATTCTTTGGCGACGTCGTTTCGATTGCACGCCACGCCTTTTGTCGTGGTCTGCACGGTGACGCCCAATGAGCTGGCCTCCCACAGCCTCGTCCAGGAGGGTCTGGGACACCTCTCGCGCTTCGAGGGCATGAGCTTTCATCGAGTCTCACTGCAACGGCTGAGCCCCGAAAGAACCCTCGAGTTGATCCGCGCGACGCTCCCGCTCGAGGACAGCCTAGCCGAGAGGCTCGCTGTCAGGGCGGGCGGCAATCCTTTCTATGCGCTGCACTTCGTCCAGAGCTTGAAGCAAGACCGACGCCTCGAGCGCGACGGCGACAGCGGGCGCTGGAAGCTGCGCGACGATGTCGTGCTCGAGAGCGCGCTGCCCACCTCGGTTGCTGATGTCTTACGAAGGCGTATCCAGCGAGTTCAGGCCCGGCTGGGTGAGCGTTCGGAGGTGTACTACGAGGTCTTGGTTCGTGCTGCAGTCTTGGGGACCTCCTGTGACGACAAGTTGCTGGAGGCGTTCATCGCCAACGAAGGGGAAGAAGGCCTGCGAGACGCCTTGGACGACGCCCTCGACGTCTGGATCAATAGTGGGATCCTGAAGGAATCGACGGAGCGACAGGCCGACATCTTGGAGTTCGACCACCCCTTGCTGCGGGATGTGCTGCTCGAAGGCATTCCAGCGCGCAAGATCCGCCGTCTGCACAAGCTCGCCGCCTCAACGAAACGAGACTACTACTACCCCTATCTCCAAGGTGTGGCGCGGGACATTGCTGAGCACTATCGCAACGCTGGCGAGCTGGACCAAGCGAGCGAGTATCAGCTCTTGGCGGCTCGTTCGGCCGAGTCTGCAGGGAACTTCAAGGAGGCGGCGCAGTACTTTGGGCAGTTGTTGGATGTGTTCCGGCAGCAGCAGCTCACCGCTGAGGATGAGAGTTCTGGGGCGGCCAATCCTTACCACGTCAGCAAGAGCGGGCTTCTGCGAGTTTCGGTGGACTGGACAGAGGTTTGGTTGGGGTTGGCTCGCATCGCGGTTGCGCAGGGCGAGTATGATGTGGCGACTCGTCACATCGAGCAGTTGGTGCAATACGCCGAGGTCCGCGCCCAGCTCCTGCCGCAAGCTCGGGCGAACTGGCTGCTCGCTCGCATCTCGACCCGTCGTGGGCGTCTGGTGGATGCCTGGGATCTCTTTGGCATGGCCCGTGATCTTTTTGAAGCTGAGTCCGATATGATCGGTGTCGCCCAGTGTCTATGGGGAATCGGCGAGGTCGCACAGCTCTCTGGTTGGTTGACCGAGGCGCGCGAGTGGTTGGGGGAGGCGCGGTCGATCTATGAGTCCGCTGACCGCCCAATCGATGTGGCCACCTGTCTGATGGCGTTGGGGTCGACGGCGCTCTCCGGAGGGGTTCTCGAGGAGGCACGAGAGCACTATGAGCTCGCCCGCGCGACCTTTGAAGGAGCGCAGGATCGCTACAACGTGAACTACTGCCGCTTGGGTTTGGCGCGAGTGGACATTGCCCAAGGGCGTATCCGCGACGCTCTGCTTCTTTTCGAAGAAGCCATCGCGACGTTTGCTGAGCTGGGGGATCGCCATGGGCAGATCGACTGTCTGAACGGTATTGGTCACTGCTACCTCGTGATGGGACGCAGTGAGCCTGCGCGCGCCCACCTGGCCGAAGCATTGACGGGCTACAAACAGCTCAATGACCGTCACGGCGAGGGGCACAACCTGCGCATTCAGTCGGATGGTTTGCGTTGGCGAAACGCGGGGACCGAGGCCATTCAGTTCTTGAACCAGGCCTTGGACCACTTGACGACAACAGGGGACAGAAACGGCCAGGCCTCTTGTTATCTCCAGTTGTCTCGTATCGCGCTCTCACTCGAAGACACGGAGAGAGCCGAGCGACACTTCAACGAGGCGCACGAGCTCTACACGATCAGCAGTGACGCCATCGGCATCGCCTCCTGTGCGGAGGTCTGGGCGCACATCTGCGTCGTTCGTGGTGATTTTCGCGAGGCGTTGACCGCTGTTCAGGAGGGTTTGCTCGTCGCGGAGAAGACTGGCTCTGGTCCATTGCTCGCCCGACTCCTCGCCTTGGGGACCCACATCAGCGCGCACGAGAAGCAGTTTTCGGAGTTGCGGCATTACGGCGCGCGTCTCGAGGACCTCGACTCGAAGATGGAGTTCGTGCGAGAGCCGGTTTTCCTCGAGGCCCTAGTGGCGACGACCGAACTGCTTCAGGTTCCTGGAGTCGACCCGGATCTTCGAGGTTTTCGGGAGCGCATTCTGCAGAAGATCGAGAAGCTGCGCGCTGTGGGCAAATCGGTGTAGACGACACGGGCCACCACGTCTTACTTGTTGCTCGCAACCTGCTCGCAACCCTTTGGGTTTGCACGACTCTCCGCCGTCGATGGCTACGAGTTCTTCGGAGCTCGGTCGGAGCCCTCGACGGATTCTTCGACTTGGCGCTTGCTCTGTGGTTCTGCGACAACAGACTTCGCTGCGGATTTCCTGCCACGTCGCTTCGCTTCCCGGGCTAGGGATACCGCGATGTCCGACTTGATCGGCTCCAGCATCGCAAACGAGTGTTTTGGCGTCGGGGCGCTCCTATTGTCGGTAAGGAAGTCGACTGGTCTTGGCTTGACCCAAACGCGGTACTCGAACTCCTCGAAATGCCCTTCCGGCCCAAAGATGGCGATCGCGACAGACCACTGGATTTTGACGTAGCTGCCCTCGTAGCTGATCGGTGCGTTGTCAGGGATCGCCAGTTCGAAGTCTTGCAGCTCGAGCTCGCAGGGCCCCTCGAAGTGGGTCGCGAAGGTATGACGGACCAGCTCGTGGGTTTCCGGGGACCCAGAGCCAAAGCCTCTGAATCGCAGAACGAGCTTCGCGGCCTCGACGACAACGGCGTTCCTAATGGTGAGTTTCGTCTGGACTAGCAGGGAGGTGCCAACGAACGCGATCGCCCCCAACTTCGCGTCCTTTGCCACTCCCACTGCGCGAATGGTGCACTTGGCGTCAATCCACGAATGGCTGTCCATGGTCATGCCCCTGCCGGGCGTTCGCCGAGGATAGGCAGAACGCGAAGTGGGAATTCCTCTCTGACGTCTGGCCATCGCGCGATGTCGACATGTATGCGCAGGCGCCAGGTGACGGTGTGGTTGGTTCCCAGGAACGTGCACATCCCTTCGGGGGGCGAATGAAAGAGTCCGGAAAATCGCTGCTCCGTTTCACGGAGACACCGGGCTCTCTCGGCGAGCTCGAGTTGGCTCTCGAAGACCACTTTGGTGTAGGTCCGACTTCGCGTCCCCGCACGGTAGAATGCCTTCTCGACGCACTCGAAAGTCGCGGTGATACCGTTGACGTCGATGTCGGCCTTGGGCGTAAAGCGCGCGTTGAATTCGAAATAGTCGTCGAGGTGCAAGACTGGAGTCTCGAGCTCCAAGACAATCTCGTTAATGGCGCGCCGCGCCAGCGTGTTATGAACGAAAATGACGCCCATCGCCGCACCGAGGATGGTCATCGCCGAGGGGAGGACAAGAAGCCCCACCTCATTGGGTTCGGTGCCGAGAATGAAGGCGAGGAGGGTCAACCCAACGGTCGTCAACAGGGCGAAAAGCACGCCAAACATGACCAGCCGGCCACGTTTGGGTGTTCTTCTGATTTCGAACATCGTCGTCATGTTCGTTGGGCCGGAGGTGGGCTCATGGCTATGAAAATCGGGTGGCCGGGTTACCCAGGATTGTCGAGACTTCTGCCGGCCGTTGGTGTAGCGAATCGAGGTCTGTATACCATTGTAACCCCCAGGTGCACACGAAACACCTACTCGCACAGGGTGCGAGTCCTCCAAGTGCACACGAAACACCTGCTCGCACATCGTGCGAGTCTCCAAGTGCACACGAAACACCTACTCGCACAGGGTGCGAGTCCTCCAAGTGCACACGAAAGACCTGCTCGCACATCGTGCGAGTCCTTCAAGCGTAAAGACTTCTTGACATCGCGCGATGCGCGGGTCCTTCCAGCGTAAAGACTTCTTGATATGCGTGTGTTGCGTGCGCGGCGAAGAGTCGCCCGGTCTGTAGCATTGAAAGCCCAGAACGCTATACTCGCGCGCTTCAAGGTCCGACCTAAGACAGGGCTGGAGAGAGAATGTTCTATCGTTGGTTGGGGGCTGCGCTGCTCAAGAGGCGTTGGCCGATACTGGGCCTCTTGTTGCTGATGACGATAGGCAGCGGTCTGATGCTGCCCTCGATCGGTTTCGACTTCCGCCCTCAAGCAATGCTGGAGTTCAGCGACGAGGAAGAGCAGTTCGCCAGCGATTTCGAGTCGCGGTTCGGAAGCAACGACAACATGCTCCTCGTCATCCTGGACAGTCCGAGTGGCGACAGCCTTCTGACGCCCGAAGGGCTGACGACCATCGAGCTGTTGACCAAGCATCTGGCGACGTACGAAGACGTCGAGGGGACCTACAGCCTCACCGCTGTGCCGCGGCGGGAGGTCGGCACGGGGTTGAAATCGCTCTTCACGCATGCGGCTCCCAAGCCCCTGATCGACGGCTTGCCCGTGACCGAGGCGGACGCTCGGCGCGTGGGTAACGCGGTGGAGGATTCGGGGTTGTTGTCGGGGAGTTTGATCGCCCGAGATGGCTCAGCAGCGATGGTGGTGGTGTCCATTTTTCCTAAGTCAGTGGACCCGATTCGTCTGGCCCCCGTCATCGAGCAGATGGAGACCGGTTGCCAAGAAATCGTGAGCGACAGTTCCCTGCGTGGGGTGGAGCTGCATTTGGGAGGTTTGCCGTTCGTGCGAACGGAGACTGTGCGGCAGATGAAGACCGAGCAGTTGCTCCTGTGGCCAGCGGTCGGTGCCATCTACTTTATCCTGCTCTTGGGGATCTTCCGCCGGGTGACCAGCGCACTGCTGCCGTTGATCGCGGTGGGCGCAGCGACGCTGTGGAGCGTGGGGTGGATGGGAGTCGTGGGACAGCCCATCAATATGATCAACAACACGTTGCCGACGCTCATCTTGGTGGTCGGGGTCTGCAACGCGATCCACGTGATGCTGCGCATCGAAGACCATCGAAAGCGCGGAGCGAGTCCTAGTGAGGCCATCGTCGCGGGCGTCTCGGACATCGGGCTGCCAAGCTTCTTGACCACCACGACGACGGCCATCGGTTTTGCGTCTCTCGTGGTCGCCCACTCGAAGATCCTGCAAACCTTTGGTTGGTTGGTCGCGTTTGGGATCATGCTGACCTACGTCGCGATCATCGTCTTGCTGCCGATTCTGGTTTCCTTTTGGCAGCCGCGGTCTGTGCTGGCGAAAGCGTCAGAGCCAGAGGGCACGCGGTCGACTTGGCTCAGCCTCAAGGTCGAGCGAGCCACGCGGGTGCTGATTCGAAACCCTTTCACTGTCTTGTTCCTCACCATCGGCGCCGCGGGAGTGGCGCTGTGGGTTGGTCTCGGCGTCCCCGTCGACGCGCGGGTCATGGACGCCTTTCAGGAGGGTGACAAGGTCTATGAGAGCAACCGGCTCATCGAAGACAAGCTGGGCGGCATCCTGCCGCTGGAGGTCGACCTAAAAGCCGAGGCCGGGGCGTTTTCGAAGGCGGAGAACCTCGAGCGGGTGCGTGCCTTCCAGGATGACATCGAGGGCCTCGACGGCGTTCTCTCGACTCTGTCGGTGGTGGACCTCATGAACGAGGCTGGGTTTCCTCCCGACAGCGAGGCGCAAGCGGCCGCGGGCCTCAGCCTGTTGCGAGGGGTACAGGGCGAGGTTCTCGAGCGCTTCGTCAGTACCGACCTGTCCAATACCCACGTCACCGTGCGGCTGCCGGATAACGGGAATCGCAAGACCCTGAAGATCATTGCGGCGATCGATAAGTTTGCCCAAAAGCATTTCGGCTCTGGAAGCACGCCCATCGCGCACCGAATGACGGGCGTGGCCTATCTCTCGGCGATTGGGCTGGACACCTTTGTGCGGGATCTCTTGTACAGCCTCCTCACCGCCAGCATCGTCATCTTCGTGATCCTCATCCTCGTTTTTCGCTCGTGGGTGGTTGGGTTGATCGCGCTGCTGCCGAACTTCGTTCCTCTGGTGGGGACGCTGGGGGTGATGCCGCTCTTTGGCTACGAGCTGAACACGACGACCGTCGTGGTCTTCACCATCGCCATTGGGCTCGCCGTCGACAACTCGATTCACTTGATTTCACGCTTTCGCGCCGAGGCCGCTCGCGTTGGCGACATCGAGGAGGCGATCGTGAGGACCTTGGGAGCGACGGGAAGAGCGATAGTGCTTTCGAATCTGTTGCTCATCGGAGGGTTCAGCGTGCTGATGAGCAGCTCGTTCGAACCGGTTCGAAGGGTGGGAATCCTGACGATGACCACCATCGGCATGGCGTTGGTGAGCGCGCTGCTGATCATCCCCGTGGAGCTGAAGCTGTTGGGGCGAGGCGCACTGAGCAAGGACAAGAGGTAGGCATCGCATGGGCGCATTGATCCGCGTAGAGAACGTGAGCCGTCGCTATGGGGAGGTCGAGGCGGTGAAGCGCCTCTCGTTCGAGGTTGCCGGCGGGGAGATCGTCGGGCTGCTCGGGCCCAACGGCGCCGGCAAGACCACGGCGCTGAGGATGATGGCCACGCTGCTCAAACCCGACGAGGGGCGCATCGTCATCAACGGCCATGACACCCTCGAGGAGCCCCGCGCGGTGCGAGCAGAGTTGGGCTACCAGACTGGGGACACGGGGCTCTACGGGAGGCTCACTCCGGTCGAATTCCTAAGATATTTCGCGCGGCTCAACGAGACTCCTAGGGAGCGCATCGAGGAGCGAATTGGGCAACTGGTCGCCGAATTCGACATGGATGAGTTCGTCGGTCGTCGCTGCAGCGAGCTCTCGACGGGGCAGAAACAGCGGGTCAGCATCGCGCGCGCGCTGCTCAACGACCCGCCGGTCGTCATCCTCGACGAGCCGACGGTGGGCCTGGACATCGTCTCGAGCGCGTTCGTGCTCGATTCCTTGAGAAGAGGCCGGGATGCGGGGCGTGGCATCCTGTTCTCGACGCACATCCTGAGTGAGGTGGAGCTGGTCTGCGACCGGGTCGTCATCATGCACAAAGGCGAACACCGTTTCTCGGGCTCGCTCGAGGAGATGCGGTCGACGACCGGGATGCAGTCGTTGTCCAAAGCGTTCCTCTGTCTCATCGGTGAATTGGCCGCATCGTAGGGTTTTTGCAGCGAGGGAGCGTCGAATGAGGGCTTCGATCGTCAAGGTAATTGCGCTCAAGGAGCTGCTCGAGTCGCTGCGCGATCGGCGCACGCTGTTCTTGATGATCTTCGTGCCGATCTTGATGTATCCCGCGATCTTGATCCTGGTGACTCAAGTGGCGAGCATGCAGGACGCGGAGCTGCGCGAGAAGACCTCGAAGATCCAAGTGGTCAATGGGGAGGAGCACCATCCTCTCGTCGAGTTCTTGAGGCAGAACGGGGAGCTCCAGGTGGAGCTCGGTGCAGCGGCTGCGGTGGAAGACTACGACGCCATCATCGACCTGAAGAGCTGGTCAGAGGCGGGCCACCCCAGTGACGACAGCCATCGCATCATAGTGAATTTCCGGAGCGTCGAGGAGACCTCGCGCTTGGCCCGTGACCGGTTGAACCTCGCCTTCCAGACCTGGCAGCAGGAAGAGGTGGCGCGTCGGCTGGAGTCTCGGTCGTTGCCCACGACGCTGGCCAAGCCGCTGGACATTGTCGTCGAGGACGCCAGCAACAGCGCGCAACGTGGAGGTTTTCTCCTGGGCTCGATCCTTCCTTTCCTCGTCGTGGTCACGGTGCTCCTCGGTGCCTTCTACCCCGCCATCGACCTGACCGCAGGTGAGAAGGAGAGGGGCAGCATCCAGACGCTCTTCTCGGCTCCGATCTCGACGATGGAGATCGTGGGCGGAAAGTACCTGGCCGTCCTCACGATCGCGCTCATCTCGGGCATGGCGAATCTGGCAAGCATGACGCTGATGCTGGGGACCATCGGGCTGGGTAAGCTCGGCGACTTGGAGTTGAAGCTGACGGCCCCGACCTTGGCGGCCCTCTTCATCACGATCGTGGTCATCGCGTTCTTTTTCGCGTCCTTGGTCTTGGCGGTGGCGGTCATCGCGCGGGACTTCAAGGACGCTCAGAATTTGCTGACCCCAGTCATGTTGCTCTGCATCATCCCCGGGACGATCGCCCAGCTCCCAGGCTTCGTGCTCACGCCCAGCCTGGCCCTCATCCCCGGCGTGAACGTCATTCTCTTGATGAAAGAGATTTTGGTGTACGGCGTCAATTGGCAATCCCTCTTTCTGGTGGTCAGCAGCTCGTTCGTCACCACGATCTTGGCGTTGGTGGTGGCCTCGAAGCTCTTTGGCCAAGAGGAGGTGATCGTCGGCAATCGCGGCTCCATCAAGTTGCTGGCGCGCCCCACCGGGGTCCGAGGCCAGAAGCTGCCGGCGATCTCCGAGGCGCTCGCCTGGTACTCGGTGGGCTTCATCTTGCTCTTCTACGTCGGGACCTGGACGCAATCGCGCGACCTGCTCTGGGGTCTGCTCATCACGCTGTGGGTCGTGCTTCTGCTGCCGACCCTCGGGCTTTCCCGGTTCCTGAAGCTGGACCTCAAGGAGACCTTCAACCTTCGGCGCCCCAGTCTGCGTGCGGCGTTCGCGGCGCTGCTGCTGGGTTCGTCCTGTTGGATCCTGGTCGCGGCCCTGAATCTGTGGCTACCCGAGAACGTGCTGCCCATGCCCAAAGAGATGGCCGAGGAGATGGCCAAGCTCTTCGTCGAGCCGAGCAGCACGGCGGGCTGGGCTTGGGTGCTCTTCGTGATGGCCGTCTCGCCGGGTATCTGTGAGGAGGCGATGTTTAGAGGCTTTGTCTTCTCGGGGCTGCGTCGTGGCCTGAGCCCGGTGCTCTTGGTGCTGGTGACGGCGCTGATGTTCGGAGCCTTCCACATGAGCATCTACCGGCTCTTCGGGACGACGATGCTGGGACTGGTGATGGGCTTGCTCGTCTATCGCAGCGGCAGCATCTGGACGAGCGCGTTGTTCCACGCCCTCAACAACGGCCTGGCTTTGCTCTTCGGCGAGCGGATCGGTGAGCAGCTCGTAGGGGGCTTCCCGATTGGGGTCTTCGCGGGGGCCTTCGGCGTGGCGGCGGTGGGCTTCGTCCTCATTGGGCTCGAGAAGAGCCCGTTTGGCAAGTCCAAGTTGGAGGCGCCGGCGAGGGTTTTGGCGACCACGGCAGAGCAATGAGAGAGCAGTGACCGTTTCAAAGCAAAGGCCCCACTGGACTGAGTCCAGTGGGCCTTTGCCTATCAGATCTCGCGCTCGCCTGGTCGAGCTACTCGACGATGTTGAACTCGACGCGTCGGTTGGAGCCGTCCTTGGGGTTGGCAGGGTCTAGGGGTTTCTCCTGCCCGAAGCCCACGGCGTCGAGTCGACTCTCGTCGATTCCTTTGGCGACGAGATAGTCTCTCACGGCCTCGGCGCGCTGTTGCGAGAGGGTCTTGTTGCGTGCGGCTTTGCCGACGCTGTCCGTGTGCCCTTCGATGCGAATCTTCTTGATGTCGGGGTGGGTTTTGAGCACGGACGCGACCTGATTGAGGACGGCGAGGCTCTTGGTCTCGATGGCCGCTTTGTTCGACTTGAACTCGATCTTCTCGAGGATCTCGATCTTCTCTTTCGTGATGTTGACGCGCGACTCGCCCTGGTCCGGGCAGCCGTCCTCGTCGTCGATGCCGTTGATGATCTCGGCCTGATCCGGGCACTGGTCCTCGCCGTCGAGCAGTCCATCGTGGTCGTTGTCGAGGTCGGGGCAGCCGTCGTTGTCTTCGAACCCGTCCATGTCCTCGAGGGCTCCGTCGCAGAGGTCGTATTCATCGAGGACATTGTCGCCGTCGTTGTCGGGATCGGGGCAGCCGTCCTCGTCCTCGAAGCCGTCTTGGTCTTCTGGGAGGTCGGCGCACTGGTCGAGGGAGTCGCCGACGCCATCGTTGTCGTTGTCGTCGGGGCAGCCGTCCTCGTCTTGGAAGTGGTCGAGGTCTTCTGCTTCGTTCGTGCAGGCGTCTAGGTCATCGGTGATGCCGTCCTCGTCGTTGTCGATGTCTGGGCAGCCGTCGCTGTCGTTGAAGTCGTCCGGGTCTTCGGTGTCATTGGGGCAAGAATCCTGGGCGTCGGCGATGCCATCTGCGTCGTTGTCGAGATCTGGGCAGCCGTCGAGGTCATCGAATCCGTCGGGGTCTTCGGCGGCTTCGACGCACTGGTCGGTGTCGTCGTAGATGCCATCTTCGTCGGTGTCGCCGACGAGTCTGGAGAAGCCGAGGCTGAGCAGCAGGCGGTATTCGGGGGCGCCGACGGCCGAATTGAGTCCCATCCCGCCGCCGAGGCTCGAGTGGAGGCCCCAAGGGGTGTTGTAGCGGGCGCCAGCGAGGAACTCGATGGGGCTGTTTACGGACTGCTTTGCGGACTGGGCGAGGTCGTCTGGGTTCTTGTCGTCCCCCATCCCTAGCGCGCCGAATATGGTTCCCAGCACCTGCAGGCCCTCGACGCCGGTCGGCGCGGCGACACCGGCGCTCCAGCGGAGCTCGGAGGAGGCGACGAGGTTGAGCATCGCCCGCTCGTCTCGCATGTAGAAGCCGATATTCGCCGCAGCCAACAAGCCGAGCTCGTGTCGGTAGTCCAACGAGAGTTTGGGTTCGAAGCGGACATCGCTCTCGGAGTTGTAGGAGACCTCGTCGCCGGTCGGGACGCTCACCGGAATGGCGAAAGCGAGCCCAACGCCGTGGAAGTCCGCGGGATCGAGGAGCCGTCCCTTGATGACGAACCGCAGGTCCCCCAAACCGACTCCATCGACCTTGTCGCCGGCCCTGTTGAGGATGGCGAGGTCGTCTCCGGATTGGGACAAGGCGACGGGAAGAATCAAGCCAATTTCGGCGACGTCGAGGAGGCCCAGCGCGGCGAAGACCTCGGCCTTGAAGACCGAGTCGACCAAGCGAATCTTCTCGCCCGATTGGGTCTCGGCGACAAAGAGCCCCTTTGAGTAGTGGAAGATGGAGCCTGTGGTCCAGTTCAGGTGTCGCAGCGTGTCGGCGCCCATGACGTTCCAGAGGTTGTCATTCTGGTTGGGGAGGGGCTCGAAGTGCTCGACCTGCAGGGAGACACCAGAGGGGTCGGGTTGCGCTACTGCCAGCGAGGAGGCTCCCAGAACCAGCAACCCCAGCAGCAGGGCGGAGAGTTGGCGAGGAGTGTGTCGAGCGGTTCCGTTTGGCATGAAGGCGGTCATGGCTCTTCCCCCAGAGTTCTGCGATTCATTCAAGAATCCTGGCCGTTTGAAGGCGACCGGGCAATCAGAGTGGCACAGTTTGACACGCCTAGGCGGGACAAGCCACTGGCGCCAGCCATGAGCCCAGGGCGATGGCACGAGCCCAGGGCGATGCCCTGGGCTGGTATGATCTGCCCTTTCAGGGCCGAGGCCCAGGTTCTAGGCGCCCGGGGGGAGGTCGGGTTCGACAGAACCTGGGCGCTTACCATTGACGCCAAGCCAAGGACCTCGGGAGTCCCCTCGAGCCGGGCAGCCCTTCGGGTTTGCGAGGTCTTCTTGCTGATGGAAACATGGGTGTGTAAGGTTGTCGCGCGCATCCTGCGCGCAACCCTGCGGGTTTGCACGACTCTCCGATATCCCTGGCGGCGAGTGCAAGCGCCTTGTTGCCGAATCGATGAATAGGGGGTTACTGATGTCCGACTTCGATCTATTTTCGCCCACCGAGATGCACAGCCAGCTCCGCGAGATGGTCAGAGAGTGGGGGCTAAAGAACGTCGAGCCCCAGGCGTCAGAGTTCGACGAATCGGAGAAGTTCAACGAGTCGCTGTTTCGTCGCTTTGGCTCCGAGCTGAATTTGTTTGGCGTGACCGTGGCCGAGGAGCATGGCGGGACGGGCTTGGACCCTGTGGCGACGACCATCATCATCGAAGAGCTGAGCAAGTACGATCCAGCGCTGATGCTCTCCTACCTCGCGCACGAGGTGCTCTTCGTCCACAACTTCTACAACAACTCCAACGCCGACCAGCGAGCGCGCTACCTCTCGAAGGTGATCAGCGGGGAGTGGATCGCCGGTATGGCGATGAGCGAGCCGGGTGCTGGCACCGATGTCTTGGGGATGACGACCTCTGCCGTGCGCAAGGGTGATTACTATGTCCTCAACGGAACCAAGCAGTGGATCACCAATGGCATCGTCGGCGACGTCTTCCTGGTCTATGCCAAGACAGGACCGAATGCGCGAGATGTCTCGGCCTTCATCGTCGAGGCCTCGAGTCCCGGCTTCTCGTTTGGGCGCAAGGAAAGGAAGATGGGCATGCGGGCGAGCACGACCTCGCCGCTGAGCTTCGAGGACGTGCAGGTGCCCGTCGAGAACCTGGTTCACGACGAGGGCGGGGCGATGACCTGCATGATGCGCAATTTGGAGATCGAGCGGGTGACCTTGGCGGCGCAGGCGTGTGGAATCGCCTCACGTTGCCTGGATGAGATGACCCGTTACGCGGCCTCGGAGCGCAAGGCGTTCGGCGAGTATCTCGTCGAGTTTGGCCAAATGCAGAGGCTCATCGCCGAAAGCTACTCGGAGACGGAGGCGGCGCGGGCGCTGCTCTACCATGTGGCGAGGACCATCGACCCCACCAAGAGGCGCTCTGCCCCTGCGGATGCCGTCAAGCTCTTCGCCCCCACTGTCGCCGAGCACGTGTCGCGTGCCGCGATCCAGGTCATGGGCGGAAATGGGTACACCCGAGAGTACCCCGTGGAGCGGCTGCACCGAGACGCTATTCTGCTGTCGATTGGGGGTGGAACCAACGAGGCGATGCAGAAGAACATCGTCCGCGACCTCAAGCGGCTCTATCGCTGAGCAGCAATCCAGGTCTACACAGAAAAGCCTGATGCACGACCTCTTCCCGTGTAGGCCACCACAGAAAAGCCCAATGCACGACCTTTTCCCGTGTAGGCCACCACAGAAAAGCCTAGTGAACGACCTTTTCCCGTGTAGAGCACCACAGAAAAACCTAGTGAACGACCTTGTCCCGTGTAGGCCTACACAGAAAAGCCTAGTGAACGACCTTTTCCCGTGTAGGCCTACACTCGTGCCCCGATCGTATCCCCAGTTTGGCGAAGGTCGCGCTGCCGCTGAGAGCAGATTTCGCGCGCGAGTCAGGGCTTCTCGACCACATAACGGATGGCCACGGTGTACGTCTCTTCCTCGGTGTAGTGAGTGACGAGGCTGACGGTGTGGGCGCCCACGTCGGAAGCGGGGTGTTCGAAGGCGATGGAGTTTCCGGGGGAGGCAGCCGAATACTCGGTGGGTTGCCCGCCTTTTTCTTGCCGAAAGAAAGCGTCGACCCGGAGCGGTTCGACGGCTTTCTTTTCTTTGCCGTTTCGGGTCCGCGAGATCTTGAGGCTGACTCTGACGGTGTCGCCGACCTTTGGGTGGCGAGGGTAAACCCTGGCTCGGAAGGAGTCCTCCCAGCGGTCGGGGCCATCGGTCCACATGAAGTCGACGACGCGCTCGATGAAGCGGGGCTCGGGTTCAGGCGGAGGGGTCATGACCGTCTGAGCGTCGCTGAGCCCAGCCATCGCAGTGACGGCGGACAAGAAACACGCGGCAGCGAGTACCGCGCGGATTCTTGGAGCGCTAGAAGGGGAGGCAGATTCCGAAAACACAGCTCATTCCGTTGGGGCAACTGTCTCCGGCCCCGCAGGGCTGAGGAATCGGCAGGGAGTCTGGGACACAGATTGTGAACATGCAGCTCATGTCGGCGCCACAGTCGAAGTCGGTTTGGCATTGTCCGGGCTGGGGCAAGGGGATGTTCTCATCCATGCAGTAGCCGAACCGGCAGTCCTGTCCTGTCTGGCACTCGCTCTTGGTCCTGCATTGTGCGGTGATGCAGACCGTGATGACGCACACTTGGTCGGCGGCGCAGTCCAAATCGTTGAAGCAGTCGTCGGGGATGAAGGGGAGGTCGGGGACGCAGATGCCGGCGAAGCATCGGCCCATGAAGCCGCCGCAGTCGCTGTCGGTGGAGCACTCGTCGATGGGGAAGGGGAGATTGATGTTGGTGCAGAAGCCAACGGTGCAGGTCTCGCCCGCCGCGCATTCGTTGTCGCTGATGCACTGTCTGGGCAGGCAGAGGTGGGCGAGGCAGCGCTCCCAGGCTTGGCATTCGGAGCTGTCGCGGCAGCCCTCGGGAAGGGGCAGGTTGTCGTCGAGGCACTCGCCGGAGAAGCAGCGTTGGCCCTGGGTGCAGTCGCCGTTGTCGTAGCAGCGCTCAGGGGTGCATTGCCCGAAGGCGCAGACCATTTCGTCTGGGCAGTCGGCGTCCCCGCTGCAGAGGGTTTTCGGCGCGCGGTTGGCGGGGATGCAGCGGCCATTGCGGCAGAGCCAACCGACCTGGCAATCCGCTGTGGTCTGGCAGGGTCCGCTGTACTGGCAGATGCCCTGGTCGCAGAGTTGGGCCGTTGGGCACTGGGAGTCGTCGGTGCAGCTCTGATCGCCGTCGCAGGCGTCTCCCCAGCCGTCGCCGTCGTTGTCGAGTTGGTTGGCGTTGGGAACCAAGGCGCAATTGTCGACGAGGTCGGCGACGCTGTCGTTGTCGTCGTCGAGGTCGCAGAGGTCGCCCTGCCCGTCGCCGTCGTTGTCGAGCTGATTGGTGTTGGGAACTCGTGGGCAATTGTCGACGGGATCGAGGAGCCCGTCTTGATCGTCGTCCTCGTCGCACTTGTCGCCGAGGGTGTCGTTATCGAGGTCGGATTGGTCTGGGTTGTGGGCGCTCGGGCAATTGTCCGCGGCGTTTAGGATGCCGTCGCCGTCGGTGTCGCCGTCGCAGGCGTCGCCTTCTCCGTCGCCGTCGGAATCGAGCTGTCCGGGGTTGGCAACCCAGGGGCAGTTGTCGAGGTCATTGGCGATGTTGTCGTTGTCGAGGTCGTCGTCGCAGACGTCGCCGAGGCGGTCGCCGTCGCTGTCGAGCTGGTTGGGGTTCGGGACCTGTGGGCAGTTGTCGAGGGTGTCGGGGACGGCGTCCAAGTCGGAGTCGAGGTTAGTGATCGAGGAGAGGACGTCGAGGGTCTTGGCGCACACCTCGGCGCCGATCTGGTCGCGAATGCTGGCGGTAAGATGGTTGGCGGCGTTTTCTAGGAGGACGACCCCGGCCACGACGTATCGGCCACTGCCCTCGGTGCTGACGCTGGAGCTCGAGATGTCGGAGGTGACGACGAGCTGCGAGGCGGTCAAATTGTCCATCGAGACGTCGAGGGCGACGTTGATTTGGTGACCGGGTGTGCTGGGATCCAAGTCGACGGTGACGGGTTGGTTCTGGATGGGAAAGGCGAACGAGAGGTCGCACTGACCGACGACGACGTCGACCTCCGAGACCTCGGCGAGGTCCGTGGTGGTGTCGAAGCCAATGTCCATGACGTCGGCAAAGACGACGTCGCTGTCTGGCTCGCTGTTGCCGACATTGAAGCTGAAAACTTGGGTCGGCGCTTCTGGGAGGTCCCTGGCCTTATTGCCGGCGTCGTCGGTGGCTTCGACCCAGTACTCGACGCGAGTTCCAGCGGTCTGCCCGGGAATGTCACCCTTGTAGGTATCGGACTTCGCCGAGCCCATGCTGACTTCGAGCCAGACTTCGGCGGCCATGTTGTTGGTGCGGTAGAACAACACGACCTTGTCGACGGTCCCATCGTCTCGGACCACGGTGGTCACTTCATAGGGACCTTCGGTGTTGCGCGTGTCCCTGATGATCGAGGTGTCGATGATCATGGGGGTGTCGTTTTGACAGCCCATCGCGCCGAAGAGCGCGAGGAGAGCAAAGCCAAAGAGGAGGATTCGTGGGCTGGCAGTCATGATGGCACCATTGGTCCTGCTGTGCTGCAGGTGACTCTTTTGCTGGTTGTTGACCGCAGACAAATAAGTCTGCGTGGCTGGCCGCTGAGAGACGACTTGACTCTGAGAAGTTGCGCGAGTTTCTAGCCGGCTCAGGGCTGGACCCAAGGGCTGAGGGTAAGGCTCAAAGGCAACAAGCGGAAGGGATGAGCGCCCGTAGCCGTACGGCGTTCATCCAGCCCCACTGCCTAGATCGGAGATGCAGGTCTTGCCACCACCGAGCTGCAATAGCCCTCGATTCTAGCGGCACCTGGGTTCCACAGCGAGAGCAATTGTCTCGCTGGTGCATCCAAGTGCCGAAGCTAGAGCTATTTCTTTGGGGTGGTCAGTTTGTAGACGACGGCAGCGATGACGAACAATCCGGCAGCCCCATACACGATGAAGTTTGCGGGGGATTGGCTCATCACCTTCGCGCTGGTCGACAGCACGCCGAGGCCGAGCCCCAGAACCACCAGAATCAGCATCTTCGAGAAGGCGGGGAGCCTCATCATCGAGGTCACTACGGCGAGCACGGCGGCGACGAAGCTGAAGACTCCGAGCACTTTCGAACCGACATCGAGGGCGAGGAACCCGGAGATCGCCATACTACCCTCGGTGCCAGGGACAAACATCCACGCGACGGTGGCCAGGGCTCCGACGGCGGCCACGATCCCTCCCGGACCGAAGCCCACACCGAGGCTGGATGCGGCGGGGGCCTTCTTCTTCTTCGGCTTGGGCTCGGGGACTGGCGCCGGTTCCTCTCGCAGAGAGGTCTCAGCCGTTCTTGCAGGTGGCAAGTCGTCCATGGCGGCGAAAGTGGGCGCCTTGGTGGGCTTGTCCTTGATCTGGGCCAAGAGGGAGGAGACGTCGGCGTCCGCGATGGTGGGGCCGTCGTCGTCGTTGGTCTCGGGAGCGAAGGGCTCGCCTTCCTCGGCTTCTTCCGCTTCGGCGGCGGCGTGGGCGGCGGCGACCTTGGCTTCATCGAGTCCCAAGGCGGCGGCGGCCTCGTCCTCGGTGGGCATGACGTCTTCAAGATCCATCATCATGTTCGCGAGGGCCGCTTCTGCGGCCGCGATATCGTGATGGACGTCGTCCTCGTCTTCCTCTGGGGGCGGTGTGTTGGAGGGTGCGGCGGAAGGCTTCTTGCTGGCCTGCTCGGTCGAGCCGCTGCCACCACCACCACCACCACCGAAGGTGAAGTCGTCGAAGTCATCTTCGTCGTCGTCGTCGAACTCTTCTTCACTGAAAGAGAACTCAGCGCCGAAGACCTGAGCCGAGAGGTTCTCGACCTCTTCGTCCATGAGGCTGGAGACTTTCGGCTCATGCACGCCGATCATGCCAGCCAGAGGGTCGAATTCTTCTTCTTCGGGCTCGGGGATGGGTACGGGCTTGTGTTGAGCCGGGGCGGGTGCAGCGACAGCGGGTGCAGCGACAGCGGGTGCAGCGACAGCGGGTGCAGTGACAGCGGGTGCAGCGACAGCGGGTGCAGCGACAGCGGGTGCAGCGACAGCGCGTGCCGTGGGGGGCATATTGAGCTGCAGCGCGGCGTCGGCATTTCTTTGCGCGTTGATGCTCTGCGCGAGGAGCTTTGCGCGCTGGACGTGGTCGTTACTGATCGCGACCGTAGCTTGTTCGGTGGATGACTTGCTGGGTTCGTTCAGCCTGGCGGTGGAGATGGCGGGCATCCCCATCATCGTGCCCCGAGACAGCACCTGGTTGGCGGGCGTCGTCTTGGGTCGGTCGGTGGGCTTATTAATAGAGATCCCAGGCATCCCTGCCATCGTGCTGCGGAGATTGGCCTGGGGAGCGCTTGGTGCTGGAGGCTTCTCGCCACCGGGCTCGTTGAGCACCTTGACGGACCCCAGCCCCATGAGTGTCTGGCGTACGCCTTTGCCCTCGGGCCGTCTTCCGCCTAGCGGAGCTCTGGCTCCCAGGGGTGTCCCTCTCGATCGCGTGCCGACGCCAAACGAGGTCGCCCCACCGACGGCCGAAGCGTCGGGGCGTTTGATGGCTTGAGGATCTTCCGGCTTCTTCGCAGCAGGAGACGTGCCTGGGATCCCGAGCAGCGTATGGGAAGGGTCGGCTCCAGTGATACGAATGCCCTCGCCCCCACCTTTTCCTGCCACGACCTTGACTGAAGCATGGCAGTAGATGCAGCGCTTCGCGCCGACGGGAACCCCTTTGCCACAGCTCGGACATTTCCTCATTTGCTGTCGCCTCCCCCCTCCAAAGTGGAAGGCACGCCGTTCAAACGTTCAACGCTCATTGAACTCACAGCGAACGCGAAATAGACGGAAGTACGTAACAAACCACTCATCCTCAGAACTGGGCCGAAGTCTAGCACGCTGGTTGCGCGTAGGCTACAGACGACATTTTTGCGAATTCGACCCTTAGGGCAGTTCATGCCAAGTTATCCCATGTAGCAAGAACCTCAGGTCGGCCGATTTGCTGCTCATTGCTCGCTGATCGGCAACATCTGGGCCAGTTGTTGGCTTGGCATCCCCATCTCACCTTCGACTCCGTGTCCAAGCATCCGCAGCATCGATTTTCTCGCCTCCCGTCTCCTCGAGCCGCAACAACGCCTGGGTTGACGCAAACTTTTCAGACGTTGCCCGCCACTCGCTGTCAATTGATGAACTTGTTGCAATGACATTTGGAATTCTGAGGGTTGAGTGAAAGAATCGCCTGTTTCGTTTCGAGAACGAGGAGAAACTGTGCGGAAAACCATCCCTCTCCCATCGCCACCGTCAAACATTGTCGCTCACCTCTTGCTCGGGCTGATCCCCGTCGGGGCTCGGCAAGCCAAAGAGGGGAGCCGACGGTTCGGGATGACCTCCCTGCTCGTCGCGCTCCTCGTCCTAGGTGTGTTCGTCTTTGCTTCGCCAGCCATGGCGCAAGAAACAAATGGCTGGAAGGACAGCGACGAGGGTAAGAAGCTCATCGAGAGAGCCGACCAAATCCTCTCGATCACCGAGGGGTTCCGCGGAATTCCGGTCACCTATCCCGTCAAAAAGGGCCTGATGATCAAGGACGAGCTCAAAGCCGTCCTGCTCGATAAGCTCGGCGAGGAGATGACCGATGTGGAGATCAACAACGAGGCGAAGGTGCTCAAGCAGCTCGGGCTGATGCCTGCTGACCTCGACTACAAGGCCTTCATGGTGGACCTGCTCACCGAGCAAATCGCCGGCTTTTACGATGATGACACCGAGTCTCTGTACATCATGGAGGACCAGGCCCCCGCGCTCCTCGATGCGGTGTTGAGCCATGAGCTGTTTCACGCCATCCAGGACCAACGCTTTGGCATCAAGGCGTTGCGCGAGGGGGGCGAAGAGAACGGCGATCTCATGAACGCACGGGTCGCGCTCATCGAAGGGGACGCCCTCGCCGTGATGATCGACTTCGGGCTGCACCCCAACGGCACCTTCACTGACATTCCAGGCTTCGAAAAAATGATTCGGGCCTCGATGACCCTGACCGAGGGACTTGGAGGTGAGAAGCTCGAATCGGCGCCCTTGGTGATCCGGGAGATGTTAACGTTCCCCTATATGGACGGCCTCTTCTTTATTGCCGCGCTCAAACGAAAGGGAGGCTGGGAGGCGGTCAACACAGTCTATGCCGCCCCACCTTCGTCGACTGAGCAGATCCTACATCCCGAGAAATACGAGGTGAGAGAGGAGCCAACGACGGTTCGGTTCACTCTCCCCGCTGCGTTCGTAGACCAGCGCCGGCTCGTTTATGACAACATCTCTGGGGAGTTGGGGTTGTATCTCTTTCTCAAGAGCCACTTTGTCGAAGCGCTGGGCGGCTCCTCGGACTCGGCGCGAGCGACGACGGGTTGGGGCGGGGATCGAACCTTGGCCTACGAATCGAGCACCGGCCAGGTGACGGTCTTCATCGTCTCGGATTGGGACAGCGAGGAAGACGCGATTGAGTTTGCCAATGCCGTGGCCGAGGTCTCGGCCTTTCGTACGCCAGACGCGGCGGTGCGGTCGGTGAACGGCCCGTCTTTCTCGGGACTGCTCCGAGAAGACCGTACACAGGTCTGGCTCGAACGGCGGGGGTCGGAGGTCCTGTACATCGACGGGCTCGCGCCGGACGAGGCGGTGAGCCTGAGCGCGCTGCGCGACGAGATTTGGCTGACCCGCTCGCTGGATTAGATTTTCCCGGCTCTGGAGGACTGATTTTATCCGCTTCGAACTTGCGGCGCGGAAATCGGTCGTTTGCGCGAATTCAGGCGGGGTCGCTCTCGCTGTCAGTGTCGCTGTCGGTCACCCCATCGGTCTCGGCGACCTCGGAGGGCTCCTTGGTCTCGGGCTCGTTGACGGGGGTCGCTTCGATGGCTTGCGCTGGCTCTGAGTAGACGCGTGGTTCTACGTCGTCGGATGTGGGGCCGGCGGGTCGCAACGCGGCCAATTGCTTCTCGAGCTCCTCGACTTGCGCCTGGAGCTCGAGTCGACTCTTGTCCTCGCCTGCCCGAGCTTGTCGGCGGCCTCGTTTGAAGCGCGCGACCTGCCTCTCGAGGTGGCCATTCGCTTCTTGAAGAGCCGCCAGCTCCAGTGTGGAGGCCGCTCTGGTCTCGCTCAGCGCTGTAAACTCTTGTTGAGTCTGTGCCGCCGTGGTCGAGAGCGTCGTCAGCTCGGACTTCAGCGCGGCGGCATTGTGCTCGGCTTCGCGAACTCGTGCCTTCTCGGCCTCGAGCTCGGTCTGCAGTGCGCGGGTGCTCTTCTCGAGCTGCCCACGCACCTTAGCCAGCTCAGTCGAGAGCTTGGCGTTCTTTTCTTGCTCGTCCTCGAGGTCCCGGCTGAGGTCTTCGTGTTGGGACTCGAGGTGTTGGAGCTGTGTGCGCAATGTGGCGATCGTGCGCTTGTGCTCAGCGATCGCGTCCTCTCGCTCGGTCACTGACGCGGTCAGGATCTGGATCGTGGCGAGGTCTTCGGCGCGGGGAACTGGGACGTTGGACTCGGCCTTTTTTGGTCGAGGGACCCCGCCCAATGTGTCGATGTGGCTCTCGAGCGCCGAGATGGTCCACTGTTGGACCTCGGCGGCTTCTTTGACGATGGCGGCCAGCCACTGGTGCTGGGCGAGCTGGTCTTCGAGGGCCCTGACTTGCGTCTCGGCGCGCGCCAGAGCTTGCTCGAGCTCGTGCTGTCGAGCTGAGGTCTGCTCGATGTCGGCGTGGGGTGGACGTGGGAAGGTGAGTTCGGCCTGCAGGCCGTCGAGCTCATGCTGGGCGCGCTGCAGGGTCGCCTCGAGTTCACGGGAGCGTGCGTTTGCAGAGAGCACTTCGCGCTCGAGGTCGTCGATCAAGACGTCTTTCTGACTGAGTTGTTCCTCATCGACGAGGGCCCGGTGCTCGAGGCCCAGAGCCCGCGAGACCAGCGACTCAGTCCCAGAGCCGAGCCTGGCGACGAGAGGCTCCAAGTCGATGTGGCAGTCACAGCGAGGAAGCGAGATGCTCGCCTCGTCCAAACCCAGAAAGATCAGGCGGAACCGCTCGATCTCTTCATGTGCTTTTCCCCAGCTTTCGGCGGCGTCGGACTCGCCGTCAATGGGCTCGAAATGGACGCTCAACGTCCCATATTGACGCACCTCGCGAACGACGGGGAAGACCTCGGCGAAGCAGGCGCTCATGGACTCGTGATCGGGGAAGGTGACGGGCTCGCCCAAGTCGGGGCGCGTCTCGAACGCCGTGAGGAGGTCGGCCAGGGAGTGGCTGCCATCGATGCGCACGGAGGCAATCGCGAAGCCGCCGGGCTTGAGGAAAGACGCGATACGCCGCAGGAACTCAGGCTCTTGGACGGGCAGGCCTGGGTTGAGGGCGAGGACGATGTCGAAGCGCTCTTCGTTCTTGCCGCTCTTGGCGACGGTGACGGGTAGGGTGGTGGTCTCCTCCCGCTCGCTGGCCTCGCCGCCGGGCTCTGAGTCCTCTTGCTCTTGTTTGCTGAAGGAGTCGGTATCCGTTTCCCAATGGCTCTCGGTGCCGATGTCGAGGGGATCTTCGACGTAGCGCGCCATGAACCGAAGGTTCGGCGTATCGAGGCGCTGTTTGGCGTCTTCGATGAGGGCCGAGCTGGGGTCGACTGCGACGACAGCGGCGGCGCCTGCGCGAGCGATGAGGGCGGCTCCGTCGCCGGAGCCGCAGCCAAGGTCGAGAACGCGCTTGCCCTCGACGAGGGAAGCGACCCAAGCATATCTAGGAAGCCTGTCGTGCCAATCTGCGAGATGGGTCAATGACGGCAGATCTCGATGCATATTTCCTCCGGCTCTGATGTGAGCGACAGCACCTGTACCCCGGTGCGAGGCGAGGTTCAACCTCGGCGCGGACGATGGTTCTTTGTTGCTGGCCGCCGACCGCTAGACGTCTCAAGTCGGCGTGGTCAGCCACTGAGCGAGAACTCGTAACCAGGGATGGCGGAGAGTCTGGGAACCCGAAGGGGTGCGCGACAACACTTGTCTCTGTAAACTCTCGTCAATCTAGAGGGCGACGGTCGGCCGGCGTGAACGGACAGCCCTGGCCTCGGTTCCCGCTCACCCGTCTTCTTTCGAAGTCATGTAGCTGTCGAGGGTTGAACCCAGTCGTTCGACGATGAACTCGCGGAAGTTCTTCTTCAAGCGGGCCTCGAGCTGTCGGATTCGTTCTTTGCTCACGCCGAACCGCTCACCGAGCTCTGAGAGGGTGACTCGTTCGTCCGCGACCAGACGCTCGTTCCAGAGCGCGAGGTCTCGCTCGTCGGTGATGGTGGCCGCGAACGCGGTCATGGCGTCACGAACTCGGCTCTTGAACTCATCGTTGCCGAAGTCGTCCTCGGGGGTGCTCCCGGAGTGGTCGGAGAGGAGCTCTCCGACGGTCGTGTTCTCGTATCCGGGGGCGTTTTGTTCGAGGCTGAGGGGCGGGACGTCGAGGTGTTGAGAGACCTCAATGACATCCTTCTCGTCGACACCGAGCTTCTCGGCGATGAGGGCGGGTGTAGGGTTGAGGAAGCCCTCTCGGACGAGCTGTGCCCTGGCCTTCTTGAGGTTGTAGAAGAGTTTGCGGCCCGCGCGGGTCGACCCAATCCTCACCGGCTGGAAGTGATTCATGAGGTAGTTGAGGATCATCGCGCGGATCCAGTACTGGGCGTAGCTGGTGAACTTCACTTGCCGGTAGGGATCGTAGCGCTTGATGGCCTCGGAGAGCCCGACGTTGCCCTCCTGGATGAGCTCGAGCAGGTTGGTCCAACGTCGGCGGTATTCGCGAGCGATCTTCACGACCAAGCGCAGGTTGGTGAGGATGAGGATCTTGGCGGCCTCGAGGTCCGCTTCTTCCTTGTAGAGGACGGCGAAGCGCTGCTGTTGGTCGGGGTTCAGAACAGGATAGTGGCGCAGCTGAGAGAGGTAGAGGGTGAGGGGGTCGGCTGCCGAGGCCCCTTCGCTGGTGTTGGGTAGCGTGCGGAAGATGGTGCGCACCGCCAACATGGACTCGGCGGTCTCACCAACATCGATCACCTGCACGACCTCGCCGTCCAGGGCCGGGTCGAGCTCGAGCTCGAGCTTGAGGTCGAGCTCGTCGAGCGGGTCGACCAATGGCTCGTCGTCCAAGGAATCCTCGGCGTCCACGGGTTCGAGCTCGAACTCGGGCTCGGCGTCGACGTCGACGTCGACGTCCTCGTTTGGGGTGTGTTCGGTCATCGGAGTCCTGAGGTACGCTTTCGAGTCGGACACTTCGCGCGAAGTGTCGTCGCTGTTGCTGCTCGCATCCTGCTCGCAACCCTTTGGGTTTGCACGACTCTCCGCCATCTCTCGCTGCGAGTTCTGGCGATTTTCGAAGAGCGCTGCGGGAAATGGCGCGACAAAGTCGTCGCGCCGAACGGTTTGGCAACTCTCTCTGACCGGGGCGAAATCATCCCGGTGAGAAACAATAGAACAGACCGTCTCTGCATCCAATGAAGATCTTCCCATCGACGATGCAGGCCGTCGAGAGGAATCTCGTTTTGGCGTCGAAAGACCAGAGTTCGTCGCCTTTCTGTGCGTCGAGCAGACGCAGGCGGCCATCATAACCCCCGAAAACCAGTCGATCTTCCACCACGCAGGGGCTGGTCCAGATGGCATCTCCAGTCTCGAACCGCCAAAGCTCAGCGCCATCTACGGCGTCGAAGCAGTAGAGGTTCCTGTCATCGCAGCCGATCCAGAGCTTATCGCCGACCACCGCTGGCGTCGACCACAGCCCCCCGGCGAGGGTCTTGGACCAAACCTTCTTGCCTTCGTCTTGGGTGAGGCAAAAGAGCTCTCCGCTTTCGCAGCCGATGTAGAGCAAGTCGCCGACCAGCGTGGGCGTCGAGTCTGTGTCGTCTCCAGTCTCGAAGCTCCAGAGCTTGGTGCCCGTCTCTGCGTCGAAAGCGTAGACGTAGCCCGAGTAGGACGAGGCGAACACGCGCCCGTTCGCGACCGCCGGGCTCGACTCTATCCCCTTCCCTCCTGGTGGGGAGGGTTCTTTGCGGTTGACCTTCTCCTTCCAGAGCACGTCGCCGCTCGAGGGGTCGAGACAGTAGAGGGTGCTGTCTTCACCGCCGATGTAGAGCCGGTCGTCGGCCACCACCGGCGAGGAGTCGACGTCGCTGCGCGTCTTGAAGGTCCATACTGGCTCGCCGGTCTGGCGGCGAATGCAGTGCACGCGGTTGTCGACGTTCCCTGAGAAGATGAGGTTGCCGTAGACGCAGAGCGAGCTCTTGAACATCTTTGGTGCGCGGTAGGCCCACTTGAAGGCACCATTACTGGCGTCCAGGGCGTAGATGTGCCGATCGACGCTGCCGAAGTAGACCATCCCATCCAGACAGGAGGCCTGGCCGGTCCAGCCGGTTCCCGACCACGAGTAGGCTTCGCCGTGCAGACGGGTGTTGAAGTCCTCGGTGCGAAAGGTCCAGGCGACTTCGTAGCGGTCTGCCATGGGGCCTGTGCCGTAGAAGTTGCGGGCGGGGTTCCCGCGGAACATCGCGACGCCGGTGTCGCTGTGGGAGCTGTGCCCAGAGGCCCACACCGTGGCGGGGAAAGCCGAGAGCATAGCGACTCCGCCAACCGACTTCAGAAAGTCGCGGCGAGAGGGGCTGTAGAGTGAGCGTTTGGGGTGGATCACAGGCTTGGACTCGAGGGTTACCAGCAACCTGAGCGGCTCGCCACGACGATTCTGGGGGGTGGGGAGGCAAACGGCACACATTGGACCTTCCCTTTGGGCCCCTAAAGACGGCCTGCGGGTTGACGCAAACCGTAGAATCGATTCCTTTGTTCCTTTCAGCGAACCAGAACCCACGTGGTGGGCCGCAACGCCAACCAAGGACGTGTCATGCAGAAGATCGAAGCGCTGAAGCGAACGCTGGCGATGCGGCCCGAGGAGGTCGAGGCCGCGGTGGCGCTGGCTCAGCAGCTGTCGAGGCGCGGGACGTTCAAGGAGGCCACGGCGGTGCTCATGGCGTGCGAGGAGGCCATCGTCTCCGACCCGCTGAGCGTGCGGCGACACAGCTCCGAACTCGCACGGCTGCGAGGGGCCCGGATCGAGCTGGGTCTTTACTCGTTCGCTCAGACCTCGACCGACGAGTGGATATCCTGGCCGGCGCAGCGCCTCGACGAGCGCTGGCGAGTCAGCGCCGACCCCGGTCGGCGTTGGGTCTTCGACTGCGCTGCGGCGCGCCAGGGCATCTTGGTTTTGCAGCAACTCAAGAGCGTCGAAGAGTCGCTGCTCTGTGCCATCGATCTGGCCACGGGCAAGGAGAAATGGCGGCGGCGCAGCGATGGACGCATCGTGGACTTGCGATTCCAGGGCGCCAAGCTCTTCGGCGTGTTCTACAGTCCATCCTTCGGCTCGGAGCGAGAGGCCAGCCATCGCGTCGAGATCTTCGAGCCCAACAGCGGCGAAGTGTTGGCGGTGACCGAAGCGCCGATGTGGTGTTACCGACGCCCGTTGTTGGAGCTCGACGGTCGGCTGGCGTTGGTAGGCCGTGAGGCGGCTCGAGGAGAGTGGAGCGAGGACCTACAGGTTGGCTTCGTGGATGAGGAGACCGCCGAGATCAAGTGGAAAGACGCCGCAGAGGTAAGCGCAGGGCAGCTCCTCGTGGCTGCGATTCACTGTGCCCCCAACCATCTGCCGCCGGGGTTAGTGTCTGAAGTACTGGGGCCTCCCTACGACTACACTGGGCAGTTTTGGCTGCATCGCTCGGACGATATGCACTTCATCGTGGCCCGTCAGCATCGCCTCGACTTCGAGGTCTTTCGCGTCGGTGCACAGGGTGAGCTGACGAAGCTCGAGATGTCGGGGGGCTTCCCACGGGACATGGTCGTGCTGCCGCGCTTCTACAAGGTTGGGGGGCGTCACATCGCCACGCTGAGCGCCCACGAGATCACCGTCTCACCGGCAGGTCGGCAGCTTGATGTGCACATGACTGGGCGAGAGATCGCCCGCGCGACACGAGATCTTTGCATCGTGCAAGAAGGTCGCATGGAGCGGCGTCCGTCGGGTCATTCCGGGGCGTCACAGGCGCTGATCGCGGGCGGCGTGTGGTTCGTGTTGCGCCCCGACCCTGTGCGTCTTCTGGCGTATACGACGAGCGGCGCGAGCACCCTGAAGCTCTTCGATGTCGACCTCGACGTGGCCATTCGTCCGCCTCCGACTCACGGCACTTGGCAACGTCCGTTGCCTCCCGTCGCCAACGTCTCGTTGCCTTTTGGCCGTCACTTGGTGACCAGTGAGGGGTCGATGTTGCGGGGCTTCGAGCTGGGTCTGTAGGCCTCGTGCCTACGCGATTCGGATTTCGCTCACGTCCTGGCTCGAAGCGAGCCACCTCGCGTCCCTGCGCTTGCAATCGCCAATCAGGGTCGCCGCTGCCCCTACGCGTCGATTGGCTCGCCGCAGCAAAGAGCCCCAAGAAAAGAATCGGTAGGGGTATGGCTTGACCCGCAATCCGCTGTGACTAGTGTTGCGCGGGTTCAACCACAGGGCCTCCACGGGCCTTCCAAGACCCACAGCATTTTCAATTTTTTCACATATCACCGGGGACTTGCGGTCGCTGGGTGGGTGAAGAGGAGGAGTAAGATGAAGATTCGACCTTTGTATGATCGCGTGCTCGTGAAGAGAATCGAAGCCGATCTGGTGACCAGCGGCGGGATCATCATCCCCGAGTCCGCGAAAGAGAAGCCCCAGCAGGGGATCATCGTCGCGGCTGGCCCAGGGAAGCGAGATGACGCCGGTGCGTTCATCGCGTTGGACGTGAAAAAGGGCGACAAGGTGCTCTTCGGCAAGTATGCCGGCAGCGAGATCAAGATCGATGGCGTAGAGCACACGATCTTGAAAGAGGACGAGATCCTCGGCGTCCTTAGCTAGACTCCATTCGGACCGAAGGGACTCTAGCCATAGCTAGGCTCGACGCACGTTAGAGAGTGAGCGGTACTGCCGCACCGCGACCTTGCGGGAGACGGCGTACGGACAACTTTTGCAATCAATCTACGAAGAGAGGAGTGGCACTCATGGCCAAGGAAATTCTGTTTGACGAAAGAGCACGGCGCCGCATCTTGAATGGCGTTAACCTCCTCGCCGACGCTGTTCGCGCGACCATGGGTCCTCGCGGCCGCAACGTCGTGATCGAGCGCAGCTTCGGTACCCCGACGATCACCAAGGACGGCGTTACCGTCGCCAAGGAGATCGATCTCGAGGACAAATTCGAGAACATGGGCGCACAGATGCTCAAAGAGGTCGCTAGCAAGACCAGCGACGTCGCCGGTGACGGCACGACGACCGCGACGGTATTGGCGCAGGCCATCTTCCGTGAAGGCGCCAAGATCGTGACCGCGGGGAACAACCCCATGAAGATCAAGCGCGGCATCGAGAAGGCGGTCGACGCGGTCGTCGCCTACATCAACGAGATCTCTGTGAAGACGGCTTCGCAGAAAGAGATCAGCCAGGTCGGGACGATCTCGGCGAACAACGACTCCACCATCGGTGACATCATCGCCGACGCCATGGAGCAAGTGGGCAAAGAAGGCGTCATCACCGTCGAAGAGGCCAAGGGTCTCGAGACCGAGCTCGACGTCGTCGAGGGGATGCAGTTCGATCGCGGCTACCTCTCCCCGTACTTCGTGACCAACGTGGACCGGATGGAGGTCGTGCTCGACAAGCCCTACATCCTGCTCTTCGAGAAGAAGATCTCCAACATGGTCGACCTCTTGCCTGTCCTCGAGAACGTGGCCAAGAGCGGTCGTCCGCTGCTCATCATCGCCGAAGACGTGGAAGGCGAGGCCCTCGCCACGCTCGTCGTGAACAAGATGCGCGGAACCCTGCAGATCGCCGCAGTGAAGGCTCCTGGCTTCGGCGACCGACGCAAGCAGATGCTGCAAGATATCGCCGTGCTGACCGCTGGCACCGTGATCTCCGAGGACCTCGGGCTGAAGCTCGAGAGCGTCCAGCTCTCGGACCTCGGCGAGGCCGACACCATCACCATCGATAAGGATAACACGACGATCGTGGACGGCGCCGGCAAGACCGACGACATCCAAGCGCGTGTCGCCCAGTTGCGGGCCCAGATCGAAGACACCAGCAGCGACTACGATCGTGAGAAGCTGCAAGAGCGGCTCGCCAAGTTGGTCGGCGGTGTCGCCGTGATCAAGGTCGGCGCATCCACCGAGATCGAGATGAAGGAGAAGAAGGCTCGCGTCGAGGATGCCCTCAACGCGACCCGCGCGGCCGTCGAGGAAGGTATCGTCCCCGGTGGTGGCGTCGCGTACGTCCGCTCCGTATCGGCGCTCGACAACCTCACGGTCGACGAAGAAGAGATGTTCGGCGTCGCCATCATTCGACGTGCCCTCGAGGAGCCCATGCGACAGATCGCCGAAAACGCTGGCGTCGACGGCTCCATCGTCATCCAAAAGGTTCGCGAAGGCAAAGGTGCGTTCGGCTACAACGCCGCCACCAACATCTACGAGGACTTAGTCGCTGCCGGCGTCATCGACCCCGCAAAGGTCGCTCGGACCGCACTGCAGAATGCGACGAGCATCGCCAGCTTGATGCTCACCACCGAGGCCATCGTGGCCGACAAACCGTCTGACGAGAAGGAAGGCGGCGGCGGCGGCGGCGGCGGCGGCATGGGTGGAATGGGCGGCATGGGTGGAATGGGCGGCATGGGTGGAATGGGCGGCGGCATGTTCTAGGGCTGGCCGTCCCCAGGGCGCTGCCCTGGGCCAGTATGGTTTTCAGGGCCGGGAAACGACAAGAGGCGCGGCAAAGCCGCGCCTCTTGTCGTTTGCTGAGAGACGGGTCGAGAACGGACGGGGGTAACCCGTCACAACAACCCATGTTTTATTAGTCGTAAGCCCAAGGCTCCGCCTAGGGCTGGGAATTGTTCGGCCCCCGAGGGGCCGATGCCCAGGGCGTTGCCCTGGGCCTGTCTCAAAGCTCTTCTCATCTCTTGGATGACGCGCCAGCGTCTCAGGGTGGCTGCTATGAAAATCGCCGGGTTCGAGCGGGATGTTGTCGATATTGCTTCGATCTTAACGCAGAGGCACAGAGGCTCAGAGGCGCAGAGGGTTTGAGATAAGGAGCTGTCTCGTCGTGAGTTCATCGTGGCAACGGTGAGTCGGGTTCTTGGTTTTCTCATCTCTTGGATAACGCGCAGCGTTTCAAATGGCTGCCATGGAAATCGGGTGGGATCAGGCGGCATGTCGCTGATGATACACCCTCGATCTTTCACCACGAAGGACACGAAGAACACGAAGGAGAGGAAGGAAAAATGAGCCTCTTCGTGCTCTTCGTGCTCTTCGTGGTGAACTCGAAGCCGCGACCATCAACAGATGGTGGTCCGAAGGTTTCTCATCTCTTGGGTGACGCGCAGCGTCTCAAGGTGACTGCTATGAAAACCCCACGCTCGTCAGTTGGGCACGCGCCATATCTCATTGAATCAAGTTGCGATTCAAAGGTTCAGGCTCACCACAGAGAGCACAGAGAGCACAGAGGAGTGAGGAGAAGCTCTCTGTGCTCTCTGTGTTCTCTGTGGTGAACATGAGGCCAGACTCATCGCAGAATCTCTGATGTTTTCTCACCTCTTGGGTGACGCGCAGCGTCTCAGACGACTGCTATGAATATCGGCTCTCATAAGGCTCTCATAAGCAGACGCTGTTCGCCCAAGGCTCCGCCTTGGGCTGGGAATTGTTCGGCCCCCGAGTTGCTGATGCCCAGGGCGTTGCCCTGGGCCTGTCTCGAAGCTTTTCTCATCTCTTGGATGACGCGCAGCGTCTCAAATGGCTGCCATCGAACAATAATCGCGGACACATGCGAAGCGTCACACTAGGCCACTGGATTCCACTTGAGCCAGATGAGGTGCTCGAGGTTCCCTTTGGGCCCGGCGAGCGTGCTGTCGACTCCACGCAGGAACGTATATCCGAGGGCCTCGGCAGACTGGCGAACGTCCTCTATCGCCGAGATCCGCAAGGCCTCGTCCCGGACCACTCCACCGTGCCCGACATTTCCCTTGCCGACCTCGAATTGCGGCTTGACCAGCAGGACGCAATCTGCCCCGCCCACGAGCAGTCGTGAAAGGGGAGCCAGGATCTTGCTCAATGATATGAAGGACACGTCCGCGACCGCAAGATCGCACGGTTGCCCCAGCTGCTCAAGCTCGAGGTAGCGAATATTACAGCGCTCGATGCCGACGACACGCGCGTCGCTGCGGAGTTTCCAGGCGAGCTGCCCATATCCTACGTCGACGGCAAAGACCTTCGCGGCGCCTCGCTGCAGGAGACAGTCCGTAAACCCTCCGGTCGAGGCGCCGACGTCGATGGCCACTCGGCCCTCGACGTCGAGTTCGAAGGTCGTCAACGCGCCATCGAGCTTGACTCCGCCCCTGGAGACAAAGCGTTGGAGCTCTGAGCGGAGCCGCACCTCTGCATCCTCGGGAGTCGGCGTGCCGGCCTTGGTCGCGGGGTGATCGTCGACGAGCACTTCGCCGGCCATGATGAGGGCGCGCGCGCGACTCCGGCTGTCTACCAACCCACGCTCGACGAGGAGGACGTCGAGTCGTTGTTTTTTGGCCTTCGGGCTCAGAGCGGACCTCGCAGAAGGTCTAGCGGTGGTAGGAAATAGGCGACCGCCGGCCCGCAGCGCCGAATCGGGCCCGAACCGGGAGAGGGGTCTGAATCTTCGTCTTGAGGGAGGCGGGGCGCCTCACCCATGCTCACTTTACTGGCGTGGCTTTTAGCGCGGCGCGACCTGCCTTGACGTGCACTTGGAAACGCACGGTTCGGCAGCCGTACTTCTCCATCAGCGTTTGCTTGTTCCTCGAGAGTCGATTGACGAAGCGATCCAGGGTGATCTTCTCGATGCTCTCGCCACAGCGCTTCTTGGTCTCGACGAATTCGTCGTAGAGACTCTTGAAGTAGGAGGTGTCGTCAGTGGGCTGTTGTTCTACCCTGCTACCCGTCTGGGTAAAGAGTCCAGAGTGGCTCACCGTGCGGGGTTTGGCGGGTTTTTGGACAGGTCCTTCGAAGAGCTCTTGAGCCAGCGGTGAGACCTTGGTCGAGTCGGTCTCTTCGTCTTCGTCGCCCAAACCCCCTTTGCCACGTCGCTTCAGCGCCTCGAGCAGGCTCGCTGGGCTCAGTGAGGCCGGCGGAGGTGAGCTCCCTTTCTTCCAGGGTGGCGCCGCGATGACGTGCTGGGTGTCTTCTTCTGGAACCGGAAAGCTGGCAATCGCCGCGCCGATATCGAGCGCGCTCGGCACTTGGGACACCTCGGGCATACGCAACCCGCCGGGAAGCGTGGTGTTGCCAACTCTGCTACGCCGCCCTATGAGCCCTTCGAGCGGGTGATTCACACGCCAGAGCTGCGAGGTGATGTTGCGCTCATCATCCTCGCTCATGTCAGCCTGTTCCTCCTCCGAGGCTGTGAACGGCTCGATGGGCTCGGTGTCGGGTCGGTCGAGCCCTTCGTTGGAGGTCTCGAAGGTGGCAGGCTGTTTCTTGGAAACCTTCGACAGCCGTGCGAGCTGGGAGTCGCTCAGCTGACCGATGTGTTCAGCCATCTCGGTCAGAGAGCCAAAGCTCTCGATCGCTGCCTCAGGGATCTCCTCGGTCGGAACGGTGTTGGAGTCGATCTCGTCGAGAATCTGCGAGATCTCCTCGCCGCTGACCTCGGCGGTGTCGAACTCTTTGCTCGGTGGCGACGCGACCTTTGTCGGTGCCACACGAGTCCGGGCTGGGGTCGAACCGATGGGCAGGAGCGCCGGTCTGACGGCCAGCGTCTCTTCCTCGGGAATCTGGGGAATCTCGACGGGTTCCGGCGCTTTCTTCGTCAGGCTGGCCATCGCAGGAATGGCAAACATCATGTCGGTGGGCCCAACGACGGGTCGGCTCGGCGGCTGCAGTGCCTCTTGCGGTAGCACCACAATGGGTTCTTCGGCGGTGCTCGTAGCCACGGCCGCGCTCTCAGCCTGCTGGAGCTGCGCTTGGCTCGTGTGCAACTTGGTCTCGAAGCGTTTGACCTGGCCTTCGAGATTCTTGATGAGCTGACGGCTCTGCGCCAGATCGGTGTGGGAGCGGGTCAGCTCGCCCTTTGCGTATTTGAGCTGGCTCTGGAGTTGGTTGAGCTGCGACTCGAAGGACTCTTTCTCGAGCTCGGCTCGCTGCATCGCGGACTTGAGCTCGTCTTGCGGGACGACCTTCGCGCTCTTAGCGGCGGCCAGCTGTAGGGCGACGTCGACCATGCCCCTTGCCGCCGTCGAGAGCTCGGCCTCGTCGAGGGACTCTGCGATCTCGAGCTCACGGGTCGAGCGTTTGATCGACCTGTTGGCGTCCGCCTTGGCGATAAAGAAGCCCAACAAGAGCAACAGCATCGCGGCGCCGCCGACAATCCCCAGGGTTCTGCCGTGGGCCGCCGGCTCGTCGAGGTAGAAGCGGGCGCGGAGGTCGGTCTTGGTGGCCACTGGCGCGCTGCCCAACACGGTGATCAGGACTCCCGTGGTGGTTTGCTCTTCATCGAGCGCGTCCAAAGCGACCGCGCGATGCAGGGCGATTTTGTCACCGAACGCCTTGGCCTCGAGAAAGTCTGCGGGAGGATTGGCGACAGCGTCGTGAGTCCGCAGCACTGAAGCGGCGCTAGAGACCGTGGAACTCAGCTCGCTGGGCGAAGTTCCGAGCAACACCTCGCCTCTGCGGATGACCTCGAGGCTGAGGTCGGCCCCCAACTTCTCGCTCAGTGCGGTCCAGGGGGCAGGGGTGAGCGTCCATGCGGCGAGCACCCACTGGTTGGCGGGCGCCAAGCCGACCGGTGCCAGAGCCACCTCGAAGACTCCCTTCGAGGACTTGATCAGGCCAGCTTTGCGTAGGCGTTTCGCTGGATCGACCTTGAGGAGCTGCGTGAGGATCCGAGCCAAGTCGTCGTCGGTCTTTGACGAGGCGATGACCTTTGCGGCAGCCAGATCGATGACCGCGATCACCGCACTGCCGCGCGCGCTCGACTCCCTATCCAGCGTCTTCTGGGCGCCGTCTAGCAGCGACTCCATGCTGGGCAATACCGCATCGTACTCGCGAACCGGCGGCTTGTCGGGGCGAAGCACAGGCGTCTGGGTCTTCTGCATCAGCGTTGGCTCTGACAGCGCGCGCAGCTCAACCTCCTGTGCCACCGCGCTCGCCTGCTCAAGCAAGCTCAGCGTGAAAGCCTCGCGGGCCGCGGAGACCGCGACCACCGCGGTCGTTCCTCTCGGGCCAAGCGAATCTTCTGCAACCTGTGAGGGCACCTCGAACGAACTCCAGAGACCCACGGCGGCCGCTGCGGCGCCAAGGACCAGGAGCAAAATATAGATAAACGACCTCGTCATAGACGCTCCCAGCGACACGAGCCGGTTTCGCTCGCTTCCTGCGCTCGCGCTCAGGCGGAACTCGTTGCGCGTTTCCTGCGCGCAACCCTTTGGGTTACGCGACTCTCCGCCATTGCTGGCTTCGAGCTCCTCGGATTCGGCTCCATCGACTCGACGCAGGGGTCTGCGGCGCGTCTCTGCAGTGCGCGAATTGAAGCAGGCGGCACAGAGTATAGGTGAGGCCGGAGCCCGTCCGCAACGCGTTCACAGGGGGAAGGCGCCGCGCTCTCGGGCGGCTCCCCCTCTCGTCTCGGCCCAAACACCCACGCAAACCCTCGCCAATGAACACAATGCGGGATATTGCTGGACAAAACAAAGACACGAGCTTTGCTCACCATTCGACCGTTGCATTGGACGGCTGCTGCAAAATTGGGGATAGGTTGCTTTGCTCCAAACCTGACCACTCGAGGGAGACACGACCAATGGCTGACACCATCTTCGCAAAGATCATCAGAGGCGAGATTCCGGCACAGAAAGTCTTCGAAGACGACGCCATGATCGCCATCCGTGACGTCGCTCCAGCGGCGCCGACTCACATCCTCGTGCTCCCCAAGAAACCCCTCGTCAACATCGCCGACGCCGATGAGTCCGACGCCCTCCTGCTGGGCTCGATGCTGCTGCGGGCGGCCGCCATCGCCCGCGACGAAGGTTTTTCTGAGTCCGGCTACCGGCTCGTCTTCAACATCAACAAGGACGGTGGACAGAGCGTGCCGCACTTGCACCTTCACGTCCTGGCCGGACGCTCCCTGGGGTGGCCACCCGGTTGATTCTTGTCGGGCGGCCGCCGCCGAGGCGGCCGCCCATGACGTCCGAGCGGACTCGCGCGCTACCTGGAACCGAGCGGGTTGGGGGTCGATTTCAAACGCAGAGGCGGGGAGGCGCGGAGCCGCAGAGAGTTTTGGGGGGAGGGACTTCGTCGTTGGTTCTGGGGGTTTGTTGCAGGGTTGGGTTCGATTTTCAGACAAACCCACTCGACGAGTAGGAAGCCGACACCCCGAGGGTCTCGTGACCCACTCGACGAGTGGGAAGCCGACACCCCGAGGGTCTCGTGACCCACTCGGCGAGTGGGAAGCCGACACCCCAAGGGTCTCGTGACCCACTCGGCGAGTGGGAAGCCGACACCCCAAGGGTCTCGTGACCCACTCGGCGAGTGGGAAGCCGACACCCCAAGGGTCTCGTGACCCACTCGGCGAGTGGGAAGCCGACACCCCAAGGGTCTCGTGACCCACTCGGCGAGTGGGAAGCCGACACCCCAAGGGTCTCGTGACCCACTCGGCGAGTGGGAAGCCGACACCCCGAGGGTCTCGTGACCCACTCGGCGAGTGGGGGCGGACACCCTCGAGCAGTACAAATGTTCAGTGGATCGTGGGAATTTCCGACACCTGATGTGCCGCCACTTGGAAACCCGAGCCGGGCCAGCAAAACCTACGGCACGGGCAGCTCAACCGGCTCCCCACGATTCTCGTTGCCACCCCGCCACCCTCGCGGGAAGGCCGATGGCGTCGAGCCCCACACGCCGCTGTTGGACATTCTGCTGAACCAGAGCCTGTTACTTGCGTCGCGCCAAACCACATACAGGTAACCAAGCGCCTCATGGATGTCCGGGGTTCCCACAATGGAGTTTCCAAGGCTCTTGATGTAGCTGAAGCTGAGCTGGTCGGTGCCAGCGATCGGGCTCGCTTGGAATACGTATCGCCGTCATCGTCCACAGCCACCTCCTCGTTGGAGTGGTAGTACTGAGCTCCTGACTGGTACTGGAAAATCCGCATGACCGTGTCTGAATACGGCGAGAGGTTCTTGGTCTCGAATTCGTAGGAGGTGCCGGCATTGAGATAGACCCAAGCCCGCACGATTGGGTTGTTGACCTCTACGGTCGTCAACGCCATTGAAGGAGTACAGGGAGCTGCGACCAAGAGACTGGGTACGCTGACGAGCAACACAAGAGCCGCGGCCACCACCCACTTCGGGATGCTGGCGAATGGGCGACGTTCTGAGCCAAAGGTGGACATATCTACTCCTCTCGTTTGAGGTTTGCTGGTTTTACTGAGAATCGCCGATGACGATCCGTGTTTTGGGGCCGGCCAGAGACACCAAGGATGCCCGCAACTTCGCATTTGCGGGACTGCTCCTCGAGGGTCAGTGCCAACATCCACAATTTTCAAGACTCAGGGATTACTGTTGAGCGAAGAATTCCGATTTGAACTTCGCCCTTTCGGCCTGAATCACCTCTTCCGCATGCCCTGCGCCCCGCAGCGCATCTTCTTTGAGCTTCCATTCCTTCGCGAAGCGCTCCTTCTTGGCCTTGTGGGCTGGGCTCTTCTCGAGGATCGGTCGCGTTCCAAACATTGCGTCGAGTTCAGCCTGCGAAGGCCTTTCGATCCCTGACGCCGGATCGTCCCAGGGCTGGCGAGTGGCGGACTCCAACTCTTCAGCCGACAGGATGAACAAGGGAGCGTTCGAGTCGGTGAGCGCCTGCTCAACCTTTTGGAAAGAACTCGCGTCCTCCCCAACCTCAGGTTCCGTTCCTTCCGGATCGACACAGCCCAGTTGGGCCAGGAAAACCAGAAGTAAGCACAACGGCGAGCTCAAGGGCCGTCAAACTCGAGTCCAGACTCCTCGAACATCAGTTGCGTTCGCCCTCATCATTGTCCACCAAAAGAGACGCCAAACACGCCCCTCACCTCGACGCTGCCGCCGTTTCAGGTGCTTCGGCATGCAACGGTTCGACGTTATCAAATCGCCAAGACGCACCCATCTCTCGCGAGGTGGATCACTACAACCTGTCCAGCCATTCTCGCCGTCAGCGTTCAGGTCCCACAAGTACAAGTGTACAAACTCCAGAGCGGGCTCGAAGCGAGACCGCTGGTGTGCCTACGTGCGATTCGCCCGACTCCAAGAAGGTCCTCGATGCCCAGCTCCGCTCATGACGCCCTCGCGCGCTTCCACCCGCTCATCCGCACCTGGTTCTCCGAGCAAGTGGGCACGCCGACACCCATCCAGCAGCTCGCCTGGCCCATCATCGCCGAGGGTTCCCACGTCCTGCTCACCGCCCCAACCGGCAGCGGAAAGACGCTCACCGCCTTCCTCTGGGCCATCGACCAGCTCGCCCGCCGCCAGCTCCCCACAGGAACGGTCCGGGTCCTCTACGTCTCTCCCCTGAAGGCCCTCAACAACGACATCGCCCGCAACCTCCTCGGCCCCCTGACCGCGCTCAACGCGCTGGCTGCCGAGAACTGCGTGGACTGGCCTGACATCCGCGCGATGACGCGCAGCGGCGACACCCCCGAGGCCGATCGCCGGCGCATGGCCAGCCGCCCGCCCGAAATCCTCATCACCACGCCCGAGAGCCTCAACCTCCTGCTCGTCTCGCAGCGAGGCCGCAACATGCTCGACGGCGTTCACTCCGTCATCTTGGACGAGATCCACGCCATCGCCGGCGACAAGCGCGGCACCTACCTCATGACGGCAATCGAGCGGCTGACTCGCCTCTCGGGTGAGTTCCAGCGCATCGCGCTGTCGGCGACGGTGCGGCCGTTGGAGCGGGTCGCCGAGTTCGTAGGCGGCTTTGCTCCCAAGTCGCAAGGCGGCTACGTGGCCCGCCCAGTTCGGCTCCTCCAGGCCGAAGACACCAAGCGCATCGAGCTGCAGGTCTGTTGCCCCGAGGATTTGCGCGAGAAGAGGGTCGACCGCAAGCGCTTGCCGGCGATCATCGACGCCCTCAAAGAGCGCATCGACGCCAACCGCTCGACGCTGATCTTTACCAACAACCGCAAGCTCACCGAGAAGACCGCGCGGCTGATCAACCTCGAGGCCGACACGCCCATCGCCTACTCGCACCACGGCTCGCTCTCGCGCGAGGTGCGGCAGGGGGTCGAGGAGCGCTTCAAGGCCGGCGAGCTCGCTGCCATCGTGGCGACCAACTCCCTCGAGCTCGGCATCGACATCGGCGCGCTGGACGAGGTCGTGCTCTTGGACTCGCCGCGCACCTTGGCCTCCGGGGTGCAACGCGTCGGGCGCGCCGGCCACAACGTGGGCGACGTCAGCCGCGGCCGCATCTACCCCTTGCGCGAGCACGGCTTCGTGGACGCGGCCGTCATGGCCCGGCTGATCACCGAAAAAGCCTGCGAGGAGACGCGGCCTGTCCGGGCGCCGCTGGACGTGCTCGCCCAGGTCATCGTCGCCATGTGCGTCGTCGAGGACTGGGAGATCGACGCCCTCTTCGCGTTCGTCTGCAGCTGCTGGTCCTACCAAACCCTGGCGCGGCGCGACTTCGACCTGGTCCTCGAGATGCTTGCCGGGCGCTACGCCGACTCCCAGATTCGCGAGCTCGTCCCGCGCCTGCGCATCGACCGCGTGACGAACAAGGTCACGGCGAAAGACGGCGCGCGGCTGCTGCTCTACCGCGCTGGCGGCGTCATCCCCGACCGCGGATATTTCAACATTCGCCTACAGGAGAGCGGGGCACTCATCGGTCAGCTCGACGAGGAGTTCGTCTGGGAGCGCCGCATCGGCGACGAGTTCACGATCGGTACGCAGCCGTGGAAGATCGCCCGCATCACCCATCAAGACGTGTTGGTGATCGGCGCTGCGAAGCTGGGCATGGCCCCCTTCTGGCGCGGCGAGTCCATCGACCGGGACTGGGCGTTGTGCGAGCAGATTGGCCTCTTCCTCGAAGAGGCGACCGCGCGCTTCCAGGACCCTGCCTGGCCAGCCGAGGTGGCGCGCCGCCGCCACCTCGACGAGTCCGCGCTGGACGAGCTGATGCTGCATCTGGGCAAGCAGTTCGACGCCACGGGCCCGATCCTGCCGCACCGTCACCATGTTCTGGTCGAGCATTACGACGATCCGTCGAACAGCCTCGACTCCAAGCGGGTGATTCTCCATGCCCAGTGGGGCGGCCGCATCTTGCGACCGCTGGCCATCTGCATCAGCGCCGCCTGGGAAGAGCGGCACGGCACCCGGCTCGAGGTCATGGCCGACGACGAATGCCTGGGCCTGACGCTGCCCGTCTCGTTCTCGGTCGACGACCTCCTCAACCTCATCCCCGTCGAAAAGATCGAGCCCTTGTTGCGCAGCAAGCTCGAAGCGACGGGCTTCTTCGGGGCTCGCTTCCGCGAGAACGCCGCCCGCGCCCTGCTCCTGCCGCGCAAGAGCCTCAAGCGTCGCATGCCGCTGTGGCTCAATCGTCTGCGCTCCAAGAAGCTCATCGAGGCCGTGAGCCGCTACGAGGATTTCCCCATTCTCGTCGAGACCTGGCGCAGCTGCCTGCACGACCACTTCGATCTGGACGGCCTGCGCGACCGCCTGACCGAGCTGCGCGAGGGTGTAATCCAGGTCTCCGAGGCCGTCACCAAGATGCCCTCGCCGTTCGCCGACAACGTGGTTTGGCGCAGCACCGACAGCACCATGTACCTCGACGACACGCCCCAAGGCACGGCCGGCTCCAAGCTCAGCGGCACGTTGATTCGCGAGCTCATGAACAGCTCGGCCCTGCGTCCTCGCATCCCGCGCGCCCTGTCCGAAGCCCTGCAGCAGAAGCTGCATCGCACCCACGTCGATTATGCACCGTCCGACGCCGCCGAGCTCGTGGATTTGGTCGAAGAGAGGCTCCTCATCCCGTGGGACGAGTGGCTGACCCTGCTCGCCGCCATCCAGCGCGACCACGATGTTGACCTCGACGGGCTCCTCGAGGCGGCCTCCGAACGTCTCGTACGCGTCGAGCTGCCGGGCGCGCGCACCGACGCGGTCGTACTCTTCGATCGCCTGCCGCGGCTGTTGCGGGGTCTCGGCCTCGAGCTCGAGTCGGTGGCGCTCTTGGGGCTTGTTCGCCCTGGGATCCCTGACGCCATCGCCGCGAACCTCGCTCGCCTCAGCCTCGACGTCGGGGCGCTGAGCCTCGACGTCGGGGCGTTGAGCCTCGACGTCGGGGCGTTGAGCCTCGACGTCGGGGCGTTGAGCCTCGACGTCGGGGCGTTGAGCCTCGACGAGCAAGGTGAGGACTCTCTTCTAGAGCGTCTGGCCGAGTTGCTGAGCGAGCTGCTGCGGCACTACGCCGTGGTCGAGCGGACGCGCCTCGCCGAGCTCGTCGGGCTGGCTGAGGACGCCCTCGATGCGGCCCTGGAGCTCCTGTTGGAGCAGTGCGAGATCGTCGTCGACACGCTCCTCGAGGGCTCTTCTGAGCTGGAGGTTTGCGACGCCGAAAACCTGGAGCGGCTGCTGCGACTGCACCGGACGGCGCAGCGTCCCCAGCTCGAGCCGCTGCCCTTGGACGCGCTGCCCTTGTTCCTCGCCGCTTTGCACAACTTGACGGCGCGCGGCGAGAGCCTGGAGGACTTGCAGGTTGGCCTCGAGCGGCTGTTTGGCTACGGCGCCCCGGCCGCCGCCTGGGAGCGAGAGTTTCTGCCGGCTCGGATGGACCCCTACCACCTGGCCTGGCTCGATTCGTCGCTGCAGAACAGCGACCTCATTTGGTTTGGCTGTGGCCATGAGCAAGTCGCCTTCTGCTTCAGCGACTGGCTGGACCTCTATCACAGCGCTGCGAAGGCGCTCGAGGAGGCGGCCGACGAGGCGGACTCTAACACGTCGCCGTTCCCGACCTCGGGCCGCTTCGAGTTCGAGGCGTTGAGGCAGCAGGCGGGGCTCGACAGCGACGCGTTGCACGAGGCGTTGTGGAGCCAGGTCTGGGCGGGCGAGTTGAGCAGTGAGTCGCTGGCGAGCCTGCGCTCGGGGCTGCTCAACAAGTTCAAGCCCGAGCCGATGTCGGCGGCGCCGCAGCGGCGCCGAACTGGGGGCTGGCGCTCGCTGAAGGCGAGCACTGGCGCCTGGTTCGCTCTGCACGACCTCGAGGATTCAGGAAATGCGCGCACCTGGGACGAGCTCGACGAAGAGGAGGCGCGGCGCGACCGAGTGCGGCAGCTCTTCTCGCGCTACGGCGTGTTGTTCAAGGAGCGCCTGTCCGCCGAGCAGCCCGCGCTGCAGTGGCGCAGTGTGCAGCGCACGCTGCGGCTGATGGAGTTTTCTGGGGAGGCGATCAGCGGTCACTTCTTCAAAGGTGTGTTTGGGCTACAGTTCACCGACCACGCGGGGCTGCGCGCGCTGCGCCACGAGCTCCCCGAGGAGGCCATTTACTGGCTCAACGCCCTCGATCCCATCTCGCCCTGCGGCTTGGGTCTGAGCGCGTGGAAGGGCCGGTTCCCGCCTCGGGTAGGCAGTACGCACCTGGTCTTTCGGGGTCGAGAGCTGGTCATGGTGTCGAAACGGCTCGGGCGCGCGGTCGAGCTCTTTGTGGCGGCCGACGATCCGCGGCTGCCCGAGGTGTTGCAGGTGTTCAAGGACCTGCTCTCGAGACAGTTCGACCCGCTCAAGTCGGTGCTGGTGGAGACGATCAACGACGAGCCGGCGCACACGAGCCCGTTCGCGCCGGCCTTGCGGGCGTTTGGATTCGTGAAGGACTTTCGGCAGCTGGCGTTGTATCGGCGGTTCTAACTTGGAATTCACGGTGGGGTTCGAGCGGCCGAACGCGCGACCTGTCCCTCGAAGAACGCTCGGCTTTGGCGTTCCTGGTCGGCTCGTCGACCGACCTCGCGATTGCACGATTGGTCCGCTACGCCTGGGCCGACCTCAGTCGGCGTCTTCCTCCGCGGGGTTTTCGGCACCGAGCGCTGGTCTTGGCCCAAGGCTGCGACGAGGCCGTCGGCAGCCGCTGGATTGAGGCCACTCGACGAGAAGGCCCTCTGCGACGCGCCGGCTTTTGCGACACGTTGTCCTACGGGTTGGGCGTCACCGCCTTGTTCGTTTGCAAGAAAGAAGGAAGCAAAAGGGGGTCCGGGGGACAAGTCCCCCGGCGGGTCAGGGCAGAGCCCTGCCTCCCAACGAGATTTTGCGCGTCGAGCGCTTCGAGGGTGTGGTCTTGCTGACGACCATTCACGAGAAGGGAACCGTAGCAGGAGCCCAGGCGTTGGCTGCGGGAGAGGCGTTTGAAGTCCGAGCGACGGCAGCCGGTGTGATGTATCAGGAGGAGGATGAAGCTGGAACTGTCGCGACGAAGAACCAGACGGCTGAGGAGGAGAGAGACCCGGTGCGCAAGTCTCAACGCTCAGGCTTCTTGGTCAAAGCAGATGTCGATTCGAAGTCCACATGGACGGATGCCTATGTGGGCGAAATATCAGCGGAGGGCACGGCCGAGGTGGCGGCAATGAATGCCAGCGCTGCAGACTTGATTGCGCTCGCGGAGAGGGGCAGTGTGGCACCAGCGCGCAAGGACGCGGGGTGCTCGCTCCGAGCCACCTCAGGTTCGGGAAGCGAGCGAAATCCGAACGCTCCCTGGACCCGGAGAATCACCATGGCCCTGATCGTATGTATGGAGTGCGGCGGCAACGTCTCGAGCTCGGCGACAAACTGTCCAGCGTGCGGCTATCCTGTGCAGCAGATGGCGAAGGACCCTCGCCAGCAGAAGCCACGCTCGTCGACGGGCGAGGAGACGGTCTGGGAGGGTCGCGCGAGCCTGCGCTCGGCATTGCCCCACTTCTTCAAGTTCTTTCTCAGCGTGACCCTCGTGGTGGTGCTGTTCCAGGTCGGGTTGGCGCGGGCTCCCGAGTGGGCGTGCAAGGCGTCGAAGTCGGCCTGCGAGGCCGTTGACAGCGCGCTCTTCACGAAGGTGTGGGGCTACGCGTTCACCCTCGAGCTGGCGATCTTGGTGTTGCTCCTCCTGGGTCTGTTGAAGTCCATCTTGGTGGTCAAGAGCATCTACGTGAAGCTGACCAATCAACGGTTGATTTCCGAGTACGGGATCCTCTCCAAACAGGTGGACGACATCGACCTGCGGATCGTCGACGACACCCAGTTCAGCCAGGGTGTGTTGGACCGGCTGCTGAAGATCGGGACGGTGACGGTGATCTCGAACGACATGACCAGCCCTCGCCTTTACTTGCGGGGATTCGACAGCCCGCGTGAGCTGCGAGAGCGGATTCGTGCGCAGGTCTACGCGTACACACAACACCAGCACTTCGTCCGCTCGACGTAAGATTGGGCAGCGAGGCAATAGAATCCAAACGTTGCGCCGGTTGCGGTTGCGCACTAGATTCGTGGGTCCGCCCTGGGCGACGTAACGTGTGAGCACCCTGTTGGAGTTGGTATGAGCCAAAGGGACAGAAAGCCTTCGGAAATCGTGGTGATGTCAAGGGAGACGCCAGTCCCGACCCTGCGTGCCCATCTGCGCCAGCAAGGCATGCGCATCCCGCCGGCGTTGGCGCGGCAAGACTGGGGCCCCGCAGTGATCCGCGCCGGCTTTGACGAGGAAATCCCGGCCGCGAGCTCCAACTCCTATCTGCCTCCAGCACCCCGTCAGCCCCATCCCGTCAGCTCCGCACCACGGGCGTTGCGTGCTGAGCCGCAGCATTCCGAGCCGGACTATTTCGACTCAGATTATTCGGAGCCGAACTATTCGGACTCGGACTACAACGAGCCGCAGCCAGTCTTCGGGGACTCGCCGCAGACCAACCCCTACTCCGAGCCCATCCCAGCCGAGTCTTGGGAGCAGCCGACCGGAGCGTTCTCACCGATCCAGCGTCGCTCTGCCGCGCCTCCGATGGAGGATGACCCGACGCCCGGTGGCCCGTCCCCTGCGATCCCGGCTCCCAAGTCTCCTCCGAGCATGGAGCAGCAACCTGCGACCATGCAGCTCAACTACCAGCATGCGGCGGCGTTGGCCGACCAGTTCTCGGCCGTTGCTCCGAATCCTGGAATGGGCGTCGGCGAGTCGACCACCCAAGCCTCACATCGCATCGAGCGGCTCGACCTCTCCGATTGGGGCTACCTGCTGCGCATCGTCATGATCGCCGAGCAGAACGACCCTGGTCCGCGAACCTCCTTGGAGTCCTTGAGCCCGACGATTGGTCAGTGGTTGCAGGACAACATCGACCAACCTGCGCGCCTCGAGTACGACCGACGGTTTCGCCGCGACCTCGAGAAGCGCTTGGCCAAGTTCATGACGCAGACCTTGGGGCGCTTCCCCGTCATCAAGGCCGACGTTCAATTCATCGAGTAACGCTCAGTTCGCCTGCATGGGACCTGCGAGGGTTCGTAAGAGCGCGTTGAGCTCGTTGATCTGGGCTTCCGAGGCGTTGAGTTCGAAACCGGCGAGTGCGGCCTGGTAGTCCTCCACGTCTCTCGCGAAGCGAGCAGCGGCGAGGGCGCGGTAGCGCTCTCGGCGCGGTTTCTCCAGAGAGTTCTTGAGCCCGGCGAGTCTTTGGCCGACCTCGGCCGTCTCTTTGCCCTTGCTCTCGACGTAGGTCTTGAGCGCGGCGAGCACCGCTTGCGGTTCGGAGGTCTGACGGGCGATGGCGGTGACGCCCCGGATGAGTCCCATGGCGCGGTTGGGGAGGTCCTCGGTGATGCCTCCCTGAGCGAGGGACGAGGAGGTGAGAAACGGCGCTAAGAGCTTGGTTGCGTCGTAGACTGGCGCGACGACCACGGGCTCGGCCTTCTTCTTCTTTTTCTTCCTCTTCGATTTGCGAAGCTGCCCAGGCTCGGGAGGGACCTCAGGCGCGCTTCGCTGCGGCGCGCTGGCCACGACAGTGGTGTCCGAGCGCTCGCGTGGCCCCTCACACCCCAAGAAGAGCGCTGGGATCAGCAAGGCCCAGAGGGTCTTCGTGCTCAATTTGAGTCTGCGCCGCAGGGTCATCTGGAATTTCTGGGTGGGAGGATTGCGAAGTGGAGCGGACAACCGCTTTTTATGGTAGACCGCCCCCTCGGGTTCCCGCAAGCTCGGGCGCAAACCGCAGGAGCTTGCTGCCCTTGGTGTCTTATGCTGGAAGATTTGGAGGTCGTTGGATGAGTCGAAGCGAGGTCAATTGGGAAGATTACGTCGTACACCTCCCCAAGCCAGAGGCCTTTGGCGAGCTGTGGCGCGAGAAAGCGATGTTGCTGGCCGAGGTCCGCTATTTGTTGGTGGTCGGAAGCCTGACGCGCCCACGCAAGAGCGCCGCACTGGCCGAGCAGCAACTGGGCATGAAGCACGTGGGCAGCTACTTCGACGTGACCCGCAGCTCTGAGATCGGCGACCGAGAATACAACATCGAGCTCGTCGACCTGGGCCTCGGCGAGCCCGTTCGGGTCGCCATCGCCAGCCACGGCATCGGCGCTTCGGGCGCCGAGATCGTGATCGCCGAGCTCACCGCGCTCATTCACTACAGCCGTGGCCTGCTCGGGCTCGACGCGGACCACGAAATCCTTGGCGTCGGTCGCAGCGGGACCCGCGGCTGCCTGGTCGATCACCCCTATGGCACGCTGGGCATCTCGACCGTCTCCTACGACGACCGCTTCGACGCCGCCACGCCGGACCCCACCCTCCTGAGCCTCGTCATCGAGCAGGCCCAGAGCGACAGGGTTCCGTATGCGTTGGGCCGCGGCATCTCGACGGCCTTCTTCTGGACCGGCCAGGGCCGCGTCTTGCCGTCGCAACGCCCCATCTCAGCGGCCCAACAAAGTCGCCGCGAAGAGACCGCAGAGGCCATGCTCTGGTCGTGGGTCGAGAAGGGCATCGAGTTCATCGAGATGGAAGACCACGCTGTGCACTCCGTCTGTCGAACGCTCGGGTTGCCTTCGGTCTCCGTCGGCGTGGTCATCGCGCGTCGCTTCGACGCCGACCAAGGTCGCTTCGTGCTCGACTACGACGCCGACGCCAAGAAACACAGCGAGCTCATGCCTGTGGGCGTGCTCCTCAAGGCGTTTGGCCGACACTGGCTGGGCCGTTCGGAGTCCGCGAGATGACGCCCCGGCGCAAGAAACGGCTCGTGTTCGCGGGTCTCCTGCTCTCTCTTTTGGGTTGGCTCATGCTGCAGTCCTACGCCAGCGAGCTCGAATACGAGCGCTACACCCGACAGATGCTGGTCTTCGACGAGGTCGAGACCCACGTTATCAGCGTCGATGGAGCGCCGACCCAGACCCGCGACGAGCAGACCGCAAACCTCGAAACCGCTCTGTTTCCCGCCCTTGGGTACGTCTCCGCCTGTTTCGTGAAAGGCAACGGCTCCACTGCGCCTGTGGAGATGGAGCTCCTCGTCGCCGCAGATCTCTCGGTCAACGTCCGCGGCCTAGAGCCCCAAGACCTAGATGAGACCTGTGTCCGAGAAGCCCTCGAGCACAGCGATTGGGACCGTGTCAAGCTGCCGCTCGCGGCGCGTGTGCGGCTGGTTGCACTGGCATCGAAATGATGCGCCCTTCCGCTGCGATTTGTTCTGTATTAGGTGTGCGGGGCCTCGCCATTTCGAGGCGAACTCCTAGGTTATTTCGGGTTGAGGGGCTCTTTTTTCCAGCCCCGAGGGAGAATGTATGAGCGCGGGTAACGAACACGAGTCGGGCAAACTCTCGGCGGCCATCGACGACAGCCAGCGGCGGGCCCGCAAGGCCGTCGAACCGGGCTACTTCGAGTACCGCAACTTACGGGACGACGAGTTCTGGCGCGCCCTTCCGCCGTTTGCCGACGTCGACCGCGAGACCTTCCTCAGCACCAAGTGGCAGATGCAGAACTCGGTCTACGGGATGCCCAAGCTGCTGGCGTTCTTCGAGGGCTGGGCCGATCCCGCCTTTGTCGCCGACGTCGAGAAGGGCTTCCACATCGCCCCCATGGCGGTGCGCGTCACGCCCTATCTGCTCTCGCTCATCAACTGGGACAGCCCCTACGATGACCCCATCCGCACGCAGTTCATCCCGCTGGGCAGCAACTTCGAAGAAGACCACCCCATGCTCACCCTGGACTCGCTCAGCGAGCAGGTGGACGCCCCCGTGCCCGGTCTGACCCATCGTTACGCCGACAAGGCCCTCTTTCTGGCCCTCGACACCTGCCCCGTCTACTGCCGCTTCTGCACCCGCAGCTACGCCATCGGCGTCGACACCGACACGGTCGAGAAGGTCAGCCTCAAGGTCAACCCCAAGCGCTGGGAGCAAGCCTTCGCCTACATCGAAAGTCGTCCCGAGCTGGAAGACATCGTCATCTCTGGAGGCGACGCCTTCAACCTGCCGGCCAAACACCTGAAAGCCATCGGCGAGCGCCTGCTCAACATGAAGAACATCCGCCGCATTCGCTACGCCACCAAGGGCCCGGCCGTCATGCCCATGAAGCTGTTGAGCGACCCCGAGTGGGTCGAGGCGCTCACCGACGTGCACGCCATGGGCCGCCGCATGCACAAGCAGGTCGCCGTCCACACCCACTTCAACTCGGCCAACGAGATCACCGAGATCACGCGCCAAGCCATCAACGTGCTCTTCGAGCATGGCATCACCGTGCGCAACCAGTCCGTGCTGCAGACCGGCGTCAACAACACCGTCGAGTCCATGACCAAGCTGGTCAAGCGCCTGGGCGAGATCAACGTGCACCCCTACTACGTCTACCAGCACGACATGGTGAGCGGCGTCGAGAGCCTGCGCACGAACATCGCTACGGCCTTGGAGATCGAGCTCGGCGTCCGCGGCTGCACCGCCGGCTTCAACCAGCCGCTGGTTATCGTCGACGCCCCAGGCGGCGGCGGCAAGCGCAGCATCTTCTCCTTCGAGCACTACAACCGCGAGACCGGCATCAGCGTCTACCGCGCGCCGGCCGTGAAGCTGGGCCAGAACTTCCTCTACTTCGATCCGCTGCACAGCCTGAGCGCCGAGGTGCGGGCCCGCTGGCAGGTCGCCGGCGAGCGAGAAGAGATGATCGCGGCCGCCATCAAGGCGGTCGGCGACTGATGTCTCTGCCCTTTGCCCCCCCTCTCCCGCAAGGGCAAAGGGGGGCAATCCGAGCCGCGCTGCAAGCGGCGCTCGAGGTCCTCGGAGAGCCCGCTGCGCTCTGGGTGATCGTGAACGACTCGGCGCGCGCGACGCCCACTCGGCAGGTGCTCGAGGTCTTGCGCGCCCAGCGCGCCATGCCGGCTCTGCACCTCGTCGTCGCCTGCGGGAGCCATACTTTTGGCGCGGCCGAACGCCAGGCGCACGTCGAGGCCCAGGGCATCGACGTCGGCCAAACTGTCCAGTGGCACGTCGCCACCGACGATTTTTCCATCCCCAACGACGCTGCGGTGCTCGCCATCGGCTCGGTCGAACCCCATTGGTTTGCCGGCTACACCGGCGCCCACAAGACCTTGACCGTGGGCCTCTGGAGCCGCCAGCGGATCGAGCGCAACCACGCCAACGCCCTGTCTCTGGCGGCCTCTCCGGCGGTGTTGAGCGGGAACCCCGTACACGAAGACCTCGTCCGCCAGCTCAACGACTGGATGGCCGCTCGCCGCGGCCCCGTTGCGGCGCTCAACGTGGTCGTCGACGCCTCACAGCAGGTGCTCGCCGCCGTGGGCGGCGTGCCCCTGCAGAGCTTGGCGGGCGCCGTCGAGGTGGCCGAGCGGCACTTCGTCGTGACCCTCGAGAGGCCCGTAGACCGGCTCGTGGCGCGGGTCGGCGCGCCCTTGAGTCGCTCGTTGTACCAGGCCCTCAAGGGGGTCAAAAATCACGCGGCCGCGGTGCGCAAGGGCGGCGCGCTGGTCTTGGTCGCCGACTGCGAGGACGGCGTCGGCATCGACCACTTCATGGGGCTGTTGCGCGACTGCGCCAACGGAGCCGAAGCCGCCGAGCGGCTTCGGCTCCGTGGCTACAAGTTGGGCGACCACAAGAGCGTGCGGCTGCTGCAGTTGGTCGAGGAGCGTGGGTTGCAGCTGGGCGTTGTGAGCCGCGGGTTGAGCGACGAGGACGCGCGCGTCTGTCGGATGACCCCGTTCGCGGACCTGGACGCTGCGCTGGAGTGGGCGCGGCAGGTGGCGCCGGGTGCGGAGGAGCTGGTTGTGGAGGACGCGGGGAACCGGGTGACGCGGGTGCGGTGATAGAGACGAGTGAAGACTCCACACCTCAGGCCTCAGGCCTCAGGTTTCAGGCTTCAGGCCTCAGGCTTCAGGCCTCAGGCTTCAGGCCTCAGGTCTCATGCCTCAGGCTTCAGGCCTCAGGCCTCAGGCCTCAGGCCTCAGGTTTCATGCCTCAGGCCTCAGGCCTCAGGTTTCATGCCTCAGGCCTCAGGCTTCAGGCCTCAGGCCTCAGGCCTCAGGCCGCAGGCCTCAGGCCGCAGGCCTCAGGCCGCAGGCCTCAGGCCGCAGGCCTCAGGCTTCAGGTTTCATGCCTCAGGCCTCAGGCCTCAGGTTTCATGCCTCAGGCCTCAGGCTTCAGGCCTCAGGCCTCAGGCCTCAGGCCGCAGGCTTCAGGCCTCAGGCTTCAGGCCTCAGGCTTCATGCCTCAGGCCGCAGGCCGCAGGCCTCAGGCCTCAGGCCTCAGGCCTCAGGCCTCAGGCTTCATGCCTTAGGCTTCATGCCTCAGGCTTCAGGCCGCAGGCCGCAGGCCGCAGGCCGCAGGCCTCAGGCCTCAGGCCTCAGGCTTCATGCCTCAGGCCTCAGGCTTCATGCCTCAGGCCTCAGGCCGCAGGCCTCATGCCTCATGCCTCAGGCCTCAGGCCTCCAAGCGGCCGCCTCGGCGTCACTGTGCCGGTGGGACTTGTCAGAAGCAGTCCACGAGGCCCATCATGGGAGCCTCCTCGAACAAGAGCAGCCCATGCGACTCGACCTAGACGGCCTCTTCAAACCTCTCGACACCCATGAAGCCGCAGCGTTCACGGCCGAACGGGACGCGCTCCTCGCCGAGATGGGGGCGCACCTGCAGCGCTCGGCGCACGGCACCAAGTTGCACATTGGCGCGCTGGCTCCTGGCTGCGAGCGTTGTGTTCAGGGCCAATGGTCCTGTCTCTTCATCAGCTCGAAGTGCAACGCCGATTGCTTCTTCTGTCCAGGCGAGATGGACCGCGAGGGGGTGCCTGCACACGCCGAACGGGTGGTCTTCGAGGACGCGCCGACCTACGCCGCGTATTTGAAAAAGCTGGGGTTTGGCGGGGCGAGCGTCAGCGGCGGCGAGCCCTTTCTCTCCATGGATGCTGTGGTCGAAACCGTCCGCACCGCGCGCGAAGCGCTCGGGGCGGACTTCCACCTCTGGCTCTACACCAACGGCAAGGCTGCCACGAGCGAGAAGCTCGCGCGGCTCGCCGAGGCCGGTCTGAACGAGCTTCGCTTCAACATCGTCGCGGCGGACTACTCGCTGAAGCACGTGGCGCGCGCCATCGACCTAGTCGAGACCGTCACCATCGAGATCCCCGCCATTCCAGAGGACGAAGAGCGGCTCAAAGCCTTGTTGCCCGACATCGCCGCGCTCGGCGTGCAGCATTTTAACCTGCACCAGCTCATGATTCTGGGCGACAACGCGGTGGCGTTGGTGCAGCGCGGCTATCACTTCACCCAAGGCATGACGCCCTCTGTGGTCGAGTCGGAGCTCGCGGCGCTTCGAGTCCTGGCGCACGCAGTGCGGGCGGGCATCACTCTGCCGATCAGCCAGTGTTCGACGGCCTATAAGGAGCAATGGCAGTGCAAGACCGAGGACCGGCGCGCGGCGGCGACGGTCCTCTTGCCGCAGGAGTGGCTCGGCGAGGCGGCGCTCGTGGAGCGCTGCCTCGTCGAGACGGGAGCCGTCGAGCGGGTTCGCCAGCTGTTGGGCGAGGAGGCCGTTGCGGGCGGCGGGTTGGTGAGCCTGGAAGACGCGCTGCGGTGTCCCGAGGAGGTCGGCTTCAGCCTGCAGACCTTCAAGGTGGTCCTCGGCGAGGCCGAGACCCACCTCGAAGACTCGTTGGACCTGCGGACGATAAAGGTCACGCCTGGCAAGTCGGTGGCGTTTCGCTTCATCCCCGTCACTTATTTGAGACCAGTCCAGCGCGACGAGCTGCAGGCGAGGGTCTTGGCCCGGAGAGCGAGATGAGAGTGCTCTTGTGGTATTGCGACCGTTTCGCCTGGCAACCCGCGTTGAAGACCCTCGAGGAGGCGCGCGAAGGCGCCCCGGGTGAACACGAGAAGGCAGTGGTCGCCTTTGTTCACGTCGAACCCAAAGACGTCGAACGAATCGGCAAGGTCGAGACCAGGCTGCTCAAGCAGATCAAATGGCTGATGCGAAAATGGGAGACGCCGCGCGTCGTCCTGCATTCGTTTACGCACTTAGGCGAGGAGAAAGCGCCCGCAGACGTGGCCTGCGCCTTGCTCGAGCGCGTGGGCGCGCGCTTGGAGGGCGCCGGGCTCGAGGTCTTGCACACGCCGTGGGGACATTTTGTGGACCTGCAGTTGGCGGCGCCCGGGCATCCTCTAGCCCGCGTCTTCACCGAGTTCTGAGCTCGTCTTGAAGTGCGCCGTCTGCGGCGTCGAACTGCGCCCTCGCTCCTCGACGACCTATGAGCTTTCTTAGCGTCTTTGCGTTGAGATCGGGCGGTTGGGGCTTGAGTCCCATTCGAAGCTCACCTATAGTCCGCCGCTTCGACTCTGCGGGGCCGGAATGCTGCATCTAAGGGAAAGGAATCTCTTGTGATTTCCTTTTTCCTGTGAGTGGTTGACCACTTCTCCACGATGCGCTACCAAACCGGCCGCATCTGAGTTCCCCCCCTTCACCAACGACGACACCTCCAATGACCGACCCACTCCAGCAGCTCCGCGCTCAGGTCGAGCAGATCAACTTCGACGTGCTGAAGCTCCTCAGCCAACGCGCCGAGCTCGTCAAAGAGATCCAGACGATCAAGGACGAGCACGGCATCCCGACGTTCAACCCCGAACGTGAAGCGCGCATGCTGTCTCGCCTCATCGAACGCAACGAGGGGCCCTTCTCGAACGAGACCATCTGCCACCTCTTCAAGGAGGTGTTTCGGGCCTCGGTCGAGCTGATGTCCAAGCAGGGCGCCGAGGTCTTGATGGTCAGCCGCGCGAAGCGCGCCGAGGACCTGCACTTCGAGCTCGGGGACGTGCTCTTCGGCGCGGACCCCGTCATCATCGCGGGGCCTTGCTCCATCGAGGACGCCGAGCAGATGGACGCGGTGGGCCGCTCCCTGAGCGCTCGTGGCGTCGGCGTCCTGCGCGGCGGCGCGTTCAAGCCTCGCTCCTCCCCATACGCCTTCCAGGGTCTCGGCGTCGAGGGCCTCAGGCTCCTCAAGGAGACCGGCGATCGCTACAGCATGGTGACCATCACCGAGGTCATGGATCCCCGCAACGTCGAGCTGGTCGCACAGTACTCCGACATCCTGCAGATCGGCTCCCGCAACATGTACAACTACGACCTGCTGCGCGAGGTCGGGCAGACCTCCGCGCCGGTGCTCCTCAAGCGCGGCCTGTCGGCCACGCTCAAGGAGCTGCTGTGGTCGGCCGAGTACATCATGATGGGCGGCAACGAGCGCGTGATGCTCTGCGAGCGGGGCATCCGCACCTACGCCGAAGAGACCCGACACACGCTCGACATCTCCGCCGTCCCACTGCTGCGCCAGATGACCTTCCTGCCCGTGTTTGTCGACGTCAGTCACGCCGCGGGCCGGCGCGACATCTTGATCCCGCTCGCCAAGGCGGCCATCGCAGCCGGTGCGAACGGGCTCATGATCGAAGTGCACCCCTGTCCCGCCATCGCCCTGTCCGACAGTCAGCAGCAGTTGGACCTCGAACAGTTCGGCCTCTTCCTCGATGCGCTGAAGCTCGACGACCTCAAAGGGGGAATGCACCCGCGAACCCAAGAAGACGCCTTGGTTGCGCAACCCTCTCCCGAACTCAGCTAGTCACGAACCCAAACCCAGAACTCTCTTCTTCATCACGGCGGGGTCGAATCGGCCTCGCCGCGGTCCTCCACCACTGGTCGTGCTATGAAATTCTCCGTCGCCTGTAACTTCGAAGATGCGCTCCTGGATGGCCTCGCCCCTTATCCCGTCTACGAAATCTACGGCAAGCTCACGACCGACTACGTGGGCGGCGGCCGACCCTCGTTTTACCTGCCCGAAGTGGGCCGCAAAGAGGTCGAGAGCTTCGTTAAGAAGACCCATGAGAAGGGCATCGAGTTCAACTACCTGCTCAACGCCTCGTCTCTCGACAACACCGAGTACACCCGCGACGGCCAGGCCAAGTTCCAAGAGCTCCTGGAGTGGGTCGACGGCATCGGCGCCGACTCGGTGACCGTGGCCAACATCAACCTCCTGCGCATGGTCAAACGGCGCGCGCCACGGCTCAAGGTCCGCATCAGCTCGCACCGCTTCACCGACAACGCCCGCAAGGTCCGCTTCTGGGTCGACAACGGCGCCGACTACATCGTCGTCTCCGAGACCAACATCCACCGCGAGTTCAAGATCCTCGAGGCCATGAAGAAGGCCGCTGGCGACGTCGAGCTGCAGCTCATCGTCAACAACTGGTGCCGCCAGGACTGCGCCATCGCCGGCAACCACGCGGTCGGCCTGTCGGCCGCCTCGCGCGGCGGCAAGGGCTTCCCGTTGGACTACTGCTCGCTGGTCTGCAATCAGCTGCGCCTCAATGAGCCCGTCAACTACCTGCGCGCCAACTGGATCCGCCCCGAAGACCTGCATTACTACGAGGACATGGGCTACCACAACTTCAAGATCGTCGAGCGCAACACCCCCACGCCCATCCTCCTCAAGCGCGTCGCGGCCTACAACGCCCGAAAGTACGACGGAAACCTCCTCGACTTGGTTCAGAACTACGCCTACCCCGCAGAAACCTTCGGCGAGAAGGGCAAGCAGTTCTACTCCAAGAAGCGCCTCGTCAAGTATTTCCTCAAGCCGCGCACCATCAACCTGACCAAGCTCACCAAGGTCATCGACTTCGGCAAGACCGCCAGCGTCCTATACCCCCTCGAGGGCAAGAACCCCGTGCAGATCGACAACCGGGCGCTCGACGGCTTCCTGGACCGCTTCGAGACCAAAGGCTGCATGGACGACGACTGCGAGTCCTGCGGCTACTGCCAACTGTGGGCCGACAAGACCGTCAAGATCGACCCGAATTGGGCCAAGAAGATGAAGGGCATTTACACGGGTCTCATCGACGACATCGATTCGGGCTCGTTCTGGGACCCCTACACCACCACGTTGAAAGACTACGCCGGTCGCATCACCTCGAAGTTCACCCAGAGCATGCGGTCCTGACCCAAGGGTCACCACTTCGACGCCGCAGTATTTGCGCCGATCTTGAGAGGTCTCGCCCTCGATTTGGTAAACTTGGATTCCAACGCATTCTTGTGACGTCGTATGATGTTTTGGTTCCCATCTCACAGAGAGCACAGAGAGCACAGAGAGTCTCTCTTCTAACCTTCTCTGTGTTCTCTGTGTTCTCTGTGTCCTCTGTGGTGAGCACGAGTCTTAGAATCGCGGCGCGGCCGGATGAGGGTCGAGCATGTCCTCACACCCCAAACACCCCATCAAGGCGAGCACAGAGCCAATCGAAGAGCTGCGCCGATTCTTCGAGTCGGGCACCCACGGCCACAAGGTCGCGGTCGTCGGCGACTCCAACACCGCTCCCCTCTATGGGCGCCCCATTGCGGACGCCCTCGACGAGCTCGACCTCGCCGCCGTCCTCCGCCTCGAGTTTCCCGCCGGTGAGTCCCACAAGAACCGGGAAACCAAGCAGCAGCTCGAAGACCAACTCCTGCGTGGGCGGCTCGGCCGTGAGGACGTCCTCATCGCCGTCGGTGGCGGGGTGGTCTCGGATCTGACGGGCTTCGTCGCCGCGACCTATCTGCGCGGAATCGACTGGGTCGCCGTCCCCACGACCGTGCTCGCACAGGTTGACGCCGCCATCGGCGGCAAGACTGGCGTCAACACCCCGCACGGCAAGAACCTCATTGGCGCCTTTCATCCGCCGCTCGCCGTGTTCCAACACCTCCCGTCGTTGGCGACCCTGTCTCCCCTAGAGCTGCGCAACGGCCTGGCCGAATGCGTCAAACACGCCGTCATCGCTGACGTCGGGCTCTTCGAAGAGCTCGAGGCGCTGGGCCGCAGCGGTACTTTGCTCCCAAACCAAGCGCTCATGGCGCGCTGTGCGGCCGTGAAGGTCGCCGTCGTCGACGAAGACCCGCGCGAACAAGGGCGCCGACGCACGCTGAATTTTGGCCACACCGTCGGGCACGGAGTCGAATACGCCTCGGCGTTGTCCCACGGCCACGCTGTCGCCATCGGCATGCTCGTCGAGGGCACCATCGCCGTCGAGATGGGTTTCTGGGCGGCCCAGGACCTCGATCGCCTACGCGGCTTGCTGCAGGCGTTCGGGCTGCCGACCGCGCCCACCTGTCGCCTCGAAGACGCCATGCCCTACCTCCTCGTCGACAAGAAGAACTCCCAGCAGGACATTCACTGCGTGATGCCCTCCCGCATTGGCGCCACCCATCCGTTTGACGGACGCTGGACGTGCGCGGTCTCCTTCGACTCGCTGCGCGAAGCTTGGAAGGCCAGAGCCCCGAAGCCTAAGCAGAAGCCGCTGTCCAAGAGGAAGCCCCGAGCCAAGACGCCATGATCTGCGTGACCGGGTTCGAGCCCGAGCTGACATCCCTGCTACACCGCTTCGAGGCCTGCGAACGGCTCGCCCCAGGCCTGCGGCTGCTGCACGAGCTGCGCCTCGACGCCGCCCTCGACCCCGCTGCACTCCTCGCCGGCTTGGCCCCCTTAGAGGGGCCGCGCCTTGATCCTCGCCAACCCCTCGCCGCCGGTCGGCCGCTGCGGCTGGTCTGCTGCAGGCCGAGCCGCGAAGGCGGCCACTACCGCGGTGACGAAGCCACACGCCTCGAGCTCCTGGCGGCCGCCGCGCACCTGGCCGACGCCGTCGACGTCGAGGCCGACGTCGATGACGCCTGGGTCTCCGCGCTGCGCGCCGCCAACCCAGGGCTGCTCGTCGTCCGCTCGAAACACGTCTTCGACTCCCAACCCGGCGTGCACACCTTCGAAGGCCTCGACGGCGACCTCTTCAAGCTCGCCGTCGCCGTTGAAGACGCCCAGAAGCTCGACGCGCTGCGCACCGCAGCCCAGGCCAGCGCGCGGCCGTTGTTCGTCGTCGGCATGGGAGCCGCCGGGCTCCTCTCGCGCGTGCTCTACCCCCAGTTTGGCGCGCCCTGGACCTACGTCGCGGCCTCTGAAAGCCAACGCACCGCGCCGGGGCAAGTCACCCTCGAAGGGGCCCTGCAGATGGGCCTGGGAACACACTCTCCGAAGAAGCCCTACGTTTTGGTCGGCGGCCCGCAGGTCGTGCACTCGCCCGGTTGGGCCGTCTACAACGGATTGTTCAGAGCGCTCAGGCTGGACGCCCTCTATCTGCCGGTCGTCTCCACTCGGCCCGCGATCTTCGAGTTTCTCGCGCGGCTCGGCGTGCACGCCGCCAGCGTCACCATGCCCATGAAGCGAGCGCTCTACGAGCTCCTCGACGTCGAGGGTGTGTCCCGTCACGTCGAGGGCGTGTCCCTCGACGTGACCACACTGGACGACGAGGGGCGAGCCCTCGGGGTGGTCAACAGCGTGCGCTTCGACACGCCGTGGCGCGGCCTGAACACCGACGTGATCGGCGTGCAGCAGCCGCTGGGCGCTGTGCTCCAGCTCCTCGAGCTCAAGGGCGGCCGAGCGGTCATTCTCGGCGCTGGTGGCGCCGCCATGGCCGCTCGCCGAGCCTGCGAGAAGCTCGGTCTCGCCTGCGTGACCGCCTCCCGCGCGGGCGCCTCGAGCGGCTCGGAGATTCCCTGGACCGAACGGGGACAGCTCGACGGCCGCGTGCTCATCAACGCCACGCCGCTGTCCGGCGAGCGCTGCCCGTGGCCTGACGACGCCCCGCTGAAGTTCGACGTCGTCTTTGATTTGGCGCTGTCGGAGGAACCCTCCGCGCTGCTGCGGCGCGCCGACGACGAAGGCATCCTCACGCTCTCCGCCATGGACATGTGGCTGGTCCAAGGCGCCGCGCAGATGTCCTGGTTCCTGAGCCGCTCGCTCACTCGGCACGACCTGGCTCGCCACCTCCCCACAGAGCGCGGAGCGGCCGCGCGCCGCCAGTTGAGAGGCCCATCGTGTTTGAGTTGAGCGTTCCTGGCAGCAAGAGCATGACGCAGCGCGCGCTGACCATCGCGGCGTTGAGTCGCAAACCCACGCAGATTGTCGGCGCGCTGGACTGCGACGACTCGCGCACCTTGAGCACGCTCCTGCGCGCCTTGGGCGCCACCGTCGAGTGGAACAAAGAACGGGTCGCCGTCACGCCAGCGACCTTCGAAGCGACCCCTGCAGCGCCCGTCTTCTGCGGCAACGCCGGCACCACCGTGCGTTTCGGCGCCGCGTTGGCCCTGCGCTGCGACGGCCCTTTGACCCTCGACGGCGTCGCGCGCATGCGCCAGAGGCCCATTGGCCCCGTGGCCGCGGCCCTCGAACAGCTCGGCGCCAGCGTGCACTTCGGCCTCGCCGAAGGCTTCCCGCCGCTGACCATCTGCCCCGCCGCCCAGCTCGGCGACGAGCTCTCCATCGACGTCTCGCAGTCGAGCCAGTTCGCCAGCGGCTTGCTCCTCGTGGCGCCCACGTTGCCGCGTGGATTGCGCTTGAACCTCGTCGGCGACCTCGTCTCCGCGCCCTACCTCGAGATGACCCTGCGCATGATGGAGGCGGCCGGCGCCAAGGTGCAGCGCCTAGAGGTCGACGACGTCTTGCGGACGATCGTGGTCCAACCCACTGGCTATGACACCGCGCTCCTCGAGGTCGAGCCCGACTGGTCGGCCGCCGCCTTCCTCTTGGCCGCCCAGCGCATCGTCTCGACCCTCGACCTCGAGGCGCTGAGCCTCGACCTCGAGGCGCTGAGCCTCGACCTCGAGGCGCTGAGCTTCGACCCAGCTCCTGCCCCCTTCACCGTCCGAGGCCTCACCGACCCCGACGATTCCCTGCAAGGCGACGCCGTCGTCGTCGCGCACCTCGAGCAGATGTTCACGCCGTGGCCAGAAATCTGGGGCACCCTGAACGTCGACCTCAGCGACGCCCCGGATCTGTTGCCCCCGCTGGCCGCCGCCGCCCTCTTCGCCGCCGGCCCCGTGCGCTTCGTAGGGGTCGCCCACGCGCGCCTCAAGGAATGCGACCGCATCGCGGTCCTTGCCACCCAACTGAGCCGCCTCGGCGCCACCGTCGAGGAGCTCCCCGACGGCCTCTTCATCGAGCCAGGCGGCGACTGGCTCTCCGGCCCCTTCGACGTCCTCGACCCCGAGCTCGACCACCGCATGGCTATGGCCTTTGGGTTGGTCTCCCTGCGCGCCCCCCACCTGCGCATCCGCGCTCCAGAGTGCGTCAGCAAGTCCTTTCCCCAGTTCTGGGGCTTGCTCGCCGAGCTGCGACGCCAACTCGAGCTTCCGTCCGCGGGCCACCGCCTCGGGCCCATCCTCGTCGGCCTCCGTGGCACTGGGAAGACCACCCTCGGGCCCCTGCTCGCCGCGCGCCTAGGCTTCGGCTTCATCGACTGCGACAACGAACTCGTGCGCCGCAGCGGCCACACCATCTCCGAGCTCATCGCCGCCGAGGGCATCGGCGGCTTCCGCGCCCGCGAGGTCGAGCTCCTCGAGGAGCTCGTCGGCACCGAGGAGATCGTCCTGTCGACCGGCGGCGGCGCCGTGCTCCACCCGATGTTTCGCGCCGCCGTTGCGGAGCGTTTTTGCGTCTGGCTGACCGCGCCCACCGAGGTGCTCGTCGCCCGCATCGCCACCAGCGACCGCCCCCCGCTCAGCCGTGAGCCGTGGGAAAAGGAGCTCGAGCAGCAGCGCGCTTTGCGCGACCCCCACTACGCCCAGGTCGCGACGATGCAGGTGGACACTGGGTCGACGGGGGTCGGTGAGGCGGTCGAGCGAGTGGTCGCGGAGTGGGAAGCAAGGAAATGAGCCCTCACCCCCGGCCCCTCTCCCACTTCGTGGGCGAGGGGAGTCCAGCTTTCGCGGTCATCATTGGGTTTGCGGTGGGCTCGCGGCCTTGGAGGCCCTCACCCCCGGCCCCTCTCCCACTTCGTGGGCGAGGGGAGTCCAGCTTTCGTGGTCATGGTTGGGCTTGCGGTGGGCTCGCGGCCTTGGAGACCCTCACCCCCGGCCCCTCTCCCACTTCGTGGGCGAGGGGAGTCCAGCTTTCGTGGTCATTGTTGGGCTTGCGGTGGGATCGTAAACGTTCGATTCTTGACGGGAGGTCCCTCGAGCCGACCGCAAGCTCCCAGAATCCTATCGAAACCTCCCCTCGCCCACGGAGAAGGGAAGGGGTGAGGCCCAAGCCCCTTTACCTGTCCGCGCCACAGAGGTAGAAACCCTCAGAGTTTCACCGACCGCCCCCAAGGTTCCGCGTTCTCTGCGGCTCGGCGCCTCTGCGCGAAACCTGCGCGAAACTGCGCGAAACCTGCGCGAAACCTGCGCGAGTGAACCCTTCGAGCCCACGATGTCCAACACCTTCGGCGACAACTTCCGCGTCACGACCTTCGGCGAGAGCCATGGGCCTGCCTTGGGAGTGGTCATCGACGGTCTGAAAGCCGGGATTTTGCTGGACGTGGACGATATCGCCGCCGAGCTGCAAAGGCGCCGACCGGGCCAGAGCACGCTCAGCAGCCAGCGTCGAGAGGAGGACCGGCCCGAGGTGCTGTCGGGCGTCTTCGAGGGCAAGAGCACGGGCGCGCCCATCGCCATGCTCTTCCGCAACACCGACGCGCGGCCGAAGAACTACGAGGACTTGAAAGACCTCTTCCGGCCCGGCCACGCCGACTGGACCTGGTGGCAAAAATTCGGCATCCGCGACTGGCGCGGGGGCGGGCGCAGCTCGGGCCGCGAGACCCTCTCCCGCGTCGCCGCGGGCGCCATCGCCAAGCAGGTGCTTGCTAATGTCGGCGTGGAGCTCTACGGACACGTCGTCAGCATCGGGGAGCTCGAGGCCACCCACTTCGACCGAGCGGTCATCGAGGCCAACCCTGTGCGCTGCGGCGACGGCGAGCAGGCGGTGCACATGGCCGAGGCCATCGAGCAGGCGCGACTCGATGGGGACTCTCTGGGCGGCGTCGTGGAAGTGGTGGCGTTGGGGGTTCCTGCCGGTTGGGGGGAACCCGTCTTTGGCAAACTCGACGCCCGGCTCGGCGGCGCCTTGCTCTCCATTGGCGCGGTCAAAGGCGTGGAGCTCGGCGCAGGCTTCGCGGCCGCGAAGCTGCGCGGCTCGGAGATGAACGACGCGTTGGATTCCACGGTGCCGGGCGGTTTCCTGACGAACCGGGCGGGAGGAATCCTCGGCGGCATCTCGAGCGGCGCGCCCATCGTGCTGCGCGCGGCGGTGAAGCCGACGCCCTCGATTCACAAAGCGCAGCAGACCATCGACGTGCACGGAGTCCCGCAGACGATCTCCATCGGCGGCCGCCACGACCCGTGCATCTGCCCGCGGCTGGTGCCGGTGGCCGAGGCCATGGTGGCCATAGTGTTGTGTGATGCATACTTGGCCCAACAGGCCCGGACCGAGGCCGCATCGAGCCCTTCGCAGCTGGCCCACGAGCAGGCCTTCTGTGACGCCGAGCTGCGCCGCTGGGTCCTCCGCAAGCGCGCCGTAGGCGGGCTGACGCAGGAGCTGACCGACGAGGAAGAGGCGGCGCTGGCAGAGGTGCTGCGGGTTTTGTGTGAGCCGAGTGGTGGGTGAACAGGTTTGGACGCTGGGAGCGAACCCCGAAAACAGCCAATTCTGAAGCTCAGTGGAGAATTTTTGCCTCCATCGCAGCTTCTGTGAAGAGGGGGGGTAGGTTCTTGGGCGTCCGATGTCCGAGACGCCATCGCGGCTACTGTGGTCGGACGAATCTCCCAGGTCGACGCTCTCGGTACCTTTGGGCCTGCGCTAGAACTTCCTATCCGCTTCAAGTACGCGCCCTCAGCGGCTCAGCGCCTCTGCGTGAAACCCCGAACCCGAGTGCATGCCGAGCCCCCAAGAGCGAAACCCAGTACCAAGAACCCCGCTTTCAGCTCGCAGGAGGCTAGCGAGGCTCTGGATCGAAGGCAAGAGCGGACCTTCGTACCCCAGGTT
>Ga0210044_10000190_pt1 | contig 90294 bp, 89 predicted proteins | sample CryGey13umfilter_2_FD_183959 | JGI IMG/M metagenome (GOLD analysis project Ga0210044, IMG submission 183959) | Groundwater microbial communities from aquifer in Utah, USA - Crystal Geyser 4/9/14 3 um filter (SPAdes) (version 2) | ecosystem: Environmental > Aquatic > Deep subsurface >... | reverse complement strand
TGTAGGCTTCGTGTCGCGGGGTCGGCATGGTGGTCTCCTTGGCTTAGCACCGGGAAGATCACTCGTTGCCGACCCCGTTGCCCCTATCTTCTGCCCCGAATGCCGATCAAACCGCCAGACGCCTGCTCGAAACTTGGTTACCCATCCGGCGAGCGGCGTACTTTTGGCGTCCGAGGCCCCTCTTCGAGGTTCCGATCGACCTCGTCAGGAAGGGCGGGAGCCGCGTGCGCCACGCGCTTGGGATGCTGGACGACAAGGCGACCTCCGAGGGGGGCCCATTCTATGGCCTGGGTGAGAGCGCGGGTCGTTCGTTCGTCGGGACGGTGACTATGGCGCTCATACAGTGGAGATGAGCTGATGGGTTTCTCACGGCTGCTCGCGTGGCGCCGTCTGTGAGCGCGCGTCGCCGGAAGGGCCGCGAGCCATTACGCCTACACATTGGGTGGGAGTGTTCTTGCCCTTCGCCATTTCGTGCCTACATAGCGCATCTCGGCGGTCCCTCCCATGGACGACTCTGCGCGACGCGCACCGGCTCTCTGAGCGGCGCCCCCGAGACGACCAAGGTGTCCAATATGCTCAAACGCATCGCGCTGTCCGCGCTCTCTGCGCTGATGATCAACGCTTGTACCCCGGGTACGGCCGACGCCGTGAACAACCCCAGCAACCCCAATGGCGCGGGCCCTGCAGCCGTCAACATGGCCCAGCTGAGCGGCCCAGCCGGCGCTGGTGGCTTCGCGCTGCTCGCGAAGACCGGCGTATCCAACGTCATCGGCTCGGCGATCACATGTGGAGACGTCGGCGTCAGCCCCGCGTCGGCGACGTACCTCACAGGATTGGCGCTGAGCATGGACGCGTCGAACGCGTTCGCCACCTCGGCCTCGGTCGTCGCGCCCGGCCAAGTCCTCGCGGCGGACTACGCGAGCCCGACGCCCGCGAACCTGACGACCTCGATCCTAGAGATGGAGAGCGCGTACGCCGACGCCGCGAGCCGCACCGACCCCGATGAGCTGAACCTGTCGGGCGGCGTCCTCGGCGGCCTGACGCTGGCGCCTGGCTTGTACACGTGGGGCAGCTCGGTCACCATCCCAACCGACGTCACCCTGTCGGGTGCGGCGGGCGACATCTGGATCCTTCAGGTCTCGAACGACCTCTCCATTGCCAGCGGCACCAGCGTGCTCTTGACCGGCGGTGCGCTGGCGAAGAACGTGTACTGGCAGGTCGCCGGCGAGGCGACAATTCACGAGAACGCGCACTTTGAGGGCGTGATCCTGTCCAAGACGGGGATCACGCTGCAGACCGGCGCGTCGCTGCATGGCCGAGCGCTTGCGCAGACCATGATCGCCCTCGACGACAACGCCATCACGACGCCCTAGCGGCGAGCGCGCTGCTGACAAGATCTGGCAGGCCAGCGGGTGAGATGTGGGTGCCCATCAACTTGGAGGCGCCCATGTCCGACCCAACCTATGTCCTGCTCTACGTCGCGAACCCCGAAGCGAGCGCTGCGTTCTACTCGCGCATCCTCGGCAAGGAGCCGGTCGAGCGCTCGCCCTCCTTTGTCCTCTACGTGCTCGGCTCGGGTGTGAAGCTCGGCTTGTGGTCCGCGAGCGACGTCTCTCCTGCGGCGCTCGTCGGCGCCGGGGCGGTCGAGCTCGCGGTGTCGCTGCCTGACGCCGGCGCCGTCGACGCGCTCTTCGAGGCGTGGCGCAGCGAAGGGGTCGCGATGGCGCAAGCGCCAGTCGCCCTCGACTTCGGCTATGCCTTCCTCGCGCTCGACCCCGACGGCCACCGCGTGCGGGTGTTCGCGCCAGCGAGCCGCGAGTAGACTCCAGCTCGGTGCAAGGAGCAACGATGTCCCGCGCGAGCCGCTTGCTGCTCCTCGTTCAAACGCTTCGCCGTCACCGCGCGCCGGTCACGGCGAGCGCGTTGGCGGACGAGCTCGGCGTCTCCGTTCGGTCGATCTACCGGGACGTGAACTCCTTGCGCGAGCAGGGCGCCGCGATCGAGGGCGCCGCGGGTTTGGGCTACGTGCTCAAGCCCGGCTTTGTCTTGCCGCCGCTGATGTTCACGGACGACGAGCTCCAGGCCCTTGTGCTTGGGCTTCGGCTGACCGCGGAGCACGCGGACGACGAGCTCGGCCGGGCCGCGGTGGACGTGCTCGCGAAGGTGCGCGCGGTGCTCTCCGCTGACCTGCGCCGGGAGGTGGATGAGTCCGCGGTCTTCGTCGGCCCCCGAAGAGCGGTGCCACCGAGCGCGGTGCCGCTCGCCAAGGTTCGGCGCGCGATGCGGGGGGCTCATTAGGTGCGCATCGCGTACGCGGATGGGAGCCGCTGGACGCGCGCTTTGATCGCCCCCGGCGGGTGCTGCTCACCGAATGGCGCGAGCGCGAGGGGATCGCCGCGCCATCAGTCGGGTGAGCGCTACATCGAGCGCAGCAAGCTCGCCGCGATGACCCACATGAGCAGCGCGATGCCTGTGTCCAGCACCTGCCACGCCCGCACGCTCTGCATCCACGGCGCCAGCAGCCGCGCGCCGAAGCCGAGGCCGAAGAAGAAGGCGAAGGAGACGGACGCAGCTGCGACGCCAAACGCGAGCTTCTCCGCAGGTAGCGCGAAGCGCGTGGAGACGGCGCCGATGAGCACGACGGTGTCCAAGTAGACGTGCGGGTTGAGCCAGGTCATCGCAGCGCCTGTCGCGAGCGTTCGCCCGAGCGACGCGGACTCCCCGGCCAAGACGACTCCGTAGTCGCCGCGAAGCGCAGCGCGAAGGCGAAGCGCGCCATAGGCGGCCAAGAACAGCGCGCCGACGACGGACATCAGCGCGGGGAGGGCGGGCCAACGCGTCGAAACCGTGCCGAAGCCCGTGACCCCTGCCGCGATGAGCGTCGCGTCCGAGAGCGCGCACAGCAAGGCGACGTGCAGCACATGGGCGCGCAGCAAGCCCTGTCGTAACACGAACGCGTTCTGCGGCCCGATCGCTACTATGAGCGACAAGCACGTCGAGAAGCCGGTTATTGCCGCTGTGATCATCGAGGCGCTCGTCCTGCCTTAGGCATTCACGGGCGCTTCCATCGTCGCCCAAGCGGCCGCGAGCGCGAGGTCCAGCTCCTCGAGATCCTGAAAGCGCTCGACGACCGATACGCGGAAGGCCCGGTCGAACAGCGCGACGAGCCCAGCGCCACCTGAAAGCGCCGCGAGCGTCTCTGCCGCTTGGGGCCGCTGGTGCGGCGCGAGGCCCTCGGGGTCGCGCAGCGCTCCGGGTGCGAGCCCTGTCACGGCGAAGAAGAGCGCTCCGACGACCTGGGTGAGGGTGACGCGGTGATCGCGCTTTCGGGCGCTCGCGCTGTGCTCGGGGAGCGCAAGGAACCGCGCGCCTACGCCCTCGTCGTCGGAGTGGGAGCGCCCGAACGAGACGAGCACGGGGTCGGTGGGGTCGTCGTCGCGCAGCAAGATGTGCTTGGGCTCGAGCTCGCGGTAGCCGACGCCGGCCTCGTGACAATAGGAGAGCACCTCGATCAGTCGCTGGCCCAGCGCGATCGCGGCCCCCGGCGCCATGGGGCCCTTCGCCTTCACGAAGGCCGCGAGGTTGGTGCCGGGGATGTACTCCTGCACCAGAAAGAGCTTGAGGTCGTCGGCTTCGTGCTTGTACGCGTTGGTGTCAAAGAGCACGGGGATGCGGGGATGTGCGAGCGTCTCCAGGGTGGTGGCCTCGCGCCAGAAGCGACCGCGCAGCTCCGCGGACCCGTGGTCGCGCAGCACCTTGAGCACGCCGAGCCCGTCGCTGTCGTGATCGCGAACGAGGTAGGTGCGGCCTATTTCGCCGTCGCCGAGCTTCTCTACCGTCGACCACTGGGGTTCCCACGCCTTGGGCGCGGTCTTCTTCTTGGCCATTGTGTACTCCGGGCGGGCGCCTGCGATGTGGGTCGTCGGCGAGCCGCGTGGTGCCTATCCAGTTTCGAGACCGCTCACTTGAGCGTCGACGTCGGATAGACTGAGGATGGGAGGCCGCGATGGGACAGACCCTGCGCTTGTATGAGGTGAGCCTCCGCGACGGGCTTCAGAACGAGCCGATGACGGTGTCGACGGCGGACAAGCTGGCGCACTTGCACGCCCTCGTGGCGGCGGGCTTTAAGGACATCGAGGTCACCTCCTTCGTGCGCCCTGATTGGATCCCGCAGCTGCAAGACGCGGCGGAGATGATCGCGGGGCTGCCGTCGGCCGACGGCGTGCGATTCTGGGCGCTGATCCCAAACGTGCGAGGCTTGGAGCGCGCCCTCGAAGCTGACGTTCGGCACGTCGCGACCTTCATCTCAGCGTCCGAGTCGCACAACCTCAAGAACGTGAACCGCTCGGTCGAGGCGTCTATGGAGGGCCTCGCGAAGGTCATCCCGCAGGCCAAGGCCGCCGGATGTCGCGTCCGCTCCTATGTGTCGACCGCCTTCGGCTGCCCCTTCGAGGGAACGACCGATCCCGTGCGCGTCGTCGAGATGGCCGTGCGGCTTCGGGCGCTCGGCGCGGACACGATCGCGCTCGGCGACACCATCGGCTCGGGGCACCCCGACCAGGTCCGCGCGCTCATCGCGGCGCTTGTGGCCTCCGGCGTACCGATTGAGGCGATCGCGGTGCACCTGCACGACACCCGCGGCACGGCCCTTGCCAACGCCTACGCGGCCTGGCAAGCGGGCGTTCGCGAGCTCGACGGCGCGATCGGCGGCATCGGTGGCTGCCCTTACGCGCCCGGAGCCGCGGGCAACGCAGCCAGCGAGGACCTCGCGCAGATGTTCGCCGCGATGGGGGTCGAAACCGGCGTGGATCTCGGCGTAGCGTGCGCCGCAGCCGCTCGAATGAGCCAGGTCCTCGGACGGGAGCTGCCGGGGCGTTACTACCGCTACCACAACGCGTTCCACGAGGGCCGATGATGGAGCAAGCGTTTCTACAGCTCATGAACGGGGCGCGGCAGGGGCTCGTGATCCACTTGGACCCCGAGCGTCCGCTTGTCATCGGGCGCAAGCGCGGCGACCTTGTCATTGACGATCCGCTCGTCTCCTCGACGCACGCGCGCGTGGTCGCGCGCGACGGCGTTTGGGTTCTGCAGGATCTGGGCAGCACAAACGGCACGCTCGTCGACGGAAAGGGCGTTCGCGAGGTGGTCCTCAAGGCCGGCTCTGAGATCGGCATCGGCGCGGTGCGCCTCGTGCTCTTCGTGGGCGCGCAGGAGGCCGAGCATGGGCCCGACCCCAGCTTGGCGCAGCTCGACATCGCCTGGCTGCTGGACGAGGAGCTCGTGGAGATTCACGACCGTACAGGTAGCGGTAAGGGCGCGGACGTCATCGGCCAAGACCTGCGCATCCCCCCGGGAATGAAGGCGGCGGTCGAGGTCGTCGCGGGTCAAGACCTCGGCGAGATCTACCGCTTTGGGAGGGGGAACATCGGCATCGGACGCAAGCAGGGCGAGGTCCCGCTCACCGACGTCGAGGTCAGCCGAAACCACGCGATCATCGAGGTCTTCGGCCGCGACATGGTCTTCTTGCGCGACCTCGGCAGCACCAACGGCACCTACCACAACGGTCGCCGCGTCGGCGTCGCGCGACTCGCGGACGGCGACACGGTCGGCTGCGGCAAGACCGTGATGAAGCTGCACCTGACGCGCTAGAGCTGCAGCCCCGCGCGAACATCGCCGCCGTAGGCGGACTCGAGCGCCTCGGCCGCCGCGAGCATGGCCGGGTCAGTGGTCTCCGGTACCTGGGGGCGGAGCACCAAGAACAGGTCGCCGGGCTGCCCCTTGCGCTGCACGCCCTTGCCGCGAATGCGCAGTCGCTGACCGGACCGAACGCCGCCTTTCACGGTGACGCGCACGTTGCCTGTTGGCGTCGGCACCGTGAGCTGCGTGCCGCGCAGCGCCTCGAGGATGGTGAGCGGGACGTCCATCTCCAGATCGTCGCCATCGCGGCGAAGGAGCGGATGTTCACCGACCTCGAGCTGTACGAACAGGTCGCCGCAGGGCCCGCCGTGCGGGGGCGGTGACCCCTCGCCGCGAACGCGCACCTTCTGGCCGTCTTTGGTGCCCGCGGGGACAGGGACGCGAACGGACGCGCGACCGTCAGCGCGCTGAAACGCGATGATGGTCTCGCCACCAACGAAGGTGGTCATGGGGTCGATGCGCGTTCGAACCTGCACGTCGCGACCGCGCTGCGGACCGCTGGAGAAGCCGCCGCCAAACATCGAGCCGAGGATGTCGCTCATGTCGACGCCGTGCCCGCCAAAGCCACCAGGGAAGCCGCCCGAGAAGCCGCCAGGGAAGCCCCCAGCCGCCGCCCCGTTCGCGTCGCCAAACTGGTCGTAGTTCGCGCGCTTTTTCTCATCCCCAAGGACGTCGTAGGCCGCGTTAATCTCCTTGAACTTCGTCTCCGCCGCCGGGTCTTGGTTGACGTCGGGGTGGTAGGTTCGAGCGAGCTTTTTGTAGGCCTTCTTGATGGTGTCCGCGTCGGCGCTGCGTGGCACGCCGAGCACCTCATAGAGATTGGGCAACCGTCCCTCCTGGCGCCCCAATCTAGTGCCAGCGGGGCGCGTGACAAGGGGTGACCGTCTCGCGCCCCTATACGACTCGCGTCCAGCCGGGGGGCGCTTCGGCTGCGCGTTCGATCGACAGCACACGCTCGTGCGACACGTACACGCGCGCGCCGGGCGACCCTGGTACGGGACGAACATGCCTCGCTTCCGTGTATTGAATGTCCGCGCGCTCCCCGACCCGCACGCCACTAGCCATCGCGACGATCGCGGCCGCCGCGAGGAGTAGGTCGAGGGGAGGCGTCGTTCCCTTCGCGAGGGGCAGGAGCGCGTGGGGCCCCGGCGTGCCGCGGACGTGGAACCAAATGTCGTCGCCGCGCGCTTGCTGAAAGCTCAGGCGTCGGTTGCCCGCCTCATCGCGCCCAACGTGGAGCTGCTGCCCGCCGGGCCCTGCCCAGGTGCGCCATGGCGAGCGCGGAGCTTGAGCGCTCGCGGCGCGCTGCGGTGGGGCGTCCTGCTGCAACCGCTCAAGCGCCTCGCGCTGGGCGGTCGCGCAGGTGGCTAGCGTCTGGGTGAGCTCCTCAAGCTTGGTTTCGGTACGTTCGAGCTGCTCAAGCACGCGATCCACGCCGCGATCGAGCTTGCTCGCACGGCGGTAGAGCCGCTCCATCGCCTGCACAGGCGACTCGCCCTTGGTGAGCTGAACGGTGTGAACGACGCGCTCGTCCTCCAGATCGCTGACCATGAGCTGCGCCACGTGACGGGGCAGGGCGTGTAGGTTGGCGGCGAGCGCGTCGGCGGTACGTCGCAGCGTTGGCGCGCCGTCTGCGGCGTCGAGGTCCGCCTGGAGCGCCCTCGCGAGCCGTTGCAGGCGCGCCCGCTCGGTCCTCAAACGCCGTTCGACGCCCGCTCGAAGCGCGCCGAGCTCGTCCTCGGCCTCTTGTTCCTCAAAGTAGTGAGCCGCTGCTTGGTTCCACGACTGGTCTGCCGCTGGCGCAAAGCGCGGCGACCTGAGGTCGGGTTGGGGGCAGGGGAGGGGCGGAAGTCCGCTGTGGGAGGGGCCGTCATAAGCGCTCACGACGCGATCGCCGTCGCACAACCACAGACCGCCGCCACGCCCCGTAAGGCGAAGGTGGAGCTGGCCGTGCGTGAACACGAGGTCGAGGACACGATCGCCGTCGGCCTTTCGGACCTCAAGCAAGCGTCCGCCTAGGTGCGCACGACAGGCCCCTTGAAAGGAGTATGGCTGCTTGGGACTCGACAGGCGCTGGAGACTCAGGTGCACCCGCGCGCACGAGCCGCGAGGCACCATGACGAGGCGCTCGCCGGTGCTAAACACCAGCACCAAGCGATCGCGAAGCGGCTGTCGGACCTCCGCGAGGAAGGAGCCACAGAGCCCCGCGATCTCCGATGTGACCCGCTCGATTTCCGCGTGGTTCATGCCCATACCCGTTAGCTAGCCGCCCATGGGGCTGCTGTCGTTACTGCTGTATGGAGCGCTCGCGCTCGCCGGTGAGTTCTTCGTCGAAGGGCCAGAGGTCGACACGCGCGCCGAGGCCGTCGCCATGGCGCAGGCCGCGCAGGCGCGCGCTGTCGAGTGTCGCGTCGTGCGCAGATACCGCCACGGCACCGGCTGGGTCTACGTCGTCGTCAGCGCGCCCTACGGGGATCGCATCTCCGCGTCCTCCGCGGCCACCACCATGGCTGGCTCGACGGGGCGAGGGATGACGATCTTCGCTACCGATGGCGATCCTGCGCCCCAGGACTCGCCTACGGCCCCCTCTCCCATCGGCGGTGACGAGCCCGCACCGGACGCCGCGGACGACGGCACCGACAGCAGCATCGCGCACATCACGCCCGAGCCGCTGGACAATGACGACGTCGGCGATGACGCAGTAGGCGGTGACGAGGTCGCGCGCACGCTGCGGCGCATCGAGCGCGCACACGGGGGGGCCGACGGTGGCGATCGCGTGTTGTCGCGCGCGTCGAGCGTCGTGTTTCGGTACACGCGCACCACCCCAGAAGGCCAGGTGATCGACCACACATTCGCTCGGCGAGGTGAGGAGCGCTATCTCTCCATCGACGTCCGCGAGGGCGACGGCGTCTCCATGACCGTGAGCGTCACCGGCGTCGCTGCGTGGTCCACCACCAAGGGGGGCGCCCCAGCGCCCGTCGATCGCCAGCGCGCGCTGGAGACCATCGAGCGCTTCTCGCCCGAGCACGTCCTAGGTTTGGCGCTGACGATCGCGACCGACCTCGAGAGCCGCCCCGAGCTGCAGCGCCTTCGCAGCGACGGGCAGGCCGACGTCGACGGCGATCGCTGCGAGGTGTTGCGCTACGACGGCGATCGCGTCGTACCCCCGTTCGTCGTGGCCGTCTCCACGGAGAGCTGGCGCGTCCGTCAGGTGGGCTTTGACAACGGCGTCCTCAAAGACATGACCGACTACCGCGCTACCGAGGACGGCCTCGTGTACCCCATGCGCGTTCAAGTCTGGCGGCGTCGCGCGATCGTCGACACCGTGAACGTCGCGAAACTCGAACTCGATTCACCCCTTCCGGCCGAGTGGCTGTCCAATCCGTTCGCTACGGGGCCCTCGGACCCCACACCACGCCTTGACACCCCACGCGGCACCGAATAAGCGCGCGGGCGCCGAGCCGTTCACACGGCTTCGGGTTGCTGGCGTAGCTCAATTGGTAGAGCAGCTGATTTGTAATCAGCAGGTTGCGGGTTCAAGTCCCACCGTCAGCTCCGGAACGCTCTTTAAAAAACGTCCTCGACATCCAGCCGGCCAGCCGATTAGACGGCAAGCGGTTTGAGGACAACTCATCGGTTTTTGGGGGGTTGCCCGAGTGGTCAAAGGGAGCGGGCTGTAAACCCGCCGGCTATGCCTACGTTGGTTCAAGTCCAACACCCCCCACCATTTTCCAAGCATGGATCGCGGGAATAGCTCAGTTGGTAGAGCATCGGCCTTCCAAGCCGAGGGTCGCGGGTTCGAATCCCGTTTCCCGCTCCATAGAGAACGCCCTTGTAGCTCAGCGGTAGAGCACTCCCTTGGTAAGGGAGAGGTCACGAGTTCGATTCTCGTCAAGGGCTCCATCTTCCTACGGGAAACCCACACCACGATTTAAGCAAGGAGTCTCCGATGGCCAAGGAGAAGTTCGACCGCAGCAAGCCGCACGTCAACATCGGCACGATCGGTCACGTCGATCACGGTAAGACCACGCTGACCGCAGCGATCACGATGACGCTCGCCAAGATCGGCGGCGCGAAGTCCATGAGCTACGCGGACATCGACAAGGCGCCGGAAGAGAAGGCGCGCGGCATCACGATCAACACCGCGCACGTCGAGTACCAGACGGCGGCTCGCCACTACGCGCACGTCGACTGCCCCGGGCACGCCGACTACATCAAGAACATGATCACCGGCGCGGCGCAGATGGACGGCGCGATCCTGGTGGTGTCCGCGGCCGATGGCCCGATGCCCCAGACCCGTGAGCACGTGCTCTTGGCCCGTCAGGTCCAGGTCCCCTACATCGTCGTGTTCTTGAACAAGTGCGACATGCTGGACGACGAAGAGCTCCTCGAGCTTGTCGAGATGGAAGTTCGTGAGCTCCTGTCCTCGTACGAGTTCCCCGGCGATGACATCCCCGTCATCCGCGGCTCGGCGCTCAAGGCCGTCGAAGGCGACATGGGCCCGCTCGGTGAGCCCGCGATCCACGCGCTCATGGCGGCGGTTGATGCTTACATCCCGACCCCCGAGCGTCTGATCGATCTTCCCTTCCTGATGCCAGTCGAGGACGTGTTCACGATCTCCGGTCGTGGCACCGTGGCGACGGGTCGTATCGAGCGCGGCATCGTGCACGTTGGCGACGAAATCGAGATCGTCGGCATCAAGGACACCGCCAAGTCCACCGTGACCGGCGTTGAGATGTTCCGCAAGCTGCTCGATCAGGGCGAAGCTGGCGACAACGTCGGCGCGCTGCTCCGTGGCGTGAAGCGCGAAGACATCGAGCGCGGCCAGGTTCTGGCCAAGCCGAAGTCGATCACGCCCCACACCAAGTTCACGGGCGAAGTCTACGTTCTGAAGAAGGAAGAGGGCGGCCGTCACAAGCCGTTCTTCGCGGGCTACCGTCCGCAGTTCTACTTCCGTACGACGGACGTGACGGGCAACATCACGCTGCCTGAAGGCGTCGAGATGGTCATGCCGGGCGACCGCGTCACCATCGAGGTCGAGCTCATCGCTCCGATCGCGATGGAGAAGCAGCTCCGCTTCGCGATCCGCGAAGGTGGCCGCACCGTCGGCGCCGGCGTCGTCGCCGAGATCCTGAAGTAGTTCACGAGCCGCGCGGGGTCACTCGCGCGGCTTGTTCTTCGAGGACGAGCTAGCCGCTCGTCCTCGCGTGCGTAAAGGGACGGCGTTCTTGTCCGTGCTCTCCTAGAAGAGCTGTAAATCCTGGCACGACGTTTGCTGTCGGCTTACAGCATGTGGGTGAAACTCCGATGCTCCATCAACGCTACGTTCTGCTCGCCTTCGTCGCGGCGGCCATCTTGGTCGGCGCAACGACGCAGTCTGCGGCCGTGTCGTTGATTGAAGCGATGCACATCCCCAACATGCAGATTGGCTTTGTCACGATGAGCAGCGCGTTCTCAGTCGGCGCGGCGGGGGCGACCTTTGTGGGCCTGCTTCGCAGTCGCAAGGCTGTGTCCTACGCTGACGAGGTCGTTGACGAGCTGACGAAGGTGACGTGGCCGTCGAAGGACGAGACGCTTCACGCGTCGACGACAGTGCTCTTCACGACGCTGTTCACCGCGGCTGTGCTTGCAGGTTACGACGTGCTCTGGAAGCTGTTGGCGCTCTACCTGTACGCCTCTCCCACCCCTCCGACGCCCTGACGGCCAAACCGCCTTGGCATTAGCCAGGCTGGAGCGATTATGTCCATGCAGTGGTACGCCGTGCACACCCTTTCGGGTTCAGAAGAGCGGGCGAAGCGCGCCCTCGAGCAGCGCATCATCCAGCACGAGCTCAGCCACAAGTTCGGGCAAGTCCTCGTGCCGTCCGAGACGGTTGTCGATCCCAAGACCAAGCGCAAGGTGACTCGTCGATTCTACCCCGGCTACATGCTGGTCGAGATGGACTTCGACAACGAAACCTGGCACTTGGTCAAGGATACCCCTAAGATCATGGGCTTCGTAGGCGGACTTCGCAATCCTCCTCCGGTTCCCGAGGACGAAGTCCGCAAGATCACGCGCATGCTCTCCAACGAAGAAGAGCCCCGGCCCGTGGTCGATTTTGAGGTTGGCGAAGAGGTCCGCCTCACCGAGGGCCGTTACGCGTCGATGCGTGGCGTCATCGAAGAGATCAACGAGGCGCGTGGCAAAGTGCGCGTCATCATCACTATCTTTGGTCGCCCGGTCCCCACGGAGCTTGGCTTCCATCAGGTCGAGAAGCTCGCGTAACTGCGGAGCTGCTAGGAGTGTCCCATGGCGAAGAAGGTCGTCAACAAGATCAAGCTGCAGATCCCCGCTGGCGCCGCGCGTCCGGCGCCGCCCGTCGGCCCGGCCCTTGGTCAGGCTGGTGTGAACATCAAGCAGTTCTGCGACGAGTTCAACAACCGCACGAAGCCGCAAGCTGGCGATGGGCTCATCATCCCCGTCGTCATCACGGTCTACGCGGACCGTTCGTTTACGTTTGAGACCAAGACCCCCCCGGTTGCCGTCCTTCTTCTGAAGGCCGCGGGCATCCCGAAGGGCTCGGGCCAGCCCAACCTCGACAAGGTTGGAACGGTCACGATGGCTCAGATCGAAGAGATTGCAAAGTTGAAGCTGCCGGATTTGAACTGCACCAGCCTGGAGTCGGCAAAGTCCCAGGTTATCGGTACGGCTCTGTCTTCCGGCATTATCGTGAACCCCTAGTTCCCGGCTGATCACTGGGGGAGGGGAGCCGACCCCCGCTCACCCCGGCCAGTTGCAACGAAGACACTTCGTTGAAGGAGGACAAACGTGCCGCGCCACGGAAAGCGCTTTCAGGCTGCTCGGTCGACCGTCGACTCGCAGAAGCGTCATTCAATTGAAGAGGCCGTGAGCCTCGTCAAGAATGCCGCCACCGCGAAATTCGATGAGTCGGTTGATGTTGCCGTGCGACTCGGTGTAAATCCGAGACAAGCGGACCAGATGGTTCGTGGTGCCGTGAGCTTGCCTCACGGTATCGGCAAGACCAACGTTGTTGTGGTCTTTGCTGAGGGAGACGCCGCCAAGGCAGCTGAGGAAGCTGGGGCGGATTATGTTGGTTCAACTGAACTGATCAACAAGATTGCTGGTGGTTGGATGGACTTTGATAAGGCCGTCGCAACCCGTAGCATGATGGCCAAGGTTGGTCGTCTCGGGCGCGTGCTCGGTCCTCGCGGACTCATGCCGAACCCCAAGACGGGCACTGTCGTCTCTCCAGACGATGTTGGCCGAGTTGTCAGTGAAGTCAAGAGCGGCCGTATCGACTTCCGAGTCGAGCGTGCGGGTATTGTGCACACGCAGGTGGGCAAGGCGAGCATGACGCAAGAGCAGCTTCAGGAAAACGTCCTGGCGCTAATCTCGACGCTTCTCAAGCTCAAGCCGTCTACTGCCAAGGGCACGTACATCCGCGGTGTCGCGCTGTCGTCCACGATGGGCCCTGGTGTTCGCCTCGACTCTAACGAGGTGACGCGTCAGGCACAGGACTTCCGGGGGTAGCCATGAATCACGCTGAAAAGGCTGCGATCGTCGATGACGTCGCACGTCGGTTTGCCGACGCGCCATTTGTGGCTCTCATCAAGTACGACGGCTCCACAGTCGCGCAGATGGACGAAGTTCGTCGGTCGTGTGAGGCGCTTGGGATTCATTTCCAGGTCGTCAAGAACACGCTGTCGAAGCGCGCCATTTCCGGGACCGAGAAGGAGGCGCTTGCGCCGAAGTTCACGGGCCCACTCGCCGTGCTGTTCTCGGGTGAAGACCCGATCGCGGCGGCGAAGCTCGTGAAGGACACGCTCAAGAAGAACGATCGGCTCGAAGTTCGCGCCGGGTTCTTTGAGGGCACTGTGCTCGACGCGAAGGGTGTTGAGGCTACGGCCTCTCTGCCCAGCCGCGAGCAGCTTCTTGTGTCGCTGCTTCGCACCCTTCAGGAAGGCCCGCGTCAGGTGCTCGGTGTTATCCGCGCCCCCGCTCGCGATCTGCTGTACCTGCTCAAGAACTACGAAACCAAGCTCGAAGAAATCTGATTCCAGCGAGCCTTGCTCGCGCATTTCCCTCAGGAGGAGACCATGTCCGTTACCCAGGACCAGGTTGTCGATTACATCAAGAACCTCAAGCTCGGCGAGGTCAAGGCGCTCATCTCGATCCTCGAGGACGAGCTCGGCGTCGAGGCTTCCGCTCCCATGATGATGGGTGCGATGCCCGCCGCTGGCCCCGCGGCCGCTGTCGAGGAGCAGACCGAGTTCGACGTCATGCTCACCGGCTTCGGCGACAAGAAGATCGGCGTCATCAAGGCCGTTCGTGCTCTCACGGGTCTTGGCCTCAAGGAAGCCAAGGAGCTCGTCGAGTCCGCGCCCGACGCGAAGATCAAGGAAGGCGTGTCCAAGGACGACGCCGCTACCGCCAAGAAGGAGCTCGAGGAAGCCGGCGGTACTGTTACCATCAAGTAGTTTCCTTACGGATTCCGCTTCGCTGCCCCTCACCTGCTGGCCGGCATGGTGAGGGGCGGCTACCGCTCCTTGATAGGAGCGGTACTCGCGCGTGCGTATCGCCGCGCGTTAGCCGGTCACCAAAAGTTTCGGAAAGACCCCCCGAGCATGGCGAACACTTGCCGCAGCGTGTTCACCAGCGACCCCCTGCCCGTTACAGGTCGCGCGGGCGGGGTGCGCCCACAGGAGTGTACGGATGTCTGATCAGCAGTTGTTGGCGAACAACTTTCGTTTTCGAAATTCGTTCGGTCGGGTGAAGTCGTACATCGACATCAACAACCTGATCGAGATCCAGCAGCGCAGCTACCAGCAGTTCCTGCAGCACGACGTGCCCGAAGACGAGCGCGAGGACATTGGCCTTCAGGCCGTGTTCAAGAGCGTGTTCCCGATTCGGGACTTCTCTGGGAAGGCCTCGCTTGAGTTCGTCTCGTACGAGCTCGAGCCCCCCAAGTACGACGTCGACGAGTGCCGCGAGCGCGGCATGACGTTCTCGGCGCCGATCAAGGTGGTCGTGCGTTTGGTCGTGTGGGACGTTGATCCCGAGACCAACGTGCGCAGCGTCTCGAACATCAAGGAGCAGCCGGTTTACTTCGGCGAGATCCCGCTGATGACGGAGAACGGTACGTTCATCGTGAACGGCACTGAGCGCGTCATCGTCAGCCAGCTGCACCGCAGCCCGGGTATTTTCTTCGGCAGCCAGCGCAGCAAGACCGGCGGTCGCAAGGAGATCTTTAGCGCGCGCATCATCCCGAACCGCGGCTCTTGGATCGACTTCGAGTTCGACACCAAGGACATCTTGTACGTGCGCATCGATCGCCGTCGCAAGCTGCCCGCGACGGTGCTCCTCCGCGCCCTCGGCTACGACACCGAGTCCTTGCTCAACTACTTCTACGAGAGTGAGCGCGTCTTCCGCACGGAGGACGGCTGGTTCAAGGAGACCACCGAGGATCTGCTCTTTCAGCAGAAGGCCTCGGTCGACGTCCTCGACGACGAAGGCAAGGTCATCTGCCGCAAGGACAAGAAGTTCCTGAAGAACATCCTGCGCAAGATGCGCAAGGTGGGCATGATCCGCACCGAGCGCCAGCTCGTGGACGGACAAGAGGTCGACGTCGATCTCGGCATCATCCCGATCCGCGAGGACGACCTGATCGGCAAGATCAGCGCGTTCGACATCGTCGACATGAACACCGGCCGCATCTTGGTCGAGTGCAACGGCGAGTTCACCGAGGACAACCTCGCAGCTTGCGTCGCGAACGGTATCACCGACTTCCACCCGCTCTTCATCGACGGTCTGTTGGTCGGCTCGTTCTTGCGCGACACGTTGGTGCTCGACCACGTCGAGTCCACCGAAGAGGCGGTCGTCGAGATCTTCCGTCGCTTGCGTTCGGCGGATCCTCCCACCTACGAGACCGCGCTTCAGCACTTCGAGAACTTGTTCTTCGATCCCGAGCGCTACGACCTCTCGCGCGTTGGCCGTCACAAGGTCAACCACAAGCTCGGCCTGGACGTCCCGCTCGACCAGACCACGCTGACCCGCGACGACATCCTCCAAGTCGTGAAGTACTTGGTCGATCTCAAGAACAACAAGGGCGAAGTCGACGACATCGACCACCTCGGCAATCGCCGCGTGCGCGCCGTTGGTGAGCTCCTCGAGAACCAGTACCGCATGGGCCTGGACCGCATGGGCAAGGCGATCAAGGAGCGCATGAGCCTCTCCGAGATCGAGGCGCTGATGCCGAACGACCTCATCAACTCCAAGCCGGTCTCGGCCGTCGTGAAGGAGTTCTTCGGGTCCAGCCAGCTCTCGCAGTTCATGGACCAGACGAACCCGCTCTCCGAGATCACGCACAAGCGCCGCTTGTCTGCCCTCGGGCCGGGTGGTCTCACCCGCGAGCGCGCTGGCTTCGACGTCCGCGACGTTCACCCGACTCACTACGGCCGCATCTGCCCGATTGAGACCCCTGAAGGCCCGAACATCGGCCTCATCGCGTCGCTCTCGACCTTCGCTCGCGTCAACGAGTTCGGCTTCATCGAGACCCCGTACCGTCGCGTCGTCGACGGCCGCGTGGATCCCGGCGCGCCCGGCTACTACGACGCGCTCAAGGAAGAGACCGTCGATGGCACCCAGAAGCACGTCATCGCGATGGCGTCCGCGCCCATCGACGCGGATGGTCGCTTCACGGGCGAGCTCGTCCCCGCTCGTCGCGGTGGTGACTTCGCGCTCGTGCTGCCGTCCGAGGTCACCCTCATGGACGTTGGACCGAACCAGCTCGTGTCCGTCGCCGCTGGCCTCGTTCCCTTCCTAGAGAATGACGACGCCAACCGCGCGCTCATGGGCGCCAACATGATGCGCCAGGCCGTCCCGGTCGTCCGCACCGAGGCGCCGCTGGTCGGCACTGGTATGGAGAGCATCGTCGCTCGCGACTCGGGCGTCACCGCGACCGCACGCCGCAGCGGCATCGTCGAGTCCGTCGACGCGTCCCGCATCGTCATCAAGACCGAGGGCGCTGACGGCGACGAGATCGGCGCCGACGTCGACATCTACAACCTCACCAAGTTCATGCGTTCAAACCAGAACACGTGCATCAACCAGCGCCCCGTCGTCCGACCCGGTGACGTCGTTCGCGCTGGTGAGGTCATCGCTGACGGCCCCGCGACCGAGCTCGGTGAGCTCGCGCTCGGCCACAACCCGATCGTCGCGTTCATGCCTTGGGGTGGCTACAACTACGAGGACTCGATCCTCCTCTCCGAGCGCCTGGTGCGCGAGGACCTCTACACCACCATTCACATGGAGGAGTTCGAGGTCTCGGCTCGCGACACCAAGCTCGGCAAGGAAGAGATCACCCGCGACATCCCGAACGTCGGCGATGAAGCGCTCAAGGACCTCGACGACTCCGGCATCGTGCGCATCGGCGCCGAGGTCCGGTCTGGCGACATCCTGGTCGGCAAGATCACGCCGAAGGGTGAGACGCAGCTCTCCCCGGAAGAGAAGCTCCTTCGCGCCATCTTCGGTGAGAAGGCTGGCGACGTCCGCGACACGTCCCTCCGCGTCCCCCCGGGCGTCGAAGGCACGGTCATCGGCGCGCAAGTCTTCAGCCGCGAAGGTGTCGAGAAGGACGAGCGCGCGCTCGAGATCGAGCAAGAGGCGGTCAACCGCATCGAGCGCGATCGCGACGAGAAGGTCCGCACCATCCGCGAGTCTGCGCTCCGCCAACTGGCGCGCATCCTGAACGGGCACGTCGCCGCCAACGCGGTCGTCGATCCCGACTCGGGTGCCGAGATCATCGCCGCGGGCGAGGCCTACGCCATCGACAACCTCCGTCGCCTCCCCGTGGACGCGATGGATCGCGTCTCCGTGCAGGATTCCACCGCCGAGGAGCGCGTTTGGGCGCTCACCGACGAGATCCGCGCGAAGGTGGACGAGGTTCACGCCCGCTACAAGGCGAAGATCGAGCGCCTCAAGAAGGGTGACGAGCTCCCCCCGGGCGTCATCAAGATGGTCAAGATCTACGTCGCCATCAAGCGCAAGCTGTCGGTCGGCGACAAGATGGCCGGCCGTCACGGCAACAAGGGCGTCATCTCCAAGGTCCTCCCGATCGAAGACATGCCGTACCTTGAGGACGGCACGCCCGTCGACATCGTCTTGAACCCGCTGGGCGTTCCTTCGCGTATGAACGTCGGCCAGATCCTCGAGACCCACCTTGGTTGGGCCGCTCGTGGCATGGGTCGCAAGATCGCAGCCATGCTCGACGAGGCCGGTGAACCGGAGAACCTGCGCGCCTACCTGAAGCGCATCTTCTACCGTCACCCCGACACGATGAGCTTCCTGACTACCGCAACGGACGAAGAGATCGGGCGCTTTGCGGAGAAGTACCGCAATGGCGTCACCATCGCGACGCCCGTCTTCAGCGGGGCAGGCGAGGAGGACATCCACGAGGCGCTTGAGATGGCGGGCCTGGACGACGACGGACAGACCATCCTGTTCGACGGTCGCACGGGCGAAGCCTTCCACCAGCGCGTGACCGTCGGTGTCATGTACATGCTGAAGCTCCACCACCTTGTCGACGACAAGATTCACGCTCGCTCCATTGGGCCGTACTCCTTGGTCACTCAGCAGCCGCTGGGTGGTAAGGCGCAGTTCGGTGGTCAGCGTCTCGGTGAGATGGAGGTCTGGGCCATGGAAGCCTATGGCGCCGCCTACGGCCTTCAGGAGTTCCTGACGGTCAAGTCTGACGACGTCGCCGGGCGCACGCGCATGTACGAGTCCATCGTCAAGGGTGAGAACGTGCTCGAGGCGGGCCTGCCCGAGTCGTTCAACGTCCTCATCAAGGAGATGCACGCCCTCGCGCTCGATGTCGAGCTCGTCGAGGACAAGGAAGCGCTCCGCCACTAGGCGCGCTTCCGTCTCCGCTCTGTCCATCTACTTTTTCTTCGTTACTCAACAGCTTCGCCGCAGGAGATCGCCGTGAGGGAGATCACCAACCTATACGAGAAGCCCAAGAACCCGCTCAACTACGTGGCTGTGCGCATCAGTCTGGCTTCCCCAGAGAAGATTCGCAGCTGGTCGCACGGTGAGGTGCGTAAGCCTGAGACCATCAACTACCGGACGTTCAAGCCGGAGCGTGATGGGCTGTTCTGCGCTCGCATCTTTGGTCCGATCAAGGACTACGAGTGCCTTTGTGGCAAGTACAAGCGGATGAAGTTCCGCGGCGTCACCTGCGAGAAGTGCGGTGTCGAGGTCATTCAGGCTCGCGTTCGTCGCGAGCGCATGGGCCACATCGACCTGGCGACGCCAGTCGCGCACATCTGGTTCCTCAAGAGCTTGCCGTCACGCATCGGCAACCTCCTCGACATCACGCTGAAGGACCTCGAGAAGGTCTTGTACTGTGAGTCGTACATCGTCACCGATCCCGGCGAGACTACGCTGGAGAAGGGCACGATCCTGTCCCAGGAAGACTACGAAGAGATGATCCGCACCTTTGGGTACGGCTCCTTCGAGGTCGGCATGGGCGGCGAGGTCATCCGCGACATGCTCGCGGAGCTCGACATCCCGGCGCTGGCAGACAGCCTCCGCACGGAGATGAAGGAGACGGCTTCGGCAGCGCAGCGTCGCAAGTTCGCCAAGCGCCTGAAGATCGTCGAGGCCTTCAAGGACTCGGGCAACTCGCCCGAGTACATGATGCTCGAGGTTATCCCGGTTCTTCCGCCGGACCTGCGTCCGTTGGTCCCGCTGGACGGCGGCCGATTCGCGACCTCGGATCTCAACGATCTGTACCGCCGCGTGATCAACCGCAACAACCGCCTCAAGCGCCTCCAAGACCTCAACGCGCCCGAGATCATCATCCGCAACGAGAAGCGCATGCTTCAAGAGGCGGTCGATGCGCTCTTCGACAACGGTCGTCGCGGCAAGGTCTTCCAGGGCCCGAACAAGCGCCCGCTGCGCTCGCTGTCGGACATGCTCAAGGGCAAGCAGGGCCGCTTCCGCCAGAACCTCCTCGGCAAGCGCGTCGACTACTCGGGCCGTTCGGTCATCGTCGTCGGCCCCGACCTGCGCCTTCACCAGTGCGGTCTGCCCAAGAAGATGGCGCTTGAGCTGTTCAAGCCGTTCATCTACTCCAAGCTCGAAGAGCGCGGTCTCGTCTCCACCATCAAGATGGCCAAGAAGCGCGTCGAGCAAGAGCACGACGAGGTCTGGGACATCCTTGAAGACGTCATCCGCGAGCATCCTGTCATGCTCAACCGCGCTCCGACGCTGCACCGTCTCGGCATTCAGGCCTTCGAGCCTGTGCTGATCGAAGGCGGCGCCATCCGTCTGCACCCGCTCGTCTGCACGGCGTTCAACGCCGACTTCGACGGTGACCAGATGGCGGTTCACTTGCCGCTCTCCATCGAAGCGCAGATCGAAGCGCGCGTCCTGATGATGTCGACCAACAACATCCTCAGCCCGGCGTCGGGTCGCCCGATCATTCAGCCGTCGCAGGACGTTGTCCTCGGCGCCTACTACATGACTCGTCACCGCTTCGGCGCTCGCGGCGAGGGGCGCATCTTCGCGAGCCCTGCCGAGGTCGAGCAGGCCTACGACACGGGTGAGGCCGATCTCCACGCGGCGATCAAGGTCCGTATGCCCAGCCGCCCGCTTGAGGACCGCCTCCTTGAGCAGCTTGAGTCGCTGCTCGACGCCCACTTGGTGCTCGGCGTCGACATCGGCAACGCGTCCGAGGTTTGGCACGTGCATCGTGCTGGCGTCGATCGGTTGGCCTTCGATGGCAAGCCCGTTGCGCTCGGCGAGTTCGCCGCGCTCGGCGGCGATGCGTACGCGGTCATCTCCGGAGCAGCTGAGTCGTTCGACTTCTCCTCCGTCGAAGACGGCTCGATCGTCATGGATCTCGGCCGCGCGGTCGCGCCGCAGAACGGTGGCGGCGCCACGTGGGCTGGTCGCTCGGGCGGCGTGCCCGTGCTCGCTGGCACCCGTCAGGTGTACACGAGCTCGCAGCTCCCCAACGAGGTTGAGGGCGTCGCGGCGTCGCAGGCCTCCATCCCTGACGGCACCAAGGTCACCGAGGAGATCATCGACGGCATCCGCGTGTGGATCTACGAGCTGCCCGAGATTCGTGGCGCCAGCCGCGTGGTCGCGTCGCTCAACCCGATTCTGCCTGCCTCGGTGGGTGATGTGATCGTGGACTCGCGCGTCAACGTGTCGCGTCGCCTTGAGCAGCTCAAGAACGTGGTCAACTGGCTGCGCGAGCAGAACCGCGACACGCTCACCATGATCGTCGCTCCCGGTGGCTACTTCGGCTTTGGTGGCTCGGTTCCGGTGTGGACCCGCGACTGCGACAAGGACGTCGTCGAGGCCCGTGGCGAGCTGGTGGACACCACCGTTGGTCGCGTGCTCTTCTACTCCATTGTCCCGTCGGAGCTCCCGTACTCGAGCGTCGATCGTCCGATGACCAAGAAGGCGCTCGGCGAGCTCATCGACCGTTGTTACCGCGTCGCCGGCCCCAAGAAGACCGTTCTGCTTGCAGACGGTCTCATGAAGCTCGGCTTCCAGATGGCGGCCGAGGCCGGCATCTCCATCGCCATCGGCGACATGGAGATCCCCGCGAGCAAGAAGGAGATCCTCGAGGAGGCGCACAAGTCGGTCCGCGAGACCGAGTCGCAGTACAACGAGGGCCTCATCACGCCGCGCGAGAAGTACAACAAGGTCGTCGACATCTGGTCGAAGGTGACCACGGACATCTCCGACGCGCTCGTCAAGAACATCTCTACCGAGATGGTCGAGGTCGAGGGCGGCAAGATGGTCGAGCAGCCGAGCTTCAACAGCATCTTCATGATGCAAGACTCGGGCGCTCGCGGTTCGGCTACGCAGATTCGCCAGCTCGCTGGCATGCGCGGCCTGATGGCCAAGCCTTCGGGCGAGATCATCGAGAACCCCATCACGGCCAACTTCCGCGAAGGTCTCTCGGTTCTCGAATACTTCATCTCGACCCACGGCGCCCGTAAGGGCCTCGCGGACACGGCGCTCAAGACCGCGAACTCGGGCTATCTGACCCGTCGTCTCGTCGACGTCGTCCAGGACACCATCATCACGGCGGTGGACTGCGGCACGACAGACGGCATGGAGATGAGCTCGCTCATCGAAGGCGGCGAGATCATCGAGCACGTCGGCGAGCGCGTCCTGGGTCGCGTCGCGGCCGAGGACATCCTCGACCCCTACAGCGACGAGGTGCTGCTGCGTCGCGGCGAGATGCTCAACGAGACGGCCGTCGATCGCATCGTTCAGGCTGGCGTGGAGACGATCAAGATTCGCTCCGTGCTTAGCTGCGAGATGCGCTGGGGCGTTTGCTCGTACTGCTACGGTCGTGACCTCGCGCGCGGCGCGGCGGTCAACATCGGCGAAGCCGTCGGTGTCATCGCGGCGCAGTCCATCGGCGAGCCCGGTACGCAGCTCACCATGCGCACCTTCCACATCGGTGGTGCCGCTTCGTCGTCGGTCGCCCAGAGCACGCACGAGCTGCGCACGAGCGGCGTCATTCGCTACTCGGACTCGCTCATCGTCGCCACCAACCGCGATGGCCAGATCATCGCGATGTCGCGCAACGGCGAGCTCACCGTCCAGGACGCCAAGGGCCGCGAGCGCGAGCGCTACGCGATCCCTTACGGTGCAGAGCTGCTCGTCAAGGACGGCCAGAAGGCCGCCGCTAAGACGCGCGTCGCCAAGTGGGACCCCTTCAACCTGCCTCTGCTCGCGACCGCGAACGGTGTGGCGGCGTTCAAGGACTTGCAGGACGGCCGTTCGATGAAGGAGGAGATCGACGCTACGGGCCTGTCCCGTATGGTCGTCACCGAGTTCAAGGACACCGACCTCAAGCCGCGCATCGAGCTGGCCAGTGAGGATGGCACGGTCTCGCGCTACTTCCTCCCGTCGAACGCGTACATTATGGCGCAGGATGGGGCCGACATTCGCGTCGCCGACGTCCTCGCGAAGATCCCGCGTGAGACCACGAAGACCAAGGACATCACGGGTGGTCTGCCGCGTGTTGCCGAGCTCTTCGAGGCTCGTAAGCCCAAGGAGGTCGCGGTCATCGCAGAGGTTGACGGCACCGTCACCTTCGGCAAGGACACGAAGGGCAAGCGCCGCATCGTGGTCACTGGCGAAGAGGGTGTTTACGAGGAGTACCTCATCCCCAAGGGCAAGAACATCACCGTCAACGAGGGTGACTACATCCGCGCCGGTGAGGCCCTCATGGACGGCGCTGCGAACCCGCACGACATCTTGAAGATCAAGGGTGAGGGGGCGCTCGCACGCTACCTCGTCGACGAGATTCAAGAGGTCTACCGTCTGCAGGGCGTGAAGATCAACGACAAGCACATCGAGGTGATCGTTCGCCAGATGCTGCGCCGCGTGAAGATCCGCCAGGTGGGGGACACCGACTTTCTCGTGGACGAGGTCGTCGAGCGCCACCGCTTCGACGAGGTCAATCGCCAGATCATCGCGATGGGCGGTATCCCCGCTCGCGCGGAGCCTTTGCTCCTCGGCATCACCAAGGCCAGTCTGTCGACCGAGTCCTTCTTGTCAGCCGCCTCCTTCCAGGAGACGACGCGCGTCCTCACAGAGGCCGCCATGAAGGGTGCGATCGACGAGCTCCGCGGCTGCAAGGAGAACGTGATCATGGGTCGTCTGATCCCGGCTGGAACGGGGTTTGCGGCCTACCGGAAGCTCGGAATGTCCTTCAAGGACCGCTCCGGCGCCGAGGATGTGGCCTACGCCAAGTAGGTGCTAGCTTGACAGCGGGCCGGACGCGACTTAAGGCGCGACGGCCCAGGGGACGTGTCCCCTCTACGGATCCTTCGAACAGAGACGAACCATGCCGACCATCAACCAGCTCGTCCGAAAGGGCCGCAAGCGCATCGAGGCCAAGTCCTCGGCTCCCGCGCTGAAGGCCAGCCCCCAAAAGCGCGGCGTGTGCACTCGTGTGTACGCCACCACGCCGAAGAAGCCGAACTCGGCGCTTCGTAAGGTCGCGCGTGTACGCCTGACCAACGGTATCGAAGTTACGGCGTACATTCCCGGTGAGGGCCACAACCTCCAGGAGCACAACTCTGTGCTCGTTCGTGGTGGTCGTGTGAAGGACCTTCCCGGTGTTCGCTACCACATCATTCGTGGCACGCTCGACAGCCAGGGCGTCGCCGCCCGTGGTCAGAGCCGTTCCAAGTACGGCGCTAAGCGCCCGAAGAAGTAGGGAGAGACCATGCCGCGTCGTGGCGAAGTAAACAAGCGCGTTCCGCTTGCCGACCCCCGTTTTGGTGACATCCTCGTGTCGCGCTTCATGAACGTCCTGATGGAGGACGGCAAGAAGGGTGTCGCTGAGGGCATCGTCTACCAGGCCTTCGACATCATCATCGAGCGCACCCGCGAGGACTCGCTCGGCGTGTTCCATCAGGCGGTCGAGAACGTGAAGCCGATGGTCGAGGTCAAGAGCCGCCGCGTTGGTGGTTCGACCTACCAGGTCCCGATGGAGGTCCGTCCGGCTCGCCGCTCTGCGCTCGCGATCCGCTGGATCATTCAGCAGGCGCGCAAGCGCTCGGGCCGCAACATGGCTGAGAAGCTCGCCAACGAGCTCATTGAGGCGAGCCACAATCGTGGCGGCGCCATCAAGAAGAAGGACGACGTCCACCGCATGGCAGAGGCCAATAAGGCCTTCAGCCACTACCGCTGGTAGATGGTGGCCGGCGCCGACGCGGCTAGCGTTGGCGCCGCCGGTTTCTGACATTCCCGCGCGGCCTTTAGGTCTGCGATTTTCCCTCTTCGCCTTGTCAAGGCTCCGGTGACGCACTAGTTGCCGGGGGATCTGACTGGGGCCCGCGACGACGTGTGTCGGCCGTGTCCTCGAGCGCAACTGTTCACCGAATGGCGGTTACCCGCCGAATCAATTTGGAGTCTCCGATGGCCAAGGAGAAGTTCGACCGCAGCAAGCCGCATGTCAACATCGGCACGATCGGTCACGTCGATCACGGCAAGACCACGCTGACCGCAGCGATCACGATGACGCTCGCCAAGATCGGCGGCGCGAAGTCCATGAGCTACGCGGACATCGACAAGGCGCCCGAAGAGAAGGCGCGCGGCATCACGATCAACACCGCGCACGTCGAGTACCAGACGGCGGCTCGCCACTACGCGCACGTCGACTGCCCCGGGCACGCCGACTACATCAAGAACATGATCACCGGCGCGGCGCAGATGGACGGCGCGATCCTGGTGGTGTCCGCGGCCGATGGCCCGATGCCCCAGACCCGTGAGCACGTGCTCTTGGCCCGTCAGGTCCAGGTCCCCTACATCGTCGTGTTCTTGAACAAGTGCGACATGCTGGACGACGAAGAGCTCCTCGAGCTTGTCGAGATGGAAGTTCGTGAGCTCCTGTCCTCGTACGAGTTCCCCGGCGATGACATCCCCGTCATCCGCGGCTCGGCGCTCAAGGCCGTCGAAGGCGACATGGGCCCGCTCGGTGAGCCCGCGATCCACGCGCTCATGGCGGCGGTTGATGCTTACATCCCGACCCCCGAGCGTCTGATCGATCTTCCCTTCCTGATGCCAGTCGAGGACGTGTTCACGATCTCCGGTCGTGGCACCGTGGCGACGGGTCGTATCGAGCGCGGCATCGTGCACGTTGGCGACGAAATCGAGATCGTCGGCATCAAGGACACCGCCAAGTCCACCGTGACCGGCGTTGAGATGTTCCGCAAGCTGCTCGATCAGGGCGAAGCTGGCGACAACGTCGGCGCGCTGCTCCGTGGCGTGAAGCGCGAAGACATCGAGCGCGGCCAGGTTCTGGCCAAGCCGAAGTCGATCACGCCCCACACCAAGTTCACGGGCGAAGTCTACGTTCTGAAGAAGGAAGAGGGCGGCCGTCACAAGCCGTTCTTCGCGGGCTACCGTCCGCAGTTCTACTTCCGTACGACGGACGTGACGGGCAACATCACGCTGCCTGAAGGCGTCGAGATGGTCATGCCGGGCGACCGCGTCACCATCGAGGTCGAGCTCATCGCTCCGATCGCGATGGAGAAGCAGCTCCGCTTCGCGATCCGCGAAGGTGGCCGCACCGTCGGCGCCGGCGTCGTCGCCGAGATCCTTAAGTAGTCCCTCCGAGTCCGAGGAAGACATGGCAACCGGAAACAAGATTCGTATTCGGCTCAAGGCCTTCGATCACAAGCTGCTCGACAAGAGCGCGCATGAGATCGTGGAAACCGCAAAGCGTACAGGCGTGGACATCCGCGGCCCGTTCCCGCTGCCGACCTCCATCAACCGCTGGACCGTCCTTCGTGGACCCCACATCGACAAGAAGTCCCGTGAGCAGTTCGAGCGCCGCACCCACCATCGGCTTCTCGACATCCTCGAGCCCACTCAGCAGACTGTCGATGCCCTGATGCAGCTGGATCTCAGTGCCGGGGTGCACGTCGAGATCAAGCTCTCGTAGTGAGTATTACCATGGCCAAGTTCGACGTCTATTCGCAAGACGGAAAGCAGACCGGTACGTCGGTCGAGCTCGATGATTCGGTGTTCGGCGCCGATGTGAAGGATCATCTTCTTCACATCGCCGTCCGTTACCAGCTCGCAAGCCGCCGTCAGGGCACCCATGACACCAAGGGTCGCGCTGAAGTCAACGGTGGTGGCAAGAAGCCGTGGCGCCAGAAGGGCACGGGACGCGCCCGCCAGGGTACGACCCGCGCTCCTCAGTGGCGTGGAGGCGGCGTGGTCTTCGGGCCTACGCCCCGTGATCACGGCTTCAAGCTCAACAAGAAGGTTCGTCGCGCGGCTCTTTGCAGCGCGCTCTCCAAGCGTGTGTCCGACAACGACCTGATCGTCCTCGATCAGCTCGCGTTTGACGCGCCGAAGACGAAGAACGTCAACGCGTTCATGGACGCCTTCAATATGAAGGATGCCCTTGTCGTGTTGGACGACGTCAGCGCAAATGTCGCTTTGTCCGCTCGCAACTTGTCGGCGGTCACTGTCATCCCTAGCGTTGGCCTCAACGTGTACGACGTGCTGCTTCGCAGCAAGCTCGTAATGACGCAGGCGGCCATCGAGGCCGTCACTGCGCGCCTTGGAGGTGCGTGATGCAACTCGCTGACACGCTTATTCGTCCGATCGTCACTGAGAAGAGCGCTGGGTGTGCCGACCAGGGCACCTACGTCTTCGAAGTGGGGATGAACGCCAACAAATACCAGATCAAGCAGGCTATCCAGGGATACTACGGTGTGAGCGTCGAAAGCGTTCGCACCTCAATTGTCCGCGGAAAGATCAAGCGCTTCGGTCGCTTCCAGGGCAAGCGCAGCAACTGGAAGAAGGCCTACATCACCCTCGCGGAGGGTCAGTCCCTCCCGATCTTCGAGGGCTGAGGGGTTTCACATGGGTGTGCGTAAGTTCAAGCCGACATCCGCGGGTCGCCGCTTTATGTCGGTCTCCGATTTCGCCGAGGTGACTCGCTCCGAGCCGGAGCGTTCGCTGATTGGCACGATGACCTCTTCTGGAGGTCGTAACAACCGCGGTCGCATTACTGTGCGGCACCGTGGCGGTGGACACAAGCGTCGCTACCGTATCATCGACTTCCGTCGTGATAAGGATGGCGTGCCGGGCAAGGTGGCTGCGATCGAGTACGATCCCAACCGCTCTGCGCGCATTGCGCTCATTCACTTCCTCGACGGCGAGAAGCGGTACATCCTTCACCCTGTCGGGCTGAATGTCGGTGACGAGGTCATCTCCTCGGACACCGCCGACATCAAGCCGGGCAACAGCATGTCGTTGTTGTCGGTGCCGCTTGGTACCTTCGTTCACAACGTCGAGCTCACGGGTGGTCGTGGTGGCCAGCTTTGTCGCTCCGCGGGCTCTTACGCGCAGGTTATGGCGAAGGAGGGTGGCTACGTGCTGCTCCGCCTTCCGTCGGGCGAGCTTCGTAAGGTCTGGGGCAAAAACCGCGGTACGATCGGCCAGGTTGGCAACACCGAGCACGAGAATATCCAGATCGGAAAGGCAGGCCGTAGCCGTTGGCTCGGTAAGCGCCCCACCGTTCGCGGTACGGCGATGAACCCTGTCGATCACCCTCATGGTGGTGGCGAGGGACGCGCCAAGGGCCGTCATCCCGTGACGCCGTGGGGCAAGCCGACTAAGGGCTACCGTACTCGTCAGAAGGGCAAGTCCTCCGATCGGTTCATCATCAAGCGCCGCAACAAGCGGTAGGTGTAGCAATGGCTCGTTCTATTAAGAAGGGCCCGTTCGTGGATGGCCACCTCATGGAGAAGGTGGCCGCCTCTCGCGTTTCGGGCAGTAATCGGGTCATCAAGACCTGGTCTCGTCGTTCAACCATCCTCCCGGACATGATCGGACTGACCTTCGCTGTGCATAACGGCAAGCAGTTCATTCCCGTGTACGTGACGGAGCAGATGATCGGGCACAAACTCGGAGAGTTCTCCCCGACCAGGACGTTCCGCGGACACGCGGCTGATCGCAAGGGCAAGGTCCGCTAAGGAGCTCATCATGCAGAGCACGGCAACACTTAGGGGCGTTCGCGTCTCTCCGCAGAAAGCTCGCCTGGTGGCAGGCCTCGTTCGTGGCATGGATGTGCCGCAAGCGATTGAGGTCCTAGGCTTCACGCGGAAGAAGAGCGCACCCATCATCAAGAAGCTGGTCGAGTCCGCGGTGGCAAACGCCGAGCACGGAAACTCGGGCGTCGATGTGGACGACTTGTACATTCAGGCCATCACGGTCGATATGGGGCCCCGTCTCGGACGGTTCCGCCCTCGCGCTCAAGGGCGTGCGACCAAGATCCTCAAGTACAGCAGTCACATCAGCGTCATCCTCGGCACGCGGGAGTAACAATGGGTCAGAAGATTCATCCGCACGGGTTCCGCGTCGGCATCACCGCCGATTGGGACAGCAAGTGGTATGCGGACAAGGAATACGGAAAGTTCCTTGAGGAAGACCTCAAAATCCGCAAGCACATCAAGGACAAGCTGAACTCGGCCGGCGTCGCGCGCATCGTCATTGAGCGCGCGGCCAACAAGGCCAAGGTCTACGTCCACGCCGCGAAGCCGGGTGTCATCCTCGGCAAGCGTGCTACGGGCCTTGACTCGCTCCGTACCGACCTTCGCAAGCTCACCAGCACTGACGTGTTCGTGAACATCATCGAGGTTCGCAAGGTCGAGACTGAGTCCGTGCTCGTCGCGGAGAACATCGCGGCGCAGCTCGTGAAGCGAGTCAGCTTTCGACGCGCCATGAAGAAGGCCATTCAGCAGGCTCAGCGTGCTGGCGCTAAGGGCGTCCGCGTGCAGTGCTCGGGTCGTCTCGGCGGTGCCGAGATGTCTCGCTGCGAGTGGTACCGTGAGGGTCGCGTGCCATTGCACACGCTCCGCGCGGACATCGACTACGGGTTTGCCGAGGCGAAGACGACCTACGGGGTCATCGGCGTCAAGGTCTGGATTTACAAGGGTGACAAGCTCACGGACGCCGAAGAGCGTCGGGCTTAGCCATTGCCGGCGGTCTAAGCCGCCGAAGAGGAGTTGACCATGCTTGCCCCCAAGCGTGTCCGTCATCGCAAAGTCCAAAAAGGCCGTATGCGCGGGTTCGCGTACCGCGGCTCCGATGTGTCGTTTGGTGACTTTGGTCTCCAGGCGACCAGCTGTGGCTTCATCACGTCGCGTCAGATCGAGGCAGCTCGTATCGCCATGACGCGTCACGTGAAGCGCGGTGGAAAGGTTTGGATTCGCGTATTCCCCGACAAGCCGATCTCCCGCAAGCCCGCTGAAACCCGAATGGGTAAGGGCAAGCCCGGACCCGATCACTGGGTCGCGGTGGTGAAGCCCGGTCGCGTTCTTTACGAGCTCGACGGCGTCTCCGAAGAGATCGCGCGCGAGGCCATGCGCCTTGCGGGTCACAAGCTGCCCGTCGGCACGCGCTTTGTGCGTCGTGATACGGAGGTGTTCTGATGGCAAACGAGTACAACGAGATGTCGGACGAGCAGATCGTTCATACGATCCTCTCCACCGAGCGGGACCTCGTTGGTGCGCGCTTTCAGCACGCCCAGAACCGTCTCGAGAACACCGCCCAGCTTCGCGTTCTTCGCAAGAACATCGCGCGGCTTCAGACGGAAGCTCGAGTTCGCGAGGTCGCGGCCAGCTTGCCCAAGGACGGGTTGGTTGCGAAGTACCGTCGGACGTTCGACGCCCAGTCTGTCACGATCGCGCAGAAGGCCGAAGGTGGTTTTCTTGCGGGTGTCGTTGACAAGATGACCGGCGAAGAGTAATTGGGCTGCGCTTGCGGATGCCGCGAGCGTTTCGCCCCTACAAGGTAGTCGAGGGCACCATTGGGTGACGCCATTGGTGCTGGTGCTTCCAGGCGGTCTTGAGTCCCAGCTTGCTGGGAGACCTTTGTCGCCAAGTCCAGCCACAATCAGCAGTCATCAGGTGCGCTCAACAGTGCAAACGCGCTGTGAACGCGGAGATTCCGGTATGACCACCGAAGATAACAAGACGACGGGACGTCGCGTGCTTACTGGGCGCATCGTCTCGGACAAGATGGACAAGACCGTAACGGTCGAGGTGTCGCGTACCTTCAAGCACGCGCGGTACCGCAAGTACGTCACGCGTTCGAAGACCTACAAGGCCCACGACGAAGACAACACTTACCAGACCGGCGATCAAGTCAAGATCCAAGAGAGCCGTCCGCTCTCGCGGAGCAAGCGCTGGATCGTGCTCGGGCGCCAGGAGGGCTGATTCATGATTCAGATGGAATCCGTTCTCGATGTCGCAGACAACTCGGGCGCGAAGAAAGTGAAGTGCGTGAAGGTTCTTGGCGGAAGCAAGCGTAAGTACGCTGGCATTGGCGACATCATCGTCGTCTCCATCAAGGACGCTACGCCCAACGGCAAGATCAAGAAGGGGCAGGTTGCTCGCGCAGTCATCGTCCGGACCCGCAAGGAGATCCGTCGCGTTGATGGCAGCTACATTCGCTTCGACACGAACAGCGCCGTTCTCGTCAACAAGGACAACGAACCCGTCGGGAGCCGCATCTTCGGGCCGGTCGCACGCGAGCTCCGCGCGCGCCGCTTCATGAAGATTGTTTCGCTTGCTCCCGAGGTTCTCTGAGCACCGGAGTTTGTGATGGCGAAAGTTCGCATCAAGCGGGATGACACTGTGCAGGTGATCGCGGGCAAAGACCGCGGCGCCGTCGCACGAGTGCTGAAGGTCCTTCCTACGGAGGGCAAGGTTGTTGTCGAAGGCGTTCATCGCGTCAAGCGGCATCAGCGCGGCACGGGTGAGCAGCCCGGTGGAATCATCTATAAGGAGCTCCCCGTCGACATCTCGAATGTCGTTCTGTGGGACGCCGAAAACAACCAGCGCGTGAAGGTCGCCTACCAGGTGGTAGACGACAACAAGGTGCGCGTGAACCGTAAGACCGGCGTCGTCGTAGACAAGGCCTGAGGTGCATGATGGAAGGCTACAAGCCCCGGCTTAAGCAGCACTACGCCGACGTCGTTTCGGCGGGGTTGTCTGAGCAGTTCGCCTACAAGAACCCGATGCAGATTCCCCGCCTGAAGAAGGTGGTTCTGAACGTCTCCATTAAGGAAGCCGTCCAGAACGCGAAGTTGCTCGACACTATCCGCGACGAGGTCACCCTCATCGCTGGGCAGCGTGCGGTCATCACCCGCGCTCGCAAGTCCATCGCGAACTTTAAGCTTCGCGAGGGCATGCCCATCGGTGTGTCGGTCACGCTTCGTGGCGACCGGATGTGGGAGTTCGTCGACCGTCTCGTCACGGTCGCTATTCCCCGTATCCGCGACTTCCGTGGAGTGAACGGCAAGGCCTTTGATGGCCGTGGCAACTACTCCCTCGGACTCACCGAGCAGATCATCTTTCCCGAGATTGACTACGACAAGGTGTCTCGCGTCACGGGCATGAACATCGCTTTCGTCACCACGGCCAAGACGGACGAGGAAGGGCGTGCTCTGCTCACCCACCTCGGCATGCCCTTCGCGAACGCCTAGGTAGGAGAACCCAAATGTCTATGACTGATCCTATCGCTGACCTGCTCACGCGGATCCGCAATGCGCAGCGCGCTGGTCACGCTACCGTCGTGATCCCTCGTTCCAAGCTGAAGGTCGCCGTTATCGCCGTCCTGAAGCGCGAGGGGTTCGTCGAGGGCTACGTGGAGAACGCCGAGGGACCCCAGGGTACCGTGAAGGTGTTCCTCAAGTACGACGCGCGCAATCGCTCTACGATCCGCGGCATTGAGCGCGTCTCCAAGCCCGGCCGTCGTATGTACGTCGGGCACGCTGACGTCCCTCGCGTTCGCAACGGACTCGGCATGGCCATCCTCACCACCCCGCAGGGTGTTCTCACGGACGCCCAGGCCCGTCAGGCCGGCGTCGGTGGCGAAGTTATCTGCCACGTCTGGTAGCCCAGAAGGCAGGAGGAACGAATGTCTCGTATTGGAAAAGCTCCCGTTCAGTTGGCCGCCGGCGTAACGGCGACGATCGCGGACGGAATGGTGATGGTCAAGGGACCGAAGGGCGAGCTCAAGCAGTCCATCGTGTCGCTTGTTGATGTGAAAAACGAGGGCGACACCATCGTTGTGACGCGCCAGAATGACTCCAAGCCCGCTCGCGCGCGGCATGGGCTCATGCGCGCGCTGCTCAACAACATGGCGATCGGCGTCTCGAAGGGTTTTGAGCGCGCGCTGCTTGTGCAGGGCGTCGGCTTCCGTGCCGAGGTGAAGGGCTCCATGCTTGTCATGCAGCTCGGCTACTCGCACCCCGTCGAGTTCGCTATCCCCGCTGGCATCACCATCGCTGTCGATAAGAACAACCGCATCACCATCGGTGGGGCGGACAAGCAGCAGGTTGGTCAGGTCGCCGCCAAGATTCGCAGCTTCCGCTCGCCCGATCATTACAAGGGCAAGGGCGTTCGCTACGAGGGCGAAGTCGTCCGCTTGAAGGCTGGCAAGTCCAACTAGTTCGGAGGTTTACGATCATGGCCAAGACCAACGTTCGTCACGCCGGTCGTCTCCGGCGGAAGGCGCACATTCGCAAGACCGTGCGTGGCACCGGCGCCCGTCCCCGTCTCTCGATCTTCCGCAGCGCGAAGCACATCTACGCGCAGCTGATCGACGACGAGACGGGCACGACGCTCGCGTGCGCATCCAGCCTGAAGCTCGAAGTGAGCGGCGGGAACAAGGGCGGCGCCGAGGAAGTCGGCAAGGCTGTCGCTGCAGCTGCAATCGCTGCCGGACACCGCACCGTCGTCTTCGATCGCAATGGATACCTGTACCACGGTCGCGTGGCAGCGCTCGCCGCTGCTGCTCGTGAAGCCGGGCTGGAGTTCTGATGAGCAAGAATACTCGCCGACGTCGTGAGGAAGAGGAATCGAACCTCATCGAGAAGGTCATCTACATCAACCGCGTCGCGAAGGTCGTGAAGGGTGGACGTCGGTTCAGCTTCTCCGCCATCGTGGTCGTGGGCGACGGGCAGGGGAGCGTTGGCCTTGGCTTCGGCAAGGCGAACGAGGTCCCTGAGGCTATTCGCAAGGGTACCGAGCGTGCGAAGGCTGCTATGCAGACCATCGCGCTCGTCGACGGCACCATCGCGCACGAAGTGGTCGGTCACTACGGTGCTGGTCGCGTCCTGCTGAAGCCGGCTGCCGCCGGTACTGGTGTTATCGCTGGCCCAGGTGTCCGCGCGATCATGGAGGCCGCTGGCGTCCACAACGTGCTGACCAAGAGCCTCGGTAGCAGCAACCCGCACAACATGGTGCACGCCGCTATGGACGCCCTCGAGCAGCTTGAGTCTGCGGAAGACGTCGCTGCTCGTTTGGGCAAGGACATCGCGGATGTGCAGCGCAACTACACGGTCCGTTCTGTGACCGCTTCCGCCTAAGGGGGCCGTATGTCCGCACACCTCAAGGTTACGCTGCGTCGTAGCGCCATCGGGCGCGATGGCAAGCAGCTCGACACCATCAAGGGACTCGGTCTTCGCCGGCTGGGTCAGAGCCGGGTGCTCCTCAACACCCCCGCGATTCGCGGGATGGTGAAGAAGGTCATCCACTTGGTCGACGTCGAAGAAATCGACGCGCAGGGGAACTAAGCTATGGCGAACGAACTCTCCAACCTGAAGCCCGCCGCTGGCTCCACCAAGACCGGCATGCGTGTCGGCCGTGGTGAGGGCTCTGGCAAGGGCAAGACGGCCGGCCGTGGTACCAAGGGCCAGCAGTCCCGCTCGGGTTACAGCCGTAAGCCTGGATTCGAAGGCGGGCAGATGCCTCTGCAGCGCCGACTCCCCAAGCGCGGCTTCCACAACCTCTTCGCCAATGACTTCGAGACCGTCAATGTCAGCCGCTTGGCTGGCCTTGCGGCGGGTACCGTCGTCACCGAAGAGTCGCTTAAGGCGGCCGGTTTGATTGCGCGTATCGGAAAGAACGGCGTCAAGATCCTCGGAAACGGCGATCTTGGGGTTGCCCTACACGTTCGCGTGGCCAAGCTCACGCGTACTGCGTCCGAGAAGATCGTTGCCGCTGGTGGCACGGTCGAGGGCGATCTCTCCAGCTAGAGACGAGTGGCTGTCCCTTGAAGAACATCTTCGCTGAAATCTGGAAGATGGAGGACCTGCGTAAGCGGGTCCTCTTTACGCTTGGCATGTTGGGCGTTTATCGCCTCGGCATTGTCATCGCTGCGCCCGGTCTCGACCGAGAGGCACTCGCCGAGTGGACGCACAGCCAGAGCGGGACGCTCTTCGGCCTGTATGACATGTTCTCGGGCGGAGCTCTCAGTCAGTACTCGGTGTTCGTCTTGGGCATCATGCCCTACATCACTGCGTCCATCATCATCCAGGTGCTCTCCCATGCGGTGCCCGCACTCGAGCGGATCAGCAAGGAAGGGCAGCAGGGACGCAATCGAATCAATCAGTACACGCGCTACCTGACCATCGTCATCGCTCTCGTGCAGTCGTTCTCGATCGCTGCAGGACTCGAGCGCGTGACCATGGGCCAAGAGAGCGTCGTGATTGAACCTGGGTGGGGCTTTCGCCTGCTGACCATGGTCACAATGACGGCTGGTGCGTCTTTCGTCATGTGGCTCGGTGAGCAGATGACGGATCGCGGCGTCGGCAACGGCGCGAGCATCATCATCACGGCGGGCATCGTCGCCCGGCTCCCGATGGGGGCGATGTCCTTGTACCAGCTGTACAACTCGGACCATCGCATGACCCTGCTCGGGGTCGTCCTCCTGCTCTGCTTCATGTTCGCGATCCTCATGGGCATCGTCTACATCGAGCGCGGTCAGCGCCGGATCCCGATTCAGTACGCCAAGCGCGTGCTCGGGAAGAGCGTTTACGAGGGTCAAACGACGCATCTTCCGCTCAAGGTGAACACCGCTGGCGTCATTCCTCCGATCTTCGCTTCCTCGCTGCTGATGCTGCCGGGCACGATCGGGACCTTCTACACGGCTGGTCCGCTTCGGTGGCTTGCTGGCTCGTTGTCGCCCGGCAACTGGCTGTACAACGTGTCCTACGTCGGCATGATCGTCTTCTTCGCCTTCTACTACACGGCGGTCACGTTCAATCCGGTGGACGTGGCGGAGAACCTGAAGAAGCAGGGGGGCTACATCCCCCGCGTTCGTCCAGGCACCGAGACGGCGGAGTACATCGATCGCCTCCTGAGCCGCCTTACCTTCGGCGGTGCGGTGTACCTCGCAGCGATCTGCGTGTTGCCATCCATCCTGATGAACAACTTCGGCATACCATTTTCTTACGGCGGCACCGGCCTGCTCATCCTCGTCGGCGTCTGCTTGGACACGGTCCAACAGGTGGAAGCGCACCTCATGACGAAGCACTATGACGGCGTCGTCGGACCAGGTGCTCGCGTGAAGGGACGCCGTCAACGCATCGGCACTGGCAGCGCCAGCGGGCGAGCGTTCTAGTGGGCACCGTCAAGGACCCCTGGGAGCTCGCGCTCATGCGCAATAGTGGGCGTCGCCTCGCCGAGGTGGCGGCCGGTCTGCGCGATGCGTTGAGGGCTGGGGTCTCGACGGGTGAGCTCGATGCCTTGGCCGAGGCGCACACCCGGAAGCTCGGCGCGATCCCATCGTTCAAGGGCTACGAGGTCGGGGGCAATGTCTTCCCGGCCACGATCTGCGCTTCACCGAACGAGCAGATCGTGCATGGCATCCCGAACGATCGCGTCTTGGTCGACGGCGACATCATCTCCATCGACATGGGGTTGGTGTACGGCGGCTACCACGCCGACATGGCCTTTACGGTGGTCATCGGCGACGTCCCAGAAGAAGTGCGCTCGCTGGTTGCGCGGACCGAGCAAAGCTTGTATGAGGGCATCGCCTTGGCACGCTCAGGCAACCGGATCGGCGACATCGGTCACGCGATCCAGTCGTTCATCGACCCTTACAAGTATGGAATCGTTCGCGAATACGTCGGACACGGCATAGGACGGGCTCTTCACGAAGCGCCGTCGGTGCCAAACTTCGGCAAGCCAGGTCGGGGTCACAGGATCAAAGCAGGTATGTGCTTTGCGATCGAGCCCATGATCACGCTAGGGAGTTACCATACAGAGGTTCTCGACGATGGCTGGACTGTCGTCACTGCTGACCGAAGCCTAGCAGCCCATTTTGAACACACGGTGGCGGTAACGCCTCGTGGCCCAGAGATTCTCACGGTAATGGACCAGGCCGATTCGCGGCCGTCCGCCTGAAATAAGGAAGAGCCCAATGGCACGTATTGAAGGTGTCGACCTCCCCCGAAACAAGCCCGTCTGGATTGCGTTGACGTACATCTACGGAATTGGCCAACACGCGGCGAAGCAGATCGTCACCAAGGCTGCCGTGGACCCGATGGTCCGCGTCTTCAAGCTCACGGATCACGAGGTTGCTCGTATTCGTGAGGTCATCCAGGCCGATCATCAGGTCGAGGGTGAGCTGCGGAAGTCGGTCGCGATGAACATCAAGCGGCTCGTTGACTTGGGCGCTTACCGTGGTCTTCGCCACCGTCGTGGCCTCCCGGCCCGCGGACAGCGCACCCACACCAACGCGCGTACCCGCAAGGGCCCGCGTCGTCTCCCCACCGCTAAGAAGAAGTAGTTCGCGCAATCGCGCTACGTGATCGCGCGCGAGCGCTGATCCCACGAGGGGCCCCATTATGTCTAGCCGTCGTCAGACCAAGCGTAAGGTCAAGAAGAATATCCCGGCCGGGATCGCGCACATCCAGGCCACGTTCAACAACACCATCGTCACCATCACCGATCTCACCGGTAACGCTGTCGCTTGGTCGTCTTCAGGCGTCCTGAAGTTCAAGGGCTCGCGCAAGAGCACGCCGTTTGCGGCGCAGCTCGTGGCCGAAGACGCCGCGCGCAAGGCCATGGAACACGGCATGAAGACGGTTGGCGTCTTCGTGAAGGGCCCGGGCACGGGTCGTGAGTCCGCACTGCGCGCGATCGCCAGCACTGGCCTCAAGATCTCGCACATCAAGGACGTCACGCCGATCCCGCACAACGGATGCCGCCCGCCCAAGCGCCGTCGCGTCTAGTCGCTTCGCGCTCGCGACGTGTTAGACGTCGCGGTCAAGTCTCCCCCCCTTGCGCCTGCGTGAGGGGGGTCTCTCGCAACTGAGGCGCGAAGAGCTCGCTGTGCGGGCAGAAGCGCTGGAGGTGTCGATGTCTGATCTTCCGAACATGCCCGATCATGTTTACTCGAACTGGCGCAAGCTCATTCGCCCTCGTCGCGTTGAGCGGGACTCTTCGTCCACGAAGACCTACGGCAAGTTTGAGATCCGTCCCCTTGAGCGTGGCTTCGGCACCACGATCGGCAACTCGCTTCGCCGCATCCTGCTGTCGTCCCTGCAGGGCGCTGCCGTCACCTCGGTCAAGATCGAGGGCGTGCTGCACGAGTTTTCGTCCATTCCGGGCGTCGTCGAGGACGTCACGAACATCGTCCTGAACGTCAAGGGCATCCTGCCGCGCACGTCTTCTCGCGAAGCCGTGACCGCGCGCTTGAGCCGCCGTGGCGAGCCTGGACGCATTGTGGTCGTTCGCGCGGGTGACTTGACCTTTGACGGTGAGTGCGAGGTCCTCAACCCCGAGCACCCCATCGCGACCCTCACGTCCGAGGGCAAGCTCGAGGCCGAGCTCACCATTGAGATGGGCAAGGGCTACATCCCTGCCGCGCAGAACAAGAAGGAAGGTCAGGCGATCGGGACGATCCCCGTTGACGCGATCTTCTCTCCCATCAAGCGCGTTCGCTACACGGTCACCAACGCTCGTGTCGGTCAGCGCACTGACTACGATCGTCTCTCGCTCGAGATCTGGACCGATGGCTCGGTCCTACCCGAAGACGCGCTCGCGTTCTCGGCGAAGATCCTCAAGGAGCAGCTCCAGATCTTCATCAACTTCGCAGAAGAAGATGAGCCGGAGCTCCGCGAGGAGGAAGAGGCGGCCGAGGAGTTTGCCGAGGCGCTCTACAAGCGCGTCGACGAGCTCGACCTGTCCGTTCGTTCGCAGAACTGCCTGCAGAACGCGGGCATTGAGTACATTTACCAGCTGGTTGAGAAGACCGAAGCTGAGATGCTCAAGACCAAGAACTTTGGTCGCAAGTCTCTCAACGAGATTAAGGACACGCTCCAAGATCTCGGGCTTCAGCTCGGCACGAAGCTGCACAACTTTCCCAAGCACAAGGTCGGGTAGCCCGCGCCGGGCGGCCCAACGATAGGAGTTCGACATGCGGCACAGGAAGTCTGGACGCAAGTTCGGGATGGATAGCTCGGCGCGCAAGGCGATGCTGCGCAACATGGTCACCTCGCTCATGCTTCACGGTTCGATCCGGACCACGGAAGCGCGCGCGAAGGAGCTTCGGCGTTTCGCCGAGAAGATCATCACGCTCGGCAAGAAGGCGCCCGCGCTCGATGGACTTGAGGGCGAGGAGCTCGCGAAGGCCAAGGCCGATCGCGTTCACCTCATCCGCAACGCGGCATCGTTCCTTCAGAGCGACGCTGCGGTCAAGCGTGTGTTCGGCGAGTACGCCGAGCGTTTCGCGGGTCGTGCAGGTGGTTACACCCGCGTGATCAAGGCTGGGCTCCGTCCTGGCGACAACGCAGACATGGCCATCATTCAGTTGACTGAAGCGGTTGGCGCTGGGGACGCGGCGGACACTGCCGCGGCTGAGTAGCCCCGTTTCTGGCATGCGCCAAGCGGCCCTCGTTGAGCGATTTCGGCAAGAAGTCGTTCAACGGGGGCTTCGTTTTACGCACCAGCGACGTGCGATCGCCGAGGCGCTCGCTGCGCAGACTGGGCACGTCTCGCTTGACGAGCTGCTGATCGCTGCTCGGCGCGAGCAAGACTCGATCGGCTACGCGACGGTGTATCGCACCGTCAAGTTGATGGTCGACGCTGGTCTTGTCCACGAGCGGCGGTTTGGCGATGGCGGTGGGCTCTACGAGGTCGCCCACGACGAAGAGCACCACGATCATCTGGTGTGCGTGCGTTGTGGCGGCATCACGGAGTTCGAAGAGCCGCGAATCGAGGCCTTGCAAGAGGCTGTCGCTGCAGCGAACGGTTTTCGCGTCGTCTCGCATCACCATGTGATCTATGGCGTGTGCGCTCGGGAAGAATGTAGGCGAGGGGACCCCTTGCCCTAGTGCCCCGGCGCGGCTATGACTCGCGCCTTGGAGCTTGTATGCACTACTTCACGCTGGCCCTGCACATCGTGCTTAGCCTGTTTCTTATCTTCGTCGTTCTCTTGCAGCCTGGCAAGGGCGGCGATGTCGGCGCCGCGTTCGGTGGCGGCAGCAGCTCGAGCTTCTTCGGACCTCGTGGCCCTGCGTCGCTGTTGTCTCGACTGACGACGGTCGTGGCGGTGCTCTTCATGTGCACGTCGGCCGCGCTAGCCATCTCCAGCACGCGTGACGCGCGTACGGGTGAGGACCGAAACCAAGAGGTCGAGCGCATTCAACAGCGCCAGCTCAACGATCCTGGGGCCGCTGGTCCGGCTGCAACAGAATCTGCACCCAAGCGTTGACGGGCCCCGAGGGGCACGTTAAAAGCGGGGGGCCGAAAGCGCGAGTGGCGGAATTGGTAGACGCGCAAGGTTGAGGGCCTTGTGGCCGTTTGGCTGTGGGGGTTCGAGTCCCCCCTCGCGCACCACCTCAAAAGAGCCGGTAACGAAAGTTGCCGGCTCTTTTTTTGTGTGTGCTACGCGCAGCGTGCTGCGGGACGGCGTGGGCGAGTGTCAGAGCGCCGGCGCGGCATCGGGCCGCGCCGGCAAGCGACTCAGCGAGCCCAGGCGATGATGCCGGTGAACGCGTCGGCCTTGAGGGCCGCGCCGCCGACCAGCGCGCCGTCGATGTCGGGCTGGGACAAGAGCGAGGCCGCGGTCGCTGGCGTCACGCTCCCGCCGTACTGAATGCGAACCGCTTCGGCAACCCAGTCGCCATAGCGCGTGAGCACCTTGCGAATGGTCGCGTGGACCTCCTGGGCTTGCTCGGGGCTCGCGGTGCGGCCGGTTCCGATGGCCCAAACAGGCTCGTAGGCGATGGTGATCGTGCTGATCTGGTCTGCGGGCACGCCCTCGAGCGCGGCGACGACCTGGCGCGTGACCACCTCGTCTTGAAGGTTCGCGTCGCGCTCTGCCAAGGTCTCACCAACGCAAACGATCGGGAGGATGCCCGCCGCGAGCGCTGCTTTGACCTTGAGGTTCACGCCTTGATCGGTCTCCCCGTAGTGCTGACGGCGTTCGGAGTGGCCGATTAGGCAGCGCGTGCACCCGGCTTCGCGCGCCATGACGGGGGAGCTCGTCCCCGTCCAAGCGCCCGACGTGTGGGGCTCGAGCTCCTGAATGCCGACCTCGATGCGCGAGTCGGCGAGCACGGCCTGCACGGCGGCGATGGACAGCGTGGTCGGGAAGACCGCGATGTCGACATCGGTGCGACCGCCCAGCGCCGTTCGGAGCGCAACAGCAAGCTCAGCGGCGGCATTCGGGCCGAGGTTGAGCTTCCAATTTCCTGCGATGAATGGACGACGGGCCATCTTATTTCCTCATTGCGGCGAGACCAGGGAGGTCGCCGTCGCGGATGAACTCGAGCGACGCACCGCCGCCGGTGGACACGTGGTCCATGCGGTCGGCTAGCCCGAAGTGAGCGACGGCAGCGGCGGAGTCACCGCCACCGACAACGGTGAAGCCGGTGCAGCTCGCGAGCGCTTCGGCGACGCCACGTGTACCCGCCGAGAAGGCCTCCCACTCGAACACGCCCACGGGACCGTTCCAGAGGATGGTCTTGCAGGTCGCGAGCGCCTCGGTCCACGCGGACAGTGTCGCGGGCCCAATGTCGAGGCCCATCTGGTCCTCGGGGATGTCCGTCACCGTGGTCGCGGGTGCGTCCGCGGCGAAGGTCAATGCGACGACGTGGTCGATCGGCAGATGTACGATGACGCCCTCGCGCGCGCAGGTCGCGAGCAGCTCGCGGGCGAGATCGATCTTGTCGGTCTCAACGCGGGACTTGCCGACGGCGATGCCCTTCGCTGCGAGCAGCGTGTACGCCATCGCGCCACCGATGAACAGGTGGTCGACGCGCTTGGCGAGCGACTCGATGATGTCGATCTTGTCGGAGACCTTCGCCCCGCCCAAGATCGCGCCGTAGGGTCGCTCGACCTTGCCAGTGAGACGCGTGAGCGCCTCGACCTCGCGCTCCACGAGCAGGCCGATGGCGCTCGGGAGGTACTTCACGACGCCGGCGATGGACGCGTGAGCGCGGTGCATCGCGCCGAAGGCGTCGTTGACGAACAGGTCAGCCAGCTTAGCGAGCTCACGCGCAAACTCGGCGTCCCCGGCCTCTTCCCGTGGGTCAAAGCGCAGGTTCTCGAGGACGAGCACGCCATCCGCGGGCAGATCGCGAATGAGCTGGGCGACCTCGTCGCCGATGGTGTCGTGCGCGAACACGACCTCCACGTCGATGAGCTCGGCGAGCTTCGCGGCTGCGGGGAGGAGCGAATACGCGGGGTTGACCATTCCCTTCGGTCGGCCGAGGTGGCTGCAGAGCACGACGCGAGCGCCGTGTTCGCGTACCGCCGCGAGCGTAGGAAGGAAGGCACGAATGCGGGTGTCATCGGTGACGACGCCCTCCGCCATGGGGACGTTGAAGTCCACGCGGCAGAGGACAATCTTCCCGCCGACATCCAGCTGATCGAGGATGGGGACGCCGCCGCTCATCAGCGAACGCCCATGAGCAGCTTGGAGAGCGAGACCATGCGGTTGGAGAAGCCCCACTCATTGTCGTACCAAGCGAGGATCTTCACCATCGTGCCGTCGTTGACCGAGGTCAGCGCGAGGTCGATGATCGAGCTGTGGGGGTTGCCACAGAGGTCGCCCGAGACCAGGGGCTCATCGGTGGCCTCGAGGATGCCCTTGAGCGGGCCGGCCGCGGCGGCGCGGAAGGCCGCGTTGAGCTCCTCGGCCGTGGTGGGGCGCTCGGATTCGAAGACGAGGTCAACGAGGGACACGTTCGGCGTCGGGACGCGGATCGCGAGGCCGTCGAGCTTGCCCTTGAGCTCGGGGATGACCAGGCCGATGGCCTTGGCAGCGCCGGTGCTGGTGGGGACCATGTTGAGCGCCGCGGCGCGGGCGCGACGGAACTTGCCGCCAGGATGCGGCGCGTCGAGCAGGTTCTGGTCCATGGTGTAGGAGTGAATGGTGGTCATGAGGCCGCGCTTGATGCCGCAGGTCTCGACGATGACCTTCACGGGCGGAGCGAGGCAGTTGGTGGTGCACGACGCGTTGGAGACGACGTGGCAGGTCGCGGGGTCGAGCTGGTCGTCGTTGACGCCCACGACGAAGGTGCCGTCGACGTTGGTGCCGGGGGCGGAGATGATGACCTTCTTGGCGCCAGCTTCGATGTGCGCGCGAGCCTTGTCGCCATTGGTGAAGACGCCCGTGCACTCGAGCACGACGTCCACTTCGGCCTGCTTCCAGGGGAGCGCGGCCGGGCTGCGCTCGGCGGAGGTCGGGATGACCTTGCCGTCGATCGAGATGCCACCGTCAACGGCCTTTACGTCATGGCCCCAGCGGCCGTGCACGGAGTCGTTCTTCAAGAGGTAGGCGAGCATGTCATCGGAGGTGAGGTCGTTGATGTGCACAAACTCGACCTGCGGATCGTCCCAGGCGGCCCGAAGCACGTTGCGACCGATGCGACCGAACCCGTTGATTGCGATGCGAATTGCCATGGTATCCACCCTCTCTGTTGGTTGGTGAGGTGCCAGCGCCTATCCCGTTAGTGGGGGGAGTACAGCAACATTTCGGTGAGGATGGCGTGGCGCTTCATGTTGGTAATGTCGAGCTTGAAGGCTGTGAAAGCCCTGTGGCAGCGCTGCTTCAGCGGCTTGTCATTGCGCCCGAGGAGCTGGTCGCTTGGCAGGTCGTTCGCAAGAGCCTCGACGCCCGCCACGGGAGGCAGCTGTGGCGCGGAGTATGCAGGATTGAAGTCGCAAATGAGGATGAAGTCGTGGCGCGAGCAGGCGCCTCCGTGCGGCGTTGGACGGAGCGCGACGACGGGCGCTACGGGCTGACGGACGGCGCTCCCGGAGCGCACACTTGGCCGCCTGGCCATCACGTCGTCGTGGTCGGCGCTGGCCCGGCGGGCCTGTTCTCGTCGCTGTACTTGGCCGAGGCGGGTGCGAAGGTGACGTTGATCGAGCGCGGCGGTGATGTCGACGAGCGCGTCGCCGCCGTCAACGGCCACTGGCGCCGGCGCCTGCCGCTGGACCCCGAGAACAACATCCTGTTCGGCGAGGGGGGCGCTGGCACCTTCTCCGACGGCAAGATTTACACGCGCCGCCGCGACGGTGACGTCGGCTACGTCATGCGGCGCTTCGTCGACTTTGGGGCGGATCCCGAGGTGCTTCGCGAGGCCTACGCTCACCTTGGCACCGACCGCGTGCGCGCGATCCTGCCCCGCCATCGCGCGCGGCTGCGCGAGCTCGGCGTCGACGTGCGCTTTCACGCGCGTGTGGACGGGCTCCTTGTGAAGGATGGGCGCTGCGTCGGCGTTCGCCTCGCGGATGGCGAAGAGGTGCCCGCTACCGCCGTGTTCGTCGCCGCGGGCCACTCAGCGCGCGACACCATTGGCATGCTGGTGCGCTCCGGGGCGTCCGCTCGCGCCTCCGAGACCGCCATCGGCGCCCGCGTGGAGCACCCGCAGTCCGTCATTGACGCGGGGCGCTACGGCGTCGCGCACTCAGAGGAGCTGCCGCCAGCCAGCTACCGGCTCACCTTCGCGCCGGAGACCGGGCGCTCGGCGCACACCTTCTGCATGTGCCCAGGCGGCGTCGTCGTACCCGCCAGCAATATGGAGGGGCGCTGCGTCGTGAACGGCATGAGCTTCGCCAGCCGCCGCGCTTATTGGGCGAACTCGGCGGTCATCGTCGAGGTCCATCCCGACGACTACCCAGAGCCAGGCCCGCTTGGGGGCTACGCGTGGCAGGACGTCATCGAGCGCGCCTGCTTTGAGGCGGGCGGAGGAGATGGCGCCGCCCCCGCCCAGCGCGTGCCCGATTTCCTGGCGCACAGGGCGTCGGAGCACGTCCCAAAGACGAGCTTCCCGCTAGGTGTTCGCGCTGCGAACCTGTGGGGCCTGCTCCCCGAGTTCGTCTGCCAGGGTATGGCGGACGCGCTCGTCGCCTTCGACAAGCAGCTCCCCGGCTTCATCTCCGACGAGGCCGTGCTCATCGCCCCAGAGACGCGCACCACGTCGCCGGTGCGCTTCGATCGCTCCGAGGGCGGCGAGTCCGCCACGCTCCCCGGGTTGTATCCGCTCGGCGAGGGCGCGGGGTACGGGGGCGGGATCATCAGCTGCGCGCTCGACGGTCTTCGGGCTGCGAAGGCGGTCACCGCGCGCGACGGTGTGCGCGCTGGACAAGCCTGTGGATAACTCTGGGGATTGTCTTGGGTACAGCCGCCATGGACGACCCCGCGACGGCGGTTTTTGCCTGTGCGCAGATGTTGAGCACGGTAAAATGTTGGCGTTACAGCGCGCTATATCGCGGGGTGCCCAGTGAACACGTCTCCGTCGTGGATCTTGCCGGCTTCTGCGAAAGTTGGGGATATTGGGCTTGACAGCCTCGACGCGCAGTGGTGCGGCGGGACGGTCCGGCAGAGCTTGAACGCAGCTGCGCTCGCGGCAGGGCTCTCGGGCTCGGGCGACGCAGACGTGATCACGCTCACGGCTGGCGCGGTCGCTACGGCGGCGGCCCTTCGCGGCTTCATCGCCGCGTCGGAGCAGGTGCCGGGCGACGTGCTCGGACGGCTAGCAGGCCCGAGCGGGGCGTGGTGCGACGACGCGTCCTTTGGTACGCCAGCGCGTCTTGTGCGCTTACGAGGCGGAGGCTCGCTCACACCCGAGCGCGTGGCGGCCGCGACGCTCATCGAGGTTCCAGTGAAGAAGCCGCGCTCGATCCGCGTGCCGCTCGCGAACACGCCGGGCGGGGCCGAGGTCGCGCTGGTGCTAGCGGACGAGGTGCTCTGCTCGACGCATACGCACGCTGGGCTGCTGTGGGCGAACCTGCTCGCGCTGCCCCCGACGCTCTGGGGACAGCTCGTGGGTCAGTCCGTTGTACTCGGCCTCGCGCGGATGGCGTGGGCGGTCCTGCGGACGCGGAGCTTGGACCCCTTTGTGGTGGCTGGGCGCCTGAATCGGGTGGAGCGCGGCGCGCGCATTCACCCGTCGGCGGTGGTCGAAGCGTGTTGGGTGCAAGCGGGCGCCGAGATCGGCCCTGGCGCTGTGGTTCGCGGCTGCATTGTGGGCCCCGGGGCGCGCGTCGAGGCGCAGACCTTCGTCGGCTTCTCGGTGCTGGGGGCCGGCAGCTGCGTCCAGCGTATGGGCTGGATGAGCTTCTCGCTGCTGCACGCTGGGGCGGCGCACGCGGGCGCGATGCAGCTCGGCGTGCTCGGTCCTGACGCTGCGGTGAAGGGGGGAGCGGTGCTCATGGACCAAGGCGTCGGGCAGGCCGTTCGTGTGCTCGTGGACGGTGAGCTGCGCGCGACGCCGCTCGGCATGATGGGCGTCGGGGTCGGTCGGGAGTCCGTCGTTGGCTCGGGGGTGTGGGTCGCGCCTGGCCGCACCATCCCGCCGCAGCTCACGGTGTTGCCGCCAGCGAGCGATGTGCTCACGCGCGTGGACGCCGCAGCGGCGCCGGGCGTCTATCAAATCGTTGGCGGCGGCTTGGAGCGTGTTCGATGACGCTTGGTTTACTCGCGGTGCTCGCCCTCGCGTGGGGCGGATTGGTCAAGGGAGCGTCGCGGTGGGGCGACGCGTTTCGCCTCGATCCGCAGGAGCAGCCGTGTCACCACACGGTGCGCGTCGTGGTGCCCGCGCGGAACGAAGCGGGCAACGTGGGGCCCTGCGTTGCGGCCCTCTGTGCGACCGCTTGCGCGTCCTGGGAGCTGGTAGTCGTCGACGATGGCAGCACCGATGGCACAGCCGCAGAGGCCCTCTCAGCGGCTGCTGGCGCGGCGAACGTGCGCGTCCTGGCGGCGAGCGAGCGCCCCGCGGGGTGGTCGGGCAAGGCCTGGGCCTGCCAGTGTGGCGCTGAGGGGGCGCAGGCCGAGTGGCTGCTCTTCCTCGACGCGGACGTGGTCGTTCATCCGCTCGCCCTAGCGACCGTCGTCGAGCGCGCGGCGCGGGTCGACGCGGACCTGCTCTCGGTCTTTGGGCGCTGGCGCCTGGAGAGCTTCTGGGAGCGCGTCGCCATCCCCTCCATTGGGTGGTTCATTCGCGCCGCGGCCTCTCCAGACCTCGTGAACGCGGGCCGGGCGGCCTTCGCCAACGGCCAGCTCTTGCTGGTGCGGCGCAGCGCGTGGTCGGCGCTCGGGGGACACGAGGTGGTGCGCTCCGACGTGCTCGACGACGTGCGCTACGCGGAGGCGGCTTGGCGAGCGGGGCAGCGCCTGTGGCTGTTCTGGGGGCCCGAGATCTTCTCGGTTCGGCTCTACGACAGCCTCAGCGCGATCTGGGCTGGCTATCAGAAGAACCTGTACCAAGGCATGGGGCGTCGCCCGGTGGTCGCGCTCGCGGCGGCGGGGGCCGTCGCTGTCGGCACGCTGCTCCCGGCGCTAGGCATCCCGGTCTTTGGGCTCCTCGGCTGGCACGCGCACGCCGCCGTGTGCGTCGTGATCTACGCGCTCATGACAGCGTGGCGGGCCATCCTGGAGCGCAAGGACGGGCGCTCGGGCCTCGTCGCGCCGCTTCACCCGCTGGGCGCGGCGGTGCTGGTGGGCGTGCTGCTCGCGTCGATGCTTCAGCGCGAGGTCGCGTGGAAGGGGCGCGCCTTCGTCGGCGGCGACGCGAGCTAGCCCGAAAACACGAAGGCCCCCTCGAACACGCCGAGGGGGCCTAAGTGGAGCGGGAGACGAGATTTGAACTCGCGACAGCCACGTTGGCAACGTGGGGCTCTACCACTGAGCTACTCCCGCAAAAATGGAGCTCTCACCCTATACAAAAAGACCCACCTCAACAATGTCGAGGTGGGTCTAAATGGAGCGGGAGACGAGATTTGAACTCGCGACAGCCACGTTGGCAACGTGGGGCTCTACCACTGAGCTACTCCCGCAGCGCCCCACCCATTTAACGTGCCCGCAGTGGGCGTCAAGCACATCGGCGGGCATTTTGTGCGCCGCGGCGATCGCTCGCGAGAAGGGTAGGGAAAACCAAAAAACTTAGTGCTTGCCCGTGTTGGCGTTGGTCTCATCGTTCCACGCGTCGCGCAGCACCGGGAGGTTTCCGACGAAGTAGTCGACGAAGGAGGCCATCGTGATGACGGTCACCACCGCCATGGTCCACCACGCGATGTCGTGCGTGATGGTGAGCTCGGGCTTGGCTTGGCCGACGGCGATGGCGACGAACATCACCTGGGTGCCGACGCCTTGCGCGATGGCCTTGAGCTTGCCCGACGGGCGCGCCGAGAGCACCTGGCCGCGCACGGCGGCGACGGAGCGGAAGAAGGAGATGGCTGAGTCGCGGTAGAAGATCGCGAGCAGCATCCACAGATCCGCGACGCCCACGGCGCTGAGGCCGAGGAAGAGCGTGTAGCGGCAGAAGGCGTCGGCGAAGGGGTCGTAGAGCTTGCCGAAGTCGGAGACGACCTCGTACTTGCGCGCGATGTAGCCGTCGGCGACGTCGGTGACCTCCAGCAGCAGCGACAGCGCGGCGGCGGCGATGGAGCCCCAGAGGGTGCCTGTGACCAAGAAGGCGACCGCAAGTGGCGCCAACGGCAGCCGAATGCTTGTGATCAGGTTTGGCGTGATGGGGGGGATGCGTCGCATGGCTCTGAGGTCATAGCACCAGCCGTGTGGTCGCGCTTGTTCGGACCGAACACAGCGTACTCAATGAGCGACGCGAGCGACAGCGCGAGCGTTATCCCGGTCAAGAGCATGCCGACCGTGGGCCAGTGCACGTCGAGCCAAGGCACCCGAAACAAGAAGACGGGGAGGGCGATCCCCTCGAAGGTGACGGCTACTTGGCCGAGCGCGGACGCGCGCCAGCGCACGCCACGCCGCCGAGCGATGAGCCAGCCGGTCGCGACGACGAGGTCGCGGCCCACCATGAGCGCCGTCACCCAGCCGGGCACCCAGCCCATCTGCCACAGCGCGATCCAGGTGCTGTTCGTGAGCACCTTATCGCTGACCGGATCGAGCCACAGGCCGGCGCTGCTCTCGGCGTGGAGCCTGCGAGCGAGCCAGCCGTCGAGAAGATCTGTGAGCATCGCAAGGATAAACGCCGCGAACGCGGTGCGGTGGGCGCCGTGGGCAAGCAGCAGCCACGCGATTATGGGTCCGAGCGCGCCGCGGCTCGCGGTCACGATGTTGGGAAGGTGTCTCAGCACGCCGCGCGTCCTATCACGCCGGGATAGACGCAGCGCTTGGCTCGGAGGTGCTCGTGACGGAGACGACGGACTTTCTTGTGATCGGCTCGGGCGTAGCCGGGATGTGGTTTGCGCTCGAAGCGGCCAAGCACGGACGGGTGGTGATGCTCGCGAAGGCGTCGAGCACCGAGTCGAACAGCGCCTATGCGCAGGGCGGCATCGCCACCGTGTGGTCCAAGGAGGACTCCTACGAAGAGCACGTCCAAGACACGCTCATCGCGGGGGCCGGCCTGTGTCGACGCGAGGCGGTCGAGCAGACGGTGCGCGAGGGACCGCAGCGCGTCCGCGAGCTGATCGCCTTGGGCACGCGCTTCACTCGCCAAGATCAGGACCCGTCCAAGTACTCGCTCCACCGCGAAGGCGGGCACAGCCGCCGACGTATCCTGCACGCCGACGACCTCACTGGCGCCGAGATGGTGCGCGCGCTCTACGAGGCCTGCGCGGCTGAGCCCAACATCGAGATCCGGGCGCCGCACGTCGCGGTCGACCTCGTCACCGCCAACCGCCTCGCGCGACGGGCGAACACCATCCCGTTCTCTGACGATGAGGTGCACGGCGCCTACGTCCTAGACGAGACGACGGGCGATGTGTACGGCATCGGCGCTAAGATCGTCGTGCTCGCAACTGGCGGCGCCGGCAAGGTCTACACCTACACGAGCAACCCCGACGTCGCGACGGGCGACGGCATGGCGATGGCGTCGCGCGCCGGGGCGCGCATGGCGAATATGGAGTTCGTGCAGTTCCACCCGACCACGCTCTTCCATCACCACGCCCACAGCTTCCTCATCTCCGAGGCGCTGCGCGGCGAGGGCGGCAAGCTCGTTCACGCCGATGGCTCGCGCTTCATGCCGCGCTACGACGAGCGCGCCGAGCTCGCTCCCCGCGACATCGTCGCCCGCGCGATCGACAACGAGCTCAAGACGAAGGGCCTCGACCACGTCTACCTCGACATGACGCACCTCTCCCGAGAGGAGGTCGCTAAGCGCTTCCCGCACATCGATGGCACGCTGCTGCCGCTCGGCATCGACATGTCCGTCAGCCCCATCCCTGTCGTGCCCGCGGCGCACTACTTCTGCGGCGGTGTGCAGACGGACCTGCGCGGCGAGTCCAATATTCGCAACCTGTTCGCGGTCGGCGAGGTGTCCTGCACCGGGCTGCACGGCGCCAACCGCCTCGCGTCGAACTCGCTGCTGGAGGCCTGCGTCTTCGGGCAGCGGGCCGCCGAGACCGCGGCGCGTCGCTTGGCCGATCTGCACGAGCCCGTCGAGATCCCCGCTTGGGACGCGGGCGCCGCGGCGGCCTCGGACGAGCTCGTCGTCGTGAAGCAGGTCTGGGAGGAGGTCCGCCGGTTCATGTGGAACTACGTGGGCATCGTGCGCACGCACCGCCGCTTGGAGCGGGCGCTGCATCGCGTCGAGCTCGTGCGCGATGAGGTGCAGTCCTACTACTGGGACTTCAAGCTCACCAAGGACCTCATCGAGCTGCGCAACATCACCACCGTCGCCGAGCTCGTCATTCGCAGCGCGCTACGCCGCCGCGAGAGCCGAGGGCTGCACTACACCCTCGACTTCCCCGAGTCGGACAGCAAGTTCATCCGCGACACCGTGATTCAGCGCAGCTTGTAGCTCAGCGCGCGAGCGCCCCCGCGACGCCAGGCGCTGAGCCGATCAGCGCCTCGAGCGCCGCGATGTCGCTCGGGACCGCGCTCGTGAGGACCTCGGGCTCGCCGTGGGTGATGAGCACGTCGTCCTCGACGCGGATGCCGCCGAGGCCGAGCCAAGCGCTCGCTCTCTCGAAGTCCACCTGGGCGGCGAAGCGCTCGCGCAGCGCTGGGCTGTTGAGGATGCCCGGCACCGCGTAGAAGCCCGGCTCGATGGTGACGACCCAGCCAGCCTCCAACGGAAGGTCCAAGCGCAGGTAGCAGGTGCCGAAGGGCAGCGGGCGGCCTTGGCCGGCTGGGTAGGACGGTCGATCGCCGAAGTTCTCCAGGTCGTGCACGTCCATGCCGAGCAGGTGGCCGACGCCGTGCGGGAAGAACAGGCCGTGCGCCCCAGTCTCCAGGGCCTCTTCCGGCGAGCAGCGCAGCACGCCCTCGTCGCGCAAGAAGCGGGCGATGTGCAGGGCGGCGGTGTCGTGAACGGCGCGGTAGCGCGTGCCGACGCGGCACTGGGCGATGGCGAGGCGCTCGGCCTCTAGGACGACCTGGTAGGCGGCGCGCTGGCGCGCGGAGAAGCGGCCGTTCACGGGCCACGCGCGGGTGATGTCGACGCCGTAGCCGGTGCCGACCTCGCCGCCGCCGTCCAAGAGCAGCAAGCGCCCGTCCTGGAGCGGCTCACCATGGTGATGGTTGTGCAGGACCTCGCCCGCCTGGGTGAGGATGGTGCCGTAGCCTGTGGTGCAGTCGCGCGCGGCGAGCACGCCCTCGAAGAGCGCCGCGAGGACCACCTCGTGCCCCCCGACGACGGTGGCCTGCATGACCGCGCGGAAGGCGTCGGCGGTGTGCTGTGCGGCGAGGCGCATCTGCGCGATCTCGTCGGCCTCTTTGACCCGACGCAGCGCGATCACGGCGTCGATCAGGGCCTCGCTGCCGTGCTCCTTGCCGAAGCGGAGCGGGAGGCCGAGCGCGTCGCTCGCCCAAGCGTTGACCTGCTCGTCGGCGACCGCGAGGGTGGCCGGGCTCATGCCTACGAGCGCTTCCTCGAGCATCTCGATGGGGCGGACCTGGTCGACGCCGAGGGCTGCGCCGATGGCGGCAGGGGAGGGCGTGGGGCCATGCCAGAGGTGGTCGTCGTCGTCGGGGACGGGCAGGAAGAGCGTGATCTTGCCGTCGACGAGCAGCGCCGCCGCGTTGGGGAGCGCGCAGCCGGTGAAGTACAAGAAGGTGCTGTCCTGGCGAAAGGGCAGCTTGTTCATGGGGAGGTTGCGGTTGCGCTCGCCGTTACCGAGCAGCAAGATCGGGCCAGCGACGCGCTCAGCGAGCGCGAGGCGGCGCTGACGGTGGCGTTCCGGGGAGATGGCGGCGTTCATGGCGACTCCAGGGGGCTAGAGATCCCAGCGGAGCTCGCCGTGCCCGTAGCCGGAGCCGAGGCGCAGGGTGACGTCGCGCTGAGCGGGGGTGTTCTTGCTAAAGCGGGCGACCCAGAGCTCGGACCAGAGGTCGAGCTGGGGGAAGAGCGCGCGCTGCAGCGGGGTGGGCTTGCGGATGTGGCGCACGTCCAACATGGGCTGCTCGACGCCGTCCGCGAGGAGGGTGAGCGTCCAGCCGCCGTCGCCGTTGCCGAACTCATCGGCGTCGTCGAGGCCAGAGCCCGCGGCGAAGACGACCTCGTAGGTGCTCGCTTCGGCGTCGAGGGAGCGCGCTAGCCAAGCGTCGGCGTCCGCGTCGGTGGGGCTCGCGAGGCGGGTGCGCTCGGCGGCGAGCTCGCGTCGCACCGGCTCGGTGAGCAGCGTGGCGCGTAGGATCATGGCCGTGGTGAAGTGCCAGCGCACGCGAACCTCGCGGGTCGCCTGAGCGTGCTGCTGCAGGTAGACCTTGCGCGGGGGTGCCGCTGCGCTCAGCAGCACAAAGGCGAGGGCGACGGCGCCTGCACGAGCGAGCGAGCGGGCGATCATGCGCTAGGGAGGTGCTCGGCGAGCCAGCTTGTCGCGACAGCGAGGACCTCGTCGCGGTTGGCCTCGTTCATGCACTCGTGGAACAGGTCCGGCCAGGCGCGGTGCGGGGCGTGAGCGGCGGTCGCGAAGCGCTGGAGCGCGTCTTGGCTGACGATGCGGTCGCCGGTGCCCCAGAAGAGGAACATGGGGGTGCTGTAGTCGGGCGCGTGCTCAAAGCAGGCGGCGATCGTGCGGTTCATCTCGATGAACCAGCGCGGCGTGATGGTGCCGTACACGAGCGGATCGGCCTTGTAAGCGGCGACGACGGGCTCGTAGCTGCAGATCCACTCGGGCGGGATCTCGTTCGACATGGACAAGCGCGGCACCAAGCGGTTGAGCAAGCGCGAGCCGCCGAGCTTCCACGCGGGGATCGGCACGCCCGCGCCGACGGCGGGGGCGCACAGGGCGGCTGCGGTGACGTCCTTGGCGGTGCGCAGGTGCTCCAAGGCGACGAGGCCACCCATGGAGTGCGCCAAGATCGCGTATGGACCGCCAATAAGTGCCGCTGCGGCGCGAAGATCATCGACGTAGTCGGTCCAGCGATCGACGTGGCCGCGCTTGCCGTCGGACTGCCCGTGGCCGCGCAGCTCGACGCCGGTGACGCGCCAACCCTTGGCGGTCAGCGCCGCGGCGATGTGCTCGTAGCGGCCCATATGCTCGGCCAAGCCGTGGCAGAGCAGCACGTCCGCCTTGATGGGGCCAGCGGGCTCCCAGCGGTAGGTGGCGATGCGGGTGCCGTCGCGGCTGGTGACGTCCTGAGAGCGGGCCATGCGGTGTCCTCCACGGTCTTGGAGACTATCCCCCCCCGGCGACGCTACCACCGCTGCGGCTCACTTGCCGCTGGAGAAGCCGCCGCCAGAGGAGTAGCGACCGCGGCTGCTGCTGCTGGAGCCGCCGATGTAGACCGCGCCGCCGCCGGTGGGGGCGTCGCGCTTGGGAGGCACGCTCGCGACGCGAACGCTGACGGGCGAGAGCGTGGTCACGTCGGGCTCGGCGATCCAAGTGACCGACAACACGCCGCCAAGCAGTACGATCATGCCGGTGAGCAGCAGCACGCCGATCCTCATTGGGCCTCCCCGCGGGCGATGCGCTCGTGCAGGGCTCGGGTCGCCGTCATGAGGTCGACGTTGAGCGTGCTCCCGAGCTGCGCGAAGGAGCGCATGAGGGTGATAATAAACACAAGCCCGCCGAGCAGGAGCAGCGCAAAGGACGCGAGAAACAAGTAGATGCCGTTGTAGCGGTACTCCACCAGGGTCCAGCTCGCGGTGGCCGGGCCCGGTGGGGGGACCACGGTGCTGCCAGCGGGGGCGATCTGCGCGCCGCCGCGCAGGCTGGGCACGCCGAGGAGCTTCCAGTCGCCGGGCTCGGTGGTGGAGAACTGCACGAACTCGTTGCGCTTCGCCCAGCCCTTGTCGGTGAGCTTGAAGTTCAGCAGCGGGAGCAGCTTCCCGCTCGGCGAGCGCAGGCTGACGTCGAGGCCGTCCACGGGCGGCGCCATGAGCACGTCGACGCTGAGGTTGTAGCCCTCGGCTGTGGCGGTGAGCGGCAGCGTGCCGAGGTCGAGGGTGGGCGCGACGAGGGCGGCGTCGACCACCCCCGTGTGCTCGTTGGTGACCGCGATGGGCGCCTTGTTCTGCGCGATCACCGGGTTGAAGACGTTGATGCCGCACGAGCACATAAAGGCGAAGAACGCCCCGCCAAGCGCGATGATGAGCGAGGTGAGCCCCCGCGTGCGCTTGGCGCGTGCCGCTTGGCGCTTCGCGTCGTCCGCTTCGAGGAGCGCGAGGTGCCCCTTGAGCTCGAACAGCTCGAACAGCTCTTTGGAGGTGAGCCGCTCGAACGAGAAGAACTCGATCTCTTCGTCGCTGTACTCGACGCTGAACGCGTTGTCCCCGTAGCCGGCGTCCAAGAAGAAGACCGGCTGGTGCAACGGCGCGCGCCAGGTGAGCTCGCCCTCGATGTGCTCGATGGTGGCTTGGCCGCGCTCGCGAACCCGCAGCCGCTTGCCGTCGACCGTGATGGTGCTGCCGTTGAGCTCGTCGCGGGTGGGGGGGGTCTCGGGGTGCACGATGCGCTGCAGCGAGTAGCCGCCTCGCTCCTCGCCGATCCACAGGTAGGTGCCGTCTGCCTGAAGCACCAGCCACTCGTCCCAGGTGGAGGTCTCCCAGCCGTCTTCGGGGTCGTACTCGCGCTGCTCGAGCACGATTCGACCGACGATCTCGATGGCGACGTCGTCGAGCTTGCCGCGCAGGCCGACGCAGAGGAAGCCCTTGGGGGGCTGCTTGGACTCGAGCTTGGCGAGGATCTCAAACGGTGGCTTGCTGAGATCGAGGAGCGTGTCGCAGGACGGGCAGGCCGCCGTCTTGGCCTTGAAGCCGTTGCGCACGGAGATCGTGCCGCCACACTGGGGGCAGCTCAGAGATCGCGCAGCGACGCGGGCCACGGCGCCCGCCTAGACGATGGAGGCGGCGACGATGATCGACACGCCGATGATGACTGCGCCCAGCACGAGGCCGACCGCGGGGTTCTGATCGACCTCAATCTCTTTGTTGAGGTCGAAGGGGACCATCCACTCGTAGGCCTTGTAGCCGACGAGGGCGAGCGCGATGCCGATGAGGCCGTACACGATGGTGCCTAAGATGGCCATGGGGTCGAGCCCTGCGGCGGCGCGGCCTGGCTCGGCGGCGAGCGCGGCGATGGGCAGCACGGCGGGGAGGAGCAGCAGGGCAGTGAGCGAGCGCTTCATGGGGGACCTCAACAAGTAGACAGCGATCCTATCAGCTCGGCGGCGAGCTTAGAACCAGCTCGCCCAGGATGTCTTGTAATACTCGAGGATGATGGGGTTGTCGATTCGGTTTACTTCGGTAGAAACACGACTGGTGTCGGCTGAGAAGGTGGCCATCACCGGGAGCTGGTCGCGCGTCAGCCAGCGAAGGTCGGCGGGGATCGGCGCGCTCGCGAGGTCGACGGGGTGGCCGCTAATTAGGATGAACCCCCAATCTCCGAAGCTTGGCACCCAGGTGTGGTAGGGCGTCGCGTGCAGGCCGGCGGACTCGACGGTGGTCGCGACGCACCAAAAGGCCGAGCGTGCGAAGTAGGGCGAGGTGGCTTGGGTCGCTGCGACGCCGCCTGGGCTTAGGTGGCGCGCGAGCAAGCGGTAGAAGCCGACGCTGTACAGCTTGGTGAGCGCCTCGCCGTGGGGGTCCGGAAAGTCGATGACGGCCGACGACCACACGTCCGTGGTCGCTTCGAGCCAGGTCATCGCGTCCTCGTTGACGATGGTGACGCGCGGGTCGTCGAGGCTGCCGCCGTTCGCTGCGACCAGCGCGGGGTGGGTGCGCGCCATGTGGGTCATGGCAGGGTCGATGTCGACGACGGTGATCTGCTGCACGTCGGGGTACTTGAGGACCTCGCGCACCGCCATGCCGTCGCCCGCCCCGAGCACGAGCACGCGCTCGCGGTTGGCGCTGAGCGCGAGGGCTGGGTGGACCAGGCTCTCGTGGTACCGCGCCTCGTCGCGGGTGGAGAGCTGCAGGTGCCCGTCGAGGTAGAGGCGCACGTCCTCGTTGCGCTTGGTGAGCACGATGCGCTGGTAGGCGCTCTGCGCCGTGTACAGCACCGGGTCTTGGTAAAGCTTGGCTTCGACCGTGGACATGAAGCGCTCCGCCCCGGCGAGCACGCCGACGAGCAGCACAGCGCCCGCGAGACCGGCGGCGATGAGGCGGTTCGCGCCCTGGAGCTGCTTGCGAAACGCGATCGCGGTGACGACAGCGACGGCGAGGTTGAGCAGGCCGGTGGCTGGGAAGGTCTTGAGCAGGCCGAGGGTGGGCAGCAGCACGAGCGGGAAGGCGACGCTCGCCGCGAGGGCGCCCAGGTAGTCCACCGCCATGACGTCGCTGATGGTGCGCCGCAGGCCGCCGTAGCGCTCCAGGTAGCGCGTTAAAACGGGGATCTCCAGGCCGATGCCCGTGCCGAGCACGCCGATGATCGAGAACAGCACCACCGGGTACAAGCGCGTCCACGTATACGCGGCGAACAGCGCCGGGCCGGCCAGGCCGCCGACCACGCCGAGGGCGATCTCCACCGCGATGAAGCGCTCCAGGAGCCGATCGTGCGCCCATCGCGACAGCCACGCGCCCACGCCCATCGCGGTCATGAAGGCGCCGATGCACAGGCTGAACCACTGCACGCTGTTCCCCAGCAGGTAGCTGGAGACGGCGCCGGCGAGCAGCTCGTAGGTGAGCCCGCAGACGGCGACGGAGAAGATGGAGAACAGCAGGATGGCGAGCTGCTGCGGCTTGGGAGCGTCGTCCATGATCAGTCGAGCACGAGCGTGTCGGGGTCGAGCACGCGGCCGATGAAGACCGACGCGACCCCGTCGAGCTCGGCGAGCTTCATCGCGACGGCGCCCGCGGTGCCCTCGACGTAGCGAACCGCCGCGCCGGGGCGCACGTCGCGGGGGAGCTGCCCCTCGATGCCGTCGACCTTTGCGGTGCGGCGCTCGGTGATGTACATCTCGCGGCCGCCGACGCGCGCGGTGCGGCCGGTCTGGAGCGCGTCGTAGCCGGGCGGCGCCTCGCCCTCGTTGGTGATCTGAAGGAGCGTGAGCTCGCCTTCGTCCTCGTCAATCCAGGCTTCAGTCCCGTCGTCGAAGAGCAAGAACCACTCGTCCCAGTAGCCGTCGCGGTAGGCGTAGCGCGCGCGCCCGAGGGTGAGGAAGCCTCGGCCCTCCAAGCGCCCGCCCGCGCCGGTGCGCAGCGCGCTCATGAAGTCACTGAGCGCCGCGGTCTTGCCGGTGGCGTCGAGGCCGTCGCGGGTGATGGCCGAGACGGTGTCGCACGCGGGGCAGGTGGTGATGCGCGCGGCGCGGTAGGGCAGCTCGATCGGCGAGCCGCAGGACGGGCAGGACACGGTGCGAATCATGGGTTGGCCTCGATGGGGGTCCAGCCTAGCGCGCGGAGCGCCGCGACGAGGTCGACGGGGGCGCTCGCGAGCACGTCGACGGTCACGAGCTCGTGCTCTGGCCAGGTGTGAAGGGCGATCTGGCGATCGTGAGCGCAGCGAACCCAGCTCTGCCCAACGGGGGCGAACTGGTGGTGGACGTCGACGCCGGCGGGCAAGCCGAGCGCCGCGAGCGCGGAGCGCAGGTCGGCGTTCGCGGCGCGAAACACCCCTTGTGAGACGTGCTTCACGGCGCGCTCCCTCGCTCGACGGTGCTGGTCTGCAGGTGCGTTGGCGCGAACCAGTCGCGCAGCACCTCGGCCGCGAGCGTAGGTTCAAAGGGCGAACAGGAGAAGAGGTCCGCGAAGAGCCGGTCGCCGTCGACCTGAGTGTGTACGCTCGCGTGGCTCTGGGCGAGCAGCACGACGCCAGCGACCCGACCCGGCCCAAGGCGCTCCACCGAGGGCGCGCCGACGGCGGTGAGCTCCAACCGCAGCGCCAGATCCGCGAGGTAGGCGCGGACCCGCTCGGGATCGTCGAGCCAAGCGGCGCGGCAGCCCTCGGCCTGCGCCATCCAGTGCCAGCCGAGCGGCCTCATAAGAAGGCCAGCGAGAGCGCGGGCAGCGCGGTGATCGCGAAGAGGCAGAGCAACATGACCACCAAGAAGGGGAGCACCGACCGAAAGACTTGCCCGATCGGGCGGTCGAAGACGCTGGAGGCGACGAACAGGTTGAGGCCCATCGGCGGCGTGAGGTAGCCGATCTCCAGGTTCACGATGAACAAGACGCCGAAGTGCACGGGATGAACGCCATAAGACTGCGCGATGGGCGCGAGGAGCGGCGCGACGATGAGGATCGCCGAGAGGATGTCCATGACGCAGCCTAGCGCGAGCAGGAACAGGTTCGCCACGATGAGGAAGGTCAGCTTGTCGTGGACCGCCTGCATCATCCACGCTGCGGCCGCTTCCGGCAGGTGCTCGAACACAAACAAGCGGTTGAGCGAGAGCGCGAGCACGAGGATGAGGAAGAGCGAGCCCATGGTCTGGGCGGACTCTGCGGCGACGTCGGGCAGGTCGCGCAGCGAGAGCTCGCGGTGCACGACCAGCTCGATCACCAGCGCGTAGACCACCGCGATCGCCGCCGCCTCGGTGACGGTGAACACGACGGCGACGGGCAGCCCGAGGGCGCGCAGGTCGAAGACGCCGTAGATGCCGCCGAGCAGCAGCACCGGCATCGCGAGGGCGAGGGCGCCGTCACGCAGGGTGGCGAGGAGGCGGTGCGCATAGCCCGCGAGTGGATCGCGCTGCCCGAAGCTCCCGTCACCGCGGTGGGGCCACGCCCTCGCGAGGGTGTAGGCGCCGAGCGCCACCGCGATGAGGACGCCCGGCAGAACGCCGGCGAGGAAGAGGGCGCGGGGCGTGACGACGCTGTTGGACACGAGCTGAGCGGCGAGCTCGGGCGCGAGCGAACCGGGCGCCGGATCGGGCAGCGCGCCGACGACGATCGCGTAGACGATCATCGGGATCGACGGCGGCACGATGATGCCGAGGCCGCCCGCGGTGGTGAGCAGGCCGATGCTGTGCAGCTCAGGGTAGCCCTCGCGCTGCAACATCGGGAAGAGCACGGTGCCGATGGCGATGAGGGTGACGGGCGAGGAGCCGGAGATCGCCGCGAAGAGCGCGCAGGAGAGCACCGCGCCGAGGGCGAGCCCGCCGGGGAGGGGGCCGAGCAGCGCGCGCGCGACCGCGATCAGGCGCCGCGCGATGCCGCCGCGCGTCATGAGGTTGCCGGCGAAGACGAAGAAGGGGATCGCGAGCAGCTCTTGCTTGTAGGTGGCGGCGACCATGTCGTTGACGACGGTGTGGGGCGCGCCGCCGCGGAGCAGGGCCCAGGCGCTGAGCGTGCCGACGCCGAGGGCGACGAACAGGGGCGCGCCGAGCAGCACGAGCAGCACGGACACCGTCAGCAGCAGCCAGGGGGTGCCGAGCCAGGCGCCGCCCCCAAGCGCGAGCAGGGCGGCGGCGAGCGCGACGCCGTCGCCCCGACGCTCGGGCGTGTGCTCCGCCAGCCCGGGGGGCGTGACGACCTGCGCCGCGAAGCGCAGCGCCATCAGGCCGAAGGCGAGGACGAGCGGGAGCAGCAGCGCCGAGAGCGGGAAGCCGTCGCCCGCGCGCACATAGTGAAAGGCGGCGCCGAGGTCGTCCCAGTCGCGACCCGCGGCGGTCATGGCGCTCTCCCAGGCGCTGCGGGTCGCGTAGGGCGCGCCGGGGCCGTACTTGTCGCCGGGGAGCAGCCAGGTGAGCGCGTTGAGCAGCGGCGCCAGCGCCCCCCAAACGGACAAGCCGGGCACCGAGTCGTGGCAGGCCTCGCGGGTGAGCGTCCAGGCGCCGCGCGCGAGCAGCAGGCAGAGCGCCGCTGAGACCGAGGCGGTGAGCCGCTGAGCGAGGCGCTGGGCTGGGCGGCTTGCGATGGCCGCGAGCGCGTCGACGGTGAGGTGCTTGTGCTTCGCGGTCGCGAGCGAGCCGCCGACGAAGCCGAACACGACCATGAGCACGAGGGCCAGGTTCAGCTGCCCGTTCAGCGCCCACAGCCCGCCGAGGTCCGTGCCGAGGGCGGGGCGCAGCCCGCGGGCGAGGTACTCGTTGAAGGCGAGGGCTGTCATGCCGAGGATGGCGACGAGCAGCACGGCGCGCTCGACGGCTTGGGCGCCCCGATCGAGCCGCCTAGCGCTGTCCTGGATGAAGCCCCAGATCACGACCGTCCCCCGCGGGCGTGTTTAGCGCATCGGCGCGAGCGCGGAGCGGATCTTCTGCAGCAGCTCGGGGCCGCCCTCGATCGTCGCGGCGAAGCGGTCGTGAATCGCGACGCCCTGCGCCTCGAAGGCCGCGCGCTGCTCGGCGCTGAGCGTGTGCACCTGCAGGTCATCGCGCAGCAGCTCGCTCACGTTGGCGTCCTGGGCGCGCAGGGCGGCGCGCAGCGGCACCGCGAGGCCGCTGCAGTGAAGCACGACCGCTTGCAGGTCGGGGGGGAGCGTCTCAAACCACCGCCTGGACACGATGATCGCCGCCGGCTGGTAGATGTGGCGGGTGAGCGTGAGGTGGGTGAGGGGCCCGGTGAAGCCGCCGAGCTTGAGGTAGAGCGGCGTGTTGTCGAGGCCGTCGATGACGCCTGACTGGAGCGATGTGAGCACCTCGGTCATGGGCTTGGGCACCGCCTGCGCGCCGAGCTGCTCGTACATGGCCAGGTGGACCCTGGACTCCTGCGCGCGCATCCGCTTGTCGCGCAGGTCAGCGGGGGTGAGGATCGGCGTGGGGCCGGTGACCGCGAAGGAGCGCCAGCCGTTCTCGGACCAGGTCGCGAGCACAAAGCCGCGGCGCTTCATGTCCTCGGCGAGCTCGTCGCGGATGACGTCGTCGAGGACGTGATCGGCCTCGGCGTCGCCGCGAAACAGGTAGGGCAGCTCGATGAGCTGGAGCCGGTCGACGTTGCCACCCTCGGCGATGGCCGCGGTGGTGACGCCGCAGCCCTGCAGCCGCTCGCCGCTGCGGGTCTCGCGCACGAGCTCCACCTCGGACATGACCCCGGGCGGCTGCAGCACGACGTCGATGCGTCCGCCGCTCTCGGCCTCGATCTGCCGCTCGATCGACTCCAGCAGATCACGCCAGGGCGTGCCCTTGGGGGAGAGGCTGCCGATGTTGAGCACGTAGTCCTGCGCAGACGCGGTCGGCGCTGCGAACAGGGCGAGCAGGGAGAGGACGACGGGGAGCGCGCGCTTCATGGCGTCCTCTTAGCGAGGTTCAGCCGGGCAGCGCTACGCTGGCGTAGAACTGAAGCGCTTCGGGGTTGGCCATCGCGTCCTGGTTGGTGACGGTCTCGCCTTGGAGGACGCGGGTGACGGCGAGCTCCATCTTCTTGCCGCTGATGGTGCGCGGCACGTCGGGCGCCTGGAGGATGAGCTCGGGGACGTGGCGCGGCGTGGTGTGCTCGCGAACGCGGCGCTTGATGCGGTTCGCGAGCTCGTCGGAGAGCGTGAGCCCAGCGCGCAGCACCACGAAGAGCACGACGCGCGTGTCGCCCGCGACCTGCTGGCCGACGACAACCGAGTCGACGACCTCGTCGAGCTCCTCCACTTGGCGGTAGATCTCGGCGGTGCCGATGCGCACGCCGCCGGGGTTGAGCGTGGCGTCGGAGCGCCCGTAGACGATGACGCCGCCGCGCTCGCTGAGCTCGATATAGTCGCCGTGGCGCCACACGCCGGGGAGGTCCGCGAAGTAGGCGCGGTGGTACTTCTGGCCGTCCGGATCGGCCCAGAAGCCGACCGGCATGGATGGGAAGGGGGCGACGCAGACGAGCTCGCCCTTCTGCCCGACGACGGGCTTGCCCGCGTCATCCCAGGCCTGCACCGCCATGCCCAGTCCCCGGCGCTGAATCTCGCCTGCGTAGACCGGCTCGGTGGGGCAGCCGAGCATGAAGCAGCTGATGATGTCGGTGCCGCCGCTGATGGACGCGAGCTGCACGTCGCCGACATGGTCGCGCACCCACTCGAAGCCCTCGTCGGTGAGCGGGGCGCCGGTGGAGAGGACGGCGCGCACGCGGAGCTGGTGGTCCTCGCGCGGGCTGCGGCCGTCCTTCTTGCAGACGGTGAGGAACTTGGGGCTGGTGCCGAAGACGGTGACGCCCTCGCGCTCGGCCATGGCCCACAGCACGTCGGAGCTGGGGAAGGCTGGGCTGCCGTCGTACAGGACGACCGTCGACCCCGCGAACAAGCCGCTCACGAGCCAGTTCCACATCATCCACCCGCAGGTGGTGAAGTAGAAGAGCACGTCCTCGCGCTCCAGGTCCGTGTGCAGCACCAGCTCCTTGGCGTGCTGCAGCAGCGTTCCGCCAGCGCCGTGCACGATGCACTTGGGCACGCCAGTCGTGCCCGAGCTGTACAGGATGTAGAGCGGGTGATCGAAGGGGAGCTGAGCAAAGACAAGCTCTGAGGCTAGCGTCGCAACGACGGATGGCCAGATGGCGGGGCGGGGCAGCTCGCTCAGGTCGGGCGCGTCGGAGAGCACCGGGATGACGACCACGCGCTCAATGCTGGGGATCGCAGCGCAGACCTCGCGCACGCGGGCGAGGGAGTCGTGCTGCTTGCCGCCGTACCGGTAGCCGTCGGCGGTGAGCAGCACCGTCGGCCGAATCTGCCCGAAGCGATCCATGACCCCCTTAAAGCCGAAGTCGGGGCTGCAGGACGACCAAGTCGCGCCAATGGACGCCGTGGCGAGCATAAGGATCACGGGCTCGGCGCGGTTCGGCACAAAGCCCGCGACGCGATCGCCGGGGCCGACGCCGGCGGCGCGAAGCCAAGCGGCCGCGCTTGCTACTGCCGCGTAGAGCTCGGCGTAGGACAGGCGTGTAACCTGACCGTCCTCGCTGGCTTGAACCAGCGCGATCCTGTCGTCGCGGAAGCGCAGCAGGTTCTCGGCGAAGTTGAGGCGCGCGCCGCGGAACCAGGTGGCGTGCGGGGCCTCGCGTGGCTCGCAGATCGCGTGCGGCGGGGCGCTGTGAACGACGCCGGTGTAGTCCCAGACCGCGCGCCAAAAGTGACTGGGGTTCGCGATCGACCAGTCATAAAGCGCATCGTAGCGTGGGAGGTCCACCGAATGCTGCGCCGCGACCTGCGCTGCGAAGCGAGTGAGGTGGGCGCGCTGGACGCGCTCGGGGCTTGGGGTCCACAGCGGCTCAGACAAAGAGGGCCTCCACGTCGGGAGGCCCTCATAACCGACCGGGAGGCCGAGCTACTTCTTGACCGCGTGGCGGATGGTCACGTAGCCGTTCGTAGGGCCGGGGACGCCGCCCTTGAGGAAGATCAGGTTGCGCTCGGCGTCGACGCGCTCGACGAGGAGGTTCTGAACCGTGACCTGAACAGCGCCCATGTGGCCCGGCATCTTCTTGCCCTTGAGGACGTGGCCGGGGGTGAGGCGCGTGCCGATCGAGCCGCCGTGACGGAAGAACTCATGGCTACCGTGGCTGCGGATGAAGCCCTGGAAGTTGTAGCGCTTCATGACGCCGGCGAAGCCCTTGCCCTTGGAGGTGCCGATCGCGTCCGTGAAGTCGCCGACGTTGAAGATGTCGGTGACGCTGACGGTGCTGCCCGGCGCGTGCTTGGCGAGCTCTTCGGCGGAGACGCGGATCTCGGCGGCGAACTTGGGGAGCGCGGCGTCGACCTTCTTGGCGTGTCCGATCTCGGCCTTGGTGCCGCGAGACTCCTTCTTCTCATCGAAGCCGAGCTGGAGGGCGTTGTAGCCGTCCGCGCCGTCGGCGCTCTTGACTTGAAGGACGGTGCACGGGCCGACCTGAACGACCGTGACGGGGAGAACGGTGCCGTCAGCCTTGAAGATCTGCGTCATGCCGAGCTTCTTGCCGATAAGGCCCATCGATTCGTTTGCCATGATTTACCTCTGCATTGGACGGCGCGGCCGTCATACGAGTTGCCCGGCGCGGGTAACCGGCCGGGCTCGGGATGTCACGCACCGGCGCGCAAAGCGCCGAGCGATCAGTAGGTGTACTTCAGGTACGCGCCGCCGCTCGCCCCCGCGTCGAAGCCGAGCGCGTAGGAGAAGGTGATGTCGGCGCCCACGGAGAAGTGGGAGAGCTTGGTGTAGTACTCGAAGGTGGGGCCGATCTCGACCAGCGGGTGCGGGCTCTTGTGCACGCCCGGCTCGCCGCCGGCCGGCGTGACGACGTCGCGCTGCCACGCGTCTTGGGTCATGAGCAGCGGCGCCATCATGACGCCTGCGCCGCCGCGAACGCCGATGCCGATGCGACGCGTGGGGTAGACGCTGTACTCGATGTCGCCGATGGCCGCGAAGGTGCGCGTGTCACCCTGGAGCCGGTAGCGAGGATCGACTGCGTTCTGAATCTGCTGCGAGTAGCTCATGCCCTGGTGCTCTGCTTGCACGAAGTTGAGCTCCCACGAGAGGGAGTTGTGCTCGTTGTCGACGAAGTCGTTGCCGCCGCCGATCGCGAGCGCGATGCCCGGGTCGAGCACGCCAGCGCCGAGGATGCCGTAGTTGAGCAGGTAGGCGTTGCCGCCGATCTCCGACTTGAAGAAGTAGCCGCGCTCGATCTCGCGGATGACCTCGCCTTCGAGGCCGGCGCGCACGTCCTTCTTCTTCTTGGCCTTCTTGGTCTTGGTGGTGGTGTCACCATCCAAGTCCTCGATGCCGTTCGCGTGAGCGACGGAGGAGGCGGTGAGGGACGAGAGCAGGACGATCGCGAGGAGGTTCTTCATCGTGTATCCACAGTGGCGATGCGTTTTAGCATCTGCGACGGTGAAGGGGAAGGCCAAACACCGTCAAGAACAAGGCGGCGCCTCCGTTGGGAGCGCGCCGCCGTGGGCTAAAAGGCCGGTTGGGATTACCCCGGAGCGAACAGGAAGGGGTAGCTGACGATGACGATACCGCCGCCCTTGGGCTCGGGGAACTTCATCTGCATGAAGCGGCCCTCGATGCAGCTCTCCACCGTGGAGCTGTTCATTGTGGTGGTCTTGGTCTTGGCCTGGCTCACGGAGCCGTCCTTCGCGATGGTGAAGCGAATGACGATCTTGCCGCCCAAGGCGTTGTCCTTGGCGAGCTCGCGCTGGTAGCAGTACCGAATCTTGTTCATGTTCTGCTTGACCACCTCGTCGATGAGGGAGCGGTCGAGCGCGCCGAGGATGATTGGATCGCCACCGACCTGCCCGATGCCGCCGTCGCCCTTGGCGCCGAAGTTGCCGCCGCCCTTGCCGTAGCCCGACGCGCCGGAGCCGTTGCCTTTGGTGCCGAGGCCGCCGAGGCCCTCTGCGGTGCCGCCGCCGCCGAGACCTGACCCACGCGAGCCGAGGCCGCCCGAGCCGATCTGCGTGCCCTTGGCGCCGATGAGGCCGCCGATGCCGCCGGCGATGTCGGAGTTGAGGGCCGAGGAGCCGAAGACGCCATCGAGGGCGCCGTCGTCGCGCATCGCGCCGAGAACACCAGCGCTGTCCGCGATCTGCTTGTCGAGCTCGCGCTTCTGCATCTCGACCTTGTTGCCCTTCGCCTCCTTCATGGTGGCGTCCTTCTTGCCGGTCTTGCCTTCTTCGCGCTTGGCCTTGGCGCCTTCGCCCGCGTCGGGGTTGCCGGAGGGCTTCTTCTTCTCTTGTTGGACTTCGGGCTTGTCGATCAAGAGCTCGACGAAGCGGTCCGGGATCTCGACGACGTCATTGCGCATGCCCGCGGGCAGGTTCCACATGACGATGCCGAACATCAGGCCGAGGAAGCCGACGACGGAGAGGATGGCGAGGAACTCGTACTCGATCTCGTCGTTGAGGCGTGACAGCACGCGCTCGCCGGGGCGAACCATATGGCTGTAGAACAGGACGCCGTGGGCGTCGACCATGAGGCGGAGGCCCTCGACCATGGGGATGGCGAAGCCCTTGCCAACCTTGGTGGCCTTGCCCGCCGTGGCGAGCTCCTCGAAGGTGTAGCGCTTGTCCTCGAGGTCGACGAAGCCGTCCCAGTCGCCGTCGATGTCGGCGTTGAACTTGTCGTTGTCCCAGGTGAACAGGCGGTGTTCGTTGCCGGTGACGACCGCGGCGTCGGGCGCGTAGAAGTCATTGCGCCAGTCCGCGTGCACGTCGGACCACATGGGCGGAACGTAGCGCAGCAGCACGTTGAGGGGAGGGACGACCCAGCCCATGTCTACGCCCAAGAACTCCCAGCGCCAGCCGACGGACGAGCCGATGGTGACGGGCGGGGTGCCCGGCGCGAAGTGCTTGGTGTCGAGGAGGGTGTTCTCCCACATCTGGTTGACTTCGAGGACCATGGGACGGCGCATGTTCACGCCGACGGTGCTGCCGGCGGTGCCGGAGCGCATGATCATCGCGACGATGTCCTCTTCAGGGAGGTCCTCTTCGGGCTCCGGATCGGGATCATAGGCTTCGGGCTCAGCCGCCGCAGCTTGGGCGACGGGCGGCGCGACCAAGGTGACGGGCGCCGCGGCCTGGGCAGCAGCTGCGGCAGCAGCAGCGGCGTGGTGACCGGGGTCGGTGTCGTCGTCGTGCGCGATCTCGTCGTCGACCGTCGACGCCGCAGGGGCCGCTTCGGCGCTGGGCTTCACCGCGGTGGTCTCCACGGTGTCGCCCGGAGTGGCCGCGTCGAAGCTAATCACGACGCGGATCTCGCCGACGTGAAAGGTGTCGCCCGAGACGAGGACGCTGTTGGAGACAGCTTCGCCGCGGAGTGAGGTGTTGCCAGCGCCGAGATCTACCAGCTGGACCACGCCGTCGACCACGTTCACCGTGCAGGACAGCTCCGAGATGCTGCGGTGCTTCAAGCGAAGCTGCGCATCCGTGCCGCTGCCGATCGTCACGCTGGGCGTGCGGTACGTGCGGGTGTCGACGAGCTTGTCGCCCTTGAAGATCTCAAACTTGAGAGCGAGCGTTTCTTCCGCCATCGGAGGATTCCTCGGGAGGTGTTCGCGAAGCGAGGGGGACTCAGTCGACTATTGGATCTCGTTGAGGGACTGCTTCATCTCGGCGTTGAAGTCCGGGCGAAGCGTAATGAGCGGGTTGAAGTCCGCCTTGCGTCGCTCGAAGCCGACCTGCCCAGCGGGCTTCACGAGCTCGCCGGACACGTCCACCGCGTCGAAGTCAATCTCGGTGCGCGACTTGTACTTCACCTGGCGACCTTCGTCGTCGACCTCTTGGGCGAGCGCCGACGAGGACATGACGAAGAGCATTACGGCGGTCAACAGACGAGGCATGGATGTCTACGCTCCCGAAGAAAGGGGCCCATGGGCCGGTGCATCATGGTGTATTGCGACGCTTCGCACAACCGCAGAGGGGTCAGCTTGTCGTCAATCTCACAGACACGCGGCGGGGGACTGGGTTCCGAGAAAGGTGCAGGAAGTCACTGTCGGTGGAAGGAAGGGCGCTTAGGACGAAGGGGGCCCGAGGCCCCCTAAGCGATTTTCCCGAGCGTGTGCGATCGTCTATTCGCTCGCGCCGTCGGCGGGGGCGGGATCGGCTGGGGCATCGGCAGGTGGAGCTGCGGCGCCACCGGCACACGCCGCGAGGGCCTCGTCCCAGGTGGGCGTGTAGCCTTCGAGCATCATCTTGATGTCCGAGGCCATGTCCGCGTCCTTCATCTCAACGACCATACCGGCCTGCTCAAGCACCATCTGGCCCTCTTCCACCATGTCGGGATCGAGGCAGCCGGCGTTGGCCTGGAAGCCCTGCTGGTACTTGGTGACCACCGTGGTCATCTCCGCGAGGACCGCCTCGTTGCGCTTGCGGCGCTCCTCTTCCAGGCGCTTGCGCTCGACCTCGGCGGCCTTGCGGGCCTCCTCTTCCTGGCGGGACTTCTCGATTCGGGCCTTGCGCTCGAAGATCGGGTCGTTCGGGCCGACCGAGTTGTGGTCGATGTAGGCCTGCAAGAAGGACTCGGCCTTCTTAAAGTCCTTGGTGTAGAACTCGTGCAGGATGGACGCGTCCAAGTACGCGAGCTTGTTCTTGGGGTCCGCCGCGATGACCTCGTTGTAGAGGCCCTCAGCGCGGTTGTAGTCGCCGGTGCCGCGCATGGCGACCGCTAGGCCGAGCTTGGCGTCGGTGCTGGTGGGGTCGGCGTCGACGGCGGCCTGCAGTGAGGCCAGGGCGAGCTTATAGTCGCCCGAGTTGAGCGCGATGTAGCCGAGGTTCACGTTGGGCGCGAAGGCCTTGCTGTTCAGCTTGATCGCGGTCTTGTACTGCGCGATCGCCGTGGACTCGTCGCCCTGAATCTGCGCGGTGACACCCAGGTTGTTGTAGGTGCCGACGTCGCCTTCGTCGATGCCGAGGGCCTTCTCATTGCAGAGCTGGCTCATGCCGAGCTCGCCCTTGCTGTAGTACATCGCCGAGAGGTTGCGGTAGACCGTGGCGTTCTTGGGGTCGTGGAGGAGGATGGTCTCCGCCTCGGCGAGCACCTCGTCGTAGCGACCAGCTGCCGTGAGGGCGACGATGAGATCGTTGCGGACCTCGCTGTTGCCTGGGTTCGCCGCCAGGAAGTCCTTGAAGATGGTGACCGAGAGGTCGCCTTTGCCGGTCTGGTTGTAGACGCGGGCGAGGGAGAACATGGCCGGCTGGTTGGACTTGTCCGCCTCCCACGCCTTCTTGTAGTAGGTCGCGGCGGCGTCGAGATCGCCGAGGATCTCGGCGGTCCAGCCCGCGTTGAAGGCGGCGGCGGTGGAGCCGTTGAGGTTCACCGAGGCGACGAAGAAGTCGAGCGCCTTCTTGTAGTCGACCTCACCGGTGCGCTTGTCCGCCGTTTGGAGGGTCTGCACGCCCATGGTGAAGTTGGCGCGCGGGTCGGTGGCGAGCGTGTCGGCGTCGATAGCGGTCGGCCCCCCGCCCTTGGGGCAGGCGGTGAGGAAGAGCGAAGCGGCGATCAGGAGCTTGGAGAGTTGCATCAGTCAGGACTCCTAGTAGGCCGTCGCGAAGGGGTAAGAGCGCTTGGTCTCCGAGGTCTGTCGGACCTCGGGGAGCTCCTCATGGAGGCCCGGGTAGTCATTGGGGCGGAGCACGCCGAGCTGGCGCGCAGCGTAGGCCGTGTTCTCGTTGTAGAGCGTGAGGTCGTAGGACTTGTCCAGCGCTGAGGAGTAGGCGGCGACCGCCTTCTCGGTCTGCGGGTAGACCTTGTCCTCGATGGCCATGCCGTAGATCTCGCGCTGGTCGTCGGTGAGGTAGCAGGGCACGTGCGAGTGGAGCAGGCTCTGTCCCATGTTGTCGTACACACGCCCGAGCATCACTAGGCCCGCGAGGCCCCACTCGCCAGCGCCGGTCTTGATGATGTCGGCGTAGAGCTTCTCGGTCTCGACCAGGGTGGTGGCCTTCTTCTTGAGGGCGTCACCGGTGGCCTTGTCCTCGGCCTTGCGAGCGATGGAGCCGCAGCGAATGTCTTCGCCGATGGTGAGCTTCATGTACTCGTCGAACTTGGGCTGCGCGAGCTTGAACATCATCTCGGCAACGAACTCGGTCTGCGCACCCGCGGCGCCGCCGTCTGCGATGTACTTCTGGTACATGGCCACGGACTCTTGGTAGACCGCGGCGGCCTTCGAGCCTTGGCCCTGCGCTTCGAGGGCCTGCGCGTAGTGCAAGCGGGCGAAGTACAAGAAGTCGATGGGCGTCTCTGCGCCGGGCTTGGTGTAGAAGCCCAGGTAGATGTTGGCGGCCTCGCGTGCGTTGCCGCGCTCCTCTTGAATCTTGCCCATGGTGAGCTTCACGTCGTTGACGCGAGCGTCGGTGGGGAAGGCGGCGATGAACGCGCCGTAGTTCTTGAGGGCGGCGTCGGCGTCGCCCAGCGCCTTGCGGAAGACGGCGGCGGAGTACAGCGCGTCGGCGGCGGCGGTGGCCTGCGCCCCTTGGGCGGCCTCGTCGGCGCCCTTCCAGGTCGCGAAGCGCTTGGCGTCGCTGAAGATGGCGAAGAGCTGCTCGTAGTAGCCGGCCGCCTTCTGGAAGTCGGCGACGGTCTCGTAGTCGTAGCCGAGGCCGCCGAGCTGCGCGTAGTAGTACTTGGTCTTGGCACCGAAGCGCGGGTCGTCGAGGAGGATCCGGCGGACCTCCATCGCCTTCTGCACCTGCTCGACCTTGTGGTAGTACACCGTCGCGTTGTTCAGGATGCGGGCGTTCTCTTCCGAGTCGGGGAACTCCTTGGCGAAGCCGACATAAGCGTCAGCGGCGGCGAGATAGTTCTTGTCCGCGTCGAAGGCGACCTCGATGATCTTGAGCGACGCGCGCTGGTAGATGCCGAAGACGTCCTTCTTGAACTTGGAGGAGCCGAGGCCTTCTTGCTCGTAGTAGAACTTGGCGTTCTTCTGCAGGTTGGCCCAGTCCTCGTTGATGACGAAGGAGTCGAGGATCAGGTTGGCCGCGAGCTCCGCCTCGTTGGAGGCGGGGTCCATCTTGATGACCTTCTGGAACTGGTCGGCGGCCTCGGTGAAGCGGTACTTGTTGTAGAGCAAGTAGGCCGACTTGTAGATGACGTTCTTGACCTTCTTGTTGGTCGGGAAGAGGTCGGCGTACTGGCCAGCGGCGGCGACCAGGTTCTGCTCCCACTGGGTGAGGGGCTGGGGCTCCTTGCCCTTTCCGGCTTGGGCCTGGATGGTCTGGCCACCGCCCTCGGCCTTCACCATCTCCTCGGCTGCGAAGATGGCGGACTCGGCGCAGAACTCCGACTTGGGGCCCTTAGCGTCGAGCTTGACGACGGCCATGTACTCGTTGAAGGCCTCGTCGTACTTCTTGGTGGCCCAGAGCAGCTCGGCGAAGGAGGCGTGGACCTCGTAGGCGTTGGTGCTGTTGGGGAACTCGCGCAAGAAGACGCTGTAGGCCTTGTAGGCGAGGTCGTAGGAGGCCGTGGCCTCGGCGCCACCCTTGAGGTCCTTGGCGCGCTTGTGGTGGTAGTAGGCCACCTGGCGGATGTTCTTCTCCACCATCTCGGAGGCGGACTTGATGGCCTCCGGGCTCGCCGAGTTCGCCTTGGCCCAGGCCGAGTCGCGGCCGTAGGTCTTGAGCATACGGTCGATCTCGGTGAAGGTCTCGTTCTTCTTGCCCATCTTCTGGTAGGCCTGAACGATCTCGTTCTGGTAGTCTGGGCACTCGGGGGCCGAGGGGTTCTCGGCGATGAGGCGGCGGTAGGTCTGCACCGACTCGTCGAACTTTCCGTTCTCGAAGTACTTGCCCGCGAGCTGCTTGAGCATGGAGCGAATGAGGTCGTCCTTGCCGAGCTTCTTGAAGTAATCGTAGGCCTCGTCGAGCTCGCCCGCGTCAGCGAAGAAGCGGACCAGGTCCTTGAGGGCCTCGTCCTGAAGCTGCAGCTTGGAGCCGCCAGCCGCGCCTTCGGCGGTGGAGTAGCTCACGACCGACTTCATGCTGTCGATGGCTTGGCCGTAGTCGCCGACGTTGTAGTAGCTCCAGCCGAGCTTGTAGAGCGCGAAGCCGTACTTGTCGTGGTCGCGGAAGGCCGTGGCCTTCTTGTAGTTGGTGAGCGCCTTGTAGGCGTTGCCGGTGTCGAAGTAGTACTCGCCGAGGTTGACGTACGAGTCCGGCACGAAGCCCGACTCGGGGTACATGCGCACCAGGTTCTCGAAGTAGTCCTTGGCGCGGTCGCGCTGGTTCATGTCCGAGAGGGCTTGGCCCAAGTAGAACGTGGCCTCGTCGGCGCGGGCGTAGCGCGGGTAGTTGGTGAGGATCTGCTCGTAGAGCTTCACCGAGCGCGTCTGCCACTGCTGCGACTCGCTGTTGTCCGCCTTGAGCACCTCGGTGTCACAGCCTTCGGTGTTGAAGCACTTGTCGAAGATCTTGTCGAAGGACTGCATCTCGGACAGGTACTCGTCGCGCCCCTGCTGGAAGTAGAGGTCCGCGAGGCGGAGCATCATCTCCGCCTTCTTGTCGCCCTTCAGCTCGCTGCCTTGCTCGGCGATGATCTGCTTGAGGAACTGAATGGACTCAAGCCGCTTGGCGCGAGCTGCCTTCAGGTACTCCTCGGAGATGTTCGCCCCCTCGACCTGGTGGGCCTTGAGGACCTTGCGCTCTTGGGCGCTGGCAGTGGGGGACGCCGCGAGGGCACCGAGGACGAGGGCGAGGACGCCGAGGTTGGGGAGCGGATTGCGCATCGTGTCGTTCCTTAGGGAGCGAAGGAGAGAGGCTACTTGCACTGGTTCTGCTCGGCGTACCGGTAGTAGCCAAGCTCGTCTTTCCAGAACTCGCCGTTGAAGGGCCAGTAGATGATGTCCTTGGAGGTGGCGAAGTCGACCGTCCTCTCTTGCAGGGTCTCGACCTGCGGAGCGGACGCCTTGTACATGTAGTCCTCGCGCTGGGCGTCCACGACCTCGAAGCGGATGATCTTGGACTGGCTCATGAGGTCGGTGAGCACCCCGGCCTGGTAGGCGAGCTCCGAGAGCAGGAGCTGGCCAGCGGCCTTCTTGTAGCGCAGGCGGTCCTGAGCGATGACCTTCTTGAGGTGCTCGCCCACGCCCTGTTGCCACACGCCCTTCTGGGCGTCGATCAGCTGAAGCTCGGAGTCCATCATGTCCATGTGGCGGACAAGCGCGGCGAGGTCGCGGTTCCGGAGGACGCGCGTAAACAGCGCCTTATCCAGGTGCGAGCCGCGGTGGGACTTCTCGAAGTAGGCTTCGTATGCCTGATCCGAGAGCTTGCGGCCCTCGGCGCTCTGGTACTGCGAGAGGAAGGCCTTGAGCTCGGTGAGCTGCGGCTGGTAAGTGCCCTCGAAGGTGAGCAGGGTCTGCTCAGCGTCGTTGAACTCGCAGAGGTTGAAGTAGTTGAGCGCCCGGAGCACGGTGGCCTCGGGGGTGTACTCGTGCTCAGCGTAGTAGGGGCTGCGCGAGGTGAGCAGCAGGCCGAGGCTGTGGTTCAGGTTGTTGACCATGAACTCGCCCCAAGCGTGCTCGAACAGGGACTCGGCCCAGTAGGAGCTGTCGCGGTCGACCATGTCGAACCAGTTGCCGGCGTCGTCGAAGCGCTCCAGACCGTAGTAGACGCGGGCGATGTTGAGCAGCGCGAGGTCCTGGAGGTCGTTGAACTCCGCGGCTTCGCGCTCGTCGGCCGGGGCGATGTCCGACTGGTAGACGTCGCGGAAGGCCTTGACCGCGCTCTTGAGGCGCTGGCCGTCGTTCTGGATGATGCCCTCGAAGTACTTGCTGCGCAGGTAGAGGTCCGACTTTGACGACACCTGCTGGAAGAACTTGGAGGCGCTGGCCAGATCGCCGTTCTTGTAGAGCGTGCGGCCCATCAGGTAGAACAGGTAGTTCTTGGCCTGGCGGGGGTAGGCCTCGGGGTCGATCTTGTCGACGATGCGAAGCAGCTCGATGTCGTTGCCGGTGATGCGGGCGATGCCGACCATCTTGGGCAGCGCGTACTTAAAGTACGGGTTGCTCGGACCCTTGCGCACCACCTCCATGAAGTGGTGCTGCGCGCCGTGGAGCATGCCGAGGTCATAGAGCGACTTGCCCAAGTAGTAGTTGATCTTGGACTCGTACTCGGGGTACTCGTTCGACTCGAGCAGGTCGTAGAAGCCCTTGGAGGCCGTGAGGACCTTGTTCGCGCGGTAGAGCTTGACGAGCTCCTCGATGCGGGGCGGGCCAGCGGCGTCGCCTTCCTCCGAGCCCTCGGCCACGTCGGCCTCGAGGTCGCCGGTGAAGGACTGCGCCTGGTCGAGGGCGTCGGGCTCCTCTTGAGGCGCGGTGCGCACGGGGGTGGTGCGGATCGGCTCGGCGGCGACCGCCTCGCTGGCCTGCGCCATGCGACGGGCGAGGTCGACGAGCTCCGGCGGCGCGCCCTGCTCGGACAAGCACTGCACGTCGGCGGCCGTGAACTTGGTGCCCGACGCCTCCATCGTCTGCGCGACGATGCTGGTGGGGACGCTGACGTTCACCATCTTCACGATCTCGGCGCAGGAGATCGCGTGGGCCTGGGTGGAGACCGCGAGCCCGGAGAGGGCGACCAGAGTGCGGGTGAGGGACTTCATCTATTCCACCTGGGGGAAGAAGAAGGAGACGCCGCCGGTGAGCAGCAGAGGGTTCTTGTACTCAAGCGTGTTCGAGTTCACGGTCTCGTTGTAGACCATGGACCGAACATCGAGCCGCGCCGCGACGCTGGGCGTGAAGATCACGCGCAGACCGCCGCCGAAGTTGATCGTGGCGTGGTTCTGGCTCGCCGTGGCTTGGGCGTCGGTGCTCGTGTCGGTGCCGAGGGCCTCGAGGTCCTCGACCGTGTGCACGACGCCGAGGCCGAAGCTCCCGTAGAGGTCGAAGTTGATGATGTGACCGCCGACGACCGCGAGCTTCCCGTAGATGGGGGAGAACTGGAAGGCGGCAGACCCAAAGAAGAGGATCTTTGAGATGTCGGGGCTGACGCCGTTGTTGGCGATGAGCTGCTTGGTGATGGGGCGGTAGTCGGCCTCGCCCATGTCCGGCGAGAAGGCGACGGTGCCCTCGAAGGAGAAGATCTCGGTGGGGTGGTAGTTGAGGCCCGCGCCCAGGATGTTGCGCTTGATGAAGGGGTCGTTCGTGACGAAGCCCAAGAAGGGCGACGCCTCGAAGCGGCCGAGCTTCAAGAAGGTCTTCTGCTGCAGGGTCTTGATGACGCGGCGTTCATCCTGCTCTTCGGGCAGGACGATCGCTGGGACCACGGGGGCGGCTTCTTCTTCGCGGAGGGCGCGGAGCTCGCCGGCGACGGTGGAGGGCGCTGCGGCGGGATCCGTGGAGGTGCCCCCGAAGTCGTCGTTCAGGAGCGCGTCAAGATCGTCGTCTTCGGTGTCGCCGGCCCACGCCGGGCTAGCGGCGAGCGCCAGGGCGAGGATGGTCGCGCTGAGGTGCTGGATGGCCATTGGGCGGGGCTCCTAGAAGTTGTAGAGGCGGGGCTGCATCTTCGGGAAGAAGAAGGACAGGCCGCCGGAGACGACGAAGTTGTTGTAGAGGCGCTGCTCGATGGTGTCCGGGCTCGCCGGATCCGGCGGCTTGTCGTCCACGTACAGGGACGAGCACGCGTCGAGGCGGAAGGCCACGCCTTGGTTGAGGAAGAAGTTTGTTCCAACGCCGAACACGGGGCCGACCTTGGACTCGTTGCCGGCGAAGGTCAGGTCGACGATGTCTGGGAAGTTGGTGCCCGAGGGGTTGTAGGTCGCCGTGAAGTTGGACTTCGACAGCATGCCGAGGCCCGCGACGCCGTAGACCTCGAAGTTGACGACCGTCTCGCCGACGAGGTTGATCTTGCCGTAGAGGGGCGTCCATCGGGCCGCGAAGTGGGCGCCGAGGGTGGCCTTGTCCAGCGGCTGCTGGAAGCCGGGGCCGCCGTCATTGGCGATCTGGAGCAGCGCGCCTACCAGCGGCTTGAGGTCCGCCTTGCCGAGGTCCGGCGAGTAGGTGAGCGTGCCGGTCGCGGCGAGGTGCTCGTTGAAGTGGTACGCGAAGGTGAGCCCCCCGACGTAGCGCTTGGCGAGCGGGTTGCTGGTGACGAGCCCCACCGTGGGGGTCAGCTCGAACCGCTCGGCCTTGAGGAAGAAACGATTCTGGATCGCCGGCGGCGCCGCGGTTCCCGAGCGAAACTCGGCGAGAGCGTCGAGCCCCGGGCTCCCGGAGTCAGCGGCGAGCGCCGAAGACAGGGGCGCGGCGCCGAGAAGCAAGCCGAGTGCGGCGGTCTTCAGAACAGACATCAGTGGTGTTCTCCGGAGGGTGCGGGGGGTGTCGGAGACCTGGCCAGGAGACACCACCCGTGAAAAGACTGCGCTTTTTAGCGGTGCGGCTGCCCTGGTGTCAAGCGCGGGCCCGTCAACAGAGCGTGTTGTCGCGGGATGTGGACGGTCGGTAGGGGGGCGATGGGCGAACAGCTCGTTTTGGCGGCGGCGATCACGGCGCTACCACGAAGGCGCGCTCGGCCCATCCCATGCCCCCTCGGCGGTCGCGGACCACCGCCCAGAGCTGGCCCTCAACACCTACCTCGGTGGGGGCGTCCCAGTGGGTGTAGCCGTAGGGATACATGGCGAAGGGGTTGGCCCAATGGCCAGCGGTGCTGTACCAAGTGGCGTAGGGCTCCTCGGTGCGCTGCTCTTCAACGCCGTCGGAGGTGGTGTAGGTGTAGTCCTCGACCGCGTCGTCTGCGTAGACGATCTCCACCTTGTAGCGCTGGCCGGCACGAACGCTCATGATCGCGTCGGGCGCGACGTCAGCGTCGTCCAACTTGAAGCCCACCAGGTCCGGGTTGCGGTTGGGCTGCGGGTTGGTGCTCACCACCAGGCGCTTGTAGGCCGACTCGATCTGGTTGAAGTCCAGGGAGCTCGCGTCCGTTGGCGGGTTGGTGATGAAGTCCTGGGGCACGCCCATGACCTGCACATTCCAGTAGATGCCGCTGCCGAGCTGATTAGGTTCTACGCCGTCAAGCGCGGTGTCGGGCAGGGTGAGCGAGGGGGGGCGCCCGGGCTCCATGCCGATGAGCCCGTCGTCCGCTGTGACGCCGCAGCCGATGCTGGTGGCGAGCTCCGGCGGGCACGCGAGCCACAGGTGCACGTCGACCTGATCCAAGGGATCGGGGAAGAGCGCCGTGGCGGTGACCGTGTCGCCAGGAGCGGCCTCGGGGGGCTCCAAGCGAATGGCGAGCACGCGCGGGCGATCGACGGTGTGGCCGCTCGGGAGATCGCGCGGGCGCTGGTAGCGATCGCTGCCGATGACGCAGCCCGCGAGGAGGGGTGCGATGAGGATGGCGCGCTTCATGGGAAGAACTTCCCCTCGATGCCGATGTTGGGGATGAAGGGCAGACCGCGCACATAAGCGAAGTCGGAGTAGTCGTAGGCGTACTGGGTGAACTCGGGGTTCACGCCGCGCACGGCGTTCAGCAGGTCGACGTAGGTCTCGAGCTGCCACTTGCGGTAGGTCCACAGGCGATCGACCCGCACGCTTGTCTGAAAGAAGGGCGGCAAACGCACGGAGTTGGCCGGTCCGACGCGAAAGCCTGCGTAGGTGTCCGTGTCCACGTCGTAGACGCCCGCGTTGGAGGGGCTGCTCGGGTTGCCCGTCACGTACTGGACCTGCGCCGAGAAGCCCCAGTCCTTGGGCAGGTCGACGCCGCCCTGCGCCGAGAAGATGTGGCGCTGATCAAAGTCGAAGGCGTACCAGTCGCAGGTCGCGCAGTCGCGGCGCTCCGACTTGGAGAGGGTGTAGCTCGCCCAGCCGAACAGGCCGTTGTGGGGCAGGTGACGCACGATGAGCTCGGCGCCGTAGGCGCGCCCCACACCCGCGTTCACGAAGGGGCTGCCGCCGAAGCCGGTGAAGTTGTCGTTCACCGTGATGAGGTCCGTCATGTCGCGGTAGAACAGGTCGACGTCCCACTGCACGACCGGCGTGACCTTGTGCTCCCACCCGAAGGACGAGCTCCACGCTTGCTCGTAGCCGAGGTTGAGCGAGGTGCCGAGCCCCACGCTCTCAAAGGGCTGCGGGGGCTGGTGGTAGAGGCCCGAGGAGCCCTTGAGCACCAGCGCCTCGGACACGGCGCCGCGCACCGTGAGGCGCGGGTCGTAGGAGGTGGCGTTCCACGGGGGCACGCCCTCGCCGCCGGTGACCGAGCCCGCGTAGGTGAGGCGCATATAGTTGGCGCGCAGGCTCGGCGCGATGAGCAGGCGATCCTCGTCCTCGAAGGGGCGGAGGTTCACCTTGAGGTAGGCGTCTGGGCTGAGGGCCGTGCCGTGCCCGTCGAGCACCACGTCCTCGCGCTCAGCGAGGGGGTCAACCGCTTGTTGCAGGTTGAAGGGCGACTTGAACTCGAAGCGCCACAAGCCGCCGACCGCGTCGAGGCCGGGGACGATCTCGATCGCGTTGGTGGCTTGCCAGGGCAGCTCGGCGCGCAGCTCCGCGATGGTGTTCACGTTGTCGAGCTTGAAGGACTCGCCGACGTTGGTGATGGCCGAGTCCACGCCGATGCTCGGGGTGGTGGTGAACTTGAGGCGGTCCGAGAAGGTGTGCTCATAGGTGACGACCGCGCGGTGGCTCGCGTACTCGACCGAGAGCGCGCCCTGCGTGTCCTGGTCGGGGCCTTGGCTCACGTCCGCGGGCGACCACACGCGCAGCACGTCGTTGAAGCCATAGACGAAGCCGGTGAGCTTGTTGCGACCGCCGACTTCGGGAAGCAGCTTGACGCCGTAGTCCCAGTAGCGAGGCTTGAGCGAGAAGCTGGCGTTGCCCATGAATAACGGGATGAAGGCGTCGATGTAGGAACGGCGCGCGCCGAGGGCGATGCCGTGCTGCTTGTCCTTGCCGAGCCGCCCCTCGTAGTAGATCTGCGCGTCCAAGATGTCCGCGCCCCAGGTGAGCAGGCCGTCCTCGGCGGTCTTGGACTTGGTCTTCACGTCGATCGAGCCGCCCATCGAGCGGCCGTAGGTCGCGCTGTAGCCACCAGGCAGGTAGTCGACGCTCTCGATCAGCTCGGGGAGCAGCACCGAGGTGGTGCCGGTGAGGTGGTAGATGATCGGCAGGCGCACGCCGTCGACGTACACGCCCGAGTCCTCGGGGTTGGCGCCGCGAATGATGAGCATGCCCGTGCCAAACGGGCTGCGGGCCGCGCCGGGGAGCGTCTGAATCACCTTGATCGGGTCGCCGAAGGTGCCGGGGACGCGCTTCACCTCGTCGATGGTGAGGGTGCGGCGCGTCACCTCTTCGCGCTTGGCCTCGTAGACGCCGACGGCCTCGTTCTCGCGGTACTGGAGGCCGCGCAGCCACAGGTCCACCGCCGTGACCTCGCCGTCGACCACGTCCACGTCGCGCTCGGTGATGACGTGCTCAGGCGAGAGCACCTTGATGTGCCAAGTACCAGGTGGAACGCCTGGGAAGGCGAAGTGTCCATCTTCGTCCGAGGTGGCGACGTACTCAGTGCCGTCCAGGATGACCTTGGCGTCGGCGATGGGCCGCCGCGTGCCCATCTCCGTGAGCTGACCCTCCAGCGTCACGGGCGGCGGTGCGACCGGCAGCTCGGGGTTGACGGGGGGCGGCTGGAAGGTGAAGCCGTAGGCGAACTCGAAGGCGACGCCGACGGGGCCGGCTTGCGTTTGGGCGGCGGAGAAGGTCATCTGCGCGACGGCGGCGAGCGCCGCTTCGTCAAAGCCGTGGCCGATCGGCTCCAGCACCTCGGCGTGGGTGAGACGTCCGTGCTCGTCGAGCTCAAGCAGCAGCTTGACGACGCCCTCGAGCTCCGCCGCTTGCGCGTCGGCGGGGTAGGGGGCCTCGACGTAGGTGATGACGCCGGGGCCCGCGGTGAGCGGCAGCTCGTCGACGGGGATGGGCTCGCCCGCGTCGTCCAGCACCTCGGTGTAGGTGATCGGCTCGACCTCGGGCAGGTCGGCAGCGTCCCAGATCAGCGAGGGCGCGTCGGCGGGGGCGTCGACGGGCTCTTGGGCCAGCGCCGGGCTGAGGAGCAGAGCGAGGAGGAGGGTGTGCATCAGTGCGTAGCCATCTCAAAGCGACAGGTGTACGGCACGCCGCGCACGGCGAGGGCCTCACCGTCGCGCAGGCCGGGTTTCCAGCGGGTGTTCATGCGGGCGTGCTCGACGCAGGCCGCGTCGGCGGCGGGGTGGAGCGGGCTGACGACGACGGCGTCGATGACCGCGCCGGTGGCGTCGACGGTGAGCTCCAGCCCAACGCGCCCCTGGACCTGGGCGTCGATGACGGCTTGGGGCACGACGATCGGCGGGTTGCGCCCGACCTTGGGGCGCGTGGTCACCGAGGTGTAGGGCAGCGTGGCGAAGCCGTCTTCTTCGTCCGCAGCGAGGGGCTTCTCCGTGTCCGCGGTCGCGAGGGTGGTGCCGTGGCGCACCGCGAGGCCGGTGCCGGGGCCGTCGACGAAGGAGTCGGAGCTTAGACCCTGCATGATACGCCGCACCGGCTTGCGGTCGGGGGGCGGCTCCGGCGGCGGTGGCTCGGGTGTCGTCTCCTTAAAGGCGACCGGCTCCGGCGGCGGCGGCTTGGGCGGCTCGACCTCGGGCTCGGGCTCGGGCTCCGGTTCGGGCTCGGGCGGCGGCGGCTCGTTCACCGTCACCACCATCTCCACCCACACGGGCTTCTCGTCGACCTTGGCGGGGATCTGGGAGACGCCCGTCGCTAGCGCGGCGTGCGCGCCCAAGCTGAGGCCCACCGCGAGGAGCAGGAGCCCGAGCTCTGCGGGCCGACGCCGATCCAGCGCGGAGGCGTGCATCAGGGCGCCTCGGCGGAGCCCTTGCCGACGGAGGCAGGATCCGGCGGGAGGATCTTCGCTTTATCGATGTTGATCGCGAACTTTCCGATGCCCTCGGTCTTGACGAGGTCCATGAGCCACACGACGCGACCGTGCGCGACGAGCTCGTCTGCGGCGATGAGCACGACGACGTCGCCCTTGGCCTTCTCGGCGCGGAGGCGCTCCCGGAGCGCGTCTGCGGTGACGTCGACGCCGTCGAGCAGGACGCGTCCGTCGGTGAGGAGGGTGACGCCGAGGCTGGTGGACTCGGTGGCCTCGCCGCTGGCGGCGTCGGGCAGGTTCACCTTGATCGACGTCTCCACGATCTTGGTGGCGGTCACCATGAAGATGATGAGCACGACCAAGATGATGTCGACGAAGGGGGTGATGTTGATGTCGGCGATGACGTCGTCGTCGCCGCGCATGCTGGCGCCCAAGGCTAGACCTCGCTCGTGCCGCGCAAGCGCGCGACGACCAGATCCGCGAGGCTGTCGACGCGGCCCAAGCGGCCCTTTACCCAGCGCGAGAAGCTGTTGTACAGCACAACAGCGGGGATGGCGACGAGCAGGCCGATGGCGGTGGCGACGAGCGCCTCGGAGATGCCGGCCATGACGGCCTCGGACGCGTCCGAGGTGTTCACCGACAGGTCGCGGAAGGCCTTGATGATGCCGAGGACCGTGCCAAAGAGCCCGAGGAAGGGCGCGTTAGAGCCGACGGTCGCGAGGAAGGCGAGGCCGCGCTCCATCTTGAGGCGCTCAGCGGTGGCGGTGCCGCGCATGGCCTGCTCAGCGGAGTGCGGGCCGAGCTCGTGCAGCTCCATGCCCGCGCCGAGCACGCGCGCCTCGAAGCCGCCGAGCTTGGCGAGGGACTGGCGGAAGGTTGGGGCGTCCCCGGAGGCGAGGTACCCGTTCACCGCCGCTGCGAGCCCGCCCAGCGGCGTGCCATCGCGCAGCAGGTAGATGAGCCGCTCCACGCTGATCGCGACGCAGCCGACGCTCAACCCCACCAAGAGCCACAGGACCCAGCCGGCCCCGAGCAGCGCAAATGAGAGCATTCCTTGTTGGAGCACGCGGTTCCTCCGTGGTCTCAGGGCTCTAAGCGGATCGGGCGCCCAGCGGCTACCGCAACGGCGTATGCGGCCAAACGAAAAGAGCCCCGCGACAAGGTCACGGGGCTCTTTGGAGAGTGGAGGCGCCAGCCGGATTCGAACCGGCGAATGGAGGTTTTGCAAACCTCTCCCTTAACCACTTGGGCATGGCGCCAAGCTCACCCGACTTCTATCGCGTGCGCGCGCGGTGGCAAGTGCGAAGGTCGTCGCCCATCGCTACTCCGAGCAGCATCGGCGCAATTGACGATCGCGCGCGGTCCACTCAGCATCGGGGATCGCGACGCCGCGGTGGGGGGTTAGTGGCCGAGTGGCGGGGCATTCTCACGACTTCGCGGGCGTTGGCCTGCACCTTGCAGTGAACGCCGCCGACTGCTGTGGAGCTGTTGAAGATGTCAAAGACGCCGACCACCCGCGAGCCCGCGCCCCCCGCCAAGCGAGGGTGTTTGTCCAGGCTCGCCCGAATGGGCACCGTCGCCGCCATGGTCGGTGGCGTGCTCGGCGTCATCGGTCTCGGCGTCGGGGCCTATGGCTACCAAGAGTACGTCGTGCGCAACCCCGGCGAGCACCTGTCCCGCAAGTCGATCTACGGCGTCATCGTTCAGGAATCCCCTGTATTCTACCGCGACGGGACCACGCGGGTCGGCGTGTTCTTCGAGGACGAGCACCGCGAGTTCGTGGCCTGGGACGATCTGCCGCCGACCTACGTCATGGGCTTGGTCGCCACCGAAGACGCCGCCTTCTGGGAGCACCCGGGCATCAACCCGAAGGGCATCGCGCGCGCGATGGTGGCCAACGCCATGGCGGGGCACTTGGTCGCTGGTGGCTCCACGCTCACGCAGCAGACGGCTAAGAACCTTTACTATCGACCCGACCGCTCGATTGGCTCCAAGCTCACCGAGCTCGTGGACGCCCTGCGCCTAGAGGCGCACTACGACAAGACCGAGATCCTCACCTTCTACGCGAACCAGTTTCACGTCTCGGGCAATGGGCGCGGGCTCGGGATCGCCGCGCGCTACTTCTTCGACAAGCGCGTCGAGCAGCTCACCTTCGTGGAGGGAGCCTTCCTCGCGGGCTTGGTGAAGGCGCCCTCTTACTACGACCCCTTCATCGGCGACGCGAACCGCCGCGCGCTCAGCGCCAAGCGCGCCCATGACCGCACCGAGCACGTCCTGCGCCGCATCATCGCGGTGCCCGTGACCGACCTCGCTGGCCCCAAGCCGGGGCAGGGCAAGACCACGCGCGAGCAGTACGTGGCGCGCGGCGCGATCGCCACAAAAGCCCAGGTCGACGCCAAGAAGCTCCTGGAGGACGGCTTCGAGCTCCAGTTCAAGCGCGGCACCTTCCGCTACGACAGCTCCGCGGTCTTGGACGAGGTCGCGCGTCGCCTGCAGGAGGCGCCCTTTGACGAGGTGCTCAAGAAGGCTGGCATCGCGGATCCGGCCACCGCTGGCATTCAGGTCATCACCACCCTCGATCCCGCGGTTCAGCGCGAGGCGATCTACGGCTTGTGGCACCACCTGAGCGACATCGGCACGCAGCTCGAGGGCCTCGGTGCCAAGGACTTCATCCACGCGGACAGCCGCGGCCCCCTCTACGATCCGGATCGCCAGCTGATCCCGCACGAGTTCAGCCTCGCCAAGGTCGTGAAGCACCTCGACGACGGCGGCAAGGTGTCGCTTGACGTGGACCTGGGCGGCGTCGTGTGTGCGGTCGATCGCGAGGCGGTCACCAGCGCTGCGCTCGCGGTAGAGCGAGGAAGAACGCACAACAAGAGCGAGAAGGTCTCCACGACCACGGCCAACACCTTCGCCAACGCGCTCACGGACGGCTCGATCGTGTGGGTGAGCGTGCGCGCCGTCACCCCCAAGGGCGCCACCTGCGACCTGGAGGTGCGTCCTGAGCTGCAAGGCGCGCTCATGGTCACCGAGGACGGCGCCGTGCGCGCGATGGTCGGCGGCAACGACAACCGCAACTTCAACCGCGCGACGGCCCTGCGACAGATGGGCTCCACCTGGAAGCCGCTCATCTACCACGCCGCGCTGCAGCTCGGCTGGGACTCCACGGATCTGCTGGACAATCGGCGCAACGTCTTCCCGTACAGCACCACCTTCTACTACCCGCGCCCCGACCACGACCCGCACGACGAGGTCTCGATGGCGTGGGCGGGCGTGAACTCCGAGAACTTAGCCTCGATCTGGCTGCTTTATCACCTGCTGGACCGCCTGAACGGCGAGCAGGTGCGCGCCCTCGCGGACCGCTACGGCTTGTCGCGACAGCCCGACGAGAGCGAGCCCGCGTACCGGCTTCGCATCCAAAAGGAGGGCATCCTCCCGACGCCCGGCCGCGTCGACGAGGGCCTGTTCCTGCAGGCGCGCCAAGAGGTGCTCTCGGGGCTCGCGCTCGACGGCCACCCCGAGGACGCCCTCGCGCTCAGCAGCTTGCTGTACGGCTGGGGCTTTGACGCCGAGCGCGCCCGCGTGAACCGCGAAGGGGGCTCGGCCCGTGGGTGGAAGCTCCGCGCGCTCGACCACAACTACCTCGACCTCGTGGACCGCTTGGACTCGTGTGAGGCGCAGCACCGCGCGCTGGTCATCAACCTGCGGTCGGGGCGCTTGCCCGCTCGCGCGGTGATCCCGGACCTCAGCGTCCTCATGACGGCGGATCGCGTGCAGGTCGCGTGCGGTACACCGCCCGAGGGCTTCGCCGCGCCCGACCAGGACCTCTTGGACGACCTCGTGCCCGCTGAGATGCAGGCGGGCGCTCACGTGCAGCCCGGGATTCGGGGCGCCTTGGGCGCGATGTTCGGGGGGCCCGCGCCGCGGTTGCCCATCGACGTGCCCGCCGACATGATCGTGGGCGAGCGCTTGCACGACTCGACGCTGCGCGGGGTGGAGAGCAGCCTGCGCCGTCGAAAGCTCGTGCGGCAGCGGGTGGACGCGGACGCGCCCGGCCTCTACGACTCCGAGGTGCTGTTCTGGCACCAAGACTTCCGCGTCCTGCTCGCGATGAAGTACGTCAAGCAGCTCGCGCAGAGCTATGGCGTTCAGACGCCCATTAACGAGGTCCTCTCCATGCCGCTTGGCGCGTCGGAGATCACCTTGGAAGAGGCCGTCTCCGTCTACGAAGGCGTCACGACCGGCCAGGCGTGGACCTACCCGGGCAAGGTGTGGTCCTCCTCGTCGCTCATGGGCGAGCAGGTCGGCTCTACCGCCGCGCCCACGCTGCTCATCGCCGAGCTGCGCGACGTCAACGGGCGGGTCATCTACCGCGCCGATCCACTCGCCGCGGAGGTTGTCGGCGAGCGCGTCGGTCAGCAGACCGCGGACATCCTGCGCAACGTCGTCCAGTACGGAACGGGTCGTCGGGCGTCGGGCGCGATCCGCGAGCAGGGCGTGCCCATCCCCCTTGGCGGCAAGACGGGCACCACCAACGACTTCCGCAACGCCGCCTTCCTCGGCTTTGTGCCCAAAGCGAGCGGCGACGGCTACTCGGTGGACGGCGGCTTCGTCGTCGGCGCCTATGTGGGCTACGACGACAACCGGCCGATGGACGTCGGCAACCTGCGCATCGCGGGCGCGAGCGGCGCGCTCCCGGCCTGGATTGTGGCGGCGCAAGCGCTTCACGACCAAGGTCTGCTGGGCGCACCGAAGGGCGCGCCGAGCGGTGGGCGCTGGTCGCTGCGGGCGCCGGGCAGCCTGCGGGTCGTCGCGGTAGACGCCACCGTAGGCAAGCCGCTCGAGCCGCAGCCAGACGTGATCGGGCCCGAGCAAGCGACGGTGCTCGCCTTCCGCGAGCTGCGCGTGCGCCCCGAGGTCAGCATCGCAGCGGCGCGGCCGTCGCGACCCTCGCGCATCGCGCCGCGCACCATCGACGTGATGCAGCTCATCGAAGAGCGCAGGAAGAAACGCAAAGAGCGCGCGGATGGCAAGACCTCGGTCTGGGAGGCGCCGTGAGCGTCCGGGTGGTTCAAGGGGGCAGCATGTGGTGGCTTTGGCTCGGCTTGATGGGGTGCGCGCACGCGGGCGGCGATGGCGTTCAAGCGCTCGGCGTCCCGGAGGGCGCGACGGCCCAAGAGCGCGATGCGGTGCAGCAGCTCGCGGTGGCGCTGGACGAGCGGGCAGGAGAGGCCACCCGCTACGCGTCGGCGTCGGCTTTGGCGGCCGCGCTCGCGCAGGGCACGGCGGACGCGGACGTGCGCACCGCCGCGGTTGCGCTGCTGGTCGAGCTCCGCGACGAGGCTGCCGCCCAGGTGGTTGTGGCGCCGCACGTCGCTGATCCGCTCCCAGAGTGCGTCGTAGCGGCGGACATCCCTGTCGGCCCCTTGGACGCGGGCGCACCGACCGTGCTCGTCGCGGAGGAGCAGCTGCAAGCGGCGCGCGCGGCGCTGCGGGCGGGCGACCCCCACGGCGCGATCGACGCCCTCACGCCACTTCGAGGCACGATCGCGTGGGCGGACGCGGCGGGGCTGTGGGCAGAGGCGGTGGATGGCTGGGTCGCCGAGGAGCGCGAGCGCGCGGGCACCTTGTTCCTACAAGCGCGGGACGCGAGCGGTGCGGCGCGGCGCCAGGGCTTGCTGAACGTGCGCGACCTGCTCGCCGCGTTGCTCGCGGACTACCCCGACAGCGCCTACACCGAGGCGCTGACGCGCAACCTCGAGCGTGTGGAGCAAGCCCTCGAACCGGCGGACTGAGCGGAGATCTGCGGCGCGTGGTGGAAGCGAAAGCCCGAGGAAGGGGTCGCGGGGTGTTAGCAGCGGTTATCCACGCTGACCCCTCCCTAGCTCTTCGAGGTCTCCATGCGATCCCTGCTCACGACGCTCGCCTTCTCTCTCGTCACTGTCGGAGGCGTCGCACACGCCCAAGAGCCGGCGATCACGTCGGTTCCTGGTGGTGTTCAGGTCGCCGGCACCCCCGCGGTGGTGGCGCCCAAGGCGCCCAAGCAGCCGTCCATGCAGCTTGAGCTGCCGCCGTTCTCGTTGGAGACGCGCACCTTCAACTACCCGTCGGGGCTCCGCGTGCTCATGCAGCCCGACCACACCGCGCCGCTCGTCGGCGTGACCATGTGGGTGGACCGCGGCTCCAACGCCGACCCCATCGGCAAAGAAGGCATCGCCCACTTCGTCGAGCACCTGTGGTTCAAGTCCAAGCACGGGGAGGGCGTGCCCAAGGTCTGGGACCTGCTCACCGAGATGGGCTGCTACCTCAACGCGTCCACGTCGAACGACTGGACCAACTACATGACCGTGTGCCCAGCCGAGCACCTGGACATGCTGCTCAAGCTCGAGTCGCTGCGCCTCACCGACCCTGTCACGGGCGTGCTGGAGGAGGAGGAGTTCTTCCCCGAGCGCGAGGTCGTGCGCAACGAGCTCCGCATGCGCTTCGAGGGCAGCGGCGGCGAGGTCTTTCGCTACCTCTTCGGGCACCTGTACCCCGATGGGCACCCCTACCAGCGCGAGACCATCGGTACGCACGGCACGCTTAGCAACATCCGTATGGCGGACATCAAGGCCTTCACGGACCTCAACTACCGCCCCGAGAACGCCACGATCGCCGTCGTAGGCGACTTCGATCCCAACGAGGCGAGCAGCCTGCTCGTGCGCAACTTCGCGCTGGAGAACCTCGCGCCCGGCGCCACGGAAGACGAAGTAGCGCGCTACCCCGCCCCCGGTGTGGAGAGCCCGGACCCCAAGGATCCCGATGACTGGTACTACCTGCTCATGGATCCCAAGAACCCCAAGGTGCCGCTCGACACCTCGGCGCCGTTCACCTCGCGCATCCCGGAGCAGCCCGAGCCGCCGGTCGCTGTGCCCAAGGAGCGCGTCTTTCACGAGGTCGCGCCGATTGATCGCCCGGAGATCGTGATCGCGTGGTCGGTCCCCGGTGGCTACCGCGAGACGGACGGCACCTGGAACCTCGTCGCGAACATCGCGAGCCAGTCGATGTGGTGGCGCTTTCAGGACCCCGGCCAGGAGCGTAGCCTGAGCGGCGATCCGCGTGTGTACACCGATCCCGACGCGGGTGAGAAGTCGGTCGGCTGCTTCTTCCAGCCCGCCTTCCACGCGAGCACGGTCGCCTGCATCATCGAGCTGTCCAGCTCCAAGGTGGACGCGGAGGCCGTCGCCCGCGAGGCGCTCAACCAGATCTACGACACCTGGCAGCTCCCCGAGTCCGAGCTCGACATTCGCAGCCAGGCGCGCAACTTCGGCCGCGGGCAGATGTCCACCATCACGGACATGCTGCTCTCCGTCGACCAGGTCGCGTCGCTGTCGGGCCGCGCCACCAGCTTGGCCGAAGCGGCGCACTACCGCGGCACCGCCAGCTACTTCTCGGACTCCATGAACGAGGTGATGGGCACGGATCTGCAGGCCGCGCGCGACCTCGCCTTCGTTCACATCCAGCGCGATCGCGCCGTCACCGTGATCCTCACGCCGCTCCCGGAAGAGGAGCTCGTCACCGACTCCTCCGAGGCGGCCTACCACGGCGCCACCCGCGACACAGAGACCGTGAGCAGCGGCACCGATCCGTCGATCCTCACGCCCGACTTCATCGCCTCGCAGACGGTCATGCCCGACCTGTCGGAGAAGCGCGAGGTCGTGCTCGACAACGGCTTGCGCGTCATCGTCGTCCCGCACGGCGAGGCCCCCGTGGCCGAGGTGCGCTTGGTCTTCCGCGGTGGCACCATCACCGATCCGCCGGGCTTGTTCGACTTCGCCAACGAGTACAGCACGTCCATCGCCTTCTCGGGCACTGCCTACGATCCGCTGGCCTACGCTGGCAAGATGTACCAGGGCGTGGACGATACGTGGTACTTCCGCTCGATCCTGTCTTCTGCAGGCAACGTGGACGCGTCGCTCTGGACTCTCCGCGAGTGGGTCGACAACCTGCACCCGTATACCTCGGGCAAGGGCTCTTGGGTGCGCGACGGCCACGCCGACCTCCGCAAGAACTGGCGCTCCGACGACCCGGCTTGGTTCCGCTCCCGCATCGCGGGTGAGCACCTGAACCCCGGGCACCCGGTGACCGCCGTCTTGAGTTGGGACGACTACGACGCCATGAAGAGCTGGGGCGCGGACGAGGTTCGCGGCTACCTCCAGAGCTTTCGCCAGCCCGCGAACGCGACGCTCATGATCATCGGCAACATCGACGCCGACGAGGCCTTGGAGCGCGCGCGCTACAACTTCGGCGGCTGGCAGGCGGCCGAGGGTGTGACCGGCGGCAAGCTCGATCTCCCCGCGCCGAACCCGGCCGGTCCGTCGCGCGTGGTCCTTATGGATCAGGTGAAGACTCAGACCGACGTGCGCTACTACTGCCCGCTCGCCCCTGCCACCAGCGAGAACCTCGCCGATCAAGAGGTCGCGAGCAAGGTGCTCGACGACATCGCGTGGCGCGTGCTCCGCGAGCAGGCGGGCGCCACCTACGGCGCGGGCTCGGGCCTCATGCGCTACTCGGGCGGCACGTCTTACCTGTACATGTCCTCGCTGGTGCAGAACGACGCCACGCCGCTGGCGATTCAGACCTTCCAGAAGATCGCGCAGGACGCCTCGGACGGCAAGATCGACGGCGATCGCGCGCGCATCCTCACGCTCAACTTGGCGCGCCAGTACGGCCTTGGTCAGCAGTCGGTGCGCCAGCTCAGCGGGCGCCTGATGCCTGTCGTGATCGAGCCGACGCCCGACTGGGACGACTTCAACGCGATGGGCCGCAAGTTCGGCAACGTGAGCGTCGAGTCGATTCAGGCCGCCATGGGGGACTGCACCGATCACGCGCTCGTCGTCGCCGCCGGCCCGATCAAGACCATCGGCCCGATGCTGGACGCCGCTGGCGTGAAGTACGAGGTCGTCGACTGGAAGGCCGAGGCAGACGGGCTGCTGGAGCAGTACGACCCCAAGGCCTACAAGAAGATGATGAAGAGCCGCGCGAAGGCCGCCGCAAACGAAGCGTCGGGCTCGGCCGAGTAGGCGCGCCCCGTGGCGCCGCTCGCCATCGGCTTGCTGACCGGCCTCTCTGGGAGCGCCGGTCTGCTGCTGTGGTACTTGCTCGCGGCCCCCGAGATCGTCCTGTCGTCGCTGGATGAAGACAGCGATGACGGGTGGTACGACGAGGTCGGCCCCACGCTCACGGCGATGCGCGTGCTCTGTGCGCTGGCGCTCTCGCTGCTGGCGTTCGTGACCGGCGCGGTCACTGCGGTGCTCAGCGCGACCTTCGCGGTCTGAGCGCGCGGGGCCCAAAAGCAGAACGGCCTGCTCCACGAATGGAGCAGGCCGCTGTTTGTCTGGTAGCTAGAGGCGGACTCGAACCGCCGACAACCCGGGTATGAACCGAGTGCTCTAACCAACTGAGCTACCTAGCCGGACGCCGGTCTTTTAACGCGCCACGCGTCGCCTGCCAAGCCTCGGCGTCGTCGAAATCGATCGCGAGCAGCGGGTCGGAGGTTGAGACCCGCGGGGCATCGGCGAGCAAAGCGCGAAGTCCACCGTCGATGGGCCCAGACTCTAGCCTCGCGCGCTCTGCAGGCCCGAGCAGCACAGGGTGGCCTGGGCGGCCGTAAGGGTCGACGGGCACCGCGGGAGCGCCGTGGAGGGCGAGCGCGCGCAGCGTGTCGGGGAGGGCAGGGGGCGTGTCGACGAGGGTGACCAGCAGCTCATCGGCGGCGGGCACCGACGCGAGCGCTACGCGGAGCGAGTCGGAGGGCCAAGTCGTCGCCCACGCGCTGTTGACGACCCACCCGACCCCCGCGGGCAGGGCGGCGATGTGCTCGTCGGCGCGCGCCCCCAGCACAACCCAGACCGGACCGAAGGACTGCAGCGCGCGGCAGTGGTGCGCGAGCACCGTGGCACCGTCAAAGCGTAAGAGCGCCTTGGGTGTGCCCATCCGAGATGAACCACCTGCGCACAAGAGGATGGCGATGCGGCGAGGGCTTGGCACGACGTGCTCCGTATCGGCGCTTGCGCTGGAGGGCCACGCGGGCGATGATGGCGGCCACGAGGACTGGATGTTCAAGAACGCGGCGCTCGCAGCATGGTTGGTCCCAACGTCGGCGTGCATCGCAGCAGCGGACGTGCAGCAGGACGATCCGTTTGTCGCCGCGCCGGACGTGACTGGGACCTTCAACGTGACGCTCGACGCGCTCTCCGGATGCGAGGGCACGGAGCTGCTCGCGTGGGCGCGCGGAGCGCTCGTGGTTGATGGCGCCGCG